>Ga0315903_10000010_pt1 | contig 366837 bp, 423 predicted proteins | sample LakEriMetagenome_7_FD_203524 | JGI IMG/M metagenome (GOLD analysis project Ga0315903, IMG submission 203524) | Freshwater fungal communities from buoy surface, Lake Erie, Ohio, United States - Buoy 2 MA119 | ecosystem: Environmental > Aquatic > Freshwater > Lake | place: USA: Lake Erie, Ohio...
AATGGTGAAGTTATGATTCTTAGAAAGATGCATCAACCAAACTAGTTGCTTATTTTACACATCTATGTTATACTACATAGATGATCAAATTACTCTTCCCCTTACCAAAAAAACTTGTTATCGCATTCAGCGGTGGTGTGGATAGTGTAGCCATTGCTGATTTTCTACGCCGTAAGCATGATATCACATTAGCATTTTTTCATCATGGTACAAGGACGAGTGATATGGCACACAGTTTTGTTCAAGACTTTGCTGGTGCTAGAGAATTACCATTAGTAGTAGGTCATCTAACTAAACCATATCCTGAAGGTGTAAGTAGTCAAGAGTTTTGGCGTGATGAGCGTTATAACTTTTTGGATAAGTTTATTGACCCAGTTGTTACGGCACATCATTTGGATGATTGTGTTGAAACATATGTTTGGTCATGTATGCATGGCAATCCAAAAGTTATTCCAGCACAACGAAACAATGTAGTACGACCATTTCTTACTACAACTAAGGCAGATTTGATTGATTGGGCAGAACGACATGATTGTGGTTGGATCAATGATGAATCAAACAACGATATCAAATACATGCGTAATTATATCAGACACGAACTATTACCACACGCATTACATGTTAATCCAGGTTTACCAAAACTAGTAAAGAAATTAGTATTGGATAAACAAAAACTTGCAACACAATAAACAAATAGTATATAATACTACTCTTTAACAAAGGAACCGATATGGACACAAGAACTTTTTCCACAGAACAAAAAATGAAGCTTACCCAACTTATTAACGAGGGTATGCAAGTTATGATGGAAGTTGAAACTCTTAATGGTGGATTAAGTGATACCATCAAAGCAGTAGCAGAAGAACTAGAAGTAAAACCCTCAGTACTAAAAAAAGCCATACGTGTAGCACACAAGATGGAATTCAGTAAAACTCAACAAGAACAAGAACTATTAGAAACTATTCTTACAACGGTAGGCAAAACTCTTTGATCAACATAGTAGCTGATACATTATCATGGATAAGAGATGATTGGTCATCTAACCGTATACGTTTTATTGTTGAGCTTCTTGCTTGGGCAATTTCAATTGGATGCGCCTTCGCAATGGCGATCACAGTACCCAATCCTCCACTCCTTATCTTATATCCTTTGTGGATCACTGGCTGTGCTATGTATGCTTGGGCTGCTTGGACTCGCAAATCCTTTGGCATGTTGGCTAACTACATATTGCTCACAACCATTGATACGATTGGGTTGGTGAGAATACTATGAGTTATGTTGACGCATTACATGACCGAGATGGTGATAAAATATTTGTCGTAGAAAGAACGGCAGATGGTAAACGTGCATATCGTGAACATCCTGCTAACTATGTGTTCTACTATAGTGATCCTAAAGGCAAATATCGCAGTATCTATGGTGATCCTGTAAGCAGATTCAGCACACGCAAGCGTGGTGAATTTGAAAAAGAAAAACGAATTCATTCAGGTAAGAAATTATTCGAGAGTGATGTCAATACTGTTTTTCGTTGCCTTAGTGACAATTACTTAGGTGCTGAGCCTCCTAAACTTCACACATGTTTCTTTGATATTGAGGTTGACTTTGATCCTGAAAAGGGTTTTAGTCCTACTACTGATCCATTCAATGCAGTTACAGCAATATCAATGTATCTTGATTGGCTAAATCAATTAGTTACATTGTGTATAGCACCAAAGCATATGAGTGCCGAAACTGCAACAGAAATAACAAATGAGTTTGAAAATTGTTTATTGTTCACATCCGAACTAGAGATGTTTCAAACTTTCTTTCAACTCATTGAAGATGCAGATGTACTCAGTGGTTGGAACTCAGAAGGCTATGATATACCCTACATGGTAAATCGTGTTACTAGAGTAATGAGTAAAGATGATACTCGCAAATTCTGTTTGCTTGGTCAACTTCCTAAAGCACGAACATATGAACGCTATGGTAAAGAAGAACAAACATACGATTTAATTGGTCGTATACATATGGACTATTTGCAATTGTATAAGAAGTACAATTATGAAAGTCGCCATAGTTACAAACTAGATTTCATTGGCGAGATGGAAGTCGGTGAAACGAAAACACAATATGAAGGCACACTTGATCAATTGTACAACAAAGACTTTAAAAAGTTTTTAGAGTATAATCGTCAGGATACAATGCTATTAGTAAAGATTCATAACAAATTAAAATTTTTAGATTTGGCTAATGCACTTGCACATGAAAACACAGTACTGTTGCCAACAGTTATGGGTTCAGTTGCAATGATTGAGCAAGCAATTTTTAATGAAGCGCATGAAAGAGGTGTTGTAGTACCTGATAAATCAAGAAAGGAAAATAGTGATGAACAACAAGCGGCAGGTGCCTATGTTGCTACGCCGAAACGTGGAATGCACGAATACGTCGGAGCAGTTGATATCAACTCGCTCTATCCCTCGGTTATTCGGGCCCTTAACATGGCCCCAGAAACAATCGTTGGACAAGTTAGACAAACACTTACCAACCAATACATGCGAGACAAAGGATTAAAACTCGCAAGTGAAAAGAAAAGACGCAAAGACGATGATGAAGCAGTAACAGGTGCAATTCTATGGGAGAATTTATTTGGCTCATTAGAATATACTGCCATTATGAATCAAGAGCGTGGCACTATGTTAACCATTGATTATGAAGATGGTCGTAGTGCTGAAATGAGTGCAGCAGAAATATGGAAATTTATTTTTGATAGTCACAAACCGTATATGCTTAGTGCTAATGGCACTATATTCACATACGAGCAAGAAGGCGTGATCCCAGGTCTACTCTCACGCTGGTATAGTGATCGTAAAGAAATGCAGAAGAAACTAAAAGAATCAACAACCGATTATGACAAAGAGTATTGGGATAAGCGTCAGTTAGTCCGAAAGATTCTACTCAACTCTGCATATGGCGCACTACTTAATGAACACTGTCGTTTCTATGACAAACGAATAGGTCAAAGTGTTACACTAAGTGGTCGCCAGATCACTAAACATATGATGAGTAAATTAAATGAATTAATCGCAGGAGAATACAATCACGAAGGTCAAGCGATTGTATATGGTGATACTGACTCATGTTATTTTAGTGCTTATCCTATATTGAAAAATGAAATTGATAATGGTGAAATCAATTGGGATAAAGATATGTGCATCACTCTGTATGACAATTTAGCTGAACAGGTTAACGATAGCTTCCCGTCATTTATGGAAAGTGCATTTCACTCGCCAAGAAAGAATGGTAGTGTAATTAAAGCTGGTCGTGAATTGATTGGTGAGCGTAGTATCTTTATTACTAAAAAGCGTTATGCTATTAACATCTATGACAAAGAAGGTAAGCGAAAAGATGTTAATGGTAAATCAGGACAAATTAAGGCTATGGGTCTTGATTTAAAACGAGCAGATACACCTAAATACGTACAAGACTTTTTGATGGAAGTATTAGAAAGAGTTCTTGATGGTGCTGGTCGTGAAGAAGTTGTTGAGATGGTTAAAAAATTCAAGAATCAACTACGTGAACAACCTAGTTGGACTAAAGGAAGTCCTAAGGGCGTTAATAATTTAACCACATATGGTGACAAAGAAAAAGCACAGGGCAAAACAAATATGCCAGGACATGTCCGTGCAGCATTAAACTGGAATAGACTAAGACAAGCAAATGGTGATAACTATAGCCAAAAAATTGTAGATGGCATGAAGATTGTAGTATGTAAACTACGAGCTAATCCATTAGGCTACACAAGTATTGCTTATCCTACAGATGAATTGCGTTTACCAAAATGGTTCTGTGAGTTACCATTTGATGATTCAGCAATGGAACAAACATTAGTAGACGAAAAGATAGACAACTTATTAGATGTACTAGGTTGGGATATTCGTAGCAGCACAGACGTTAAATCAACATTTGAATCATTGTTCACATTCGGTTAAATTGGTTTTGCTTTTTGCAATAACTTCCACTATAATACACGTTGTACATACCTAAATATATTAAAGGAGAAAATTTTGAAAGACTATTTACTTGACTTAATCGACCATACCCTAACAGTGGGTAATATGGACGTAATTAAAATTACAGGATCACAAACTGAAACAAAAATTAACGCAGTTATTGAAAACAATACTGTTGTATTAGAAGGCACATTCAATCAACCTATAACAGAGTTTGAAGGTGTGTTTGGTATGCCTAATCTAGGTAAACTTAAGACTATTCTAGGATTTGATGATTATGATGAAAAGGCTAGAATTTTCGTTAATCGTCAAAACAGAAATGGTGCATCTGTTCCCGAGAGCATTCAATTTGAAACTAATAATAGTGACTTTATTAATGTATATCGTTTAATGAGCGAAAGCATTGTCACAGATAAAGTTAGACCATTGAACTTTAAGGGCGCAACTTGGCATATCACATTTCAACCTAGTGTAGCTAATATTCTAAGACTAAAAAAGCAAGCACAGGCTAATAGTGAGCAAGAACATTTCACTACAAAAGTTGACAGCGGTAATCTTAAAATTCACTTCGGTGATGTAGCTACTCATAGCGGCAATTTTATCTTTGAAAATAATGTCACTGGTAATCTAACACATGCATGGCAATGGCCAGTACAACAAATGGTAAGCATTTTATCATTGTCTGGTGACAAAACTATGAAGTTCAGTGATCAAGGTGTTGCTGAAATCACAGTAGATAGTGGTTTAGGAACTTATCGTTATCTTATTCCTGCATCTTCAAAATGATAAAATCAATCTATCCAGGCAGTGTTGATATAACCGTTAGCGGCGGTTCGTCTGTAACGCCTTATATCAACCCAACTTATTCTGGTTCAGGCATGATAAAATATGATCCAGCATCACATAGCTTTCAAGTTAATGATGGTCATAGTTGGGTTACTATACCTAATAATGATGTAACTATTGACTTAAGTTATGAATCTAAAAAAGCACTAGATTGGGCTAGAAGAAAATACCGTGAGGAACAAGAGTTAGAAGAACTTGCTAAAACTAATCCAGCTATCAATGATTTAGTAAATCAAATTAAAGAAAAGCAAGATCAACTTAAAATGGTTAAAGCACTAATAAAAAAGAATGATGAATCAGTAGAAATGCAAGCACCCTAATGGAAAAAGATAATCTAACACAAAAGCATAATAGTGACTGGGCATTGTTCTTACCCGCACTCAGTACATTTTATATTACTGGGTTAGGTAAACAACGCAAAGGTGAAAATTATTTTCCAAGTGAGCGTATACCACAAGGCATTCCCGATCTTGAAGCATTAAATTTCCTCAACAGTCAACAAGCACTATTCCCATACAAGTGGGCATTATACAGTGCAGGTCACGCTGAACTAGATCCTAATAAGCAAGGCAATAGTGAAAGCATTGTATACGAACGTGAGCAAGGTACTTTTTTATTAGGTGATAGTGGTGGATTTCAAATTCTAAAAGGTCAATGGCCTGCCGATTGGAAAGATCCTAATTGTCCAAAAGCAATGAAAAAGCGTCAACAAGTATTGCAATGGATGGATACATACATGGACTATGGTATGGTTCTTGATATCCCATCACAGTCATTGACAACTTATCATTTAAAAGATAAGAACGGTAATAGTGTTCATGGTATCAAAACAATTGAAGATGCAGTTAAAGCCACACACATCAATAACAAATATTTTATTGAAAATAGAACGGGTAAATGCAAATTCTTAAACGTGTTGCAAGGTCGTAATCATACACAAAGCGATGAATGGTATCAAGAGATGAAGGATTACTGTGATCCTAAAAAATATCCTGATACACATTTCAATGGTTGGGCATTTGGAGGTCAGACAAAAATTGATATCAGTCTTTTTCTTAAGCGTTTGGTACATATTATCCATGATGATTTACTCCAGCCTGGAGTTCACGATTGGATTCATTGCCTTGGCACATCTATACTAGAATGGTCGTTGTTGTTCAGCGACACACAAAGGGCATTGCGTAAATATGTAAACCCAAATGTTACTATCAGTTTTGATTGTGCTAGCCCATTCTTTAGTGCAGCAAAAGGCTTGGCTTACTTCAATAATACATTTGAACACAACAGTAAATGGTCATATCAAATGGAAAAAACTGCTGAAGCCAAAAAATACGCAACAGACACAAGACCGTTTATGGATGCCGTGCTTAACGATGGTATCCATAAAGTATTTACTAACAGTCCGATAACTGCTAGAATGACAATTAATGATTTGTGTTATAGAGGTGTAGGATTTATTGGACAACATGGTAAAGAAACAAAAACTAGTTGGGACACATTAAGTTACACACTAATACAGGGTCATAATGTATATCAGCATATGGTAGCAGTACAAGAAGCAAATAGAAAATATGACAATAACATTATACCTAGTATGTTAATGCACGAACAGTTTGATAGGGTATTATTCAAAGACGTAGTTGATGAAATTATTTCTCAACCAACAAGAGAAAGTGCATTGAATAAGATTGAACAATACAATTGGTTCTGGAATCAATTTAAAAGCGGCAGTCAAGGTTTTAGTGGTAAAAAGGCAATTAATTCATTGACTAATTTTAATAAATTTTTTCAAGAGGCATCAAGTAGTGATGAAGTTACGGATGAAGAAAATTACGAAGATGATCTTGAAATCCTAAATATAGAGGAGTAATATGTATAAAGCCAAGATTCAGCATTTGGAAGAAATGCATAGAGTTCTAAACAAACAAATTGACGATATGGAGAGAAATCATCCTCACGTCGAAGTAGATAAGCTTACTGAAATGAAAAAACAAAAGCTTAAAATTAAAGATGAAATTAGTAGATTAAATCGTTTACAATGGGAACATGATCATGAGCGAGTTGACCTTGGAGAATAATTTGGATGAGCAAAGAATGCAGGCAATGGCAGATACAAGATTTAGAATAACACAGGCTGCAAAAAGAATGATACATGTAACCTTTCAGAAAGAAGGTGTGCATAAGTTTCCAGGAGCAGTTAATCCAGAATTCGCAACAGGTGACGAATATGACGTAAGTTTTTTAGCACACCCGCATCGTCATATCTTTCATTTTAGAGTTGGCATTGAAGTATTTCACAATGACCGCGAAATAGAATTTATTCAGTTCAAGCGTTGGATAGAAAACCTTTATGGTAATGGAACACTAGAACTGGATAATAAAAGCTGTGAAATGATTAGCGATAGTTTGTACGAAGCTATAGCTAGTCGTTATCCAGAGCGTGACATTCATATCAGTGTAAGCGAGGACAATGAGAATGGATCCACAATTTTTTATAACACAAGTAGACCAATTCAACTACTAAAAATCTAAGGGAAAGAAATGAAAAAATACGATATTAAACCTAACCATAAAGTTCGTCAAATTTTTGAGGACTTGGAAAAGTACAAAGAATTTTGTGTGGACTATGGATATAAGTTTGATGAATCGCATTTATATGATATGAAGCAATTTTCATATAGGCAACACTCAAAGCAGTTAGCAGGTAAGCAGCCTAAAGATCAATGGGCAGAGGACAGTCGTCCGTAAATGTTGATTGTTCTTGCCACCGGCGGATTTGACCCGATTCATTCGGGTCATATTTCCTATTTAAAAGCAGCTAAAACATTAGGCGATATGCTTATTGTTGGGCTCAATAGCGATGAATGGCTTGAAAGAAAAAAAGGTCGTGCGTTCATGCCATGGAATGAAAGATTGTGTGTACTAAACAATCTACAAATGGTTGATGAAGTGTATACATTTGATGATTCAGATGGTACTGCAAATCATTTTATACAACAAGTTAGGGCACACTATCCAACTAACAGAATAATATTCACTAATGGTGGTGATAGAACAATAGAAAATACTCCAGAAGTAAACAATGATGTTGAGTTTGTTTTTGGTATAGGTGGCACTAACAAAAAGAATAGTTCTTCAGTAATTTTATCTAACTGGAAGAATTCTTTCACAGAAAGACCTTGGGGAGATTATAATGTTCTCTATGAAAATCAAGGCACAAAAGTAAAAGAAATTACACTACTACCAAAACAATCACTAAGTTTACAAAGACACAAGAATCGTAATGAATTTTGGTTAGTTGCTGAAGGACAGTGTGATGTTAAAGGTATGTTACCAAACGGATATCCTTTCCCAACTAAAATATTAAAGAAGCATGATAAACATGACATTCTTACTAACGAGTGGCACCAGTTAAGTAACCCATATGATGAACCTTGCAAACTAATTGAAATTCAATACGGCAAAGAATGTGTTGAATCTGATATTGAAAGGATGTAGAATGATTAAAGGAACAATTTTTTTTGTATTTTGGATATTGCTAACTATAGCGATCCGTATGGGAGATATAGTTGCGATGGGACTTGCAATAATTGGTTTCCTAGTATTATTCACACTAGCAGAAGAACTTGAAGAAAGAGAGAAATAGTATGGCTAACTGGAAAGTATCAAATTATTATAAAAAGACTGTAGAAGAACATGAGCATTATGTTAAAGATGGTATGACTATTATCCGCAAAACTGGTTTTCGCGGTGGCAGTTTTTTTGTAGAAACAAATGATGATAATCCACCAGAATTTGTGTTTGATTATGTGCCAAGTGGTGATGGTAAAAAAGATAGTATCAACATGTACGACTGTACGGATAAAAATATAGAAAATGTTGAACTTGATAGTCTATGGGACGGCTGTTGGGAAGATATTGTTTTTCCTGATGACATGGATGAAGAAGAACAAGAACGTCTTATGGAGTTGATTGATGAAGATGGTATTTACGAAGTCTTAGAAGAACAAGAAGGTTGGACTCTCACAGATAGTGAAGCGTGGATGTGGGGACCTATACTTATTGAAGATGAAAATGACAATCAAGTAAGAATAATTATTGCTGATGAGAACGGCAATGTGATTGACTTTAAGGAAGATGAATGAGAAAACTTTATTATATGGGTCTTGAACCATATAAGGCAAGATATACATTACAATTACAAGAATGGAATCGTAGTGTTTTTGAAAAGCGTAAAATTGATTATGTCATAGTACCAGGTGATACATTAAGCAATGATCAGGCAATCGTTACTGGTCAAGTACTTGATGCACACGGTCGTACATACTTTGGCATGAGCCAAATGATGAATCTCATTAAGATGATGAAAGCAGGAGAACTAAATCATGCAGATGTGGTATACTTTGAGGACATGTTTCAACCAGGTATCGAAAGCTTACCTTATATTCTCAATCAAATTGATCGTACTCACCGTCCTCGCATTGCCGTTCGCTGTCTTGCACAAACTATTGACCCCGATGATTTCGTTCACGTGTGGGGTATGCAAGAGTGGATGGGTCACTATGAAAAGATGGTTGATTCGTTCGCAGACATAATTCTTGCAACTAACGAAGAAATGGTTGCACATATGAAGATTGCTGGTTGGAAGGGTAAGATTTATAATATCAGTGGTCTTGCATTTGGTAAAGATGAAGTTCGCAATAGAGTGAGTGAATTAAAGTCATTTCATCAACGAAAATTGCGTGTTTGTTTTTCAGCACGTTGGGATCAAGAAAAGCAACCTGATTTCTACATGGATCTGATTGAAGAATTTCATAGAAGAAGTCAAATGGCATATTGGGAAGGCTACGAACAGCATGAGATTGAGTTTGCTGTATTCAGCGGTAGCAAACTAAAATCAAACAATAGCAGCTATATGGAAAGAACTAAACGTTTAGTAGATGAAGGTAAGCTTGTTGTATATGAAGATTTAGAAAAGGACGATTACTATGCCCTCCTTAATGATAGCCGTGTTCTATTCAATTGTGCGTTACAAGACTGGGTCTCAAACACAGTCAGTGAAGCCGATGCTCTTGGCTGTAATGTGTTATATCCTGCTTATCGTAGCTTTCCTGAAACATTCGCCAATGACCCGGAACGCCTTTACATTCCTTGGTCAATAAACGATGCATTAACTAAGTTATTCAAATTGTTGAAACACCCTCATATTAATATGGGAAAAATAAGTGATTATAATGACAAGACAATTGATCGTATTTGTGATATAATTACTGGACAAGGCGAACAGTATCTAAGAATGGGTACTGATTATCGCAAACACGTAAGTGAAACAAAATACTAAGGATAAATTATGATTATGAGAAAAGAAATGTTGGAAACTTTAAGAGTCCACTTTACGTCACACATTTTGAAACACAAAATGAATGTTGAGGTTATGTTGAATAACCCAATCGCAATACATGACCATACTGACATTATGACTGCAATGGAAAATGAAATAGCGTCCATGGCAGAATACAAAGACAAGTTAGAAGTACTAGAAAAATACTTTCCTACTTAATTAGAATAAATAGTAATGCAACACAAAGGTTGCAAACTTCAAAAATTTAATCCGTGTAAGGAAGGAAATCAAAATGTCATACAACAAAACTAAAACCGACCCCGAATTGGGAAAACAAGTTCACCAGTATCTAGTAGAAATGGGAGTTGAAACTCCTATGAAGCCTAATACTTGGGAACGTAAAGAAAAAATTGAGGCTATCGAAGGATACTTTCATCAGATTATGAAGACCTTAGGGTTAGATATGAGTGATGATAGTTTAATTGACACACCCACAAGAGTTGCAAAAATGTACGTCAATGAAATCTTTTGGGGTCTTGATTATGAGGCATTTCCAAAATGCACTACGGTTGACAACAAAATGAAGTATAATGAAATGGTAGTTGAGCGTAATGTCAACGTACAAAGTAATTGTGAACATCATTTTGTAGTTATCGATGGTCTTGCTACAGTTGCATATGTACCTAAACAAAAAGTACTAGGGCTAAGTAAAATTAATCGCATTGTAGAATATTTTAGTAAACGTCCACAAATTCAAGAAAGATTGACTGAGCAGATTTTTCACACGTTGTGTTTTATCCTTGAAACAAATGATGTTGCTGTTATGATTGATGCACAACATTATTGTGTTAAGTCCAGAGGAGTAGAGGATACAGGTAGTTCCACAGTTACAGTTCGTTTAGGTGGTGGATTCAAGTCTGATCCAGCAGCAAGAAATGAATTCTTGAGTATTGCAAGGATGGGTAAATCATGACTATATTAATTACCATATTAACATTTGTAGTATTTTGCGGGTTAATATATTTGTTTATGAATTTGCCTGGTTGCACAGGTAATTGTATGCAAGGTAGATTAGAATGTGATTGCCCGTTAGGAGAAAAGAAAAATGATATTTAATAAGATTAAAGACCTTAAAGCTAAAGGATTAAAAATAGGTATAACGTTTAGTACGTTTGATTTGTGTCATGCAGGACATGTTGCAATGCTTGCAGAAGCAAAAAATCACTGTGATTATTTGATTGCTGGATTACAAACAGACCCAACTATCGATAGACCTGATACCAAAAATAAACCAGTACAAAGTATTGTCGAACGACAAATACAATTGTCATCATGTAGGTACGTTGATGAAGTAGTTGTTTATCAAACTGAACAAGATTTGGTAGATATTCTTTTGACATTACCAATAGATGTGCGTATACTAGGTGTTGAGTATCAAGGTAAAGAATTCAGTGGTGATGAAGCTTGTCGTAAAAAAGGTATTGAATTAGTTTTTAATAGCCGTGACCATAGTTTCAGTTCTAGTAATTTGCGTAAGCGTGTTGCAGAAGCACAAGAACAAAAACAAAAATGGTAAATAATGAAGTTAAAGCCTTGCCCCTTCTGCGGTAATGACTTAAATCAACAAGATTTTTGGCATGAAACAGTTTATCCATATAATAGACAAAAAACTATTTGGTCAGTAAACTGTGCTGAAGAAGTGGGAGGATGTTCTGCACAAATGTTTGCAGATACAGTAGAAGAAGTAATAAATAAATGGAACAAACGACAGCGGTCTTAGGCATTCATCCCGCTATATTAAATTCTGCATGTCTTGCTAATAGAGGAGACAAAATGTTTTACTTAAACGAAGTTAATCCACCAAGAACTTACAAATATACAAGCACTAAAGAATATCACGATAGTTTTCCATGCGCATATCGTCAGTGGCGTGCTGACAGTCATTGCAATCTAATACATGGTTACAGTTTTTCAATGAAGTTTTATTTTGGTACCGATCATTTGGATGTCCGTAATTGGGCTGCTGATTACGGTGGTCTAAAAGAATTAAAAGCAATACTAGAAGATCAATTTGACCATACACTATTAGTAGCCGAAGATGATCCTGAACTAGAAACATTCAAATTACTACAAGAAAAGAAAATGGCTAAATTGACCATACTACCACGTTTAGGTTGTGAGGGTCTAGCCGATATGCTTTACAAATATGTGAATGGCGTGTATATTCCCGATATGTGGGGACCAGGTGAAAGTGAAAGGCTTTGGTGTTATCGTGTAGAGGTTCGTGAAACACAAAGTAATATGGCTTTTAGAGAAGGTCATCGTGAATGGAATGAGGATTTACTATGAATGATTTAGTAAAGGATTTACTTAAACAATCTACATATGAAATATTAGGTGTGCCACAAGTTGATCAAAAACAATTTGCGGAATCGATTATTCGTGAGTGTATAAGTGTGTGCGAAAATCAGGCAGGTATACAAAGTATGGCATACCGTTGCAATTTAGTCGAACACGATACTAGCCCTACAGCAGATGCATGTGCTAATATGATAAAACAACATTTCGGAGTTGAAGAATGAAAATATTTGATACATTTGAACAAGTAGAAGGCATGAATGGTTGTATGAAAAGACCAATCGTAGTTCATGCCTCTCAAATCAATGAAGAATTTAGAGTAAACACATTAGAAGGTAATTACAAACAAGGTAAGCCAGGTGATTATCTTATGCGTGGTATAGACGGTGAACTCTATATTTGTGACAAAGAAATTTTTGAAAAGACTTACGATTGGGTATAATTTATGAATACAAAAATTCAAGAAATTGCCGACAAGGCAAAAGAATCAGTACCTAAGGGTATTCTTACTGTAGAAGATTGGATAGATCAATACAACCTAATCTTTGCTGAATTGATAATTAAAGAATGCGCTGACTGCTGCGGTAGTCAAGCAGATAAAAAAAATATTCGCAAAAGATTTGGACTTCCTGTAGAAAGTAATATTAAATATGCGGGACCAGAACTACACAACAGTATAACGTCACAGTACGACAGACCTTATAATTTACCAAAGCCATGAAACCGTCATCATACTATTTTCAAGATACGATATTTGATAAAGAACAATCACTGTTCAGACATAATAGATATTTAGGACATGAGTTATTAGTCAATAACTATTATACATTACCTCAAGATGACGAGGCAAGAGTTTTAATTAAAAACGAAAACGGTATAGAATGTATTAGTAATGTATGTAGGCATCGTCAAGCTATTATGCTTAGTCGTTCTGGCACAGCATCAAATATTGTATGTCCATTGCATGGGTGGACATACGATTTAGAAGGTAAATTAATTGGAGCACCTCACTTTGATTCGTGTCCAGATAAAGAATTACGCAAGTTCCCTACTCAAACCTGGAACGGACTAATATTTGAGAAAAAGCATTTTGATTTAATCAAAGATTTATCCCCAATGAAAACAGCCAACATGTTTAATTTTGATGGTTATGTTTTTCATTCCAGACAAACTCACGAATGCAACTATAATTGGAAAACGTTTATTGAAGTTTATCTAGATGATTACCATGTAAGACCTTTTCATCCTGGCTTAGGTAATTTTGTTAACTGTGATGATTTAGAATGGCAGTTTGGTAATATGTATAGTGTACAAACAGTTGGCATACACAATAAATTACAAACACCTGGTACTGCAACTTATAAGCGTTGGCATAAAGCATTAATGGATTATAGACGAGGTAATGTTCCTAAACACGGCGCAATATGGTTAACTATATATCCAAATGTAATGATAGAGTGGTATCCAGAAGTGTTAGTTGTTTCTACACTATGGCCAGAAACGCCACAGAAAACTAAAAACATTGTTGAGTTTTATTATCCAGAAGAAATTTGTCACTTTGAAAGTGAGTTTGTGGAAGCGCATCAGGCTGCTTATATGGAAACTGCATACGAAGATGACGAAATTGCAGAACGTATGGATAGGGGTAGAAAGTACAATCAAATTAGTAATTTTGATGATTATGGTCCAATACATGATCCAATGGAATTAGGATTAAAATACTTCCACGAATACTACGACAAATACATTAAAGTATTTTGGGGAGAAAAATAATTAATGTTTGATGGGAGAGAATATCTCATTAGTGATTCCAAATATATGAAATTGAATTTGGAATTTCCTCATGAAGAAATTGCAAAAGAAGCTATCGCATTGAGAGATAGGTACGTTGAATACCGATCAACTTATCAAACTAAAGGTTGGCACTCATTACCCATCGTAGGTATAAGCAGTCAGCATCCTTATGCATGGGAAGTATATAAATTTAATAGTGCTAGAGAAATGGCACCTTTAATGAAGTTTACTGAAATAGCTGATTTGTGTCCTGTTACTACAAATTGGCTAAAGAATGTTTATCCAAGTTCAAGTTATGCTAGAGTAAGATTCATGTTACTTGAAGCAGGTGGTATTATCGAACCACATTCTGACACAGAACATTCAGTATTAGGCGCAATTAATATAGCTATTACTAATCCTAAAAACTGCAAGTGGCATTGGGAAGACGGCGAGTCACTTGAGTTTAATCCAGGCGATGTATATGCGATGAACACACATTACACACATTCTATACGAAATGAAAGTAATGAAGATAGGTACCACATGATTGTTCATCACTATGATTCAACCGAAGCTTGGAAAAATCTATTTTTAGAATCTATGAAAGAACAGAATGTACAAGGTGAATTTCGTTTTAGTACCGAGCTTTTCTAGCAGTGAGTGGCTAAACGAAAAAATGCTGCAAATAACGCAAGCATTTGTTACAGCCATGAACAACAAAAATTATCCCATACATACTGTTAATTCGTATGAAGAAATTAATCATATTGAACATAACGCAGAATATCTAGTAGTCATAGGGGCAGGTAATATCATAGTAGATGTGGATCATTTCTATGGCATGCTAGAAAACATTCCTGAAGATGTAGGACTGATTGCTAACTTATTACAATACGAACATGACATTACTCCCTATTTCCACGAACAATGTTTTATTATAAAAACTTCAGTCTTAGACCAATATGATTTTTCTGAAGGGTCAGATTACGGCACCGAGTTAATTCGTAGTATAGAAGATATGCATGATGGTCATGCACCCCTATTTCTTACTTTAGGTAATCAACAAGTAGAAAGAAAGTTACAATTCGGTACTAAAATTATTGAACAATACCTGCTTAAAAATTATAAAGTACAAAATTGGGATTCAAGTTGGCGCTACCCTAAATCAGTAAATCAATCCTTGCAGTCAATTATTAGTGATACTCCTGTACAAAGTAGATTATATTTGTATCCAAAAAAATCTACTGACTTATTTGAATCTGCATTTAAAAACCTAGAACTAATTGAAGGTATAGATAATGCTCAATACTTGTTTATCAAAGTTATTAGTAACGCAGTTAAAATGCAAGTATTGAATGCATGGCAAACTGAATGGGCAACTAATGAAGCTATAGCAAAAACTGTTATATATCCTGCTACAGGATTCTTAGCTGAATTGTGTGCTATTAATTCTGGTGCGAATAAAATAATATTCTATGATGTAAACAAAAATAATTTAGAGTTTAAGAAAAAGTTATACGAAACATGGGATGGAACAGACTATGAAAAGTTTGCCAATGATTATGCTATAGAAAATAATCTATCTATTGAGCCAATATTTTCTCAAGACCACTTTAAAACATCTGAACCTAAACAAAGCACACAACAACATATCTTTGCATCGTGGGATAAATTTAGAGAAACAATGGATATAGAGTTCGTACACTGCGATATACTAACAAACTTTGATACACTCAAACCATATTTCACTGAAAACACATTGTTTGGAACTAGTACTATTCTAACATTTTATCCTTACAGTCACATATTGTATTCTACCCAACAAATTGAAATAGTAAGACAACGTATTGCAGAAACGGTAAAACAAACAAAGAGCGTATGGGTAGAAATGCCCTATAAGTTATATGACTACACATGATTCTGTTATAATTGACAAAGGACTAATATATGAGTAAAATTAAAGTAGCTGAATTGTTTTACAGCATACAAGGAGAAGGAAGATTTATGGGCGTGCCTTCTATTTTCTTACGCACATTTGGTTGCAATTTTAAATGTGCAGGTTTCGGTATGCCAAAGGGTGAAGTAAGTCTAGAAGCCAATAATATTGCTTACGCACAATCAAAGAGTCATAACACTCTTTATAAATCGTATCAAGATTTGCCATTGGTAAATACAGGATGTGATAGTTACGCAAGTTGGCATTCTGGATTCAAAGATTTAAGCCAATCATATGATATTGAAACACTTGCTGAATCTATTGTTGGTTTATTACCTGATAATAAATGGCGCGACATACATTTAGTTATAACTGGTGGTGAACCTTTATTAGGTTGGCAAAAAAGTTATCCCGATCTGTTAAGTCACGATAAACTTAAAAAGCTTAAAGATATTACTTTTGAAACAAATGGTACTCAAGAGTTATCTAAAGATTTTAGAAAATATCTTGAGAAATGGACACACAAGCATGGTTATCATAATCTTACATTTAGTGTAAGTCCTAAATTAAGCGTAAGCGGGGAGAAACGTGAAGATGCAATTAGACCTGACGTTGTGTGTGAGTATGAAGATTTAGGTCATACTTATTTGAAGTTTGTCGTAGCAACAAAAGACGATGTTGATGAAGCATTAGAGGTTATTGATTTATATAAGAAAGAAGGATTTGATGGTCACGTATATTTGATGCCTGTTGGTGGTGTCGAAGATGTGTATAAACTTAATAACAGAACAGTTGCAGAACTTGCTATGAAACATGGTCTAAGATATAGCGATAGACTACAAGTACCACTTTTTAAAAATGAATGGGGAACATAATGATTTTAAAATTAACAAACGTGTCAGGTAAACATCAAGGTAAATCTATCTTGATAAACATGAATTATATTATAAGTGCCTACGAAGATGAAATAGATGACAAACCTGTTACAATCTTGTATAGCAAAACACAAGAATCTTGGCATGTCGCAGAAAAACTCAGTGTAATTCATAACCAAATTAAAAAAGAAACAGTGATCAAATTATAATAATGAAAACGTATAGTAAAAGAATAGCTTTTTTAATCAGCGATCAACATTTCATACCTCATGGTGGAATAGGACAGTTCGCCAAAGGGTTTACAGAAATGTGTCAACGAATAAATTGGAAAGTTGATATTCTTTTAGATAAACTTCCTACTAATGAATTCAGTTCTACTATAGAAAAATTGGGCGCTAATATTATTTGTCCATTTGAAATACTAAGATATACTGACCATGTTAATACGTTTGCTTTTAGTGACACCGTCAACTTTGAACGAATCATTAATTTCCGTAATTGTATTGTCAAAGCGTTTGAGACAAATTTATATGATATGATAATTTGTAATACGCAAGAAGCAATGACTGCGGCATATGCAATGACACTGAGTAAAGATATACCAGTTATGTTTTACACACATTTACATAGTATGATTTTTAGAGAATCTCAGGGAAGCGATGTGTTCTTAGATAGTTATCACAATTTCTACAACAAACATATGGAGTTTAAAGATATTGTTATTGGTACACAAAGCCAGAAAAATATCGATGAGTTAACTAAACATGGGGCAACAAACTGTATACTATTGCGTATGCCTTTAAGTGAGCGCGGTTTATTAGAACCAAACAATGATGAACGCAAGGGTGTGTTATTCATTGGACGTTGGGAGGCAGGCAAGAATCCAGAAGCATATATCAAGGCAATGGAGAAAGCAAAATTACCTTGCAAAGTTATGACCAACGCAAACGGTGCAAAGAAATTTGAAAAAGCTTTTGTCGAAGCTGGCATTACCGATTACGAGATAAAAGTAGGAATAATTGGTCAAGAAAAGGTTGACTTTATCAAGAGTAGTAAAGTATTCTATATGCCAAGCTTACGTGAAAATTATCCGTTCGCTTTTTTTGAATGTTTGGGTCATATGCCCTGTGTAGTACTAGAAACACAAGATTGGTCTGATAATTTTAAAGAAGAATATTTTACCAAAGTAAAGCAATCAGACGTACCAGAAACACTAAAACGATTGTATAATACTGAACCAAAAGATTACTATGCAACCGGTGCATTAGATTATGTTAAAGAATTAGATGATAAAACAGTACAAGGTTGGATCGATTTTATTGCTGATTTTGTTTTTAGAACTGCAAAGAACGATATTGCTAAAATCAATGAATATACTACAGTAAGGTATAGCGATTATATTAGAGACTTAAACCGAAGTGCGTTAGCACGTGAAGATTTTGAAAGTGTACTAACAAATAGGCACAAATTTAATATTGTCTACACCGACAAAAATACATACTTAAGTAAGGATGATAACTTTGTTCCAGAAGAACAACTTACTGGACTTGCTTTATTTGAAGGGATATGATATGAAAAAAAGAGTATTAATTACGGGAGGTTCAGGCTATATAGGTTCTCACTTATATAAGTTATTACAAGAAAAGTATGAAGTTTATTCACTTGATATTGCTGAACCTAAAATAGAAACACCAAATTTTAAAACTGTTGATATACGAGTTGCTATGCAATCACAGGATGAATTTGACTGCATCGTTCATCTAGCTGCTTTAGTCAACGTTGGTGAAAGTGTAGAGTTCCCAACAGACTATTACAACACAAATGTACGTGGTACTATCAATTTAATACATGGTATTAAGACTAAGAACTTTATATTCGCAAGTACAGGTGCAGCAGTAGAAATGCAAAGCCCATATGGTATCAGTAAGCGTATGGCAGAGGATTGTGTCACTGAATTTTGTGTTAAAACAAATACACCATATACAATCTTTAGATTCTACAACGTGATCGGATCAGACGGAATAGACCCAACTAACAAAGATGGGTTATTTTATAACTTAATTAATGCAGTGGACACAGGCTCTTTTACTGTATTCGGTAATGATTATAATACACCAGACGGTACTTGTATTCGTGATTATGTTCATGTACTAGAAGTTTGCCATGCTATAGAATTGGCTATAGAAAACCCAAGTAATAGTATAGAAAACTTAGGACATGGTAAAGGTACAAGTGTTACCGAAATTATAAATTGTTTTAAAAATGTTAACAATGTGGATTTTACTGTCAATTATGGGTCACGCAGAGATGGTGACATAGAGGTAAGTGTTTTGGATCATCCCAGTTCATATATGAAACAACTCTACTCTATAGAGGAATTATTGAAGGTTGACAATAAATTAGAAACTGTGCTATGATTGTCATTCCACACAATAAAATAAGTGTGATACAGTATTGGTGCATTATGAATATATCACCTAGGCAGTATTATTTTCACCATGCATTCGGTGGCGATGGTTGGGAATTTGCACGAAACAAAGATATCTTTGAATGGCAACTCAAAACTGATGATCCTAAATACGAAACTTATATTGAACTTAAATTTATATGACATTTAATAACACAACTAAACGCATTGGTTTTGCATGTAAGTGGGCAGAGATCAATAAGAAGGGCGAGATTGCTAGTACCGAAGGTCTTAACACCGGTGGTACTACTCACGCATGGACTAAACGAGTAAGTAGAGAAACAGCCGAAAAAAAGGTTATTGATGTTGCCAAACAAAATGTAACTAATACTTTAGCACTAGTTAAAAAAGTTTCTACATTACCTGAAGAATTGCGTATGCTACGTATTACTAGCGATATGCTAAGTTTCTATACTATGGATGAGTGGAAGCCTTTTTGGCAATCTAGTGATATGCAAACTATGTTACAGAAGTGGTTCGCACCCATCGGTGAACATGCACGTAAGAATAATGTACGACTAAGTTTTCATCCTGACCAATTTGTAGTTTTAGCAAGCGACCGCGAAGAAGTAGTAAATAAATCTATTGAGGAGTTTGAATATCATGCAAGCATGGCAAGATGGATGGGCTACGGCACTACGTTCCAGGACTTTAAAATCAATGTCCACATCAGTGGTCGTCAAGGACCCGAAGGTGTTAGAAAAGCCTACAAAAGACTTAGCCCCGAAGCAAGGAACGGTCTCACTATCGAGAACGAGGAGATAGTACATGGACTTGACCAGTGTCTTAGCCTTTCTGATCTCTGTCCTATTGTGTTGGATATTCATCATCATTGGATCCACAGCAATGGGGAATATATCGACCCGCAAGATAGTAGAGTCAAAATGGTTTTGGATAGTTGGCGAGGTGTTAGGCCTGTCATGCATTATAGTGTTAGCCGTGAAGATATTCTTGTGGGTCACGATGCCAATGTTAGGCCTGATCTACAGTCACTTATGGCAGTAGGTCACAACAAACAAAAGCTTAGAGCGCATAGCGACTACTACTGGAACAATGCATGTAACGAATGGGCATTGACGTTTAATGAACAGTTTGATATAATGTGCGAGAGCAAGGCTAAGAATCTTGCAAGCTTTAAACTATACGAGGAAAGCAAGAATGTTAGACAAATTAAAGAACTTATTTGCGAAGAAGCCTGAACCTAAAGCAGAGCCTGAAGTAAAAAAAGTTAAAGAACCTAAACCAAAGAAAGAACTTAGTGAAAAAGAAAAAGCTACTATAAATAACGAGCCTTATGTAGCAATCACTAGGGTAGAAATTAATCCAGATAACATACATGATGGTGCATTTGAATTAGATTGGAATGAAAAATTCATCGTCAATTTAATTAAAGCTGGATATAAAATTAGACCAGATGATACAGATGAGGTCATTGCTGATCGGTGGCTACAGCAAATTTGCAGAACGATTGCACTTGAGATGTACGAGGGAACTCAAACCGATCCCGAAAACCGTGACGTAAGATATCAAGTACATAAAAAGAAACTTGATAACGGGCGTACAGAAGTTAGCTAAATGACAATGTTGCTTTTTAGCAACATTTTTTTAGGTTGACAATAAATCCAGCCGGTGTTAGAATTGCAGTTCTAATTAACTTTCATAAGAAAGAGTAATCATGCCTTCTACTAAAACAGCACGTAAAGTTAGTAAATCAACCACTACAGTGAAAGTGAGTAAACCTACTATGGCTTCAACATCAAGAGGTAGAAATACAACCTACAACTCATTCCCATTAATTTTCTCTCCTAAACAAAGAGACCTAAACGATCTGCCTATTGATAACATTTTGGATCGTGATGTAGGTGAATATAAAGAAAAATACATACAGAATTTGTTGGAAATGATCAAATCCGAATCCAACGATGCATATTACAAGGCTATTGATCGCTATAAGAAACTAAAAACTACCTTTAAGGCTGATCGATATCCAAAAGTTACAAAAGTGCCATTGGGTAAACTTAAGTCAGATGAAGATATTAACAGGGAACTGGATATTGGACACGCTACTGATATCATTTCAAAATATGATGAGCAATGTTTTCAACCAATTTACTGTATGAAAGATCCAGTCACCGGTGAGTGGACAATCGTTAATGGACAGCACACAGCGTCATCTACTGCCGCAATTGTGCAGGCTGGCTTAATGATTGACGAAAATGGAAAACGTGTCAAACCCGAAGACTGGGAAAAATTTGAAGTTACAGTAATCTATATTGAAGATACTGATCGTAGTAAAGCACGTGAAGCATTTGCTTTACTCAACGGTGAAATGAGTAAAAAAATTGATATTTTTGATAAATGGAAACAGCACTATCTATCAGTTCGTTTGGATGGCAGTGCAAATCCTGAATACAAACATACATATAATTTGATTGAAATTTTGAAGCAATACAATTGTATACCTCTTCCAACCGATCATGATGATGTAGCTGAGCCTGGGGCTACTACTCACCTTGCAGGTGTAGAAAGCCTAGCACCTACTGCAAAATACGATAAGGTACGTTTTGTATTTAAAACACGTGATGAGTTTTGGAACAATTTGCCCGTAGATAATGCAGAACTTGGCTTTTACGGTAATTTGTATGAATTAGCCGTTTTAGAAAATGCAGATATGCGAAGTGCAGAATGGAACCAATTTCTGCAGGATCTTCACGCTACTATTCAAGGTGTTTACAGAAACATGAATAAGCTAAAAAGCAAAGCGTCCAAAGCATATAAACAATATCGATTCGAACAATTTAGTGACCAAAATGGCGGTGGCGGTGGCTTCAATATTTCTTTATATTTTGCGTATCAAGCATACATTAAGCTAGGTGGAAAGTTTATTATTAAAGGGCTAAAAGATTTGTTTGTTCACAAAGGAATCGATGCTATTCAATATCTAGAAGATAAGGATCTTAAAAAAATTAATGCACACCTAGACGGGAACAAAGAAATTAATAAACGTTCTATTAATCTTCCTAAAAAGTCAAAAGCCTAATCATGCAAGACTGGATATTTCTTTATATAATGGTGATGTCCCATAACGGTATAGTTGGATTTGGTATTACTAAATCACCTAGTAGAATCCATGACTATACCGCTCATTGTCTGCAAACACAAAACTTTTCGTACATGTTTTATGGTCCGGAAGATGAAGTAGAAGAAATTGAATCCTTTTTTAAGCGTAAGCACAAATCTATCTTATTAAAGCAAATAAAAAAGAAAAATAAATGGAGATTAGAAGGTATAGATCCTAAACTTTCTAATATGTCAGCAGAAGATTTAAAATTATGGGTAGAAAAATTTGTACGTGATAACAAATTTAATACAATGAGAGTTCAGGACATTTGGTTACCTTTTGGTGGGGATCCTAAATTTACTAGAAAGAATATTACTATCAGTCCTGAGTTATATTTGGAAAAAATCTAACTTGCTGTTTATTACGAATTATTATATAATCTAAATATGAAATACGCACTCATAGACACTGCCAATACTTTCTTTCGTGCTAGACATATCGCTAGCCGAAATAGTGATACATTTGAGAAGATAGGAATGGCACTACACTTGTCACTTGCAAGTGTAAATCAAATTGTACGAAAGTTTGGCATCGATCACGTTGTAGCCGCACTCGAAGGTCGTAGCTGGCGCAAAGATTTTTATAAGCCATACAAGGCTAATCGTGCTGTAGCCAATCAAGCAATGACCGAAGCAGAAAAAGAAGAAAACGAAATGTTTTGGCAAACATACGAAACATTTACAAACTACCTTCGTGACAAAACAAATGTGTCAGTTATTCGACATGAAAATGCCGAGGCTGACGATATTATTGCACGTTTTATTACACTACATCCAAATGACCAAATATATATTATTAGCAGCGACACTGATTATCACCAGCTTATATCTAATCATTGTTACCAATATAATCCAGTTGCCAATCAACTCATCACCCCCGAAGGATTCTTTGACGATAAGGGGCGTCAAGTTATAGACAAGAAAACTAAGGAACCTAAACTATTAGGTGATCCACAATTCATTCTTTTCGAAAAATGTATGCGTGGTGATAGTACTGACAACGTATTCAGTGCATACCCAGGTGTCCGTACTAAAGGTAGTAAAAATAAGGTTGGTTTGACTGAAGCGTATGAAGATCGCACCAAACAAGGCTATGCGTGGAACAATCTACTACTCCAGCGCTGGACGGATCATGATGGTGTAGAGCATCGTGTTAAGGATGACTATGAGCGTAATCGCACATTGATTGACCTTAACGCACAGCCTCAGGATATCAAAGATAAGGTTGATGAAGCTATTAAAACGAGTGTCCGCATCAATAGAACAGCGCAGGTCGGTGTACACTTTATGAAATTTTGTGGCCGGTACGAACTTACTAAAATTTCTGAACAAGCGGAGGCTTACGCAAAATGGTTAAATTCGCCATACGAAGGTGCTTTAATACCATAACATAAATACTTCAAGGAGTACTTATGTCTAATGCTTTTTATTCGTGATTTCGATGGGATAACCCAATATGTTGTATGCAACGAAGATGGTAAGTGCCTCATTGTCACTACGAGTAGTAAAATTGCCTTATTTGTCGAAAGACATGTTAAGGGTATCCCACCTGAATTAAGATTGAACATAGGGGGCGATCCTGGAACTAAAGTTGAAAAGAAATTATGGCATCATATAAAGAGATACACAAAATGATTGAAACAGTCTACCCTTTCCCAATAAGTTCGTATCAAGATGTTTTTAAAATACGTGCTGTTCCTTCTATAGATGGAACTAGAATTAGCCATACCGTAATCACAGAAACAAGTTATCCAGAAGGTAATAGCACAAGAAAAGTTGAAAGTTATACTGTTACAGTATATGATGCAACAGGTAGACTCAATTCACATTTGTTTGGCTATAATCATATTGATAGATTAGTTTAACATGTATTCAGTTAAAATTAGTAACTTGGCAGAAACATGCGATGCAGATGAAATTTTTGAATCCGCATATCAAAATTGCAAATCAATTATTGGAGCCAAAGTTTCTCATGATGAAATGCTAGTGGATGGGTCAACAATGACATATGATGTATCTTATATGCTAGAAATTTATTTTTCCAATCAACAAGAAGCGATTATGTTTGAACTAAGGTATCTATGAAAATTACGGATTCTAAAACTTTTAATAAACTACGAGAATATTATTACGACAATATACACTGGGCTGATAATGACTACGTTCCCTCTAATACTTTTGGTAATTGGCTAGCGTCAGAGTATGGTGCAGTGTATAGTTTCTTAGACCAAAGTATCTTATTCAAAGACGAGAAAAAATTTACATATTTCTCATTAGTATGGCTATAACATATCCAATCAAAATTTACTGGAAGAACGGCGATAATATATCCGCATGGGATGAAAGGTGTATCGAACTTTTAGAAAAGTTTGGTTTACCAGGTGATAGATATGTTACCAGCTTTTGTGAAAACTACCTTGAAATTAACTTTTACAAACATGAGGATGCTGTAGTAGCAGCATTGATGTTTTGAAACTAATCGTTGAATCAAAACCATATCTTGCTAAAGATGGTACAGAGTACATATCTGTAGAGGTCGATGGTCAACAATATTATGGTGATTATCCAACTTGGTTAGCAATGATTGATTGGGCAGTAAAAACGTTTGGTGCTGAAGCAGACCGTTGGCAGGTAAGTAATAAGCGATTTTGGTTTCGTGATAAACAAGACCTAGAATGGTTCTTATTGAGGTGGTCATGAAATTATTACGAAGAAAAATTATAATTCGTGAATACGATTTTAATAAAATCAAAACCAAAGCAACAGCAAAAGTTGACAGGTACGAAACATTATATGACCGTGCTACATTTACCCCTATTACCAAAGACGAGTTAGAAAAAGAATATTTGATATTTCTATTGACCAAAGATGAAGGTGTAGGAAAAACACAGAATGCAATGGATCATTGGAAACCCACTGAGTTTCCAAGTTCATACCTTTATCACATGAGGAAAAAGCTTTACAGTGAAGAATATACCAGATGGAATATTAGATTCGATAATAATGGTCACCTATATATAAGGTATAATAAAGCAACTCCAGAAACTAAATTAGGTTGGGCAATCTTTGAAAAAGATTTATGAGGAAACAGACATACACACATACAGTAGTAGTAGAAACATCCCAAGAAAAAATTGATCACATTAAATGGTGCCGCAGAAATTTGGGGGAGCGCGGGAGAGATTGGGACTTCTCTGGTGGCACCAAACTCGACATTATAATCTACACCGAAAAATATATTCCATTCTATAAACTCAAATTTGATTAACCAAAAACATTTACAAACTTATAAAAGTAGCATATTATTATTTTATGACAAATAATTTAATCGCTAAACCTGTAGTTAAAAATCAATATTGGATAGTTACTGACGGCAAACAGAAAGTCGGTAATGTAATTGCTAAGGGATCTGGCTATCAAGTAAAGATTGGTAATCAGCACAAAGAATATCCCAGTACAAGGTCTATATCTACTAAAGAAAAGATAGAATTTATACCTCCCGCAAAACAAGAAACGAAAGTAATAAACCCGTTTAACACATACCCAACAGTCGGTAAGGTATTCAACTCAATGTTGGATGTCAAGCGTAAGATTCACTTGTTTACTAAAACAGCTAAAAGCAAGTGTTACTATGCAGCTGGGTGGTATGTCATAAAACAGGGTCAGGAATTCTCAGTAATACTTTGCCCCAAGTATATATTCGTACAAAGATATGAATGTTATGGTCCTTTCTTATCCAAGGATGAAGCCAAAAACACGATAAATACTATATGATTCATATTAAAAAATTTATCGATAAGGTCGCTAGTCAAGAGGGTAGACAGGGTAGAGATGTAGTTATGACTATAGCAGATGCCCGTTCTCTGAGGGATGAGATAAGTAAACTTATCATAGATAAGTACGAAGAAAAATCCAAAGTAACAACCGAAGATTCAGGAGTTGTTCAGGTAGAATTGAAAGGTGGCAAGTGGTAATTAATGTCTAGGACACAACCAAAGGTAATACTAGAGATTGTAGATAAGTCTACATATAAAAATGACCAGATTGTAGAAGCAGCCGGTATATGGGCAGTATTCTACGATGGGCAACCTATCAACCTTAAAAGTCAGCACTACCTAGACAGTCAATCAGTTCCCAAGTACAAAAAGACTAGTTTCAGTAATCCTGGTCACGCAAGAAATCTTTGTCGTAAATTAAATTTACAATTCAAAACAGACAAGTTTAGTGTCGTGTTTATGAATTCAGGTACAAAGGTTTATCCAGATGATTAGCCTAAAACGCAGAATCACGCAAGCAATTCTTGACCAAATTAATAATGACCGTTATGACTTAGATTCAGCCATGAAAACGTTTTGGCTAGACATTCGTAATGAGGGTGGGCTAAGATTAAGTGACATAGGTGATATAGTTTTTGGTCAAGCAGACATTGAACATTTTGAGTTTCCGTTCAGATTACAAAAGATTACAGATAAAGAACCTATCTATAGTTATCAGAACCTAATGTTGGATTTGAGTATAAAAATGCCCTGCCCATACTATATTACTAGAAAGAAACCCAACGAACCATTTATAAGAATTTACGACAGTAAAATTGCAATTATGATAAATCTCTACGGAGATATATACGAATATTTGCGTAATACACAAATAAGGCGTAAATAGTTAGTAGGAGGACTTATGACTGAAGAAAAGAAAAGTAAGAACCCATTTATTAATATGGCAAATGCAGCAAAGAAAGCAAACAGTTTTCCAAACAATCAGCAACAAACCAAAGTTCCGAAACCCACTAAAGGGTTTGGTGGGGCAAACACAATGAGAAAAACAGGGAGAGGACGATGAATTACTTAGTAATATTAGCATTAGTTTCAGCACTAACAATACCACCGGCATTTGCAGCAGATGCACCAGCAACACCAGTTAAGAAGGGCAATCTAATGCTTGCTAAAAAGAAGGATCATAGCAAAGCAGCGGAGAAACCAGCTAAAAAATCAGAGAAAAAGTCTAAAAAGAAATAACACTGATAAATAGTTGATGCTATACAGTTTTAAAGGCAATTATCCAGATAAGTTACCTAATTACATCATGTTAGATGACGGCACACAAACATGTTGCTGTTGTATGACTGATTATGAAATTATGAGGGCAGGATACACTTTAGTTCCTGAACCCCCAGTAGTTGAAGATGGTCACACACTAGATTGGGTCAATAACAACTGGACGATAATTAAAAACAGTTAAGAGGTTCTGTAAAAACCTCAATCACACTTACAGATAGGAGAAAAATATGTTTAGTTTCAATATGTTCGACCCAAGCGCATTTAAGAGTTTCTATTCACCGGAATTCTATATTGACAGCTTTCAAAATACTAAGAAATTAGTAACCGATAAAGTAATTACAGATAAAACTTTAAACAAAGCAGCCCATGCATATATTGATGCACAAACTTCTTTTGCTAAAGTTTTAGTAAACAATACAATGGATATTGCTAAAGTAATTACTGAAAATTTATCCGACAAAGTTTTACAAAAAAATAAAACAAAAGGCGAGTAATTGTGCCTTGCGTTAATTGGGTTAGATCACTAGTTAGTGATCTATTCTCTAACCAGTATGGGTCTGAGTTGGAGAAATATATTATTAATAAAAATCCCAAAACACTAGCGGATGTTGAAAGATATGCGCTAGAATACAACCGAAAGCTTGTAAATCAAGCTCTCGAACACTAACTTACACGGAGACAGATATGAACGATTTAACACCAAAACTACCAGAAGTAAAATTCAACAAGAACGGTTATGAAATTCGCACAGATATTTTAGCAATGGCTAAAGACCTAGCATTGCAAGATTTTCAGATGAAATATTCAGGATGGGAAATCACAGCAAAGCGTGATGAAAAGACAGGCCAAATTGTTAACAAAGTGGAAATGCCTACATTTCCTGGTCTTGAACAAATTCTTGAAACAGCAGAAAAAATGTATGCGTTTGTAAATCAAGCATCAAACACAAATAAAAAATAATGTACAGAAAAGATATTGTAGGTTGGTTACTAGACAACGAAGTAGCCGCTATAGAAAAATTTTGTGGGTTATGTCCTAAAGGTCATGACATTATTGAAGTCGGTCCTTTTGCAGGTAGAACAACACAAATCATAGCAGATATTTGTAAATCTAGTACCATCTACTCTATCGATCCATGGCCTATTACAGAATCTGGCATCGTATGGGAAGGTCAAAACTACGAAGGCCCAGGTTATGATAGTAGCGACATAGAAGGTATCTTTCAAAAAGAAATATTAGATGTGTTTCCGAACGTAGTTAAAATCAAAGGACAATTTCCTGAAGATTTGCCAACTGAATATACAAGAAATATAGGTTGGGTACATTGGGATACTGATAATGTATTTGATGAGAATGCCGAAAATAGAATGCGTGAGCAATTTTCTTACGCATGGAGTCTATTGCCTGTTGGTGGTTTATTATCAGGGCATACATTTGCAGGTTGGATGCCCAAAGTAGTAACGGCAGTAAGAAATTTTGCTGAGTGGGAAGCAAAAGCAGAGGTCATACTACCACCAAACGGATCAACTTGGTACTTGTTAAAAAGATAACAAAGCCCCGAAAGGGGCTTTTATTTTGGTTGACAATAAATCCATTTGGGTCTATACTTACGGTATAGTCAATCAACAGGAGCTAATATGTTTATCAATCTCAATGCTAGCAAGCCAAACGGTGACTTCATGATCACTTCTTCCGCTGTATTGCAAGATATGCATCCTACTGCTACTATTGCAGAAATTACTGAAATGCTAATTAAAATTGGTGACGAGTACGAAGCCAAAGGTTATCAACTTAGCTACACTTTTGATGAGGAGTTAGTATAATGATAACAGCAGAAAAAGTTAACAAACTATCAAATCTTGATAAAGACCAACTTCAAGGTGCGTTGACCACTGCGGGATACGCAATGTGTGAAAAGTTACTACAAAGTAAATTTGTAGGTATTACAACAGGCGGTGATTTTTGTTATCAATTTACTTACAAAGACACCTACAGTGGATTGTTGTCAATTGGGAAACTATTTGTTAACATAGATGCAACAGGAAATATTGTTGCCGAATATTAATTTTGGTTGACAATAAATCCATTTGGCGATATAATATCGGTATAGTGAATAACAAGGAGCGACAAATGACTACAGCATTTCAAGGTTTGACTACTCAGGAAATTCGTCAAGTTTCTATGTACGGTTGCACTGAACAGCAGTTGCGTGAATCTATTGAGGATAGCATTACTTTCAAATTGTCAGGTCCTCTGATGATCGCAGCAGGTATGTTGTCTGATGCACAAGAAATGATTTGCACCGAATACGGTGAGGTTACTGATGGTCGTGCTAACGAAGCCCGTCAAGCAATCAATCGTGCAAAATGGGTTATGTTCACTTATGCAATGGAGGACAAATAATGTCAAATACTTACACATTTAGGCAAATTGCATATATCACAATTGAGGTGGTTGCTGATACAGAGGATGAGGCATACGATAAAATGTGTGATATCGATCCACTAACAGGTGATATTGATTACGAAGAACCTGAGTTGGAATCTATTGAAGATGTAAACGGTAAACGTCTTTGGGATATGTATAAAGGAGAAATGGTATAATGGTTACTATTCAACAAATTAATCAAGAAATTATGTTTGGTAATTTGTCTAACGACCAATTGAATGGTATTATACAATCAATTAAGTTTAGGCGCAATCAAATATTGAAGGAAAACAAACGCAGCCTAGGTATTGGTAGCGATGTTAAATTTGTAAACAGCCGTACTGGTCAGTATGTTGTTGGTAAGGTTACATCAATCAAAACTAAAAATGTTATTGTTGCTGCAGGTCTTACTAACTGGCGAGTGCCCGCTAATCTGTTGGAGGCTGTATAATGAATAAACTAGAAGAATTGGCCAATGAAATTGCATTCCTAAATAATTCGGATATGCAAAAGCTTGCAGAATTATTGGTTAAAGATTATACTACAAGGGCTGATGCACTTGAGGCGCAACTAAACACTGCCCTTTTTGACAGTTCACTTTACAATCAACAAGGTGGTTTTGTATGAAAAACTTTGTACTAGGAACTATTTTTGGTATTATCGTTTCAACGATTGGCTTTGCAGGTGTTGCTAAGGTACTTGACAAGGCTGTGGATGTAACTAAACAACAAGCAGAGAAGGCGGCACAATAATGGGTCTTGATCAATACGCATACGTGGCAAACAAAGTAAACAGTACAAATGATTCTTCAACCGAACTAGCATACTGGCGTAAGCATCCTAATCTGCAGGGTTGGATGGAAAGTCTTTGGATTGAAAAAGGTAAGCCAGGTGTTGAGGATCATGTCAACGAAGGTATGTTTAACGGTATTGAACTTGAACTGACCTTTGATGATATTGTAAGATTGGAAGAGGATATTAAAAACAACAATCTTCCAGCTACTACTGGATTCTTTTTTGGTAATCCTAGTGATGATTACTACAAAAATCAAGACCTTGAATTTGTATACGAAGCAAAATCACGCCTGTTCTTAGGTCAAAAAGTTTTCTATAATTCTAGTTGGTAAAGGATAAACATGTCGGCTTCATGGATTAAAAAATTAAACGAGAGCGACAGTCGCCTACACAAAGAAGATGTTATCCGTCAAGCATTGGAAGCTGCTACACTAGGCAGCACCAATGCTATTAATTTTTTAACACTCACAAAATTATGTTATAATCCTTATCATACCTTTGGTGTTAAGCAGGTACCCGATACAGCAGGTATTATCAATGCAGAAAACCCATGGGAAGAATTCAATGAATTGTTGCATGAACTCGGCCAACGTGGATTAACTGGTCATGCGGCACGTGATGCTATTGCCGAACTAAGCGAACGATTCGATAGCGAAGAATGGAATACATTTCTTGCGCCTGTATTGCGCCGTGATCTACGAGCAGGTATTAGTGACAAAACAATAAATAAAATTTGTAAGAAAACAGACTACGAAATTCCAATCTTTGGTTGTCAGTTAGCTACCAATTCAGAAGGTCGTCCTGAAATGGCAGGCATCAAACGCCTTGAGCCCAAACTTGATGGTGTTCGTGTTATTATGATGGTACAAATGCAAGATGTTGACAATGTATATGTCACAAGTTATAGCCGTAATGGTAAAGTCTTTGATAACTTTGGTCACATTGAACAACAGATTAAAGATAACATAAGCCTTTTCTATTCTATACATATAGATTTTCAAAATGGTTTTATACTTGACGGTGAAGTAGTTGGTAATAGCTTCCAAGAACTTATGCGTCAAGCACGCCGTAAAGAAAATGTGCAGGCTGAAGATAGTGTATTTCATATCTTTGATATTTTACCTAGGCGAGCGTTCGGTGAAGGTATTTATAAAGAACCATTGAGTAAGCGAATCAAATACTTGGAAAAAATGCGTCCTTTTATTAACCGTATGCCCAATGTTGAATTGCTTGAACATATTAATGTTGACCTTGACACAAATGAAGGTCATGATAAACTTAATCGTTATGCCAAAGACATGGTGAATCTTGGTTACGAAGGAATTATGATTAAAGATATTCATGCCTTTTATGTATGCAAACGTAGCACAGATTGGATGAAGTGGAAGCCAACTATTACAGTTGACCTTACTGTAGTTGCTATTGAACAAGGCACTGGTCGCAATAGTGATAGACTAGGTGCACTTGTGTGTGAGGGTGAAGATGATGGTAAGTATATTACTGTTAATGTGGGTAGTGGTTTCAGTGATGAGGATCGTGACAGTTATTGGGAAAACCAATCCTCAATTATTGGTCGTACAGCCGAAGTACTTTGCGATGCTGTTACTCAAAACCAAGATGGAAGTTATAGTTTACGGTTTCCTCGCTTTATTCGTTTTAGGGATGATAAATGATTTACACTTATTTTATTTTAGGAACACTTTGTTTAACTCTTAGTGGCATGTGGTTTGGTTCTATCTGTACGGATTATTACGATGGAGTTAGAATTCAATCTACCCAATATATAATGACCTTACTCACTTTTGTAACTGGTGTTTGCCAATTCATTATGGTATACAAAACAATTGTGCTAGAATAAAAGTTCTAGGAGATTTATATGAATTATAAAATTGAAATTTGGAGTCGCGGTATTGACGTTGGTATTGGTAAGATTACCAAAGAACAATATGAATATTGGAACGACCGTGATACTCAAGACCTAAATGATGTTTTAAATAACAATTTTGATTACGAGGAAAACGAAACTCCTGATGAGGCACGATTGCCCTATGAATACTATAATGAGTATGAAGATGTATTCTTTGGGTTTGGTCCTGACCATGACTATAATGAAATGACCATTAAAGATAGTGAGGGTAATATTTTATTCATGGGAGATGTTTCAGGCTTTGTAAATGAATACGATCCAAAGTATGAAGTTGGTTTACTAGAAGGTGGTGAACAAGATTACTATTCTAATTGTTTAGAGCCTGGTCATTATATACAGTGGTGTCAAGGTGGTAAAGGGTTATACTTTGATGGTGAGTTTGATGCTGAAAAATTTGACCCATTAAAAATGGTATTTTCTATCCGTGAAACTGATTACGGAGAAATCGTTGTCGGTATAGCATACGACGGTGAAACTATAGAGAACCAGGCTGGTGACTACGATATAAAATCCTTTGAGGCATCGGTATTTCATGCTGAGTGACCTAGTAGGTAAATCTCATGTATTTGAGGATGGTATAACCTTAACGATTTTAGAAGTCAAGCACCGTGACGCAGGCGTAATTTGGGTAGTATATCAGACTAATGATGGAATACATATACCTAAAAAATTGATGATGCCAGAATTAGAATTTTTGAATTCATACGGTCATTTGTTCGGATTGAGAAATGTTCCTAAAAATTTTTAACACACTGAAATATAGTTCAGTAAAAATTTCGATTCAATTAAATCCATTGCAATGGCGATGGATTCCATATCATTTTATTGGTAAACTAAATGAGTGGCCTGATGAAAATGTTTATCAATTTATATTCAGTTGGATATTTCTCTCGACAAGGGTGTATATTGATGATGGTTCTTGGTGATAAATAATAAACTATGATATTTGCTTATATAATTCTTTTTACCGCTATAATGCTTAGTGCTGTAGCAGCTTATTACTCAATAGCAGGACTTACTGCTATTTTTGCTGCGGCTGTACTCCCTGTTATTATTATGGGAGGTACACTAGAGTTAGGAAAAGTAGTCGCTACAGTATGGCTGCACAATAACTGGAAGAGAATTAATTGGGCATATAAATCATATCTACTACCTGCTATTGTATTCTTAATGCTTTTGACTAGTATGGGTATCTTTGGCTTTCTATCAAAAGCACATAGTGACCAAAGCTTAGTCAGCGGAGATGCAATGAGTAAGGTTGCAATTTTTGATGAGAAAATTGCTACAGAAAAAGATAACATTGCACAATCTAAAAAAGCACTTGAACAAATGAATCAACAAGTTGATCAAATGCTCGGGCGTAGTGACACAGAGCGTGGTGCTGAACGTGCAGTAAGTATTCGCAAAAACCAAGCGAAAGAACGTGCTGCATTACAAGCAGAAATTACAAAATCACAAAAAATAATTCAAAAGTTACAAGAGGAACGTGCACCACTTGCAGCGGAATTTAGAAAAGTGGAGGCTGAAGTTGGACCTATCAAATATATTGCTGCTTTATTATACGGCGACAATCCCGATCAAAATATTTTGGAGCGTGCTGTACGTTGGGTTATTATACTTATTGTTATTGTTTTCGATCCGTTAGCACTATGCTTGATTCTAGCAGGTAATAAGCAAATGGAATGGGCACGTGAGGATAAAGAAAAAGCAAAGATGGATGCTGTTGCAGACGATGTTGCTGCAATGAATATCAATGCGGAGCCAGCCGGTGTACAGATACGACCATGGACTGAAGAAGAAATTGAGGCATTAAATTCATATGATCCTAATGCGAAAAAGGCTAATGAAGAAATTGCTAAGATTGAAACCGAAGAACCGGTTATTGATATACCTGAAGAGGTAGCCGAAGAAGTCATTGAAGAACCGGTACAAGAACCTGTACAGGTAGCAGTAGAAGAAAAACCAATTGAAGAAGAAATTCAAGAAATTTTAGCAAGCAATAATGTAATTACAACCACAGATGATGTACAAGTTGGTGGTACTGAAAACGTTTTACATTTCGACAATTTATTAAAAGAAGCAGCAACAAGTACAAAACAACCTTTCGTAAGAGTTCAAGATAGTGAGTATGTTGAATTTGAAGGTAAGCGTATGCACGAACGTGTACTACGTAGCCTACATCCTGAATTTTTCGGTGGGCTTGAAGCAGACAATGAATCAAATAATGGCTTCGGTAGTACCTTCCCTGAATATGCAGTTATGGGAGATTTGTTTATAAGAACAGATGTTTTACCAAACCGCGTATTCAAATTCAATAGCAGCAAATGGATAGAAATAAACAAAGAGCATAGCGATAGTTATTTAAATAACAACAAATATCTAAGTTATCTAGTTGATAAGATTAGCACAGGTGAAGTTGATCCTGAAATACTCACTGTAGCAGAGCAGGATTGTGTTGCTAATTTTATAAGAAATCCAAAGGCTTGACAATAAATCCATAGTGTAGTATAGTATCATTTCATCAACTACTTTTTGAGGTATTCAAATGAACAAACGTATTTTGGTCGTACTTATTGCAGGCGTATTGGCTGGCTGTGGTACATTCGGTAGTAACAAAGGTATCACGCCTGCTGCTGATGCAGTCACACCAATCAAAGAAACAAAAATCACTACTACCTTTACCGACGAAGGTGTTAAACTACATTACACTATGTCAGGCAAACTCGAACGAATCGAAGTTGTAGGTGTTGCTCCTGCTTGGAAGCGCAATCATGACATTCTAGCAGAAGCCGATGCTATGGATAAACTTGTCAAGTTTGTGCATGGCAAAAATGTATCAAGCGACCGTCGCATTAAAATTATTAGCAAGGCTTTGGATCAGGCTAGCGACCTAACTAGCAACAAGTTTTCAAGCAACGAAGGTGCTGTTGATACTGACAGTAAGGAACTAGAAGCCGAATTGAAAAACGATTCTGGTGAAACATCACAACGCCTTAACACTGCCAAACGTAATGCACGTATCGTTGATGAAACAACGGTAAATGCTATTCAAACAATCACAGCCTCAGGTCGTCTAGTAGGTGTTCGTAAAATAGGCGATAAGGTTAAGGATGATGGCAAAACGTATGTTGCATACTATCAATGGTCTTTTCAGGACATGGATACTGCAACACAGGTTCGTAATGCTATGATGAAAGGTAACTAATGAAACGCATACTTGCGTTACTGTTGATGACATTGGCAGGTGCAGTTTATTCTGCCAATGTCTATGGTCCCATCGAAGTTACTGGGGTTGGTAAAACTGAGGAAGAAGCTAAAAACAATGGTTTCAAAAAGGCAGTGGAATACGCACTAGGTGCGGCTATTGTAAGTGAGGTTGAAGTACAGAATCGTAGTGAAGTAGCCAAAAATTCTGTACTTAAACATAGTGCAGGTTATGTTGACAAATTCAAAATTGTCGAAGTAATGGAAGAACGTAACGGAAAAGTTTCTGTTACTATGAATGTTTGGGTTAAGCCTAGTATCCTTAACGATTATGTTATGCACAAAAGCAAAGATAATAAAAGGATAGAAGGTGAGACTGCAGGTGCAAGAATATCGACCTATATCAATGAACGTGAACAAGGTGATACTTTTGTGAATAGTGTTTTGCGTGATTTCCCACACAAAGCATTTAACGTAAAGCAAGGCAACTTTGAGGTACGATCAAATGACAGTAGGCAGATGGCTATCTTTATTCCTTATACTATATCTTTTAATAGCAAATTTTTATCTGCGCTATCTGGGGCTTTGAAACAAGTACAGGATAAGGAATGTAATTTTCTTTGCGATGACACACCAAGCTTTAGTATTAGCTATGCAAAGCAGAATGAAATTATAGGTTCAAGATCCACTTATTATTTCAATGATGCAGTAAGACCGCATGGTGTATGGGCTAAGCTAACGGGTATCAGTGGCTTGCATGAACCACTAAATTCTGTTAAGGTTAAAACTGATTTTGCAGATTTTAATGGTAACCCAATTTTAACTTACTGCACTGATTTCCAAAGCTTACCAGTTTACAAGCGTGGTAAAAGCTATGGTATCGACGGTGGGTCTTGGAAAGAAAACGTAACATTGCAAATTCCTGTTACAGAATCTATTAAAAGTACATTGTCAAATGTTGACCAAATTAAAGTTTCAGTGGTAAGCCCTCATGAGTGTAAAAACAATTATTGAGGTTATTAAACAAGATATATACTAAATGACTGAGGAAATTAAACTTAACCATTGCAGTTTTTGCGGAACTAGTAAAGAGCAAGTAGAAAAATTAATTGTAGGGGACAATGTAGCGATATGCAGCGATTGCGTTGAACTATGTGTTGACCTTATAATTGACGATGTTAAGATCGAAAAAGAAGAGCCTGTTACTGACCATGATCCACAAAAAATCAAGGCATATCTTGATGAACATGTGATTGGTCAGGAACAGGCCAAAATCGTTTTAAGTGTAGCGATCGGTAATCACTATAAACGAATCAATAACCCTCCCAAAGATTTGGAAATCACAAAAGGTAATGTATTAATAGTGGGTCCAACTGGATCTGGTAAAACATTATTAGCCAAGACAGTTGCCAAATATCTTAATGTTCCATTTGTTGTTGCAGATGCCACTAGCCTAACCGAAGCAGGCTACGTAGGTGATGATGTTGAAAGCATGATTACTATGTTAGTAAACGCAGCGAACGGTGACGTTAAATTAGCGGAGCGTGGTATTATCTTCATTGATGAAATAGATAAAATTGCCCGTAAGAGTGAAAGCACAAGCATTACCCGAGATGTATCAGGCGAAGGTGTACAGCAAGCACTACTTAAGCTAGTAGAGGGCACAAAATGTCGAGTGTCCGCATCGGGTAGTAGGAAGCATCCTAACGCGGATATCAACGAAGTTGATACTAAAAATATCTTATTCATTGCGGGCGGTGCCTTCGTTGGGTTAAAAGATATTATCTCCAACCGTGAGCATGGTACTAGTATAGGATTCGGTGCTAGTATTAAAGATGCAAAAGTTGAAGGGGAGCTTAAAAACCTAACCCCTGATGATCTAACCAAATTTGGAATGATTCCTGAATTTGTGGGTAGATTTACAACGAGCGTAAGTATTGCTGAATTAGATAAAGAACAATTAATAGAGATATTAACTAAGGTTAAAAATAACTACATTGACCAATATAAGTATTTGTTTAAGCTGGATGGGGTAGAACTTAATTTTACGGACGATGCACTAGAAGAAATGGTAGAGAACACCCTTAAACTTAAGACAGGGGCTAGGGGTCTGCATACTGAGATAGAACGTGTTCTCATGCCCCATATGTATAACATAAAGCTTTATACGGATAGTAAAATTAAAACAATAAGTATAAATAAAGAACAAGTTATAGAACCAAAAGTCAATGTCAAATAAAGTTATAGTGTTTGATGGGAACGTAGAGAAAGCCCTTAGAAAGTTCAAAAAGAAGGTTGCCGAATCGGGTAAACTTCAGGAAGTAAGGGAAAGACAAGAATACGTTAAGCCCACAATTAAACGTAAACTCGCAAAGAGCCTAGCTAAACGCAGGTGGAAGAAATACCTGCGTGATCAGAAACTCCCACCGAAGTTGTACTAACCAAAATAATTTACTTTTTTACGAATTAAGTTATAATAAATACAGTTGTAGATGCCGAATTCGGGTCTACAACTATGTCATTCGCTTATTATAAGGAGACTAAACATGACTAATCAAATATCTATTCGTACCTTGGATATTCCAAGTATTCACAGATTTGGAATCGGATTCGATTCTATGCTTTATGATCTAGCCCGTCTAGCATCAGCAAATGCTTCAAACTATCCCCCATACAATTTAGTTAAAACCGATGAAAATAGTTTTGCTATTGAATTGGCTGTTGCTGGATTTAAAGAAGGGGAAATTGATGTATCAGTAGAAAAAAATGTATTGACCATTAAAGGTTCTAAGAAAGACAGTATACCTGATAACTTTGAGTATCTACATAGAGGTATCAGTCAACGTAATTTTGAACGTACTTTCCCACTAGCAGAGCATATTGAAGTTACGGGTGCTTTGGTTCGTGACGGTATGTTAATCATTGATTTGTTCCGTTTGGTTCCCGAATCAGACAAGCCCAAATCTATTGCTATTTCATACCTTAAGTAATATAATAAATAAAAGTGAGGGGGCTTTTCTCCTCACTTTAAGTTGAGGAAACTATGTCAAATCCAGAAACAAATATTACAATTAAACCTAATTTAAAGATTGTAGAACCACCATTGTACAAGATCATCTATCTAAATGATGATTTCACTTCAATGGAATTCGTAGTGGACAGCCTAATAGAGCATTTTAACTATAATGCTGATACTGCTACTAATATCACTAAAAACATCCATGAAGACGGCTCCGCAGTCGTTGCTGTACTACCCTACGAAATAGCAGAACAAAAGGGTATAGAAGTTACAGTAGAAGCAAGATCACAAGGTTTCCCATTACAAGTTAAGATTGAACAGGAGGCTTAAACCTTTACAATCTTAGCCCAGTATATAGGCTCATTGTCACAAGGATTAGAAATATAATTGACACCATTTAATTCGGTGTCAATTTTTTTGTCTGTACCACCAAACACCCAATGTTTTACTTTACTTTCTGTGTCAAAATCTAAGCATATATCTGGACTCATACTATCAGTTATATGACTGTCATCTTTAAAGAAAAGTTCTTTGTTTGGTGGGCTTGCACTTAATATGACTATGTTTTTCACATCCAAATGCAATTGCATTTTTTTGATTGTAGTGGTAAGATATACTAAATCCTCATTTCTATGAGAACTTAATCTTAATCTATCAAATACAGGTACCTCATTTTCGGGTTTAGCGAACCATGTATTAGCACCTATTACAGCTACACCATTTACTACAATCACATTATTGTGTAAGTAAATGACGTTGTTTATACTTCCACATATCTTTTGTAGTTTGGCTATTCTATCATCTTTGAAAGATACCGTTTCATGTTCAAGCATACCTTCAATATAGAATACACCATGATACAATGTAGATAAATGTGCGAGTGCTTTTTGCACTACTTTAAGGTCTGAAGATAAATTACCTGCTATTAAACAGAATAAACTGGTGACCTTACCCTCCCAGTTGAATTTATCATCCGCTGATAGATTAAGGTCACTAATTAAATCGAAACTTAAACTCATTATGAATAAGAGGGACTAAGCCCTCTTAATTATTTTTTCTTCTTTTTAGGTGCCGCTTTTTTAACTGCTTCTTTAACGTCTTTTAAGTCAACCTTACCATCTTTGTTAACATCAGCCTTTTCTTTTACTTTAGCTGTTGCTTTTTTGGCTTTCTCTTTGGTTTTCTTAACTGCTTCTTTAGCATCAGCTAAGTCAACTTTACCATCTTTGTTAACATCTAATGCTTCAGTTAATATTGGCATTACAGATAGTTCTTCCTTAACTGGAGGCTCTATCTTATAAGGTGCTTTATCAGCATCACCCTCTTTTGGGCGACTTGTTGGGAATGGCCATGCTTCTGGTTTTCCACCTGTAACTGAATCTAGTGGGTGACTCCCGTCAGCTTTCTCTTTGTTTAAATGCTTGTATGCAACGTAAGCTACTATGCCTGCTGCTACTACTGCGATAATAATTTCCATACTGTTTCTCCTTCAATGTGTATATATTTATTAATTTGTCCAACGCTGTAATTTTTCGCTAAATACTGATTATGCGTGACTTATTAGACAAACTACAATTTATAGCAGAAAGCACTGGACTATCGAATAGAAAGCCAGGCGACATTTTTAAAAATTCTGCTGGCCAAACCATAACTTTTTCAAATATAGCATTCTTTCCTGAAGAGGGAGGAAAGTTAGATACCACACAACTACGTGATGTACTAGCGTCAGTTACGAATCAACTTGGAAATATAGAATGGCAAAATGCCGCAGCAAGAGCAGGAGGGTTTGCTATCGCAAGTTTTGATTCCGAAGCAGGACCTGTTCATTTTGGTTTCTTTTTACAAGAAGTAAAACCAAATCCAAAAGACAATAAGATTAAAAATGTAATCGGTGATTATAAGTATGCAGGAGCCGCAGCAGCAAAGACACAAGCTAAAATGACTCCACAAGATTTGTTGACTAACAAATTAAACCTAACTGCACGTGACATTATGTTACAACTCAGTGAAACTTTAGGAACAGACAGCCCATTATATTACATTGCACACCAAGTTGCCACTGGAGCACCTTTCCCTATTGAAGTAGAAGCATCCGAACAATTAAGTTTTACAGGTTTCAGAGATTATTTTTGTGAAATACTGCAACCAATAGCATTACAAAACGGAAATTACGAAGGTAATGCAAGTGATGCAGCACAGAAATTTTTTGGTGAACCAAGCTTTGCAAACACTTCTATAAACTTTGATGATAGTAAGAATGCAGGATTAAGTGATAGTGTACTTGAATTACCAGATGGTAGATATGTTAAAATAAGTAGCAAAGGCGAAAAGGGTGCTGAGGCTAGTGTTAAGAATTTAGAAGATGAAGTTAGTAATGTACAGGATCCTAAATTACTTAGAAAGTATAATGATGTAATTGAACTCATTAGAGAAATGAGACAAGCCGGACAAGCGGGAGCTCCATTAATCTTAGGTATTCGTTATGGTATAATAGATGAAACGGATGCAGAATTAATAAAATCTTTAAAAGGGTTCAAACCAATTCCTTTAAAATCAATAAAAGATGTAACCATGCATGGGGCAAGAGTTTCAAAAAATCTAATCAAATTAGCATCAGAAAGAAAAACAAAAAGACCAGAAGCAGTTGCACTTTATTATCATTTAATTGCAGCAGTTGCACACAAGGTAGCAGAAAAAGTAAATGAAGAAACTAATTTTAGCCAAGCAGCTAGTGAAATATTAAACAATGGTGCATTAGTACAAGTATATACCAATGCAACACAATCAGGTAACAAATGGATACTTGGGGCGTTTAACACTGTATACCCAAGTAAAGCAGTTACAGGTGTTGTATTAAGTGCAGGTAAAAATTATAGCAGTACTGAAATTAAAGGTAACTTTACATTCAAGATTTTACGAAATGGTGCTAAGGCTAGTATGCTTGATGATACAGAAATCGAAACCGGTAAAGAAGAAACGCCTCCCGAATTGGCTACGGTAGCACCAGATATAACTGAACCAAAAGTTATTAAGCAATCAAACATTCAACCAAAAGCCGATATCGGCAGATCAAAACGACCAAAGTTAAGATAAACGGTCACCAAAACTCTTGCATTTCAATACGTGTGTAGTATAATGATCTTTATTTTATAGGGATCATTATGGCACTCGTACCAATCGTTATTGAACACACCAGCAAAGGTGAACGCAGTTATGACATTTATTCACGTTTGCTACGTGACCGTGTTATCTTATTGGAAGGTGAAGTTCATGACCACATGGCTAATCTTGTTGTAGCACAACTATTGTTTTTAGAAAGCGAAGACGAAACCAAAGATATTTCATTGTATATCAACAGCCCAGGTGGAAGCGTAACTGCTGGTATGGCTATCTATGATGCAATGCAATTTGTTAAGCCTGATGTATCTACAATCGTAATGGGTCAAGCATGTAGCATGGGAAGTTTGCTAGCACAAGCAGGTGCGCAAGGTAAGCGTATGATTTTACCAAACGCAAGACATATGATTCATCAGCCTTCAGGTGGCGCCAGAGGTCAGGCAACTGATATGCTAATTCAAGTAAATGAAATACTTGAAATGAAACGAAATCTTACTAATATCTATGTCAAGCATAACAGTGTGGGTAAAGCATACGAACAGCTTGCAGAAGATATGGAACGAGACAACTATATGAGTGCGATTCAATCCGTAGCATATGGTTTAGCTGACAAAGTTATAGATAAACGATGATAAACGATAAGTTATCCATTACTAGGAAACTAGAAGATTTTAATGCTGATGAAAGAATTCAGGTAAAACTTCTACAAAACCACATACACTTTCTAACCGGAGAAATCAACAATGAAACGATTGGTGAGTGTATCAAATGGATAACTTACGAAAACTTAGATACCAAACAAGGTAGAATCTTAACATTGTACATTAATAGTACAGGCGGTGATTTATACGAAGCCTTTGCTTTAATAGATATAATGAAAACCAGCACTCACCCAATTCGTGTGATTGGCATGGGTGCTGTAATGAGTGCTGCATTTTTAATCTTTGCTAGTGGTACTAAAGGTGAAAGATATGCAGCACCTAACACAAGTTTCATGTGTCATCAATTCACAGAAAACATGGAATCAAAGTATCATGACCTTAAGGCAACAATGAAAGAAAGTGATTTGTGTAATGCAAAAATGGTTAAGATACTACAAGATGCCACTGATCTAAGTGCAACAAAAATCAAAAACAAATTACTTACTGCAAGTGATGTTTATCTAACTGCCAAAGAAGTAGTAGACCTAGGTGTTGCAGATTTGATAATAGGTTCGGTTGACAAATAATCCAAAATTTGATAGAATATGGGCATGACTGAAAAAACTATATTCTATCTTAAGTGGCTTGCAACTTTTGTAACAATTGTTGGGGCTGTCTGCACAAGCATCAATCTATATCCACTGGGACCTGCTCTGCTTAATGTAGGTGCATTTCTCTGGTTGATTGTCGCAATTGCATGGCGTGAGTGGTCATTAATTGTCATTAATGCAACACTTCTTGCAATTTATACAATAGGTTTACTTATCAAATTGTTAACATAAAAATGGTTGACAATGAATCCATTTGGGCATATAATATCGGTATAGTCAATAACAAGGAGCAACAAATGAACGAAGCACTTATCTACGAAAAACCCTACTACGGTATGTTTACTGATGCAGGTAATCTTGTTGTTCATTCTATCGTAAAGGTTGCTAAACAGAACAATCTGTCGTTTCCTATAGTGAATAAGATGTTGGGCGAATTGTCAGAATTGGAAGGCTTTGAAGAGGCTACTGATACTGCGGTTCGTGAATATGTTTACGAAGCAATTTTTGGTTACGGAGAATAATATGATTAAGCGTTTTAAGCAAACTCAAAAGTTTCGCATCATCAATGGTCAGGCATGTTTCTATGCTACTGCTAAACAAATCCGTGAGGGTGTAGGTCAGTTTACTACATTTAATGCTGCTACTCAAAAGGCACTTGATGCACTTGAGTTTTATCGTTCAGGCGATGGTATTGAAAGTACTTGTACAGGTCACGCTGGTACTTGGGAAGGTCTGCAAATTCAATTGGATGTAATGTAATGGAAGCTTTTATTACAATATTAATAGTTTCACTTTTTATAAGTTTTATATTTTGGCTAGGCTATATGTGGGGTAAGATGACTGGATACGAAGAAGGCTTCAAGGCATGTCAACTGATCCACAATGAGATACAAGAATTTATTCAGAGTAATATATGATACAAGTTCCAACTAAAGAAAGCAAAGTGAGGGTCTATGTTCGTTATGACATGGGCCCTCGCATGATTCCCCCTCAGCCTGATACACAGGTGTTTGAGGGTGTTGTCGTTCCTAATTTCAAATGGTTGAATGATCGTCAGTTTTGTATGACTGGCGATGAATTTATGAAAGTCCGTGTTATCACTATGGACATGGTTCGTGACATTGAACTGTTAACAGGTTCAATGAAAAATGTTGACACGGATGTAAAAGTATACGAAGTATCAGGCAGTAAAGGTAACAAATACATTGTTACAAAAAATAGTAAGGGCTGGGACTGCACTTGCCCTGGCTTTCAATTTCGTAAAGCATGTAAACATGTTTCAGAGTTAAGCGGTAATGAATAGTAAACAAAGACGTAAGGACAAAAGGCTTTGGAAGTATCGGGTCAAAATGACCTACACAGACTATACTGATTATGATCAAATGTGGAATTGGTTAGCTGATAGATATGGTAAGAAAGTAAATAGATGTGGTTGGCGTGATAGGATGGGATGGTATCCAGCAATGGAATATGATGTAGTATGGGAATTTGTTGACCAAAAGAAAATGGTAGAGTTTACATTAAGATGGCTGTAAAGGTAAAAATAAATAACATACAACCAGCATTCAACAATGCACATAGATTACTTTGGGAGAAGTACAACCCAGAAGGTAGGATCCTGAATCACAGAGAGGTTGAACCATTATGCGTAGAATGGTGGTTGAAGGAACATAACGTACAACTTCATGGCTATGTTGGGTTGACGACGGGCTGGGAATACGCGGAGTTCCAAACTGCTGAGGAGATAACACATTTTGTGTTAAAATATAATTAAGTGAAAAATTTATTAGAAAATTTACAAAAAATACTACCACTAGTATTGCAAGTATTCCAAGCTTTGGGTGTATTTGGGAAGATGTTACCATGGCTTATACTTATTGCTGCAATAGGTGGTGCAGGTTATTATGTTGTTCTAAATTATAAAGACCCATACAAATGTGTTGACAATGAAATATATGAACAACTAAGGTGGGATAGCAATGTTTACAAATTTAAAGGCGGTTACTGCGTATGAAAATAGCAATCACAAGTGATGTACACCTTGAGTTCGGTGATCTGGATCTGCATAATGAAGAAAATGCAGACGTACTGATCCTCGGTGGTGACATCTTTATTGCTACAGAATTGACCGATTTTGTTCATGATGAGAATGCACAAATTGTTGCAGCTACTAGTTCCGTTCGTGCAAGAGCAAAACGTTATGTTGATTTTGTAACACGGTGTGCTGAAAGGTTTAAACACGTGGTTCTCATTATGGGCAATCACGAACACTACCATGGTGACTTTGTTAAAAGTGCTAACATCATTCGCGGCACTTTCGGCGATCTACACAATGTACATTTCTTAGATAAGGAATGGAGAATCATTAATGGCGTATTGTTCTACGGTGGAACACTATGGACAGATATGAACGGTGAAGATATTGAAACACTGCACCGTGTTCGTTTCATGATGAATGATTTTAATTGTGTTAAGAATATCACCGAAGATGGAAAAACGGTGTTCATGCCAGAAGATGCTGTTGAGGATCATTTTGCATTTAGGCGTGGACTAGATGAAGTATTGGCTTTACATCCTAACATGCCTACTGTAGTAGTTGGGCATCATGCGCCTAGTAAAGCAAGCACACATCCGCGCTATAAAAATGAAATTGTTATGAATGGTGCTTATAGTTCTAATTTGGATAATTTTATTTTAGACCGTAGGCAAATCAAACTTTGGACTCATGGACATACGCATGAGGACTTTGATTATATGATTGGTACTACAAGAGTAGTTTGTAATCCTCGCGGCTATGATGGGTATGAAGCTAAAGCCGATGAGTTTAAATTAAAATACGTTGACATTTAAGGAGGAAACATGTTTTACAGTGATACAATGTATAGAACAGCAGAACAAATAAATTCGGCTATGGGTCGTGTTTATAACCAAATGGTATTGGCAATTATCAATTCTATGGTAGTGTCCTTTTTAGCCGCAAGTTCACCACCTTTGATGCAAATGTTGTTTGCCACACCGCTTAAGTGGTTAGTTATCTTTGCACCATTAGCAGCAGTGTTGGCTATCACGTTCCTAATAGACAAGATGAATAAAACGCAAGCTACGTTTGCACTACATGGCTTTGCTGCATTGATGGGCCTAAGTTTCTCTACTATCTTTGTAGTCTATACTATGGGATCAATAGCTAGTGCGTTTTTTGGTGCATTCATATTGTTTGCCTGTATGAGTGTGTATGGTTACTTCACTAAACGAAGCCTAGACAGTTTTGGTCAGTTCTTGTTTATAGGACTAATCGCTATTATTATCGCTAGCATTGTTAATATCTTTATTGGCAGTTCAGTAGCACAAATGGTTATTAGTGCTATTGCTGTTTTAATCTTTACTGGATTAACTGCATATGATACGCAAAAGATTCGTGAAATGATTAGTGTTGAGAATGATGGTAAGGCTGAAGTGTTGGGTGCATTAACATTGTACCTAGACTTTATTAACATTTTCCTAAACTTACTGCATCTATTTGGCAATAAGGAGTAATATGAAACTCTATCGCATCACTCCTCTTGAAAAAAAGAATGTAGAATATCTTATTGATGCATACGAACAATTAGAAGATGGTTCTACTAGAGGTTTTACAGTAAGAGAAATTTGGCGTTGGGGATTAGGATACAGGGAAGAAGATGACCTTGTAACAGAATACGATTACCATAGTCAAACAATATACTGCGACCCTGACGTGGGTTATGGTGCAGAGTTGGACGACTTAATTACTGTTTACTTTGACTGGAGTGATGAGTTTACCGAAGAAGAAAGACAAGACATTGAATCACGCTGGCATGATGCAGTAGAAGATGAAGAAGGTCGTTGGGGCACAGCTTGGTTGTATGACGGTGATCATAATTTTTCTGTAGACCATAGTAGTGTTACAATTACAGGTCCTGTTAAAATTGATTTACTTGATGAAAACGGTGAACTAATAGAAGAAAATGTTGCGCCTAAAAAAGAAACTGTTGACCTGTCTTGGAAGACAGTTCCTGATGATGAAATGAAAGTTTGGCCTTTCCCAATTGAGTCTGGTTTTGGTGAAAAAGATAAAACTAGTTAACCAATATTGTTGTAATACAAACATACAATTGCTATAATGTGTATACGTTGTTAATCAACGAACTATTTTTAAAAGGAAAACATATGTTGAATAAAGTAACAAAACAAGCAAAACTACTAGAAGCTTTCCGTAATGGTGAGCAGTTAACAGCAGCACAAATCAAACAGCGTTTTGGTATCGCAAACCCAACCGCAACTGTTAGCGACCTTCGTTATGAAGGCTTTGCTATCTACGCAAACAAGCGTACCGACAGCAAAGGTCGTGTTTCAACTAAGTATCGTCTAGGTACTCCTAGCCGCGAAATCGTTGCAGCAGGCTATCGTGCATTGGCGCTTGGTCTATAAAGAGTTCAGCTAGTCACTGGCACAGTTTTACGGCAGCTTTCTGCAAAAAAGCTGCCTTTTATTTTTTATGATATGAATTTATTTCACAAATTAATGGAAAAGTTAGGTAGGTATAGACTAATACCTGACCGTAGAACTGGTGCAGATTATATGCACAGATATTATCTGTTCATAAAAAATCGTAGTTGGTTTCCGGTTAATGTTACATTACATAAAATTGTAAGAAGCGATGATCCCATATTTCATGATCATCCATGGCCTTTTGTGACAATTATTCTTAAAGGTGGTTACTGGGAACATATTCCGTTGTTTGATAACCATGGTAAGAAGTTCGCAGAAATAGCCAAGTGGCGTGGTCCTGGTTCTATTATCTATAGAAAAGCAAAAGAATTTCATTGGATAGAACTAGATGCAGGTAAACCAGCAACAACATTATTTTTTATGGGACCACAGCAACGTGAATGGGGTTTCTTAGTAGATGTAAGACAAAAAAGAACTAGATGGGTTAGATACGATCACTATCTAAACAACTGGAAAAAATATCACGAAAAATATATTGCTCCGAAAATGAAATTATGAACGAAGATACTAAAGAAATACTACAAATACTACAAGAAGAATGTGCCGAAGTTATTGTGTCTATAAGCAAATGTATGCGCTTTGGACCAGATCAAATGAAGCCTGGTACTAATGGAACAAACTTTGATCACCTAGAACAAGAGATAGCAGACGTAATGGTTATGGTAGACTTATTGATTAATAGAAATGTAGGCGTTAGTGCAGAAGCTATTGAAGCCAAAACACTAAATAAAATTGAGAAGCTTAAAAAGTGGAGTAACCTTTACAAATAAAAGGAAATCAAATGTTCGAAATTCTTGCAATTTTCATTCTAGTCTACATAGGATTCATACTGGGGCAGGCCTATCAAATCTTTAAAGTTCGTAGCATGATAAGACGAATCGCCAGAGATAATGATATCAATTTAGAAGAAGTATTATATGAGGAGGAACCTGAAAATAGCAAGCAAGAAATTATGGTTCTAGAGGCCGAAAAAATAAACGGTACTCTACTAATTTACAATAAGTTGACTAATGAATTTATCTGCCAAGCAGAAACTATTGAAGAAGCAGCCAGAACTTTCAATGACCGCAAAAAAGACGTTTATGGATTGATTAAGTATGATGAAACAGAGATGATGTTCGTTGGTGGCAAAATAGAAAAATCAAAGAAATGAAAGTTAAGATAGGTAAATATCCTAAAGGAGCAGGACATCAAAAAATTGATGTGCAGATAGACCGCCATGATACCTATAGCACTGACCACACTTTAGCATATATCATTTATCCAATGCTGCTACAATTAAAAGAAACTAAGCATGGTGTTCCGGCTGAGTTTGCTGACGTTGGCGGTGAAGATTATAGTTCACAAAGATGTTTTGATTTCTATAATGATACTCAACGTGAAGCCTTTGATGAGGGTTGTAAGCGTTGGGATGAAATACTAGACAAGATGATTTGGAGCTTTGAGCAATTAGTCAAAGATGACTATGATTCACAATATCATCACGGTACACCTAAGTGGGATTGGATTAAAACAGATAAGAAATTTTTTAATCCAATGACAAACAAATTAGAAGAAACTTACCAAATGGTAGACAAGAACCCAGATGAGCATTGGTACGATCACGAAGGGCACATGTTACATGAAGATAGAATACAAGAAGGTCTAGAACTTTTCGGAAAATATTTTAGAAACCTCTGGGATTGATAGATAAGTTTATGAAGCAAAAGTTCATAGATTTATATATGGATTGGGCTAAACGTGTTGCCCAATTAAGTCACGCAAAAAGATTACAAGTAGGTGCAGTAATTGTTAAAGATGATTCTGTAATAAGTTATGGTTACAACGGCATGCCAGCTGGTTGGGACAATAACTGTGAAGATGAATTCTTACACGAAGATGGCAGCACAACAACCAAAACAAGACCGGAGGTAATTCATGCTGAAAGCAATGCTATTGCAAAACTGGCCAAATCTACTAACAGCGGCGTTGGTAGTTACATGTTTATCACTCATAGTCCTTGCATTGAATGTGCCAAACTTATATTTCAAAGTGGCATTAGTACTGTTTATTATAATGGAAACTATCGCAGCGATGACGGTATTAAATTTTTGGAAAAATCAGGAGTAAATGTTGTCAAATCCAATTAGAGAATGGTATCATACCAAAGTAGATATACCATATGGTAATTTAGGATCATTAATAGACTGGTGTAAACGTAATTGTAACAGCGACTGGCATTTTACAGAAAGTACAGATATTGTCGAACAGTTTAATCAAGGTGCTTGGCAGTTTTATTTTAAAGAAGAAAAAGATTATATCAACTTTGTAGTTTGGCAAAAATGAAATATTACACCTTTCGTAGGGAATCAAATAATTTTTCGGATATTCTAAAAGACTCTAACATTAAAAAACATATATGTGTTAAAATTCTATGGTTAGAACATCTATTCATAGGTATAGATGACAGTGACGAAAGAATTCTAAGTTATCTTGAATTAAAATACGGTGATTATATCAAACAAAAGGATTACAAAGATAGAACGCCTATCCCACATAAAGACTACATTCCAAAAAAAGATATTAAGAATTAATCTTGTTTACAGATATTAGATTGAGTATGTTGCTCAACAATCAATGCAGGTAAAAAGTACCAAAACAGCATCCACTTAACTTGCAAATCAATATACTCATCTACCATTAATTTATAGTAACTCAAATCTGTTCGCCTCTAATTGCTTTTACTGTATCTACAGTTAAGTTTTGACCAGTAGAAATTACACATGAAATTTCATTATTGGTTTGTAGCATAGTAAAAGTGCCAGTCTTTTGATTAAACCAAATTGAAGTAACACTATTAACACTATCGTGTGTTATACCAGTAGCAATCATTACTTCACCAAATTCATTTTCTAAAGTATCTATTACGTAATCAGTATCGCCGCAATGTACTGAATATCCACGTTTGTGCATTCCTTGACTGTAGCTTAAAGCTGGTAACATCAGACCTAAAATAATTAAAATATTCTTCATTACTACTTCCTTAAAAAGGGGACAAGATATAGTCTACAAAAGTATATTTCAACTTCCATATTGTGAATATCACAGATCCCAGTACAGCTATTAAAATTATAATGGTTCTGACAAGAACTAATATTTCAATTAATTCTTTGAGCCTAGCTACCTTTTGTTTAATACTTTTAATTCGTTTTAAAGGCACTTAAGTTTCCAAATAGCAATAGCTATATAATTATATAGCAAGTTTTGGAAAGCAATAACTATGTACTTAAACCTCGGTGGCAAGCAAACTCATAAACCTTATACCTAAGATCGTTTAGTGTATTAAGTTCTACAACAAACTCACCTGGACTATAATTTTCTGTGTGAACTATTTGGTCATTTTCATCTACATAAAAATCGTTTAGTACATGAAATAACTTACGTTTACAATTTAGAACTCCAAAGCTATAAAGTTTTGAAATAGGAGTATCTGCAATGGCTTGATCTTGTGGATTTTTGAATTGCGCTAAAGAGTGAATTCTTATTAATCCATCTTCAGTCTCGGATATGTTTATAGCTACATAAAAATCATAGGATTCTTCTTCAATTATGTAGTACCAATCTTCTGAATTGTGTACTAGCTCTTGATCTTTAAATTGAAACCTATAGGCATCCTGTGTAATCGCAAGAATTGGGACTAATAACAGTAAGCCCAATATTAGGTTCTTCATAATTTGATCCTATAAACAAGTATTTATGCTATTTTGGAATAATATATGTGTTCGCTAAGACTTAAGACTTATTAATCCTAAATACGACTAAATATATGTATACTTAGGGAGGACATATGTCTAAAGCAAAGACCGGAACAGGAGTTCAAACTCATACTAGCTTAGCTAAAGCAACTAAGCAAGGTGGTAAAATTAAGACTAGCACTATGAATAAGGACGAGCGTAGGTCACATAAAAAGTACCGTGGCCAAGGTCGTTGACACCAAGGTGAACATTGTAGTATTTGAGGATCATGTATGGGACTTACATGATTCAGGAATCAGTTTTGATAAAAATCTAGAAATAGACAAGTTAGGTTGGAAACCAGGGGACTATTTTAAACTAGTGAAAGATAATGAAGGACTTAAGTTAGTTAAAATATGCGAACTAGAACAATTTATAATAAAGGGAAAAGACCATGAAGCAAATGATTGACAAAGTAACAGGTAAAGTATTAAGTAGAAGTGAAGCAGAAGCAAAGATTAAGGATAAAGCAGGATGGGTAATTACTGTTATAGCATTATTGCTAGCAGTAAACACATATCTTGCTAATGGATATAGTAGCAAAGTACTGAGCAACACTATTGCAGCAAATAATGTATGGGCTTTCTATCAAGCTAAATCTATTAAACAAACATTAGCAGAACAAAGTTTAGATGATGCGATTGTTCGTGGCGATAAAGCAAAAGCAGAAAAACTTAAAGCAAAAATCGAACGCTATGAATCTGAGCCTGAAAAGGGCGAAGGTAAAAAAGAGTTAATGGCAAAAGCACTAAAGCATGAAGCAGATCGTGACTTAGCAAAGAAGCATGGTCCATGGATGACATTTGCAGGTACAAGCTACCAACTAGCAATTGTTTTATTATCAGCTAGTATTTTAGCAGTAAGTATGAGTATGTTTTATGCTAGTATCGGCGTAAGCTTATTTGGTTTCTTATTAATGAGCCAAGGTATTTGGATGTGGATGCCTTTTTAATAATATAATATATGGTTTTTAGAATCACAGGTGGTATAACAATAGATGGTGGTCTGTCAAGTTCCGGTAGAGAACCTGATCCACCAACTAATGTAACAGCTACTAAAGTAAATGAAACAACAGCTAGAATAACAGTAACAGACCCTGTTAACCAAGGTGGACTACCTATAACAACCTATACAGCGTCAACATATATAGTTACTCAACTAGGTGGTACAGGAGAAGCAACATACTCTACGCCAGGCACTTACATTTGGACTGCACCAGCAGGAGTAACAAGTGTATGTGTGGTTTGTATTGGTGGCGGTGGTGGTGGCGGTGTAGGTGGCATCCCGTATAACGGTTATAACAGTGGGGGTGGTGGCGGTGGTGGACTGGCATATCTTAATAATTATCCAGTAACTTCAGGCTCCACTTATACGGTTGTTGTAGGTGCAGGTGGGACACGTGGTCTAGCTCCAAATGCAGGTCAACCTGATTCAAATCCACCTACAGTAGGCGGTGATAGTTATTTTGTAAGCAGAAGCGTTTGCATGGGCGGTGGCGGTAATATAAGAACAGGTGGGTACGACGGAGGCTTAGGTGGAACTTATACTGTAACTACATCTACCGGCTCATATGGAGGTGGCAACGGAGGAAAAGGCGGAGACTGCGTTAGTAGAGGTTCTGGTGGTGGCGGTGGTGCTGGCGGCTACGAAGGTTCAGGTGGTAACGGCGGTGCATCAAACAATGGAAATGGCACCAATGGTTCTTCAGGCGGCGGTGGCGGTGGTGCCGGCAACGGATATTATACTATTGAATCAGAAACTGGCGGGGCCGGAGGTGGTGGAGGAACTGGTGTACTAGGCAGAGGTGTCGATGGTGCCGGAGCAATATCTATCCCAACTACTGTCTTTAGCACCTACAATCAACCCGGTGGCGGTGGTGGATCAGGCGGTAGTAGTGGTGGAATAGGCCTCAATCAAGGTGCTGGTGGTGCCGGCGGTTCATATGGTGGTGGTGGTGGCGGTGGTGAGTGGTTTTCCGGCGGTTTAGGTGGTAATGGTGGCGGTGGCGCAGTAAGAATTATTTGGGGAATCAACGCATCATTTCCAATCAATGCTGGATTAAGTGCAAGTTATGATTTAGTATCTAGCACAACATCAAACAGTAATACAATTAACGCTGTTAATAACTATGGCGGCGGTGATGGACCGGTAGAATACATATTCGATGGAGTGACCTTTTACGAAATTCCATATAATGCTGCATTTGAACTATCTGATAGTTCCTGGACAATGGAGGCTTTTGTAACTCCAACCACTACTAATGTAGTTAGAGGCATTGTAAATAACTGGAATACAGGCGGTGCATTTGAGTGGTATATAAACGCAAGTAATACTTTAACTTTTAAATACACTTATAATATCAGTGGTGTTTTTGACTACACCTATACTGGATCTACAGTAATTCAACCTAATGTAAGAACACATGTTGTCGTACAAAAACAAGGTGCAAATCTTGTTTTCTTTATAAACGGTGTAGCTGATCCTGTGACATTTGCTGGTAGTTTTAGTAATAGATTTGTAGTTTTTTATAACAATGAAAAGAAGCCATTAAGATATGGTATAGGCAGTGATGGTACAGGGTACTTTACAGGTAAAATGTCTAATCTACGTATATCAAAAAAGAGTTTCTTATACGGTAGTGGAACAAATTCAAGTTTCCCAGTTCCCTCACTACCATTAGAAATAACTCAAAGTGTAGTTTCTAGTGGCGGAAGAGATGTAATAGCAAGTTTAGTACCATCAGACGTTTTATTATTAGTGTTATCAGATCCAAAACCAGGTAAAGATAAATCAAATTATGATTGGTCATCTGCATTAAACGGTACTATAGGGATTACAGGAAAAGTAGAATATGCTTTCAAAGTAACAGCAACTAATGCAGCAGGAACTAGTCTACTAAGTGAACGCAGTGATATAATAAGATATTTAGGACCTAATGCACCAACTATAGGTTCAGCAACAAGAGTAGGAAACACAAGTGCTTCCGTTACGTTCACTGCCCCCGCAGATAGCGGTGATGGTCCTGTACTAGATTATATTGTTGTAAGTAGTCCAGGTGGTTTTAATGCCACGGGAGCAAGTAGTCCTATTACTGTTTCAGGTCTTGTAAAGGGAACAAGTTATACGTTTACTGCATCAGCACGAAATAAATTTGCAACAGGTACAGCCAGTGCCGCAAGCAATAGTGTAACTGCTATAGGTATTCCTGACGCTCCTACTATAGGTACAGCAACGATTACTGGATCAACTACAGCAAGTTTATCGTTTACTGCACCAGCTAATACAGGTGGATTGCCCATAACAAGTTATACAGTCACAAGTAGTCCCGGAGGAATAACAGCTACAGGATCAAGTAGTCCTATTTCTATAACTGGATTAACGATTGGTCAAACTTATACATTTACTGTTACTGCAACAAACAGTCTTGGTACAAGTACTGCAAGTTCAGCAAGTAATAGTATTTCGTTAGTTGTTCCTAATGCACCTACAATAGGTGTAGCTACTATGACAGGAAAAACTACTGCTACTGTGGTATTTACTGCACCTACAGACAACGGTGGACCTGCGGTTACAGGTTACACAGTAGTAACCACTCCTGATAATATTACTGTTAGTGGCACAAGTAGTCCTATCAACATAACAGGATTGACTTTTGGTACAATCTACACATTAAAAGTATACGCAACTAATTTAATAGGCAATGGTACATTGAGTAGTGCAAGCAATCAAATTGTGTACACAGGCCCAGGTCAAACCTTGTTTACTGGATACAGTACATGGGTAGTACCTGTAGGTGTAACGTCTATTAGTGTTGTAGCGATTGGCGGTGGAGGCAGTGGCGCAAGTGCTACCACCACTCAAGCTGGCGGTGGTGGAGGGGGCGGTGGTTTAGCATATAAAAATAACATCAGTGTTATTCCCGGAGAAACTTTAACTATGGACGTAGGTTCAGGTGGTGTGCAAGGTACGAACGGTAGTTACACTCAAGTAATTAGAGACAATTTAGGTCCTAATCAAGTAATATTATTAAGAGCGACTGGTGGCCGAGGAGGAATCACCAACGGCGCAGGTGGAGCCGGCGGCACCCGTGATGTCAATTACCCTGGAGATGGTGGTGGTACAGGCGGTGCGGGCGCCGCTGCTACACTACCTAGTTCTACTGTTGCAAGTGGTGGCGGTGGCGGTGGTGGCGCTGGATATGCTGGCAATGGCGGCAGTGGTGGACGAGATAGAACTAATGGCAATCCTGGAAATGGCGGTGGTGGTGGCGGAGGAGGAGGCGGTAATGGCTCCGGAAGTTCCGGCGGCGGTGGAGGTGGTGTAGGTCCATGGGGTCAAGGCACTAATGGAACAGGTGGAGGTGCCCAGCAAGGTGGAGGCGGTGGTGGATCTGGTGGACAGAATGGTAGTTTTAATTTATCAGAAAATGGCGGATGGTACGGTGGAGGCGGGGGTGGCTCAAGACTTGCAACTTCAGGTACACGTTTTGGGGGCAACGGCGGTAGTGGGGCTATTAGAGTTATATGGGCTGGCGGATCAGGATTAACAAGGCAATTTCCAACTACAAATACAGATGATATTATAGAAGCAGACTACTTGGTAATAGCAGGAGGTGGTGGCGGGGGTGCTGGTGGTGCAAGTTATACACAACCTTCAGGTGGTGGCGGCGCAGGGGGATTCGTTACTGCATACGATGTTATATTAACTGGAAGAATTACTTATACTATTACTGTTGGTGCGGGAGGGGCAGGTGGATATTCATCAGGAACCTCAGGATCAATTCTTACTGCTGCTACGAACGGCGGTGGGTCATCAATATCAGGTACTGGATTGACTACTATATCTGCTACAGGCGGAGGGCGTGGTGCGTCTTCAAATCAATTTGAAGCACTCTTAGGTGGTTCTGGAGGCGGCGGTGGTGCAAGTGGTACTTCAACTGTAAATGGGGCTGCAGGTACTGCAGGGCAAGGTAATAACGGTGGAAATGCTTTCGGTAGTAGTACTGCACCGTTAGGTGGCGGTGGCGGTGGTGCTGGCGCAGCTGGTCAATCAGGAAACGCAGGTGGAAGTGGTCGTGCTGGAAATGGTGGTATTGGTTTACCAAATCCATTTACTGGAGAATATCTAGCTGGTGGAGGTGGCGGATCAGGAACGGATAATATTTATGGATTGAGTGGTGCTGGTGGATATGGTGGAGGTGGTGCTGGATATACCGGCAACTACAACGTTGGATCAACAGCCACTCCAGGAACTACCGGTACTGGTGGAGGTGGAGGTGGCCTACATCAAGGAGGCGGAAACCAATATATAACAAACAATGCAGGCAATGGAGGTTCAGGAGTTGTAATATTGAGGTTCGCCGCTGCTATTACACCCACTACTGTAACAGGTAGTCCTACTATTACAACTGTAGGGAATTACAAAATTTATCGTTGGACCAACAATGGTACAATAGTTTTTTAAAATAAAAGTAGTATAAAATAATAATAAGATCCTTAACATAAAGGGGACGTAGCAAGATGGATCCATTAACGCTATTTGCGTTAGCTAATGGTGCGGTTAAACTTGTAAAGGAAGGATGTAAACTTTACAAGGACATTAAAGGGGCGGCTGGGGATGTTAAAGATGTCCTCAAAGACCTTGACGACCAATTTCATAACAAATTCAAAGACCGCGCTCCCACGGTAGCAGAAAAAAATCAATTCATACAAGAAAAAAATCGTATCATTGAACTGAATAAACAGTCAGGTGATACTACCAATATATACACAGAAATAGGCCAGCAATTAGGCGCATACTTTGACAACTACTATAAGTGTAAGGCAATATTTGAAGAAGAAGAACGCCGTAGTAAGACTGAAGTTTATCACGGAGAAGATAGCTTAGGTAAACGTGCATTACAACGTGTGCTTCTTAAAAAACAGCTTCAGCACATGGGCGAAGAACTGCGTGAAATCATGGTGTACAACAGTCCACCAGAACTAGGTGCTTTATGGACTGAAGTAAACGACATGATGGAAAAAGTCGGCAAGGAGCAAGCAGGTGCTATTGCCATAGAAATGCAACGCAACAGAGAATTGGCTAAGCAGAGAGCCAGACGCAATAAAAGAATAAAGTACAGAATATTGTGTTGGAGTTCAAGTAGTATCGCTGTTCTTTATATATGTTGGTTAATGTGGGCGGTAGTGCAGGTGCGCATTGACAAACACCCTGAATTAGGCGTTTGTTTGTTACCCAAAGGTACTGCCATATATAAATGGTACAATAATTTAAAATGGATAGATTGCGAACCTAAATAATTCAGCTAAATATTTATATGAAAATCTTTGAAGTTACAGAACCACAGCGTAGAATGCCCACTCTATATTTGGATATGGATGGCGTACAGGCAGACTTTTTTACTCAATGGGCCAATTGGTGGGGCAGAAAGACAGGCAACCCTGATGTTAAATGGTATAAGGACATAGGGGACAAGGCACAGAGAGAAATTTCAATTGAAACTATGCAAAAAGAAGGCCCTAACTTTGTATACGAATTTTTTGCTACACTTCCTGTATTATCGGGTGCTAGTGAATTATTGTCATATATAAGACAAAATAATTTACCCTGCACTATACTATCTGCCCCATTAAGATCACCTAAAGAAGATAAGAGTAAAGCAATTACACAAGCTAGTATTGAGGGTAAAAAGTATTGGCTCGCTCAACACGGCGTAGATTTTCCAGCTATATTTGACGGACAAAAAGACAGATATGCTAAAAAAGGTGGTGACCCTAACGTACTAGTTGACGATCATAAGAAGTACATTTCAGCCTGGGACGCAGCTGGTGGCATAGGTATATTGCATCGTTGGAATAATGTTGATAATACAATACAAGCATTAAACCAAGTATACAGTCAATTTTTAGCTAAATAATATATTATTAAAGGCATATTATGGACCGCGAATTTTTCAGAAAATATCTAGATATTATAAGTGAATCTAGCCCACCTCCTTCTGTGATGGAAGAAATTATTGACATTAACGATAGCTTTGACATAGAGTTAAATGAACACTTTGTGATAGAAACAGGTGTTGTTGGCTTCACAGAAGATGGTATCGTCATTGAAGCAGATGAAACTATATTAGGATTATTAGAAGTAAACGATATTCTAACAGAAGATATAGGATTAGAAGAAACTAAGCCGGGTCTATGGGCTAACATACATGCTAAACGTGAGCGTATCAAACAAGGTTCAGGCGAGAAAATGCGTAAGCCTGGTAGTAAAGGTGCACCATCTGCACAAAACTTTAGGGATGCTGCTAAAGAAGGTGCAGGTGAGTACATGGACACTAAGCCATATACTCCTAACACTAAATCAAGTCCACCTAAAATGGATACAAAGCCAGCAGAAGAAAAACCATTGCAAGGTAATCCAAAAGATTATATTACCAAAGAAGATCAAGGCATTAGTCAACGTGTAAGAAATGATGCGTTTGCAGAGTTAGACAAAATTAGAAGCGGTGGTACATCTGATTTAGAACAACAGGCTGATACTTTTAGACAAAAGGCTCAGGCTGGTCAAGCAGGTAAGTCTACTAAGTGGAGTGAAATGTCTCCAGCACAACAAGAAGAATTACGTAGACAAGGTTTTGGTCCTCAAAAAACTACTAATGAAGCAGAATATCAAGGTCGTGAAGTTCCATTAGGTAAGCCAATGGCAGGTGATGTTAAGAAATCAAAAGTCTATGTTCGCAAACCAAACGGTAAGGTCGTTAAAGTAAACTTCGGTGATAAGAACATGACAATTAAAAAGTCTAATCCCGCACGCCGTAAAAGTTTCAGAGCAAGACACAATTGCGAGAATCCAGGACCACGTTGGAAGGCAAGATACTGGTCTTGCAGAGCCTGGTAAATAGGAAAATATAATGAGTGATTCAAAATTTTTTAGACAATATTTAGATATATTAAATGAAGGCCCGCCCGCAGGTGTTGGTCCTAACGCACCAGTTAGACCTGTTGCACCTCAACAACCTGGGCAGCCCGATACCTTTACTAAAATGTTGCCTGGCATGGGTAACAAAGCTATAAATGCAGGAAAAGGACTAGTAGATCCCTATGCAAAAACTATGGCTAACTTCACACCAGGATCACCATATTATCAGCAGAATGTAGCCAATAATCCTGCAGTTAAGGCCAAAGTAGATGCATTTATGCAAACTGCTCCTACAGCCGGTCAGTTAGGTGCTAATATTGATGCAACACAACAATCATTTAATAAAGCTTTGACACAAAAACCAACTGTCGGTGGTACTAGTGCAGAGTACGAAAAAGCCGCAGTACAAACTGGATTGCCTGCAGTACCGGCACCCACAACAGAAGAAAGAGATGATGATACAGATGATGGCAAATTAATGAGAAAGTATATGGACTTCTTAGACGAAGCTCCTATACAAGCTGTCAATCCTAATGATCCTAATGCTGCTGCGTTTGGTAAAAAAATTAATGCACCAGCTCAAGCTACACCACAAGTTGCAGCTAATACAGGTCCTGCAACTGCTATAAATCCTAATGATAAAAATGCTGCTGCATTTGGTAAACAGATTAATGCTCCTGCAGCAAATACACAAACTGCAACTACAACTCAAACACCAACCGCACAACCAGCAGCACATGTCGTAGACCCAAATCGTAAATATGGCGGTGGCTATGACCCTACCAAAGTGCAATATGCTTCTACAAGTAGTAACCCAACACAACCTAACCCAGCGCCAGTTAAACAAAACACTGCTACTTCAGCTAATATGGGTGGTTACGCTCAATCAGCACAACCTAACCCTACACCACCTGCCAAATTAGCAGGTGGAACTACTAGTCAACAAACCAATAATCAAAGTAGTGGATACACTGCACAAAGTCAAGCACAAAACACTACGGCAGCGACTAATGCAGCAGCGCCAACATTTACGGGAATGGCAGGAAATACACAACCAACTACTGCACAATCTGGTTTAGCAGGTCAATATGTATCTGCTAATCAACCTCAAGCAGCTACCACAGCAGCTACTCAGCCAACATCAGATGTATTAGCTACTCAAGCATTGCAATCGCAAGATCAAGGAGTCGCAGGTACATCAAAGGGTATACCAGCTGCATTTGGTCAAGTAGCAGAAGATGATGAAGATGATGTTGATCTAAAGAGAATTAGAGAACTGATTAGAAAATAACATGCGAGCAAAAGAATTTATATTTGAAGCAGATAATAGAACGCCTAGAGAAAAATTTCTAGACCGTGTTATTGGTCCTGAAAGTGGCGGTAAGCTTGGTATACAAAATAAAAGAAGTGGTGCTCAGGGGTTATTTCAATTCATGCCGGACACTTGGAAAGGAGTAGTAAAAAAAGCTAAACCAGGTGATCCACATTACGGTATGAGTTTTGATCAAATGAGACATAACGAAAAAGCTCAAAGGTCTGCAGCCGATCAGATAGCAAGAGAATATCAAACAGCAATCAAGCGACACGGTATGCCTGATACTCCTACAAGTTATTATTTGTTGCATGGTCATGGACCTAAAGGTGTAGAAATCTTTAAGAATCCTGATAAGCAACTCAAAGATATTTATCCTGAGTATGTAAGAAATAAAGAAGGAAAGATGGTTAAAAATATTGTATACAGACAAAATCCTAACTTTGATCCTAATCAAAGATTAAGGGACGTTGTCGCTAATACTGCTTCTAAAATGGGCGATAAAATTACTGATATGTATCCTACTACCAGTAAAACACAACTGGCTAAAAATGAGCCTCAACCTGTCAAAGAACCATCTACAATCGATAAGGTAAAGAAAAAAATTACCGATATTGGAACTAACGTGTTAGGTACCGTAGTAGGAGCTAAAGACGCACGTGCAGGTGAATTGCCGGCAGACACTAAAGCTAAACTACAACAACCAATAGAACCTAAAATCACAACGCAACAAACAATAGAACCGAAACCTATTAGTCAACAGCAACCAGAACCTAAACCTACACTGCAACAACCACAAACATACAAAGGTGGAATCGATCTTGATTTATTAAAACCAGAACCAAAAACTTATGGCGCTGGATATGATCCTAGTAAAGTTCAATATGCGTATGTAGATGGTAAACCTAATCCTGCTATAAAAAATAAAAACGATTCGGGTAATTAAATGATTGACAACTCTTTACGAATTTTGTAAAATCATATATGCCTAGAAAAAAGAAAAATCTACCCAACAAAACCTTTGAAGTAGTTACCAAACAAAATGTAAACGGTGATGTAATTTTGCCATTGCCTCCTGAGTTAATTAAAAAATTAAAATGGTCTGATGGTGACAATCTTGAATTTTGTGTGGGTAAAGATGGCAATTTTATTTTAAGGAAAACTAGCTAATGGACGATATGAGCAGGAGTCAAATACCAAGTTTAACAAGTTCAGATTTAAGCACCATCACATTATCTGATTTAGATACAATTACGATTGATAACACTATAGATACTTTTGATCTATCAGGTTTAGAACCTATCACAATAAATTTAAGTAATGTAGGTAGTGGTGGGTCAGGATACGCTAACACTTATTCTGGTTCAGGTGGTGCTGGAATATATTCATCACCGACACTTACTGGCAGTTATACAGTTCCAAGCACAGTATGGGCTACAAATATAGCACAGCCTACTATGACAACAAACAATGGTGTTACAACCATGACACAAGATGTTGAGATAAAAGGCAACTTAAAAGTTAACGGTAAAGACATAAATGGACTACTCGAAAGAATTGAAGAAAAACTAGCAATATATCAACCTGCACCTGAACTAGAAGAAAAATGGGAAGAACTTAGAGAGTTGTCAAGAAGATACAAAGAGTTGGTCGCCGACATTAGAGAAAAAGAAAAGATTTGGGACATACTCAAAAAATAATTGACAACAAATATGCTTTGTGATACTATAATAATACATTCAACTACCACAGTGTTATCATTATGACAATGCATCTAGCACATCCTGCTCTGACTACTTTAGGCAAACGCAAGGGCAAGCAAAAGTTCGCAAGCTCCGAACAGAAGCGCAAGTTGCAATTGTTGCAACAAGACTGGGAACGCAAGCAACAAGAATGGCTCAAGATGAGCAACCCTGCACTTGTTAACAAAAAGTCAACACCATCACGTAAGTTACCCAATCTATCAGTTCCAGCCGATCGTAGTACAAAACATATTCCCAGCGTTGACACAGGCATCAAAGGTGCAGTCAACGTCAAACAACCAATGCAATATACCGGTGACAAGATTATCGGTATCGGCACTATGCACAAGTCCAATGCAGTGCCCATCTTTAATGATGAAGCAGCCAAGGACATTAGCAAGATGAGGAGATAATTGCAACACGATGGCTAAAGAAGAAGCATTAAAATTAGATGGTAAGGTAACTGATGTATTACCTAACGCAATGTTCAGAGTACAATTAGAAACTGGACAAAATGTTATAGGTTACATTTCAGGTAAAATGCGTCAGCATGACATTAAAGTATTGCTCGGCGATACAGTTGAATTAGAATTCAGCTTATATGACCTAACTCGCGGTAGAATAACACGCCGTCGATAATCACACTAAATACTCTACAATGTATGATATTGTAGATAGAATAGACGAATCCCGAAGAAAATCAATTGAGTTGGAGCCACTCCGCTATTCCGACTCGGATCTCTCACCTGTAATTTCAAGCAAAACAATTGACTATCATTATCATAACCTAGCTAAAGGTTATGCAAAAAGATATAAGAATAAAGAAGGTGATGATGACTTCAATTATGCAGGTGCTTTCTTGCATAATATCTACTTTGCACAATTTCGCAAACCTCAAGACAGTAATACACCCAACGGTCCTGTATTAAATTTAATAAGAAGAAAGTATGGGTATTGGCGTGACTTTAAAGAAGTTTTTAAAGAAGAAGCCATGAAGATACAGGGCAGTGGTTGGATATATCTGACCTACACAGGAGAGATAAAAACCATTGTCAATCATGAGGTTCGTAACGATATACTATTACTGATTGACTGGTGGGAACATTCGTATTTTCTTGATTATGGTCCTGATAAGAAAAGTTATCTTGACAATACTTGGAAAATTATTAATTGGGTACATATCAACACCCGTTGGGGTAAAAACTTATAGGAAAATGTAATGAATCTTAAAATTTCAGATAGCGTAATAAACAAAGTAAATGAATTAATTGCTGAAGAACAAAACCCAGATTTAAAACTTAGAGTGTTTGTCCAAGGAGGCGGGTGCAGTGGCTTTCAATATGGGTTCACTTTTGATGAAGTTATGAATGAAGATGACTTTGAAATCCAAGCAGGGGAGTTAAAAGTGCTTGTGGATAGCATGTCTGCACAGTATCTCTATGAGGCTGAGATTGACTATACAGAAGATTTGCAGGGTGCCAGCTTCAAAATCAAGAACCCAAACGCTCAAACGACTTGTGGATGCGGATCTAGCTTTAATCCTTTCTGATAAATACTAGATAAGGGGTTATAGATGGCTATTTCAGGACAAAAACTAGTCAATATAGGGATACAGAATCAAGCAAGCAACAGTGATTCCCTATATACTGCGTTTAATAAAATACAAGATAATTTTTCCAATCTGTTTGCTAAGGCGAGTCCTTACAATACATTCACAGGTAACATTGGAATCTCTACAGAAACTAATGAAGTTACTGGTACAGTAACAATAACCAACACTGGTGTCACAAAAATAACTCCGGGTACCGGTATCACACTAAGTGGTAGCAACGGAGAAGTTGTTGTAAGTGTTTCTGGAAATGTCACAGGTAATCTAGTAGCTGGTGTAACAAGAGTTGGAGTATTAAGTAACAGTCTTACTGTATCAAACAACCAAATTGTCAGCACTGGTAACATTGAAATTGAAATGCCTAAGACAGGCATTACTGCTGGTCAATATACAGCCCCAACTGTTACAGTAGATGAATACGGTCGTATCACAAATATTGCTAATACAATTAGCACGGGAACAGTTACAAGTGTAGCGGTAGCTCCAGGTAATGGTATCGCAGTATCAGGTAGTCCAATCACAAGTGATGGTGTTATAACGATTGTTAACACAGGTGTTACACGATTAACTGCTGGCACAGGTATAACTTTAAGTGGTAGTAATGGTGCGGTTACTATTAGTGCCGGTATCACAAGAGACATAGGAACAGTAACTAGCGTAGGTATTTCTAGTAATACATTATCAGTTGCAGGTGGTAGAGTAACGACCTCAGGTAATATCATCGTAGAACTACCGGATAACTTAAGTGTTGTTGGTAACATTGATTCCAGAAATTTAATTTGGGATGAAGGTAACGCTAAAACTATAGCAAATAGTAAGTTTGAATCTACAATAGAAACACAATTAGGTAATGTTGGTACTATTAAAATTGCAGGTGGTACTAATGGTCAAGTATTGCAAACAGATGGAACTGGAAATCTGACATGGACAACATTACCAACACCTAATATTCCTGCAGCAGTAGTAGCAGGTGGTAGCAACACACAAATTCAATTTAATAATGGTGGCACGTTTAGCGGGCACTCTGGATTAACTTATAACAGAATCACAGGTAGATTAACAGCTACCTCATTGAACGTAAATTCAGATTCAGTAATTACTGGTAACATTACCGTTAATGGTAATAACTCAGTAATCAATACCTTGGCAGTTCTTAATGGCGCTGAAGTTGATGGGAACGTCACGATAGGTGGTGCGGTAACAGCAAACGCATTAAACATTCTCGGTTCCGGTAGACTTACAGGTAATTTATCAGTTCAAGGATTTATATCTGCTACCAAACCAATTACAGGAACAAATAATGCTCAAGTTGCTACAACATCATTTGTAGCAGAAGCAATTAATGTAGTAAACAACCAAAAAGCAAATGTAAATAGTCCTGCTTTCAGTGGAGTACCAACAGCGCCTACAGCAAATACAGCAGGTGCCGGCACTACTCAAATTGCTACAACTGAATATGTAAAATCTGTAGTTAATAATACATTAATAAGCCCAGTAAGTGGATATGTGATTCCAAGTGGTGTTATAGTTATGTGGTCGGGTTCCATTGTAAACATTCCTAGTGGTTGGAAACTATGTGACGGTACTAATGGTACACCTAACTTACGTGATAGATTTGTATTAGGTGCAGGTGGTGCTTACGCGGTAGGTGCAACAGGTGGAAGTGCAAATGCTATAGTGCCAAGTCATACACACTCTGCTATTTCTACATTCACTGGATATAACTTACCTACTCATACTCACAACATTACAGACACAGGACATGATCACCGCGTGAGAGATCCTGGTCACTATCATGACTTGAAGGGCGATCAAGGTACACAGTTTTATGCAATCAATGATAGAAATAATATCCCTAAAGACACTGGATCATTTAGAGCGCAGGGCCCTAGCGCAAGTCGTGATGCTCAATATTTACCTTTTACTAGCCCTACCTTTACTGGAATTGGCGTAGATAGAAATGCTACAGGAATAACCATAAATGCTGCTAGTGCTGGCACACCAGGAGGTACTGTAGCAACAGTAATAGATTCTACCGGATCTAGTGTATCAAATGCAAATATGCCACCGTATTACGCACTCTGCTTTATCATGAAAACCTAATTTTTGGTGACTCTTTTTCCCTGTATTTTGATAAATACAGTATAAGGAGTCACTAAAATGGCACAACAAATTCCAGTACAAACAATAATAGATCCTAAAACAGATACGGGATTAACCAACTATAATACAACGATTTCCAAGGTTCCTACGAACGCAGCGAACGTTTTCGTTACCAGTGTTACAAACAACACGACCCAAATTAACACACAGGTGTTCCAAACTCAAACAAACGCTAACGCAGCGGCTGGGGCATCTACTCAAGTACAATTTAACGACCGCGGGATACTAGCAGGTAGCCCGGGTTTCACATACAACACTAATACAAGTTCATTAATTGTAACGGGGAACGTCACTACAAGTACGATTCGTACTAACACATTGCTATATCAAAATGGCGATCCAATGATGTTTTCGTATTCTAATGCGAATGTAACTAGCTTCTTACCAACATATGGTGGCAATTTAAGCGCAACGCAAGTAACAGCATTAAACTTTGTGGGTAACGGTGCGTTATTAAGTAATATCACAGGCTCAACTGTTACTGGTACAGTTGCATCTGCTAATTATGCGACTGAATCTAACAGAGCTAATACAGTAATGTCAGCTAGTCAGCCAAACATTACTAGTGTTGGCACATTATTAAATCTAACAGTTGAAGGAAGTGTACAAGCTAACAATATTTCAGCAACAAACTCAATATTTGCTAACAGAATTGCAGGTGATGGTGCCAACATTAGCAATATCACTGGTGCATTTGTTACTGGAGTAGTTGCTAATGCTAATTACGCTGCATTATCAGGAACAGCAAACACTGTTAGCACTTCTGCTCAACCTAATATTACTAGTGTTGGTATACTAACTGGATTACAAGTTGGTGGTAACCTATTAGTAAGCAATGCAGATTTAGGTAACATGGTTTATGCTAACCATTACAGCGGTAATGGTAGTATGCTTAATAATTTAACCGGTGCTAATGTAACTGGTGTAGTACCAATGGCAGAAGAATCGAATGTGGCAGTAAACGTTAGTTCAAGTAGCCAGCCAAACATTACAAGTGTTGGTACACTAACAAGCTTAACAGTGACAGGTGCAATTACAGGAAGCAATGTAAACTTTGACACAGTTAACGCACAGTTCTTAGTAGGCGATGGCGGTAACATTACAGATATTGCTGCAACAGAAATCGTTGGTACAGTTGCTAATGCAACTCATGCCGCAGTAGCAGCAACAGCTAATACAGTAGCTGGTGCTAATGTAACTGGAACAGTTGCTAATGCTACACATTCAAATACTTCAGCAGTTGCTTATAGTGTTGCTGGTGCTAACGTTACCGGAACAGTAGCAGATGCAGCACATGCAATCGTTGCTGATAGTGCTAATAGTGTTGCAGGTGCAGACGTAACTGGTACCGTAGCAAATGCAACCCATGCAATTAGTTCAGATAGTGCAAGTAGTGTTGCTGGTGCTAACGTTACAGGTCAAGTGTCCAATGCATTAGTTTCTGGCACGGTTTATACAAATGCACAGCCAAACATTACAAGTGTTGGCACATTAACTAGCTTATCTGTAACAGGAAATGTAAGCGCAGGTAACATAACAGTATCCGGAGCAATTAGTGCTGCAAGTGTAGCAGGTGATGCTATTAACCTAAGTAATATTCCCGGTGCTAATGTAGCAGGTACTGTTGCAAATGCAGCATATTCCACAACAGCAGGTGTAGTAAGTATTAGTTCACAACCAAACATCACTAGTGTTGGTACATTGACAACGGTTGAAGTACTAACATCAGCAAACGTTGGCCAATTAAATGCAAACGGTAATGTATCAGGTAATGTAATAAGTGGTAATTTATTTGTAGGCAGTGGCGCTAACTTAACAAACATACCAGCAGCAAATATTTCTGGAACTGTAGCCAATGCTACTTATGCTGTTAATGCCAATGCAGCTAATGCATCACTTGTAGCAGCAACAGTTACAGACAGTAGCCAACCTAACATTACTAGTGTTGGTACTCTAGCAAGTGTTACTGTATCCGGAGTGTCCAACTTTGGTGCAGTAGGAAATGTTAAGATTACAGGCGGTGCTAGTGGTCAAGCACTCGTAACAGACGGTGCAGGTAATCTAAGCTTCTCAACCGTCGCTACAGAATCATATGTTACTTCAGAAATTTCTAATGTGATTAATGGTGCACCTGGTGCACTGAACACATTAAATGAATTAGCAAATGCATTAGCAAATGATGCTAGCTATTCAACCACAATCACAAACGCATTAGCTTTAAAAGCCGACAGTTCTAGTTTGGCAACAGTAGCGACTAGTGGTAGTTACAGTGACTTAACAAACAAGCCAACATTATTTGATGGTGCATATAGTAGTTTAACTGGATCACCAACACTAGCTACAGTAGCAACAAGTGGTAGCTACAATGATTTAAATGACAAACCAAGCATACCTAGCTTAACTGGCTACGCTACAGAAACTTATGTAACAACCTCATTAACTTGGTCTAACGTAAGTAGTAAGCCAACATTTGCTACAGTTGCAACAAGTGGTGCATATGCAGACTTAAGTGGTCTACCAACATTGGGTAATATTGCTAGTGCAAACTTCGATGGTAGTGCAAGTAACGTATTATATGGCAATGGTGTATTCGCTGCTGCGACTGGTGGCGGCGGTGGCATCACACTAACCAGCTTAAGTGTATCATCAACTACAGCATCCGGTGGTGGAAGTCTATCATATGACAATACAACGGGCGCATTTACATTTGCTCCTGCAAGTATCCCAAGCTTAGCTACAGTAGCAACAAGTGGTAGCTATAGTGACTTAACAAACAAGCCAGCATTGTTTGATGGGGCTTATACTAGCTTGACTGGAGCACCAGCATTATTCGACGGTGCGTATTCTAGTTTAACAGGAGCACCTAGCTTAGCTACAGTTGCAACAAGTGGTGCATATAGTGACTTAAGTGGTACCCCAACATTAGCTACAGTAGCAACAAGTGGTAGCTATGATGACTTAAGTGACAAGCCAAGTATACCAAGTATCACTGGTCTATTAAGTTGGACTACAGCGCCAGCTACCGCAGCTTCAACGGGAACTACGGGTCAGATAGCGTATGATTCAGGATATCTATATGTATGTGTATCTACAGATACTTGGGTGCGCACTGCATTAAGTACATGGTCGTAATTTTTAGTACCCATTAAAAAAGCCCCGTAAGGGGCTTTTTTATTTTACTTGTTTAAGCATGTGATCAGAATATTTATTGTCACACATTGATATAACATCACTAAACGGCCATTCTAAATAAAACGGACAACCGTTCTCCCACTTACTATTCTTTTTGAAAAACTTAAGTTCGTTCAAATCCTCACGTTTACTCGGATCAAAATAGCGTCTGCGTTGTGCAAACCTATGTAGTACAGTTATGTGTTCATAACTGTTCATTAACTACGTTCCATTTGTGTAGCTTCGGTAATAAGTGCGGTGACTTGATTAAGATCGTTACATAAAATCTTTACACTAGTCCAATCGTCGTTATCATCTCTACCGCTTATTTCAAAAAGAAAACCATTGTCGTACATGCGGATACTCATATCCTCATCGACTTTGGCTAGTTTATCAGAAATTTTCATTCATACTCCTAAGGAAAGATAGGGGCAACAAGTGCCCCTGTATACAATTATTCAACCGTTGCAGTTGCTTTGCCGCGGGCTTTGATTGCGTTGAGGCTTGGCTTCGGTGCCTTAGTAGCCTTAACTTTAACTTCGCCACTCTTTGCAGTCTTTTCACGATCTGCAAGGCTGTCAGCGATGAGTGCCTGATCGTCAGGGCTCTGAAAATCCTGATGACCTTGTAGATACTTGAGTGCATCTACCTTACTCATTGCACTAGGCAATTCCATCAAATCGATGCGAGTTGCACCGCCCTTAGTAAACTGCTTAACACGGCGAATCAAATCATCAGTAAAGCGAACCTTACTGTTACCGTTGTGAGTTGTGATACCTGCTACTTTGAACACTTGCTCAGTCATACATAGACCTCTTAAGGTTAGTTAATAATAAAATTAAAATGTGTTTATCACACAAGTATAATGATAACACCGATTCTTTTTAATGTCAACAATCGGTGTTACCAAAATCAGATTTAGTTGCCCAAAACGTAGGGTTTATTCCAACGACCAATGTTAACATCGATATACCAGCCCACATCAAAATAATCGGTTTGGATATCCGAGTTATCGTGGTTGCCGTCGTTCATTGCATGTAGAATTTCACGCAGGAACTGTTTGGCAACACCATCGAAATGTTCATGATACCAAAACGGGTTAACATCGATATAATCTACTGCAGGGCGAAAACCACCGTATTGTGCGTAACGTGGGTTGTCAATATTGAAACTATTGTAGTTGCCAATAAAATCAATTGCACCCGACTTGATGGTCAAGCAAAGGGTCATGTGATTACGGACACTTAGTGAACCCTTAACACCATACTTTTTAAGAATTGCCTTAACGACTGGGGCGATTTTTGCTTTACGTTCCTGAGACATGTATGCCATTTGTTGCTCCTTGTTTGTCAGTTAATGTAGCTATTATATATCCGAACCGATTTATTGTCAACCAAAATTAAATTCTAATACCAAAAGAATTTGTTCGGCCACAGTGACGCAAGCTTCCGGGCATTTTAGCAGTAACAGTTTTTGGGGTTTTTTGTGGCTTGCAAATAACTACTTTGTAACCCTCAGTACTTACATATTCAACAATTACTTTTTTGTTAACGGTTTTCATAACTAGCCCTTTATCAAGTTAGTAAAGCTATTATATACCCAAACCGATTTATTGTCAAGTTTTGGGCGTGTTTCTTGAGGGAAACTTTTTGCACCACATACATTTCTCACTTTTATTTCCGTAGAAATATAAGCCCGTATCGGGAAACTTTTGTTTACATGCCTTACATGTAAACACTTTCATTTCCACTTCTGTTTCTTTTTTAGCAACCTTTTTAGGCGTTACTTTCTTCGCTGGTGTTTCCTTCGCTACTGACTTTTTGGGTAATGGCATGTAATCTATCCGCACAGTTTCGAATGTCCTCGCTAAGCTTGCCTACACCAATATTGGATTCGACAAACCTAGCGATATTGTGTAATTCTATAACTGCACTTTCATTAGTTGTATCCAACTTCGTAGTCCTCTGGTTCTAGCATATCTGCCTCAAGTACAGCATCCTGATAGGTATTTGCTTCTAGTTGAATTACTTGACCATCAGCAAAACATGCCATATAGCCACCTGTTGCAGGATCAGATTCAACACTTACTAGAAAATTTCCCATTACATAGTCCTCTTAATATAGTTGATAACAGCCATTGCTTCAGTAAAATCAGTAATGTTATCATCGGTGTTACTTTCAATAACAGCCATTACTTGACGTTTACGATTCAACCCACTGAATGTGACGGTTGTGTTTAAAACTTTATAATCATTGTCTTTGTACGTACCCATTATTGCTCCTTTGTTTTAACAGTTTCTTTTTTCTCTGGCATCATAGTACTAGTGTACTCTGCCGATTTCTGTATGTCTTTACCCATGCCTGCAATTGTGTTACAAGCGGTCAAAGAAAACATTGCAATAAATGCTACTATAATTTTCATATCAATCCCACTCCTTGTGATCACCTAACTTTTCGTTATAATCATAACCATCCATGTACTCAGTAATTTCTTCCCTAGTAAGTTTAATTACTCTAGTACCATTCCCAGTCCCTTCGGGGTACCAATGAGGATCACGCGGGCGGCGATAATAACTATCAGCACGACCTCGGTCATACAAACCACCGTGACGGTTACGGTCAAATTGCGGTTCGTCTTTTAAAATACGAATAACTTTTTCTTTAGTAATTTCCATATTAATCTCCAAGATAGATACCACCTGCTTGACGGCGCTCAAGTTCCCATTGACGGTGCAAACGCTTGATCAACCATTGGGTAAAATCTTTGACTGCACCAAAATCTTTTACACATACCTTGTGACGCTGGCGAATATCTTTTTCCTGCGCAACATCAAACCCTAGTGACTTGAACAAAGCTAGTTGTCGTTCTGTTAACATGATTACTCCGTATCAATCAATCAATACCGTTATTATATGCCCAAACGGATTTATTGTCAACCGTTATCATATTTGCAATAAATGGATAAATATCATTATGACAAGATTACAATTTTATCACTATATAAAGCAATTCATTCTTTATTTTCCTACACCGACATCTTTTGTACTAGGAGTGTTATCACTTACCGGTCCAAGTTATATATGTGGGCAACATGGATACGAAATGTCCTTAATGTGGTTTTTAATGAGTTTAGCACATAGTAAAGTATACATTGATTTTGTAGAGCAATACTTTTGCCCAAACAAACATAAACATTAATTACCTAGATAGCATCTTAGCTAGGTAGTTGTGTATCTCAGCCATTTCCTCATGATCCACATAAAAATCAGTCAATGGATCGTAATACTTGCCCTCTTTTGGATCGTAGTACAATACACGACCATCTGAGTAGAAGAAAGGACCCTCTAGACCTTTGCGGGGCTGCCAGCGATTATCACGCTCGTTTAAGATTTTGTATGCCATATTATTTGTAGGTTTTAACGTCCCAGATAAGAAACAAACCAATGCCTAACCAAAATAGACCCGTCATTACATTACCTAATGCAATGTTTACAAGCCCACTCATTACGTTTAGATATCCAATTGAATATCCAATTATAGCACGGTGCTTCCAAAACCAATCTACAATTTTCGTTTTCATCATTCCACCCCAAAATGTTTTTTAACATCATCAACACAACGGCGAACTTCCCAGTCCTCACGATTTAGGTCGCCCATAAATCGTCTGTTCAATACACCAATACAATCCTTGACAATCAGATCCGCAAACTTAAGTATGGCAGTGCGGTCGTACTCATCCATCTCATCCCAACAGCCTTGTGCTGTTAGTCCGGCTTCGTACATAAGGTCATCAAATTTATTTGTCATAGTTTAGTTTTAATACTTTGAATAACTTCCTCTGCCTCATCGGTAGTTTCAACTTGATCGATTATTGCAAGCTTCATCATTTCAATGAGGCTATAACAATCACGTTGGTCTTGTTTAGGCAGTGTAGATATAAAACTTTCAACACCTTCCATTGTTTCAATAGCCCACATGATATCACATAATGCAGCTTGCTTTTCTGTTAAGCCTTCTAGTTCGAATAACATTTAGCCTCCGTATATCAGTAATGCTACTATAAAACCGGCTACAAAAGCAAGCATTAAGTTGACCATTTTGTCGCCAGTTTCAGGACTTGGTGTAGGAATAGCATCGATAAAATTTTCTAAAAATCTTTTCATATTAAAGCCCCCAATAGCAATTACACAAAAAATCTGCGGTTTCGTTATCATACAAATAACTTAAAGTTTTCCATACAGAATCTTCAACATTATTGTATTCGCGGAAACCCGTGTAAAGATTTTTAAAATACATTTCATCCCCACGGGCTTCGGTATATCTTTCGGCTCGTTTTAAGAATTCTAGTGTGTACATTTTTATTCCTCTTATACCATCTGTAAGGGGTTACGGCGACGCAAGTGTGCGAGTGCCTGCTCTTTGCTATCAAACCTTCCTGAGATCGGGGTTTGATGACGACCACGCACAATGTACCATCCGTTCAGTAATTTATTGAATACGATTTTCATAATTACATACTCCAGTAAGTTTCGCTGGACGGGCTGCAATAGTAAGGAGTGTCGTAACGCTCCTGAAACTCTTTACCATTCATCATGTTTTTGCGGGTGATATAAGTTTCAAAAACTTCAACAATAAAACCCAACTTACGCTTGCCTTCAGCAACCGCTTGGATGTAATCTTTGGTGCTAGGAGCAAAATCTTGTTTTGCATACAAGCGGCGACCTTCTTTGGTACGCTTGTCAGACTTGTAAATCTCAAGAGTGTATTCGGTAAGCTTCGACATTTACTTCTCCTTATCAGTGACTATAACGATAGTATATCGCCAGTTGGATTTATTGTCAAGTTTCGGGTGAATATTTTTTGTGTTTTTGTTGTCTTTTATACAACATTTTGCTTTTGACAACTTTGGGTTTGAATGGGAGGTCGTTATCAAAAAGAACACGGTGTGCCCTAGTTTTGATGGGTGTTACAAAAGTGACAACTTCTCGTTTCATGATAGTAAAATAATAACATCTATTTATGATACCATCATTATAATACTAATTGGATTTATTGTCAACCAATTGCAAACTGTACTTGTTTTACACTTTTGACAACAAAACTTCTCCAGCCCATTGCTTCAACATCATACACGGCTATTGAGTTTTCGGGAGTTGCTTTGGGCTTTCTGTTCTCGTTAACTACAGTAGGAGGGAGTAGCATTGGATCAAGTGTGCATTTCATCACCCGTTCAGTGCCATCTTTTTTCATAAAGGTGACAGTAACGGTTGTTTCTTTTAGCACACCTGATATCCAAGTTTTGAAGGTACTCCACTCAACGTCTGTCCATGAACTTGCTGGCGTAACATTATTCATTGCTCAACTCCAATTTCTTCACAGGCTTCGTTGACTTTAAACATATCGTCAAAGAATCTATATCCATCTTCTAACAGTCTGCGAGTATAAAATTTATTAAAGAAAAATGCCAGCATTATTTGTACAGGCAACCAAGTTAATGTAACTACTCCAAATATCCATATGGCAAAGTGTACCAATGCCATTGAATAGTGGCCTCTGAGCAGAGGTACCCAGAAGCCAAAAAATAAATAGGTCCAACTGAACCCATAATAACCACGCTTTACAATACCCGTAGTAGGGTGACGCATTCTAATTGATTTTGCCATTATTCTTTCATAGGTGTAAAAAATGCGGTCTTAATTTTTTCAGGTGTCCATGACTTTAAGTAGTCATTGTCACTATAACAAAGTTTGACTGCTTCTTCCTCTGAAATAACACGATGACTAGATATTGTCTCGCCCAAATGTAGTTGACTGAATTCTTTTGCTTCTTCCATAGTTACAGTATCAAGTGCCCATTCTGCTTTACCAATTGGTACTTCTATACAGTATCTATGCCTGAACATTTGAACAGTTTCAACCAAGACCCACTCTGTATTTACACTTTTTTCAATTTTTGAGAGGATTACGGTTCCGTCTTCTTCAATGTCCCATTTAAGTTCATCACCCTCTTTCCAGTTAAGGTCTTGGATCATTTGATCAGGGAGCTGAACAACGGCGTCACCATCTTCGTTTGTAAATACTTCAAGTTGTCCGAATTTCATTTTATATATTCCTCTGCGTATCTTAAGGCTAATTCATAGTTCTCAAAATTACTCACAAAACTATGACCCATATCATTAGTGACAACGACAAAGAATTTCTTGTCATTTTCTTTGAACAAAATACTACGCTTATTGCTCGTCTGGAATATCTGTAGTGGTTTCATAATCGTATAAACTTTGCTTCCAATCAGCTCCTACATAATATTCAAGTAATATTTCCATTGCTTTTTTATAGCGTTTGTTTGCCTTTAAATCTTCTTTTTGATAGGGCTTCAAATTTTCTTTACTATCTTTTAAATTTCTAATATCACTCTTTAGATTTTTGTAATCCTGAATCATAACACTACGAAAAATGCTATCTACTGCATCACTGGTAAGTTCAACCTTCAACATTGTCATCTCCTTCTAGTTGGATTTCATTAAGTTCTTGTTTAATTTTGGCATAGCGTTCTTCACGTTCTTTTTCTTCTTTAATTCCATGCTCAGTCAATTCTACATCACTTTCGCAATAAGGACAAATCTTTCGGGGGTCATCAATCTCATTGCCCTCTTTATCTTCCCAAGACCATTGTGCATCATAGCTTTGTCCATTCCATTTACACTTAGTACATTTATGTGTAGGTTCTGGTGGGGGAGGTTCGTGATGCCAGCTATCCTCATCTCCGTACTCGTATGTAATTTCATATCCGCCTTTGCGGTCTGTCCACCAATCATCATATTGGCGTTCCCACTCTAACTCTACATCATTATTCCAGGCGTCTTGTATAATTGATTCTATATCGGCTTCACCTGATTCTACTTCTTGCCAAAGTTTTTCTAGTTCATCTTCATCATAATCTGGATAAATTTCTTCTAGTGTATCCTTTGTAAATTCAATTGCAAATTGACTATCAACTTGATGCCATTCATGTTTAACTAGAGTTACCATATTTTTCCTTTAGGCTGTGAACCATTCATCTTGGTCTTGTGTTATAAGTGTTTCTGCTCCATCATACTCATCAATACGAAACTTTGTACCTTCGGGTACCCAGTATATGCCCAATCCTTCAACGCCACCGAAATAATGATCGTCACCATAAAACTTTTCGCAATGTGCTAAAATTCTATCATGTGGCCAGTCAAGTTCAATCATTTTGACAACATCAGGATCAAACAACAATTCGGGAATGTGATGCCATGAATACCATCCAGCACCAAACCCTGCTGATACTAATACAGCAACTTTTCCATCTCTTATTAACTTGTTCATTTTATTGTTTTTTCAACCTCGCACACTTAGCCTTGACTTCAATAGGTGTGTTATCTAATTTTTCTGCTAATTCACAATCATAGGTTACGCTATATTTTTCAATATCGTTTAATCTTAACCAACTATAAACACCGAAACCGAAAAATAGTAGCCATGAAACTACCAAGGCACAAGTGGTAAGGAACAACTGCATTTGTAATCTACGCATAATGCTATTGTACTATAATTTTATTTAAAAGTATTGAGTTTTGGGCAATATTGTTTGAGTAATTCTAGTTCACGCTGGTGCGCTTCTGCTTTACCGCGCACAATTTCAACAACACCATAATTGAATGCACTAGTACCATGCTTGCGAATACTATTATACAATGCCCAATCTTTGTTTTCAGCAAATGCTCGTTGGACATGCTTGCGTATGCGTACATGTAGTGATTTTTTGACCGTACTATTCTTATTTGTAATACCAATGTACTGCTCGTTTGTTGCAGTATTAGTAATTACATAAATGATATGATTACGATCTGATCTGCGTTTTCTAGTCATGCCAACATTATAGCACTAACCGGATTTATTGTCAAGTTTGGCTAAATGTTTCTTATTTGCTAACTCTAGGGCTTCTGTTAACAATTTGTTAACACGGTTATCTACATCTATTTCCCACGGGCAATTTTTGTACTCGTCATAATCAATCTGATCTGGAGGCTTATTGTAGTATGGTATTCCACGCCAATAATATACACCTTGCTTAATTTCTAGTAGCTTGGTGTGTCTTTGGTTAACATGTATCAATTCATGTACTAGGATAGTAGGAATTTCATTTGCCTGAAGTGTACTGTTTATGCCAATTCTATAATAAATGTTTTTGTCAACACCACCGTAAACTTCATTTGGTAAATCGTATAAACAAATTTCTAGTGAATTGGGTAATTCGATGAGGGTAGAAACTGCATCAACAATACTTGTGATAACAGTTTCTATGAGATGGGTTTTGTGAGTATTTCTGTAATAGAACTTTACTTGTGTTGCCACTAGTGCAAGGTCCTGTTGTTTACAAAATCAACATATTGTTCTACTTGCTCTACTAGGTCTTCCTTACTATAACCTAATTGTGCAAGTAGTGGGAGAACTTCTATAAACAACCCAAATGTGGCAGTTCCGTATATGTAGTTTTCATCTTCATTGCCATAATCAAAATCTTGTATTAATGGCATGATAGTATTTTCTATAAACTCACTAGCTTTTTTACCGCTTTCTTCATACTGCCAATCTTCATATGCTTCTTCTTCTATTTCTTGTATTACATCATTGGCTTTTGTCATGTTAGTCTTTCATAAGAATTACTACTATATATCTATTTAGACTGAACCGTAATTATGTATGGTTTTCATTGATTTTTCTATAAGATAGCTTCTTTCCTTACTGGACCTTGCACCAAGTATGACCACATTGAAAAGTTTATTTTCTGAGTTTACTAGCATTGTTATACAAAATCCAGCAGCGTTTGTAAAGCCTGTTTTGATAGTCACTATGCCCTCTTTACCGAACATAGTACTTGTAGGTCTAGCACGAATTTTATAAGTTTTCTTGCCCTTCGTTGCAGTTACGGTTACGTTTTCCATACTTGCTGCTTCACGAAAGATTGTATAATAACTCGCTGCTTTAGTGAGTTGAGTTATGTCTGTCAGTGTACTTCTATTATTGGCGTCAAGCCCAGTTGGTTCATAAAAAACTGTATTGTGCATGCCGAGTTCTCTAGCATTCTTATTCATCTCATATATGAATGCGTCGAACCCGCCTGGATAATTTTGTGCCAATGTCATTGCTGCCAAATTATCACTATGTACTAAACTTAGTTTAACTAAATCTATTCTGGTAAGTTGCATACCTTTAGATAATCTAGTATGATTACCTAAACTACTTTGCACTGTGATAACTTCATTTAGATTTTGATTATTTTTAACTACAGTGTATACCGTCATTAATTTACTAATGCTGGCAATACTTGATCTGGCATAATTATCTTGGTTACCTTGTACAATAGAATTATCAGTTAGGTTAACTAATAATACATTTGCGGTAGTGTTGATGTACTTTGGCTGTTGCAATTTTGGTTTGCGTTTTGCCTTTTTGTACACAGATTTATGCACATATTGCTTTTTCTTTACTGGCTTGCGAACTTCTTTCGCATCGATAGCCGTACTAAAAGCCAATAATAGTGTTGTTAATATTAAAAAAATCTTCTTCATAGAGTATTTGTCACTATCAAACCCTTATTATAAACGCATTTTTTACGCATGTCAAACATAAAGGTTTGGTAAAAATATAAATGTTCCGTTGTAATTGTTTAGTGTGTAGGGTTACTGTATTATTACATTCAGTTGCGCAGAAGAAACAAACAATTACAAACGAAAAAAGGTGTTCTGAAGTACTATATGTACTATAGCTGATGAACCATACAGTAATACTGTCTTAAGTACTATTATAATATAAGGATTCACCGTGATTAACTTTACAAAGCCCGTTCATTTATATTTTACCCGTGAAGAAGATTTAGAAGAACTATGCACAACAGAAGAACTCATACAGAAGATTGATTCTATGTCTCGACAAGTAATCATGTGTACCAGCTGGTCAGAATTACCTGATAAGCTAAAACTTAATCCACTGTCTATTTGTTTTAACTATAGAGAACTAGCACACAGTTCAGCAATGGAAATAGTAAACATGGTTAAAACAATGAGCAAATTAGTTAATTTGCCCTACGAAATAAAACTATCTGTTGATGTTGGAAAAGACACCCCCTACAACACAATTAAATTATTACAAAAAAGTGATATTTTAGGAATAATACCTCGTCCTTCTGACTTTGGTTGGGATGAGTGCTTGAAAGGTGCGAATGCTTTATGGTCAAACATCCCTTACTGGCCTAAACACATACTTGAAAAATTGCCAGGTAATAAGTTAAAAAATACAAATTTACAAGCGGTCTCAAATCATATTAAATTGACAGCTCGACAACAACAAATTTATTCGTTAGTTTCAACAAGAGGCGCAAGCAATAAAGTTATTGCTAAAACCCTAAACATCAGTGAAAGCACAGTTAAGCTTCATGTAAGTGCAATACTCAAAAAATACGGTGTTCGTAATCGTACACAATTAGCAGTATTTGCAGGTAATCATGGACTAGTAAAAGCTAGACTTCAGTAGTAAATCTATAGTACTGCCCAAAACAACATTCTATTCTTTAAATATTTTTACAGCGAGTGAAAGGTTCATTCGCTGTAGTTTTTTCATTTTAATTAGAATAGGAATAATAAAATGGCAATTGAAGATATGGTAAATGATGTTCGTTTTGAACAACAAGCTCAAGCCTCTGAAATTATCAAAGAGGGATTAAAAGAATCTTACAACACCCAAGGAGCAATTAAAGACTCTCGTTTTGATTTAAATGCTCGTATAGGTAGCTTAGGCGACCTGGTAGATAACCGCTTCTTTGATGTTGGTCGTGATACGCAAGATATTCGTGCGCAAATCATCTCAGCACAACAAGCAATGGTAACAGGGTTTTTAGGTTCTCAGAAAGATGCTGAAATCAATGCACTTAGAACACAAGTTGAACTATCTAAGCAAACAACTTATCTAAGCGATAAGATTGATGCTGGTAATGCAAAAACCCAAGACTTAATCAATGCATTAAGACAAGCCGACCAAGATCGTTATTTAATAGAGCGCAACACTGAATTAGTTGCTGCACTAGATGATAATCGTTTTTGGAGACATCGTTGGGACGATGGTCAATGGCAATCATTGAACACACGCCTACAGGCTTTTCAAAGTGATTTAGCTGATACTCGTCAGGGTATGGTTAACTTTGGTACAATGGCAGGTGTTGGTCAATCATCAACACAAAATCAGGTTCGCTAATTATACCTGTAAGGGCAGGCAACTGCCCTTCTTTGTACATACTATGAATCCTCTAGACAGAAAACTAATAGAAATTTATAATTATCTTCATAGATTACAATCTGAAGATTATATGTACGCCATACAGGCATTACAATACGCTGAAAACTATAATACTAATGGGAGCGATATAATAAATGTCGAATCAAACATTCCCGGACCCCCAGGGCCACCAGGACCTCAAGGACCTCAAGGACCGAGTGGACCACCTGGAGAACAAGGCCCTAAAGGTGAACCAGGACCTCCAGGACCTATTGGCCCACCTGGAGAGTGTGCTTGCAAATGCAAGGCAATTTTGGTATCGCAAGACTATGTTGCTACATTGGATGATAATTATATTGGTGTTAATAGTACTGGACCGGTTACTATCACACTTCCCGCAAATTGTACAGATTGCTGCCAAATTACTGTGAAAGCAGAAATGGGACCGCCACTAGGAAATCGTAAAATAACAATCAACACAATCGATGAAGCCACTATAGACGGAGATGACGATTACGTAATGAGTATTCCATACGAATCTGTTCAATTAATCTGTAGGGGTGGAAACTGGCACATAATATAAAGGAGCTAAAAATGGATTATTATAGTTATTACAAATACACAAGACCACATGATTATGATTACTATGGATATCGTAGATACCCATATAGATATTACCCAATACATAGACCGTATCCATATTACTACGGAGGATATGGAGGCATCTATGGTAGTAACATATCAAGCATAAATCAAAGTTTAATAAATTCTGGTTCGATGAGCAATGTTTATCAAAATGCTTTAATAAATCAATTAAGATAAAAAAGGATAACAAGAATGTCATACCTTTCAAACCCAACAAGTAAAACAGAATATGGTGTAGTACAAGTAGGTGATTTCATTAATGTACTTGATGGTATCATTTCATTAGAGCAAGACTTAGGCCCTAATGCTAATGTTACATTCAACAACGCTAATGTAACCAATCAATTAACTACACTAAACGCTAATGTAACAAACAATTTATATGCAGCAGGAAATTTAGTTTTAACTGCCGTAGACCCTAATGCAGGAGATGGCATCAACATTTCTAATGTAGGTACTAATGGCTACACTTCATTCTTTACCGTAACTAACACAGGTGTACTAAGCCTGGCAAACGGTGCAGGTATATCAACATCAAGCGGTAACGGTAATGTAACTATAACTAACACCGGTGTGTTAAGTTTAACAGCAGGTCCTGGTATTAGTTTAACAGGAGCTACTGGTAATATTACTATATCTGCGACTGGAGCAGACCTAATTAGTGTACTAGGTGTTACTGGTAACTACACTGCTACACTCAATGACGAATACATCGGGGTGTACAGTGCTGCAGCCGTTACTATCACACTACCAACAGGAGTCAACGGTCGTGTGTACTACATCAAAGATGAATATGGACAAGGTAGCGGTAAGATAACTATTCAACCACAAGCTGGTGAAAAGGTTGATAATAAAACTAATTACGTTATCAGTGTGCCTAACCAAAGTGTCAATGTGGTGTTTCGTGCTGGATCTTGGTGGATAATTTAATTGAGGTTATAAATGTCACTTTTAAGTAATTTAACTCCCATGACGAAAGAAAGACTAGAATTGTTAAGAATGGCAAAAGAAATGCTTTTCAATGAATACATTGACAGAAAAGCACAACTTCATAATACATGGTTAACAGAGGCAGATGTTGCTTGGAAAACAAGAAGGGTAAGAATTCCTTACCCCGCATTTCCTCCCTACCCTGACAACGAAATAATTATTGCTAAAGCAATACAATTAGAAAGATTTTTGAGTAGTCAGGAAAAAGAAGAAACACCTGTCGAAAATAAACAACCAGAAGTTCAGGTGCAAGTGGAAACAGTTGAACCTAAAATAATAGAAACCAAAACAGTTGAAGAAGTAAAAGAAGAAAAGGTTTCTAGTATAGTACCAACTATATTAGAAGAAAATGCGTATTTCAAGAATGGAGAAGATTCTAAAGAAATATTAGCTGATAAACCAAGTTTGTTACCAAACTGGTTCGCAAGAAAATAAGGAGATAACATGTACAAAAAAATCACACATTATATTATAGAAGAACATTTTGACGGTGCTAACGCAATTGTAGACAAAATGTTTGCCGAAACAGGTAACAATGTCGCTAATACGACAGTCACAACGACAACTACCACAACGGAAACACCGGAGGAAGGCCTAAAAAAAAGTTCATAGTAAAGCCTAGTCTTCCGGATGATAGAGATCATATTTACGTACCTATTGGTGGAACTATTCCTGATAGGTTTACTATTAAAAATTTTGATAGTCCCGTAGACAACCAATGGGAACTAGGTAGTTGTAGTGCAAATGCTTTAGTCAATGCATATGAAAATCTAGTTAATCAATTACATCCAACTAAAGCCGAAGAGTTAAGTAGGCTTTTTGTTTATTACAATACAAGGGCACTTCACGAAAATGTTACGGTTGACAGTGGTGCCTATCTTAGAGATACAGTCAAAGCTGTTGAATCATACGGCATATGTACAGAAGATTATTGGCCATACACTCCTTATAGGTTTGATCAAAAGCCAAGCACGACTGCATATAATGATGCTAGACAAAGAAAACTGAAAAATTATAAAAGAGTATCAACTGTTGATTCTGTTATAGATGCATTGGCTCATAAAAAACCTGTAGTATTTGGTACAACAATATACGGTGATTTTTTAAATCTTAATAGTTATAGTTCAACACTTGTAGAACCTACAACTAATGACATTAGTTTAGGTGGTCACGCTATGTGTTTTGTAGCATATGATAAACCTAATAAATTATTTAAAGCTAAAAATAGTTTTGGAAAACGATGGGGAGATGAGGGATATTGTTATATACCTTTTGACTATATAACAAACTACGGATATGATATGTGGGTGTTTGACTTAGATATGATGTAGTTGGTCGGAGTACGAGGATTCGAACCTCGGACCCCCTGCTCCCAAAGCAGGTGCACTACCAGGCTGTGCTATACTCCGAAACTGGTTGCGGGACCCGGAATCGAACCAGGAACTGGAGCTTATGAGACTCCCGAGATGCCGTTTCTCTATCCCGCGTCTGTTATTAACCTGTTCTATGAATGATGTGAAAACCAAACTGAGTTTGCACAGGCTCACTTACTTGTCCTATTTCTAATGCGTAAGTAGCATCTTCAAAGGGCTTAACCATTTGACCTTTACCAAACAAACCTAAATCACCACCATTCTGTCCACTAGGACATCTTGAAACTTGTTTTGCCATAGTTGCGAAATCAGCAGCTTGGCTTAGTAGTTGACTCTTTATCATGTTTGCTTGTTCTAAATTTTCTACTAAAATATGACTTGCACGAACTTGCATAATTTATCCTTGTATGTTAGTGTAAGGCTACTCGCTCCCACAAGCCCCTTACTGAGTTGTTGCCCTGTCCACTACATTTCTCTTTTGGTAAGGTGTAGTTCCAACCTACGACTTTTCTGGCACCCATGTAAGCGGGTTCTGAGGCAGATCGTATGCGCCCTGGCTTTCTGGTTTGCCAACCACCCCCATTTCATAACGCAGATGGGACTACGGGATACTTGGAGCAACGGGTGAGATTCGAACTCACGGCTTTAGGGTTTTGCAGACCCTTGCATTGGGCCTCTCTGCCACCGTTGCATTATTTCAATAGTTCAATCAACCTTTGCTTTGATTCTTCTGTCAAGAATAATTCACACTTTACCTGATCGTGTGGGAACTTTGCAACGTCCCAATGTGTATAGATTCTTAACACTTGAAAATTACTTGGGGTATCACAATTCTGTAACTCTGCATATGTTTTAAATCCATCATTCTCATTCAACAAAATTTTCATTGTAATATCCTTATTGTTTGGCGTCCCGGCAGGGATTTGAACCCCGACCAACGGTTTTGGAGACCGGTATGCTGCCGTTACACTACCGAGACATTATACTTTACTTGTACTTACTAAGATACTCTTTTGGGTTTATTAAACCCTGTTCGATTTCATTTAATGCAGTTACTACAGGTTTATCTTTGGTGACTATTTTAGGGGCATGTCCTGAACGTAATTCACGCACCCTAGCACTAGCGATTAAAACTAAATCATATAAGCCACCTGCTTTTTTTGCTGCTACTTCTGATGTTCTACCTTTCATATTACTTCCTTATGATGTTTGGTAGGGGATAACGGGGTCGAACCATTGACCTTCGCCTTGTAAGGGCGCTGCTCTACCACTGAGCTAATCCCCTAGTATTTTTTATTAGGTACGAAATTCTCTATCGGTTGATAGATATTTAAGTGAAGTGATTAAAAATTAATCTGAGACTTTTTCAATTCTTACGGACAAATCTTCTTGGGTCAAGAATTTGCTTGGTAGAGTATTGTTATCTCTTTCAGCAATGATTCCGTCAGTGACAGACTTAGGATTATATCTTTCCTGACCTGTTAAGTCCATAGACTTGTAAAAAATTTCGTTAATGTAGACATTGATTTTCATATAACTATTTATCACTTTACATTAAAATGGTGCGCATAGAGGGACTCGAACCCCCACCCGTTGAGACCAGAACCTAAATCTGGCGCGTCTACCAATTTCGCCATATGCGCATAATACTTGGTGCCCAGAGCCGGACTCGAACCGGCACGCCTTGCAGCGAGGGATTTTAAGTCCCTTGTGTCTACCATTTCACCACCTGGGCATTCTAACTTGGAGCGGGTGACAGGGATCGAACCTGCGACGAACAGCTTGGAAGGCTGACACTCTACCACTGAGTTACACCCGCATTACATCTTGGTGCCTCCGAAGGGACTCGAACCCCTAACCAACGGATTATGAGTCCGCTGCTCTGACCGATTGAGCTACAGAGGCAATTTAATTTGTTTTTAAAGAACGATTTCAATATGTGTATTATACTGCTAAAAACTTTATTTGTCAACAGTTAAACAAAATCATCTGACCCAAAATACTCTGCTACTTTTTCTCTTGCTTCTTTTCTATTCAGTGCAGGAATCTTTACTGTAGCAATATTATTTTTTATTTTGATGTTAAAAGGAACTATACCATTTGGTGTCCAGTTATCTTCAACACGAACCTTAACAGTAAATTCTTTAAGGTTCATTAATCTTTCAATTACTTGTTGCGTTAAATCTGATGGACTTTGCATAGTTAAGTTAAATGGTGCTGGCAGTAGGAATCGAACCCACAACCTACTGATTACAAATCAGTTGCTCTACCGTTGAGCCATGCCAGCGTATTCTGTATTACTTAGTCCTACTTGCAATCGCACGTTGAATTTTCATACGATGCTTTGGTCTACATGTTTCAAGCATTTTGGTAAGTTGTTCTACATTAAGTGGACCTAATTTAGTCTTACCTGTTTTTGTTTTCATTGGATCACGTTTAAAATCTTTTTTTGCACTCATATATCCTCACATAAAAAACTTGGCTCCGGTGGTAGGGCACGATCCTACGACATACGGATTAACAGTCCGCCGTTCTACCAACTGAACTACACCGGAATTGACTCTATTCTAACAGTTAAAATTCTTGGCGAAGAGTATTGGATTCGAACCAATGATCCGGCTTTTGACCAGATGCCTTCTTAGCAGGAAGGTGCCTTCGACCAACTCGGCCAACTCTCCTTAAAACTTAATACTTCTCTGTAATCTTTTCTATTCTATCAAAACTTTGTTTCAATGTCAATTCATATCTAACCTGATTAAGGTTAATTGCATAAATTATATAGACACCATAAACAAACAATGCACCTAATATAGTCCAGCCAATTTGCTCACTATCAAGTGTTAGTAAAAAAGCAATTAGCAAAGGAGCAACTGTTGCTAATACAACCATTATTAATGTTCTTTTTAGTGCAATTAATTTTTCATTCATAACAATTCCTTATTGTATATCAAACAGGATTTATTGTCAACTGTTTTCTTTGTTGTCATCTTTGTAAAACTTTTCCTGTTTATGTTTCTTTTCTTGCAACGTTTCTTCACCGAAAAACTTTCGAGGATTACCGCACATATAACACTTTGGATCTCCGCAATTAAAAATCTTTGTTTTGTGGCTACGATGTGGTTGCGTCATAAACGGCATTTTGCTCATAGCAGAACTAAGCTTGTGATATCCATAATTCTTAGCTAATTGTAACTGTCTTTTTATCTTTGTTGCTTTTTGATGGAGTCTCTCACTGTGTCTAATTTTATCTGATTCATCTGACATACACCCTCCTTAACATTTGGCGGAAGCGGACGGAGTCGAACCCTCAAGGGCCTATTAAGCCTCAACTGTTTTCAAGACAGGTACCATCGCCAATTGGTTTGCGCTTCCTTTTGTTTCTTGATTTATAAGTTGGTAATTGGGAATCACAATTACTACAAACAAATCTTAAATTTTCTATCCTATTATCATTGTTTATGCCGTTTATGTGATCTAGTATTAATGTCATTGGCTTACCTTGCCACATTGGTTCTATACCACAAATACCACAAACATAATCAATTAATTTTTTTGCTTTTATCCTTGCTTTAACACTATGTCTAGAATAACTAGAATTTTCACAAAACACAACATCATCTGGGTATTTTTGATCGTAATGTTCGGGTCTGCCTGTTTTTAATCCTAAGTTCCATGGTTTAGCACCTTTTTTTCTACCTGCATTTGGTGAATGAAAATGCTTTATTTTGTTAGGATTATTAACACACGACATTTCATGTGCTTTTAGTGAACCTTTGTTTTTAATTTCTCTTTGACAATATGTGCAATTCATAATAGTATCCTCTACTATTATTTATGCTTTAACGCAAAAAATCGTCAAATAGCTGCGTTTAGCCATTCTTCCTTTTTATTATCATTGCTACATATGTTCCTGTAAATGCACCTAATAATGCAGGTATCAACATCAAATTATCGTTAACAAAGCTTATTAGAGCTATACTATATATTAACATAACGATTGATGCAAGTGTACTGGCAACCAAAGGCTTATCTTCGGCAATAGCTTTTATATAATAGGTATTCACTATATCGGTAAAAAATACAGCAAAAAATGTGATGATATATGACATTGGGTTAGTCCTGCAGGAATCGAACCTGCATCATTGCAATCGGAATGCAGTATCTTATCCATTAGACGAAGGACTAAAATTGGAGCGGGTAGCGAGAATCGAACTCGCAAATAATCCTTGGCAAGGATTCAGGTTACCTTTACATCATACCCGCTTGAAACCTTAATTAGTTTCTTTTACTTCTGCGTCTACTACATTAGGATCACCTTCTGCTTTTTGTGCGTTTGGATCACCTTCTGGCATTTCTTTATTGCGCTTTTCTGCTTCATATGTAATAGTTTTGCGATATAGTTCACCGAGTTCTTCAGTGGCTTTGTCCATATCTTCTTTACTATCACCTTTAGCAACTTCTTTGTATTTACTAATACTATCAAGCATTGAAGTTTTTTCTTCTTCAGGAATATAGCCTTCAAGATTTTCAATTTGCTTTTCAAGCATACCAATTTGATTATCCAAACTGTTACGTGCTTGTACAAGTTCTACAACCTTTTTATCTTCCTCAGCATTTAACTCAGCGTCTTTGACCATTTGTTCAATTTCTTGTTCAGATAATCCAGAACTTGCTTTGATAGTAATTTGCTTTTCTTTGTTAGTTTTCTTGTCAAGAGCCTTAACTGATAGTATACCATTTGCGTCAATGTCAAATGTTACTTCAATCTGTGGCATGCCTCTTGGTGCAGGATCAATGCCCTCTAGTGTAAACTCACCTAGTCCTTTGTTACCTACAACAATTTCACGTTCACCTTGGAAAACTTTAATTGTAACAGCAGGCTGATTATCGTCTGCTGTACTAAAAGTTTGGCTTGCCTTTGTAGGAATCGTTGTATTCTTTTTGATAAGTTTAGTCATAACACCACCTAGTGTTTCAATACCTAAACTTAAAGGTGTAACATCCAACAACAGAACATCAGTGCGATCACCACCTAAGACTTGACCTTGAAGTGCAGCACCAACTGCAACTGCTTCATCAGGGTTTACATCTTTACGAGGTGCCTTACCAAAAAACTTTTCTACTGCTTCTTGTACTCTTGGCATGCGAGTCATACCACCAACAAGAATCACTTCATCAATATCACTGATACTTACACCAGCGTCTTTGATTGCAACTTCACAAGGCTTAATGCTACGTTGAATTAACTCTTCAACCAAACCTTCTAATTTAGCACGTGTGATTTTAACGTTAAGATGCTTTGGTCCTGTTGCATCAGCAGTGATATAAGGTAAGCTTACATCAGTCTGTGTTGAACTTGATAGTTCAATCTTAGCACGTTCTGCTGCATCTTTAAGTCTTTGTAATGCTAATACATCTTTAGTTAAATCTACACCACTTTCTTTTTTGAACTCATCAACTAGATGATCCATAATTCTTTGGTCAAAATCTTCACCACCTAAAAATGTATCACCGTTAGTTGATAATACTTCAAATTGTTTTTCACCTTCGACATTAGCAATATCAATAATACTAATGTCAAATGTTCCACCACCTAAGTCATAGACAGCAATTTTTCGGTCCTTCTTGTCCTGTTTGTCTACACCGTAAGCTAATGCTGCCGCTGTAGGTTCGTTAATAATACGCAATACTTCCAGACCCGCAATGCGTCCTGCGTCTTTAGTTGCTTGTCTTTGACTATCATTAAAATATGCTGGAACTGTAATAACAGCCTTTGTGACTTCTTCACCTAAGAAATCTTCTGCTGTCTTTTTCATTTTACGCAAAACTTCAGCACTGATTTGTGGAGGTGCTAGTTTCTTGTCATTCACTTCTACCCAAGCATCACCGTTATCTGCTTCTACAATCTTATATGGCATTAGATCGATATCTTTTTGGACTGCTTGTTCTTTGAATTTGCGCCCAATCAATCTCTTTGATGCATACACCGTGTTCTTTGGATTAGTAACAGCTTGACGCTTAGCTGGCGCGCCAACAACGATTTCACCGTCCTGCATGTAGGCGATAATGCTTGGGGTAGTTCTTGCACCCTCGCTGTTCTCTAATACTTTTGGATTTTTGCCATCTATGATAGCAACGCATGAATTGGTAGTACCTAGGTCAATACCTATAATCTTTGACATGTTATTTCTCCTTTAATAAGCAAGATTACTTCAGTGCCCGATAGGCGCAACTGAGATATGTATTTATACATTATTTTTACTAAAAATACAAATATATTTGGTAGCAGGAGAGGGATTCGAACCCCCGATAGCTTCCGTATGAAGGAAGTGCATTACCTCTTTGCTATCCTGCCATATACTTTCGTACATTTATTTGTTACAAGTAACAAATATATAACTTTATATGGAAATAGAATTTATTTCATTATACAAACTCGGAGTAGGATGCATCCTAGTGAGGTATGAAGATATTATAACAATGGAGTACACTCCACTAGGATATACTCGTATTGAATTTGGGTACGGCGAACATCTTATTGTTGAAGAAGATATAATTTGTATAATGAAAAAAATTCAAGCAGCTAAAACGCTAAGTGAATAATGGTGCCGCCTGTTGGTTACGCTCCAACCTATCCGGCTCTTCAAACCGGCGCTTTCACTAGATTAGCTTAAGCGGCATTGGGGTGAAGGACGGGACTCGAACCCGCAACCACTGGATCCACAATCCAGGGCTCTACCAATTGAGCTACCAACACCATTGATTATGTTGCACGCCATTCTACACGACCATACTGGTCTATATGTGCAATACTTTGCATACGTTTGACTTCAACATATTCACGTTTCTCAGTAATAATTTCACCACCACGTTGTACTAATTCATTTACTTTAATCTTTGCTACAGAATTAATAGGTTCAAATTTTTTAAACTTGATCTCCATTTTACACCTCCGATTTATAAATATGTAGTGTAGCGGTTAATCTAGCACACAAGGATGCCAACGTAAAGAGTTTTCTAGATTTCCTCTATACCTAGTCGAAGGCCAAATTGTCGCTACACTACATCACAGGTCCATTACCATTTTTAAAACCAACAGTACCGCCTTCTTCTACAATACGTTTGATAACTTCTTCAAACAATATAGGGCGATAATCTGTTTGTTCTACACAAACACAATGATATCTTGGGTCGATTTTATATTCACCGAAAATTTCTGCTTTAACTCTCTGATAATGCAGATGTCCATGAATATTAGTACCGAACCTTGCGAGACTATCTGTATGAATAGGAATATGACTTAATATCATTCCATTCATTACATGATAGCCACGAATATCTCTAAAGTATTCAGTGTATTCTTCTAATCTAAAAATGTCGTGGTTACCCTTAATAAGAACCTTATCTCCATTAAGCCTTGCTAGAGTTTTAAGTGCTTTACGATTAATCACAACATCACCGAGATGGTAAACTTTATCGTTTGGACGAACGGTTTCGTTCCAACGTTTTACCATTTCTTCATCCATCTCATCTGGGTCATCCCAGGGTCTGAGTTTAGTTCCATCATCACGAAGGAACTTACAAACGCCAGCATGACCAAAATGCGTATCAGAAACCAAAAAGTTTGCTGGCATAGTCACTCCTTAAATAAAAAAATTATAACACAAAAACAATTTACTGTCAATTGGCACCCCAGGAAGGATTCGAACCTCCGACTCCTGCGTTCGTAGCACAGTACTCTAGTCCACTGAGTTACTGGGGCATATATTGATGGTGGGGGCTATGGGAATCGAACCCATTTAATCTACTATGTCATAGTAGCGACTAGCCATTCATACCTAGCCCCTCGCCGACCCGGGGTTTCCCTCCTTGCAGTCGGTGAAGTATTTATTGCCCAACACCATTAAAAATAAATACAAAAATGCATATACATATATTTGGTCACAGCATTTGTGCCAGAGCAGGTTGGAAACATGACAAACCCGAACCTGATCTATTTGTTGATAGATTAATTAAAAAATATAATATACCTAAATCAAACTATCACGCTGTTAATCAAGGCAGTGAAGAAAGAATATTATATTTTTTAAAAAAAGTTAAAAAGATTGACTTGGCGATAATCTTCCATGGCACTCCGCAACATTTCTTTTGTCCTGCGTGGTCTAGTGATTTTCATTTAGTAGACCAAGACAAATATTGGGAAAATGATTACCCCAGAGATTTGTATTACATGCCTGAAATACTAAAAGATAAACCAAAAGAACCTAATCCTGATATAATATTAGATAAGAAAAATTATCAAAAATCATATGAAAATTTTGTAAAACACTTTTATACACCTGAATTAAATCGCAATAGACACTATGGCGCATTAATTCAAATTGATCAATATTTAAATCACAAAAAAATACATGCAATTCATTGTGTACTAAAAAACACATTACCAACTTGGTTCGAGTTTAGTAATGGTATAGTAGACAATGAACTTGCAGAGTTGCAAAAACAAAACAGTAAGTTCTATACCGGACCTCAAAACAGCGGCAATTTAATCAGTGAAGAAGGTAATATCTACATTGCTAACAAACTTACTGATTACATAGAACAATTAACTGGCTGGGGATGATGGACTCGAACCACCGAATGTCGGAATCAAAATCCGATGCCTTACCAACTTGGCGAATCCCCAATTAACTTGGTATTACTTTTGGTATATACGGTACATTTCTAGGACCATGTCTTTGCTCAAATAACATACGTGCTTCCTGTAAATCTTTAGCATAGACACGATCTTTAATATCACCTTGCGGTGTTCTTACTGTAGTTTCATACATTGGCATAACAAACTCCTTAGAGGTAAGAAAAGGTAGCTAAGCTACCCTTTTCATTATGTTGATTGAAAATCACTGATTAGCGATTTGCAATGTACATAGTGATTTCAAAACCAAAACGCATATCAGTTGCACTAGGTGTTGTCCACATGTTACTCTCCTTTGAATTTAAAATACATGTACTGCACATGTATTTAAGAGATTGTACAACACAAAAATGGTACTGTCTATACGCATAGTATTGAACGATAGCTAGTGAAAATCATTAAACTTACCATATAGAAACACATTCCTGGATTGTCGTAAAACCCTCCATAGCCCCGAGCGCCATTATTTTTATATTCGAATGTGTTTTTATATGGTAGGGGCACAGAGATTCGAACTCTGGACACACGGATTAAAAGTCCGCTGCTCTACCTACTGAGCTATACCCCCATCATCTTTCGAGGTTTGTCGCTTTCCTTATTCATCTTTATCACCTTTATTTCTCATGCTTCTTGTTTTAGCACTTCTTTCTGAGGATTTGACTGCCTCACGAATGAAATGTCTTTCACGTTCCTTATTAAAACTAAGGATCGCAATAGCCTTTTCTGCTTTCTTTATTTTTACTGCCTTTGGATCGTAACCCATATTAATCTCCTATTTAAAATTTCTATCAATTAATGCTAACAACCAAATAACTCCGATAATAACTGCCATTGCCCCATTGTAGTTCTCCTTATAGTTATATTGGTGGGGTGTACTGGGATCGAACCAGTCATGTCAAAGACGGCGGATTTACAGTCCACTGCATCACCATTGATGCTTCCACCCCATTTAATGCTCTGACAGACCTCGGAGGTAATTATACCGCATCAAGCACCGAGTAGTCTCAGTACCATCACACACGGCCTCCACCCTCTCCACGACAGGTCCCGTTCTCGCATTGCCAGCGCACTTTCGGTTTAAAGTGTACCACCCGTAGTTGTCATACTACTTCTCATCGTGCGGGTCACACTATCTGCTGACTAAGCAGAACGTTCTGGCGACACCAAGGGGGTTCGAACCCCTGACCTCCGCCGTGACAGGGCGGCATTCTAACCAGCTGAACTATGGTGCCATTGTTCTACACTCTGCTACTAACTTACTTTTTACAATTGTTAATCTTTTATTCCAAACATACTCTGCATCTCTACATTCTTTTTCTGTGGCATACTTTGAGTATTGGGTATAGTTGTCAGGAAACTGTAACCAAAATACTAAAATCCAAGTCATCTCACACCCAAATAATGTTTGTTTACATAGCTTTGTATTGCTTGATGACTTACATTACTGATATGCACGCCTGGAGCAACATTACGCCTACCTGAACTATCAAAGTAATTTCTTGTTTCTATACCATAGACACCATAGTTAACCTGTGCTGTATGATATGCACCAATTGTAACAATAGAGTAGGGCTTATGTTTTACGTTTTTTAAAACATGTTTAATGCTTTCTGCACCCTTACTATACCCATATAACTGATACTGTTTATTATTTCTATTAATAAACTTTACTGCTAAATGTGCTTGATTCCAACTATATGTCATTGCACATGCATTCTGCTTTTTTGCATATTGATTAAAGGCACGACTATCAAATAAATCATTGATACCTTTGAAACCAATAACGAACTTGTCACAGGCAAAACTGTTCTGTGTTACAAGTAATAAAATAAAAAATAATGTTCTCATATTAGTTTTGTAGCCTATACTATATGCCTAACTCAACAGCTTTACACGTGTTTACTGTTTATTGTTTCGGTTACATAACGCCTGCGCCAGCCTCTGTGCTTACAGGCTACAAAATTAATATGCTTAGGCCACGCTTTTCCACGGTCGCCCCCAAGCTGGAGTTGTTGCCCTGTCCGAACACTAAAGGACCTTTGCCGCGTAGTGTCCACGCTGCTATGTTGTCTGAAACACCGGAGACACCACATCGAAATGCAGAGTCTATGTTTCGCTAAAGGTGCCATAGCCACCTGGACTTTATCGTATTACCAAACGCTACTTTCAGGAAAGTAGTAACCGGAATCTTGCTTCTTTGATTCGGCGAGCTGTCCTACTTCAAGCAGGCTCACACTGGTCGCCCTGAGGTGAAGCACCTCAGTTACTCTAGATTAATATTAATGCTAACAAGGACAGGCCTATTACATGATACCGAAGGCATTACTGTATCAAACCCTTGCTAAACTCTTTTCAGAGACAGAACGCACATTTTCTGTTTTGTTTTTAATCTTCATTTGCCGCTAGTATAACAGCAAATCGATTTATTGTCAAACTTTGGTGCCTGCTCTTGGAATCGAACCAAGCACCCCCGCGTTATCAACACGGTGCTCTAACCGAATGAGCTAAGCAGGCAAACTGGCACACCCAACCGGATTCGAACCGGTGTATTCACCGTGAAAGGGTGATGTCCTAGGCCTCTAGACGATGGGTGCGTAAAACTGTTAAAGAACTAAAAATAATTCAGACATTTTATCTCGTTTTGGATTTAATGTCAAGTTGTTGTTTGGTGGAGGTGACAGGGATCGAACCTGCGACCTACGGCTTGCAAAGCCGCCGCTCTCCCAACTGAGCTACACCCCCAAATTAAATCTGGCCTGACCAGAGGGATTCGAACCCCCGACTTACTGCTTAGAAGGCAGTTACTCTATCCAACTGAGTTATGGTCAGAAAGTAATGATTGTACTATAACTGCGATTATTTGTCAAGCCTGAAGAATTGTATATTTGTCAATTTTCATTTTATCAATTTGTTCCAATATTTTTGTTGCTAAAATTGCATTAGTTTCAGCGGTTAAGTGTATTGGACTTACTCCCCAACGGTGTCGAGGATCCATATAAACAAATTGATCGTCAAGTTCTACTACTGGTAAATCGCTTCCATGCTTTCTTTTAAAATGCTGAACCATAACATCTAACCAACGTAATACATAAGGTCCATTTTTAGGATCATTCATGAATCTGTAGTTGTGATAGAATGGTATGTTTTCTTTTAGATTTATTGTGTACGGAACAATTTTTTGCTTGCTAATGTAACACTTTGATGCTAGTTTTGTTTTGACTAAAATAATTCTGTCCTGAAACAGTTGTTTCATCTGTACAGCAAAATCAACTAACAACTCCTTTGTTCTACCCATTACTTCTTCGGTATCAAAATCAAAATAACATTGTGTTTTACTAATAATATCTTTGTTTACCCAATCCACATCTAACAATTTGTGAAACTGGGGAACCAAACTAAAACATTCATTTTTAGTAATAAACCTTGTGTAAAGTTCATTGCTAAAATTGATCACCATAATGTCTGTAGAAACTACATTTTCTTTTAGAAATTTATAGTAAGGAAATTTTGTTAATTCAACATAAGCCTGATCATACAAAAAACTTTCATGAGGATGCTCAGGGTATTGCTCTTTCATATAGGTAAACATACGCTCAGCCATACTACTAGGCTGAGCGTACAGTGACATTAAACTTGTACCATGTGGAGGATACTTGTTTATTAAAACATTCCCACCTGCTAGGTCATATCTTCTAATTACACTTGGACTATGTAATGAATCCCATAAATCACATGCACCAAAGTGAAAAATTCTAGGTCTTAAAATCATGTAAGAATTCTACTATGTTTCGGAACCCCGCTTAATAAGTATTCCATTTGATCCGCAAGAATGTTTCTATTTTGCAAAATCATACTTTCAAAGTGATTAGGTTCATAAGGCACATAAAGTAGTTCCATTCTTGCTTCTTTAAGTGTCTTATTATCTTTTTTGTTATTACACGAAACACATGCAGTAACAACATTCATCCATGTATTTACTCCACCTCTACTTTTGGGTAGGATGTGATCTCGGCTTAAATGATTACTGTTAGAGAAATGCCCTCCGCAGTATGCACATACATGACGGTCACGTCCAAACAATGTTTTGTTTGTCAATGCAACTTTGCCGTGTTTAGCCGGATCGAACCCATGTCCTTTGATTGCAATGATACTAGGAGTTTCAATGTAACTCAAACGTCCGTCATTCTGAATTCCACCATGAAACTTTGCAACAACTTCACCTAGCGACCATGCAACCATATCTTTTGCAAAATATGTGATTGCATTTTCGTGCGAAATCCATTGTCTAGGGATTCCGCCGATGTCCAACGCTAGTACCGACATGATTTTCTCCTTAAAAGTTAAATGTATTTAGACACTTTCAAATATAGTACTCATCCTCTTACATTCGGAGTGTAATGATGTTTCCTCTATGTCAAAAAGTGTATGGTAAAGCAAACTGATCCTATGTCATCGGTCATAGGGTTACACATGTTCATCAATTTGCTTTATCATTCCCGTTTTACTCTGCTGTTACCGCCAGCACTTTCATCAGGGGCTCCGCCCGTTCGCAGCATGTTTACAGTGCGCTGCTGAGACCTCGTTTCTCTCACACCTAAACGTGTTAAGATTCTAACACGGTATTGTCTTTATTGTCAACCTTTTCGCTAAAACCATAGAATTCTCTAATCCTTTCAAACTTTTCAGTTATCAATTTGTTAAGTTGTTCTTCTGATAATATATGGTTGTCAATATTATCTTTTTGATAATTCATTTTTTTCTCCATATAACAAAAAACCCTGGGACTTTTTCAGTACCAGGGTTTAGATAATCTTACTATGAAACTTTACTTACCTAAACCCCCCAAGCCCTCAATAATATTGCGATCACTTGTTAAGGCATAAAACCCTACAGGTGACCAAACCATTAGTGTTGGCTGATTAAAGGATATATGTTTACAAGTTAAGTTTCTCATAGTAAATCTATTTAGTCCTGATGATAATATTGTACTATTTATCGCATTAAAATGCAAGTTTTCATTTGCCCATTAATTCTTTTTAAAACTAGAACACATCATCTCAAAATCCTGTTGTCTGGACTGGATTTGACTATATGACGCTTTTGGGTTTCGTTCTCTGTACGAAGTTTTTTCTTTTTCAATACATTCGTTGTATGGATCGGAGCATCCCGCCAATGACATTAAAATTAACAATCCAATTAATATTGCTTGTAACATAATTTCTCCTACTCAATTACCCATGGCCTAAAAGTTGTGTCTATTTTAATAGGCTTTTTGGGCTTCTCATGATTATTTATGACAACAACTTCGGGAATTTCATTGTTATAAAGTACAGAAAAACCAGTAAACTGATTGTCCTTAATGTTTGCTGTTATTTTCTGTACAGTTTTGCCAGTTTTATCTTCTACGTATTGTTTTAATATACCTTCAACTAGTTCCTTTGTGAGGGTGGAAGTACTCTCAATGACTATATCATCCATATATTTCTCCGTTATTAAGTGTACTTATTCGCTAGAAATTTTGCCCCAATTAAATTTCAACCACAGTCTTTCATGTATGTAATGTGCTATGGTCATAAAGATGTTTATAACTATTGCTCCACTTAGTCCTGTCCATATTGCAGTAACCAATGTAGCTACGATTCTCCAAGTTATTGCTCTAATGATTGTTCTTTTGTGTGTTTCTGTCATTGTATCTCCAAAATAAAAGCCCCTTTCGGGGCTATGTTAATTACTCAATAACCTTGCTACAGAGGTCATAACCGCTGCTATTCGCCCTATATCTCGTAATTGTTCTACTGTATATCCTTCTTTTTTAAGTGTTTCATAATGTGCCTTAACACAAAAATGACACTTACCTACTATACTTGCTGCAAGACTATATGCCTCAAATCTTGCTTTGGTTGTACCACCATGCGTTGCAATCGCATTCATACGCAACTGTGCTGGCAAACCTTTTAATTGTTCATCATCTGCCATTTCAACATATGGATACCATACATTGTTTTGTGCCATAATACTAGCTGCTGTTAGTGCTGCATCAGCCTCTTTACGATCACTTAATTGGCTGTGAACCCATGTCCAAAATTTTGAATTGCCAGTTGCAAATGCTGCTGCAAGTGCCACTGCCTCTGCTTCTTCAACTGGTAACGTACTACGTTTAATTACTGCATCTATGTTTAGTTTTGTATCCTTAGCGTATTCAGGAATACTTTGTTCTTTTAATGCGTCTACCCATGCTGTCATTTTGTTAAAACTCCTAGTTGTCTATATCCTTTATATGTAGGATGGACCTTATCGGGAGATAGTTCAGGAATAATAATAAAAGTATCACCAAAATGTCTAGCAATTTTTTTAACCAACTCTTGTTTCTCTGGTTTAATTGCAGGTACTATCCAAAATACTTGATCTGAATTAACATGAGTTCTTAATGCGACCAATTCTATTTCAGTGTTTAAGTTTTTAAAATCATTACTCCCTAAACTAATAATTGTAGTTTTGGCAGGCTTGATTTTTTTAACATATGCATCATTCCAGTCTTTGCTATTGATACCACTCTGAGCATAAGCCACGCACTCAGTACGTACTTGGCTTATACCCTTTGCTATGCTATCTCCTAAGATAAGGCACTCTATCATTATAGTGTCTCGCCACCAACTGAACGGTTACATGCACATAATTCACCTGTTTGTAGTGCATCTAGTACACGCAATGTTTCTTCTGGGCTACGACCAACATTTAGGTTATTAACAGTAACGTGTTGGATTACATTGTCTGGATCAACAATAAATGTTGCACGGAGTGCTGCACCTGCAGGGGCGTAGAAAATGCCAAGCTGATTGATTAAGCTTAGTTCACCGCGCTGTGTATCTGCAAATTGTACATGTGTAATTTTTGCTAGATCAGGGTGTGCTTTCTGCCATGCTAATTTGCAGAATTCATTGTCTGTTGAACCAGTCAATAATACTGCATCACGGTCTTTGAAATCATTTGCCAACTTATCGTATGCTACGATTTCTGTTGGGCAAACAAATGTGAAATCTTTTGGGTAGTAAACGATAACTTTCCATTTACCTTCAAAACTTGTGTCGGTAATGTCAAAAAACTGATCACTACCTGGGTTGACGCCGGTTACGGCAAATTTTTCAATGGTATCACCAACTGTTTTCATTTGTGTCTCCTTATGTGTGAATGAAATTATAATAAGCTATCTATTATAATCTAGTTATTTAGCTTTTTTAAATAGTTTGGGTAAATACTTTTCGATTAAATACATAGATGAGTGGATTAGCGTTTAACCCAAATGCATATGATATCGTGTTTTTAAGCTACGATGAACCAAACGCCGACGAAAACTATCAGCATTTACTCTCAATAAAACCCAAAGCAAAACGTGTGCATTGTGTCAAGGGTAGTGACGCAGCGCATAAAGCCTGTGCGGAGTTAGCTACTACAGATAGAGTTGTAATTGTAGACGGTGATAACAAAGTTCTACCATCATTATTCAAACGTAATGTTTGGATAAAGCAAGGATATTTTGACTGGGATGATAAAGTTTTTAGCTATAGTAGTCTAAACTCAATCAATGGCACAAGTTATGGAAACGGTGGCGTTAAGTGTTGGCCCGTGGAAAAAATTTTGGCTATGCGAACTCACGAAATCAGTGAGGATGAAAATGTAAGTGTAGATTTTGATTTTGATAGTTATCTACAATTGAACACTATCGGCAGTCATACTGTCGTTAATAGTAATCCATTACAAGCATGGCGTGCAGGATTCCGTGATGCAGTGAAGTTATTCATGAGTGGCAATGGTACGTTTGATGACGTAGATTGGCGCAATATGGATAGATTGTATAGTTGGATGCATATAGGTGCTGATGTTGAGAATGGATTATGGGCATGTTATGGTGCAAGATTAGGATGCTATTTGATACAGCGTGGTTATGACCATCATGAATTGTGCGATTTTGATAGATTAAATGATACATTTAAAATGTATTACGCAGCATCACACAATAACTTAGAAAAGGCATGCAATAATTTATCTATATTGCTTAATCATAGATATGTAGGTAAGGTGTTCAGTCCTGAACAAAGTATTGAATACAAAGAAAATATTAAACCACCTGTTCGTAGTCCTGAACATTTTGTAGCAGGGAATAAAGATCCTGAGTATGACATAGTTTTTATAAGTTATGATGAATCAAATGCTGATGAGAATTATGAAAAATTATTATGTAGGTTTCCTAGAGCAAAAAGAGTACATGGAGTAAAAGGTATACACAATGCACACAAAGAGGCTGCATTGTTATGTTCTACTGATTACTTTTGGGTAGTAGATGCAGACGCAGAGATAGTAGATAGTTTTAATTTTGATTATGTTGTACCTTTCTTTGACTTAGCAAGAGTTAGAGTATGGCGTTGTAAGAATCCTATCAATGATCTTGTATATGGATACGGTGGTGTTAAGTTGTTACCTAGATGTTTAGTAAATAAAATGGATGTTAACACTACTGATATGACAAGTAGCATAAGCAAACATTATGAACCAGTGCAAGAGTTAAGCAACATCACAAAATTTAACACTGATCCATTTACTACATGGCGCAGTGCATTTAGAGAATGTGTTAAGTTAAGTAGTCAAACTATTCAAGGGCAGGTATCACAAGAAACATTAGAAAGATTAGACATTTGGTGCAGTGTAGGTATAGATAAAGAATATGGCAAGTATGCTATTCAAGGTGCCAAACAAGGTAGAGAATACGGTTTAGAAAACAAAAATAATAATGAAGCATTAAGAAAGATTAATGATTATAGTTGGTTAAAAGAATTATATGAAAGAACAGTTAGCGTTTAGCGATATACCTTTCAATGACATTGTTAGATTTGGTCAGGCAACTATGCTTGATGACACACTGTTTTCTATAAGTTGGATATTAGGAAGATTTTGTAACTATAAATGCAGTTATTGTTGGCCATACGCAAGAAATGATACACCAGATCATCAAGAACTAGAAACATATTTAAAAACAATAGATGAAATAAAAAGACAAGCCAGACAAAATGGCTTCAATAAATTTCATTGGTCATTCAGTGGCGGCGAACCAACAGCGTATAAACATTTACTTGAATTAGTAAAGCATGTTGATGATGGACCTGGTACTCCATATCAAAGCATCCACATGACTACTAACTTAAGTCCTAGTAGGCGTTGGTGGAAAAATTATGCTGAGATAACTAGCATGTTACAAAGGCGTAGTATCACTGCAAGCTTTCATGATGAGTTCGCAAAAGAAATTGAGTTTGGTGATAAGATATTACAATTAACCGAAGATGATGTATTCGTAACTATTAATCAAGTTATGGTTCCGTCAAAGTTTTATGAGTTATACGAAAGATTGTGTCGTTTTGCAGCACGTGGAATTAATGTCACACTCAAGCCACAAAGCGATCCTACAGCTAGTTTTGTAGTTGACGGATACAGTGAAGATATGATAAAATTAATGCGTGATGGCTTCCCTCAACATGCAAAAAATCAAGAAGTAATGCAAGTAAAACTTATTGATAAAGATAATAAAGTTTGGTATATGGATCAAGCAGAAAGATTTAATGCGTTTGGTTTCAACAAATTTAAAGATTGGATGTGTAATTCAGGGTATCAAGGTTTAGTTATTAGAGAGAATGAAGTAAAACGAAGCTATAGTTGTAGAGATGAAATATTAGGGACATTAGACGGTGGATTTAAATTATTTGATAGTCCTAAAATATGTATCACAGACAGTTGTGTGAGTTCCGCAGATAGTAAATTACCAAAATGCAAATCGATTTAGAACACATATTATTTTGGATGGATGCTATTCGCAATAGCGAAGATCCTAAACGCACTTTAGAAAGTTTCTGGAAAGGTCAGATCAAAAGCAAAGCCTGGCTGATAAGAGAAATGGGTGTGTTTATAGGTAAGCCAGTTACTATAGATATATTTGGTGGCTGGAACGGAGTGCTTGCTAGTATGTTGTTTCATGCTGCATATCCTGTAAAGTCTATTCGTAGTATTGACATTGATCCAAAATGCGAAGAAACTGCTAATACGATGAATAAGATTGAGCATATGGCGGGTAGATTTGTAGCAGTTACAGAGGATATGTGTGATTCTATTAGTGAGGCAGATGTAGTAATCAATACTAGTTGCGAACATATTTCTCAAGACCAGTACAAAAGTTGGCTAAATAGATTACCTGCCAAAAGTTTGATTGTACTGCAAAGTAACAATTACCAAATAGATGAGCATGTACGGATAGCTAACACACTAGATGAATTCATTGAACAATCAGAATTAAATGTTTCATTTTCTGGTGAGTTAGAGTTACCATTGTACAAAAGATTTATGATTATAGGGAGAAAATAGTGCTAAAAAAGGTTCACTTAGATTTTGACTTTAGTAAACTATTGTCAGCGGATTATACTCAGCACTGCGGTAGCTGTATTAAACATCAGGTTCATGAATTGAATGATATACATGAGCAATATGGTGGCTTCCCTGAATCATACTCGTTTGAAAATACTAAGATACATCAACTATGGTGGGATGATACACAAATAGATTATAAAGAATTGGGTGAGAAGTTAGGTATGGAAGTAATCACAGTGAGTACAATCATGCAGCCACCTGGTTGTACTGTGCCATTACACCGTGATACTTTTTATCAAATCAATACACGTTATCCAGATAGAAAAGAATTAAAAGTTCGTGCAAACATATATCTAGAGGACTATAAAATAGGTCAATTCATTCAATACCAAGAAAACAATGGCTATACAACTAGTGTAGATTGGGTAACAGGTGATGGCTTCATTTGGGATAGCGAAGTTTTACATTTAAGCACCAACGGTGGTATGCAAAACAAATATACAATGCAAGTGTCAGGATTTTTATTGTGAGATATCCAAGAAATTATACAAGCATTCACATAGAGTTAACAGACAAGTGTCAAGCAAGTTGTCCAATGTGCGCACGTAACTACAATGGTGGTGCTGAAAGACCCTTTGTTGGTCAATCAGAGATTACACTAGAAGATTTTAAACGTTGGGTAGATGTTGAGATATTAGAAAATTTATATTATTTTTACGCTTGTGGTAATTACGGAGATCCTATTATCGCTAAAGATTGTTTAGAAATTTTTAGATATGTTAGGGAAAATAGTGACACACGGTTGAGCATCCATACTAACGGTGGTGCAAGAAATACTAAATGGTGGCATGATTTAGCTGATGCAATGCGTGGCGATCATGAAGTTACATTTGGAATAGATGGATTTGCAGATAGTCATGTACTATATCGTAGAGGAACTGATTATAATAAAATTATCGACAACGCAAAGGCATTTATTGATAACGGTGGATATGCTACAGTAGATACACTTATCTTCAAACACAATGAAGATGAAGCTAAGGCATTCGAAGAAGAAATGCTACGTATAGGATTTAAATCTGTAAACTTCAAATCTACCCAACGTTTCTATGATATGGATAAGTTTCCTGTACAGGATACTAAAGGTAACTTAGAATATTATCTTGAACCTCCAACTAAAGAACCATTTAAAAGGATGAACTTCTTAAAGTTAGAAGATATTAGCAAAGATATTTCTATTTGGGAGAACATCGTTGCTACTACTAACGTTGATCCTAAATGTATGAATAAGAATGAAATTTATATTGATAGCAGAGGCAATGTACTGCCCTGTTGTTGGGTAGGTTCAGATATGCTTGAAGAACCGTTAGACGTAAGTTTAACTATTCATAATCTTAGAAACAAATTAGTAGATAACACAAAAGAACATTTTGGTAAGTTTACAGGTCTTAATTTAAATGACTTGCCATTAGATTATATTTTAGAAAGTGAAGCTTGGGCACTATTACATGATAAAGATATTAAGCCATGGATATGTACTAAGAATTGTTCAGCATGATTAATTTATTCTACGACAATTTAATTACAGGAAATGGTTCAAGTGAAATTGATAATCCAGTTCGCCCCACAATTAGCATTACACACCATTTAACTCAGTTGGGCGTAGAATTCACAACTCATCAAATCAATTCAGAAACCAAACTAGACCACAATCAAACTAATTTATACGTTATTGAATTAATGTATGGGAATAAGATTGATGAGATATTTAAAAATTTAAGTGAGCAGGCACTAACATTTTTACGCAATGACATAAAGCTATTAGTTTATTTTCCATATGAGGGTTTTGAACTCAAATTATACGAAAATTGGTTTTATAAATTACACAAAGGGTTTATAAACCATAATATCACTTGCAAAAAATACTTTGTATTTAATAACTTGTATATGGAAGACCATTACAAGCATTTTTTATTAGAAAATACGATAGGTGAACAGTTTCAATTCAACAACGTGTTCGGGTTCCCCTATTTTCAATTCGAATACTATCACACAGTAAAAGAACAAGTTGAAGAAGGACTTCCACAAGTTAAAGTAGAAAACCTTTTTAACAAAGATAAAGATTATTTGTGCTTAAATTCTAAAATAAGAGCCCATAGAGTGTTTTTAGTAAGTGAGTTGGAACGTAGAGAAATAGAAAAAAATTGTTATCTAAGTATGATGGGTAGCACATTTAAGTACGACGAAACTACAATAGAATTTGCCAAAAATGTATTATCGCAATACATGAAAAACTCCGAGATGGTTAGTCAACCAATGATTGATGGGGTGCGTAAATACGTTGATGATTGGAAAGAACGACTTTTAGATAGTGATGCTAATAACTTAAACGACAGAGTATTAGATCCAAAATACTATGAGTCAAGTTTCTTCAGTATAGTAAGCGAAACTGGAATGAGTCATCATTTAAGATTGACTGAAAAGCCATTCAGAGCGATAGTAAACTATCACCCATATATTATTGTGGGATGTAACGGTACTTTAGAATATCTAAAGTCATTAGGTTTTGAAACTTTCCCTGAATTGTTTGATGAAAGTTATGATAATGAACCAGATATGGCTAAACGATTATTAATGGTAATTAATGAGGTAGAAAAGTTTGTCAATCTTACATTCGACGAAAAAATGTCGAGATATAGAATGGTACACGATAAAGTATTACACAACAGAGAAGTATTTTTTAATAAAGTCGCAGTTGATACTATTAATGACTTTAAAAAGATTTTTGAGTATATAAAAAATGACTGAACAATTTTGGAAAACACACAACAGCCCTAAACTGGCTGAACTACAGACAAACATAGAGCAACTAGCCGGTACAGATACATTCTGTGTATTACCTTGGATACACTTTGCTACTAGACCAAATGGCGATATGAGATTATGCTGCTCTGCTAATGCAAGCGGTGCAGGACTAGATCATACAGTTGGATTAGTAAAAAACGAAACAGGAAAGCCTGCTAACTTTGGTAAAGAAACTCCATTAAGTGCATGGAACAATGACTACATGAAAAGTGTACGCACAACTATGCTACGGAATGAAATACCTAGTAGTTGCAGTAAGTGCTTTGAAGAAGAAGGTAAAGGTGTAGTCAGTAAGCGTATGTGGGAAAGCAACACATGGATGGCTGATGGTTTAGATATACCTGAACTCGTAAGACAAACACAAGAAGATGGCACTATACCTGACAAACTTGTTTACTTAGACTTGCGTTTAGGTCATACGTGTAATCTTAAATGTATTATGTGTAGCCCACATGATAGTAGTAAATGGGTACAAGATTACAAAAAAGTGTTTCCTATACTACAAAGTGAGGTAGTTAAATCACAAATTGCATGGGAGCAATCAGAGTTTAATAATCAATGGTATGAGAATCCATCGTTCTGGGAACAGATGTTTGAGCAGATTCCTAATCTCAAACAAGTGTACTTTGCAGGTGGTGAACCACTAATGATCAAAGAACACAAAATGTTTTTAGAAGAAATCATACGCAGAGGATATGCTGATAAGATATTAATTCGTTACAACAGTAATGGATTGTTATTAGATCAGGATACAATTGATTTATGGAAACAGTTTAAGAAAGTTAAATTCGCAGTAAGTATTGATGACATTGGAGATAGAAATTACTTCATACGTTATCCAGCAGATTGGGCCACACTTGAAAAGAACATGCACATTCTAGATCAGACACCTAGCAACATTCATGTGAGTATCGCAACTGCTATTCAAATACTTAATATTAAAACGTTACCTGAACTAGCAAAGTGGAAGATTAATCAAGGATTCAAAAAGATTAATTTAGAAAATGTATACGACGGTGTACAAGCAGGTGGCGGTATATTCAATATGCATTTGCTCTATATACCAACATTCTTAAGTTGTAGACTATTGCCTGAAGAAGATAAACGTGAAGTTCGTAAGATATACGGTGAGTTTGCTACATGGCTACATGAGAATTATAGACAAGATGAAGATTTTTGGAAGATAAATCCATATGGCTGGAAGCGTTGGCAAGCTATACTAGACTTTATGGATGCAGAAGATCATACGCATTTATTACCAGACTTTAAAGAATACATTCACAAAATGGATAATATTCGTGGCACTGACTTTAAACAAATATTCCCTGGATTAGCACACTTACTATGAAAAAGATCATTAAGATAATAAACGTACAAGAAAACAATGTACTGGACATACGCTTTTGGCCTACGGATATATGTAATTATGATTGCAGTTATTGCTTTCCAAATAGTAAAGATGCCATATATAGATATCCAAAAAATGTTGACACCGTAGTCAGAAACTTTAGAAAACTTTTTAATGTTTACAATGAAAAGTTTGGTAAAGACACATTCTATATTAACTTAGTAGGTGGTGGTGAACCAACACTATGGCCTCAGTTCAGTTATTTTTGTGAACACATTAAGAAAGAACACAATGTAAGACTACAAGTTACTACAAATGGTAGCAGAACACTACGTTGGTGGGAAGAAAATATACAGTACCTAGATAAAGTTGTGTTAAGTTGCCACAATGAATTTGTAGATTTAGAAAATTTTATTAATGTTGCGGATTATGTGTATGAGCAAGGCAAAGTTATAAATGCACTTGTTCTTATGGATGCGCCTAACTTTGATAAGTGTGTAAACATAGTAGAAACTATGAAGTCTACTAGCAAACATCCATGGCTGATTGAAGTAAAAACTGTTGTAGATAGTCCTGGACACGATGTTGGTTCGTACACAGAAGAACAATTAAAATATATGCGTATGGGACTTAAGAGAATACCAGATGGAGAGTGGATACTTAAGCACATGGATCAATTAGTTCCATTCAAAAGCATTGGAATGTTTGATGATGGTTCTGTAAAGCCATTTAAACCTGATGACTATATTAGTCAACAAATAAACAATTTTTACAATTGGAAATGTAACGTGTCAATTGAAAATCTTGTTATCAGCTATGATGGTAAAGTAACCGGTAGCTGTCAGGAAGAAGTATTCACTAATACGAATCTTAATATGTTTAGTGAAAACTTTGAAGAAGAATTCAATAGTGAGGCACTTGCACTGAAACCAATTATATGTCCTAGATTACACTGTGGATGTACGCCAGATACGCATATCACTAAAGAGAAGGTGCAAACTTAGTAATAGGAATGTCAGCCGCACATGTGCAGAACTCTCTTGTACATGTGATAGGCTCTTTGGGTATATCAAAAGTACCATTGTAGATATTACCCAAACTACCGCCTACTCTGCAAGTCGCACGATGTACTTCACCATCCCAGTTAATCATCAAGCTTTCTAATCCTATATTACAAGTCCAATCTTTGAACTTGTTGAGGTGTAATTTAATAATTTCATTAGCATGATACTTGTGTTCATCATCTACAACGGTGTTAGGTTGCGTTTTAGCCTCGTACCCTTTTATCCAATCTAAATCATTCTGATCGTATTTCATATCATCAAACAAATCATGATCACCTTCAGTCCAACGAACACGACGGATGATATGATGAACTCCGTGCTGCTGTAGTATATCAACTGCTTCTCTAACATCTTTCATTAGGTCTTGATGAGCCATTACATGTACGACAGTAGTTCTAAACTTGCTTACTTCAACAATTGTTTTTAGTACTCTTCTCCAATCATATTCAAAGTGTAAACTGAAAACAAATTGATCGGCTTTTTGTTGTAGATACCATGAGTAAGGTCTAGTACCATTTGTAGTAACGCTTACCCATTCTACTTTATTATCTTTTGCATGTTTAATTATTTCTTCAAAGTTGGGATGTACTGTTGGTTCACCACCCGTAAAACTTAACCTAATAGGTCTACCTATATCAAGTAATTTATTAATAGAACGTTTAATTATTTCAATATCAGTATGTGGACTGGTGTTGTCATGTATAACCGCAGGACAATAACTACAATCGTAATTGCACCGCTTACCTAAATTCCATTCTACTTTAATAGAATTTTGATGCGACCATCTGCTAGTAACTTTAAACATATGGTGCGAACTCTTTAATTACGCTTTCTAGAGGACCTTGATTTCTTGTTTTATCTAATCTACGATTGAATTCTACAAACTCTGACCATAAATTATGTTGATCTCTAGCTTCCAAATAGTTTATATTATCTCTTATCTGTTGTCTAGTTATTCTTTCTAACAAAGGATGCTTTTTAATATTTTCAAATGTCCACAATCTTTTTTCAACAGATTCTAATCTATCTATAGCTAACTCTTTTAACTCAGTAGGCAATACCTGAGCAGATAAACAATTAGGATAACTGACTCTATGACTGTAGAATACAATATTCATTTCATTGATAAAGTAATCTATACATTCTGCTGCTTGTAATATGTTACCTGCTTGTGCAGTGAATGCGCCAACTATTCTACTAATGTTAGGTAGTGTTTGCATCTCTTTAATGTTCTTCTCTACCTCAGCAAAGTTGCTATTGCTTCTAATATAGTTGTAAACATCATGTATGCCGTCTAAGCTAACATTGACTGCGATACTCTTAAAGTGTGGCCAATAATCATGTATCGTTCTATTCTTGCTGATGCCTAATGTTGTTCCGTTAGTAGCATACTTCAACTCCATGTTCTTACCATATGGCTTTAGCATATCTAATATCTTATAATGCTGTGGATCCATTAATGGCTCGCCACCTGCAAACTCAACACGACGGAAATGTGGTATTAGTTTTTCAAAGCTGTTCCACCAATTCTCTGTATCGTCAAATGGGCCTATATATTGTCCGGGCTTGTCAACAAGTTTTGCTACAGTTGGTACAAGATAATTATTTTCTTTTTCATAGAATGGTTTTACTTCATTCCAATCTTGCCAACTTGTACTATCAAGTGGGTTACACATTCTACACTTAAGATTACATAGATTATTCAATTTGATTTCCATTGTAGGGAACTCAAATGGCATTGAGTAATCATCATTTAAATTGTCTAGTGCGTTTGGGTATAAATTAATTCTAGCTTCTGGTATAACACCATTGATGTGTCGTTGTCTTAAACTCTCTACACCTTGATCTTCTAAATCAAAGCAAGGCTTACAAACATCAGGTCTTTCACCATTCAATATTTGTTGTCTCACTTTTTTCATTTCATCGTTGTTCCACGCTGATTCTAAACTTTCGTTCTGAATCCAACCTATGGGTAGACTACGACAACAAATTTTTATCGCACCATCTTCTCTAGTAGCAAGCCCTGTAAAGGGATGCATACAAAATGTTTTACTTTGATTGTTCAACTGCATACTCTCTTTCTTTGCACCAAAAGCATTCACCGCATACAGGAACATGTTGACCCCGCACATAGGTTTTGTAGTCTAACTCTGGAAACTCGCCCTCACAACTTCTGGTTAAATTAAATAATCTCATTATTCCTAATATTCTATATTGTAACACAACCCATGACTTATCTATGAATCTAAAGGGATGACATGCCAATATATCTAAATGGTTCATTACCATTAATCTAAAATTTTCTTCATTTGGTTCAACATCTCTTGCTGATAAGCTATAATCATGCAAATTTACTTCTGGGTTTTTAGTTACCGCGTTAAAATATGCGTCAACCTTATTGTGAAAACTTACATACTCAGCCCATGCTCGTAATTCCATTGTATCACCACTGACTGTTTTACCATATTCATCAGTCAAGTTCTGACCACTAAAGCCATGTTCTAATTCAGGTGGTACGAAATTTTCATGTATAGTAAAATGTATTTCTGGGAAATGTTTTTCAAAGTAATCAACAACAATATCTCTTACAGGACCTTGCCAAGGTCTAGTTTTCCAACATCTTATATTACATACTAAGTGTATGTCAATTTTGGCTTTTGTATCTAGTATTTTCTTGCATAGTAAATAGAGCAATAATGCTGAATCAGCACCACCGCTTAATGCTAAACTGATTCTGCGCCATCTAGGGTCAAATGGTATAATTAATCCATTAAAGTTATCTACAGGTCCTGTATAATTTTTGTAGAGTTCATTGATTTTTTCTAACATAACAAGCTATTTATAACTAAATACCTGTATGATCAATAAAACAGAATGGTATATTCCTAGTGAGTTACTAGAAGAAGCGATAGGCACACTCCCAAATATAGACTATAGACTAACACTAAACGAACCTACGGGTAGATTCTTTTATGACAAATGGAAAGTAAAAGAAGAATTTGTAGGTACAGTTTGGGAAGAAATACTTAACTCATTGCCATACGAAAAGGGTGAGGCAAGATTAATTAAATTAGAACCAGGTACTACATATATGTCACATGCTGATTTAGATGATCGTTGGCATATGTCATTAACTGGTAACCAAAGCTATCTCATTAATTTGTCAGATGACATTATGTATAAATTAGATATTGATGGTTATTGGCATAGTATGAATGCAGGAAAACTACATGTAGCCGCTAACTTTGGTGAGATACCAAGAGTACAATTAGTTGTAAGACAATTACTAAAACAACCTAAATATACATCAGATTTTGTTCAATTAAAAATAATTCCAGCTATAGAAAGATTTGATAGTAGGTACCAATTTGATAAAACAATTAGTCCATGGTTAAATCAACATATTAAGACAGGTGATATCAGCGATTTATCAGTAGAGAATGGAATCGTTAGTATGAAACTATTTGATGGTTTTCTGATTAAATTAAATGAAATTGTGAAACCTTATTTTAAGGTAGTTCTTTCCAACTAGGGTATTTACTTAAACTCTCGTAAAACTTGTCAGGGAATATCTGCCATACAGTCTGATCTATTCCCCTATAGAATACATCTTTGACTTTCTTAGCGATACCCATTTCTTGCAAAGTAGGAAAGTAAACTTTATGTACTAAACTTTGTTTACCTACTTTACTATCATTACTTGTAGCATATAACCTGTCCGTATCAGCCCACTCAATACACTGTGGCATATAATACTGATCTGTAACATGTTGATGCGTTTGTATTCTTTTATAAGGACTTATTAATCCTTTTTCCAATGCTGTAATCTCAGGAAACACACAAACTCTACTTAGTATCCTATAACTACCATCGCCCATAACATCGTCAAATGTATGTGCTGCTACTGATCCAACTGCTTTATCATCTTGATATAGTACCCAAACATTCCATCGTTCTTCTTTGCGGAAGCAATCAACCATAACATGTTGACTGCTATTGTTTAGAAAGCCTTTACTTTCAGCAGTTCTATAAAAATCATTAAGATTGAGCTTAGGATCCCATTCTACAAGTTTAAGCATATATCTCTTTAGCCTTGTTTATAAAATCTATAGGATAGTTGTTACTAAAACTATCAAAGCATAATATCTGTGCTTTTTGTAGGGGTGTAGGTTCGTCCCAACTTATACCTTTACTTTCACTGTATTTTTGTAACTCTAGTCTACGGTTACTACTAATATGACTTAGTACATCACTTATCTTTATTGTTTCTTCATCACCGCTGTATGTGAAAAAATAATTGATGCTTTTTAATTTACCATCAACAATAAAGTAACTACTAGGATGCATACTAAATTTATATAAGTTTAAACTTCTGTGTGCTTTGATTATCTCTAGCATTTGTTCTTGCCAGTCGGGTAATATATTATTATAGTTTTCTTCCAAACAGCCTGATTGTTCCCAAAAATCATCACCATCTACTTCTAAGTAAATCTTCTTATTAATTAAATCTATTTCTCTAATATTAGGAACTAAATCAGGAAACTCTTTACTCATAAGATAAATGTATTGTAGTTCTCTATCCCACTTCTCTTGCATCTTTTCGGGATCAACGACTTCATTCATACCCTTATGATAGTCTGTATCATTGTGATACCATTTTACAAATGTTTTCTTGTCATCAGACATTAAACTTGTATAGATTAAATTATTTCTGCACTGACCAATACCAGGCACATTATTGTAATAGTAAGAATAGCTCATATAAATACTTATAATTCAAAATAGGGAACCAAAAAAATGATCAGAGGTATCGGTGGCAGACCATATGTAAACTTAGATGAATTTATTGATATTGAAAAATTTAAAAGTTTACATCCAGAAATAATGCATGGATTTGCTACAGCAAGACAATTCGCTAAAGAAGGCACTTGGATGAAGCCAGGCTTTGATACTGCAAAAGGCAGTTATCAATATTTTTGGAAACCTATTTACAAAGCAGTTGAAGAATATCTAGCATTACCCGATGACGATCCAATTAAAGTAGGTGGTTGGGATTTATATACAAGCATTAAAGATCATCATACTAGAAATATATTCACACGATATTTAAAAATGGCAATGGGTGCATATGACCCATACATTTATTATTTCTTATGGGAAGAAGGTAGTTGGGACGATAGAACTGCACCTAGAAAATTAACAGAAGAAGCTGTACACTTTCCTAATGTTGTGCAATGGATTGAAAGCATGGTAGGAACAGTCTTTGAAGATGTGGGTAGAGTTATTTTCTTTCATTGTGAAGCAGATGGCATACCTTTTGAACACAGAGACCTAGATGCCAAGAACGGCGTTATGGATGAAAACATGTATAGCCCACATAGAAATGAATTCATACATCTAAGAGCAAACACAAAGAAAGGATTCTATGTATGGGATCCTGATGCTAAAAACAAATATTTCTTAAACTGTCACGCAGCTTGGTGGAACGACCAAGACTGGCATGGTGGCGAAAGAATAATGGAACAGAGTTATAGTTTACGAATAGACGGAAAGTTTACTGAGGATTTTAGAAAACAGATTGGTGTTGATCACTTAGAATACTATTGATTTAGCTTCTTCTAACACTGTTTCTATTTTGTCGCTACCTGTAATTCTTTTTATTTCATTGATTGTTTTTTCAGTTAATTTAACTTTGTATTCAATCTGATGAATTTTAGGGTGTTGTAGCCAAAATTCAATACTATCTATAATATCTTTGTAGGTAATGCTGTAATCACTATCAATTCTAGCAGGACTATGATCACTGAGTGTTGATTCAGCAAATGCTATTTTTAATAGCAAGATATTAGCGATTCGTTCATCATCAATTATACCAATTTTTCTACTAGTTTCTTCTAATTCTAATTTATTAATTATATTTTTTCTACCTAATACTTCTTCATAATCTGTAACAGCACTGCCCATAACAACAATATTAGGTGTAATAGTTGATGCCTTAATTAATAAATCTATTTGACTTGATAAGCCATCAAATGCGTTATTGATGAATAAATCTGCTGTCATTACATGATCTAATATTTTATCAATATCAGCTTTTATATCGTAGCCGTTACTACGTGATAATCCTATTACTTCATGTCCGACATTCTCAAAATAATCGTAACATGCTTTACCTATACCCTTTGTGTGTCCTGTAATTACTATTTTCATTCGTATGCCAAATAATTAAATTGATATTTTACTGTGTATCCGAAGTTAGCACTACCATGCCAATCTTTGTAACTATGCCAACGATACACATCCCCTTGTTGCCCACCTACTATGGCATAGTTACTGACTACTGCAACTTGCCCAGTTCCATCTTTGTTGATTCTTGCTGTATATCTCACTAATGAGCCTTTGTTTTCATACTCATCCGCAAAATCATCTATGTCCCAATGCCATGGTGCAGTACAACCAGGATTGATTCTGCTTATCCATGCTCTTGCATAATTAGTATTACCTACAAACTCTCCAAATAGCTTATCTATATTTGAATCATAATCTTTGTTTGGATAGTAATTAATCCACTCTGCACTTTCTTTTAGATAGTTACTGTCGATTGATAGTTGTTTAATTTTTATAAACTCAGGGTGATCCCAATCCCAACGTGGTAGTGCAACACCTGGTTTGTTTTCTATACTGTTGATGACTTCATCCCAGTTGATTATATTACTACAATTTCCTATGTGGGTTGGACTCATAGAATTTCAGTAAGCATAACACCCCATTCAGTGATATGCTTTTTAACGCCTTGTTCGTAAAACACAGTAAGGTCTACATTGTCACCGAATGTACTTTCAAGCCAACGGTCTTGACTTTTTTGACCTATTACATGTTTCAATATATGCACGGGGACAGTTGCTTGCGCTTTGTCAACGCAAGCATACATATCAAAGGTATGTAATGTATTATCTTTGATATAAAAACTATGCGGTTGTATAGTAAGTTTAATAAAATTATTTGATTCTAAATCTTGTATAATTTGTTTTAATTGTGATTTCCAATCTATACAATGATCTTCTAAAGCACGATTGGTAAACAATACATTGTTACAAGATTCTGTAAATTCTATAAAAATTTTCTTAGTTGAAGTATCAACATGTTTAACTACTGGTGCCCAAGAATAATTTTTAAATTGCTCTAAGTATTTTAATTCACGATCCCAATAAAATGAATTATCAAAATCTATTCTAGCATTTCCGTAATCCATGCATAATGTGCCACTATCTTTATCTAACAATGGCACATATACATGATTAGTATAACTGGGTACATCAAAATCTAATCTAAAAACTTCTTCCCAATTATCTGTGTTATACATTATTTCTCCGTTTTAGAAATCATTGCTCTGATTTTTGTTTCAAGCATTTTAGCCCAAAATGGTTGTGGGAAGTTCCAACCTATAAATGCTCCTACTAATATCCATAAAAGTGTATCTAACATAATATAGCTCCTTATTGTAAGTTATGTTTTTGTTTATAATCGTTCACTGCTGCTTTGATAGCATCCTCCGCCAGTATTGAACAGTGAATTTTGACTGGCGGTAAAGCCAACTCCTCTGCAATTTCCGTGTTCTTAATTTCTGTAGCTTCCGTAAGTGTTTTGCCTTTAAGCCATGTCGTGACCAACGACGAACTAGCAATCGCCGAACCACACCCATAGGTTTTGAATTTTGCATCGGTGATAGTTTCATTTTCTACCTTTATCTGAAGTTGTAGGACGTCTCCGCAAGCCGGGGCTCCAACTAAGCCTGTTCCTACACTAGGATCATTTTTATCTAACTTACCTACATTTCTAGGATTTTCATAATGATCTAATACTTGACCTGAATATGCCATTTAAAACGTTCCTTCCTTTGTTTCTACAACTAACCAACCTAATTTAAATAAATCTTCTTTTACTTCATCAGTGACTTCACCTTCACCAACATAATGTTTAGTTAAGTCACCATCATCGTGACGTATGCCACTACAGTACCAATCCATGTAATCACCTTCTCCAGTAAGGTCAGCGACAATGCCGCCTGCATAACGCCAACTGCAAGTCCATACTTCATCTTTTAAAATAGGCATAACATCATTGCGTTGGAACTCATTATTGCATAATGCTGCGTAAATATTTTGTGCGTAGGCTCTATTTTTGCATTTTTCTACGATAAGTTCACTACTACGCAAATCGTATTCTAAGTTATTCTTTTGCCATTCTGGATCATTCTCTAAAGCCATTTTATCTGCTTCAAAGTTAATGTAAAAGTCTGCTAGTTTTTCCTTCATATCATCTTCATAGGTATCAGGAATTCTAGCAATTCTATTTTGTAGAGTTTGCTCTCTGTGTTTACTTATAGCTAACTTCTTCATTGTTGACTTCTATCCAAGTATGATCACCTAAATATTGCACCTGTGTTATATACTCATAACTATCAGGTACCCCTGTTGTCCAATCATTCGGTCCCATTGGTATAAGAATATTTTTCTGTATCTTGTTATCAAATGCTAACCAATATGTTTTACCGTGAAACAATTGAAATTTATATTCCGCAGCATGTACCATATCGGTTATATCAAGTCTGCGCTTTAACTGCTCTGCTTGTTTTTGTAATACAGTAACAAGCTCCATAATTCTGTTGTATTCTTGCTGAGCATACATTCTTGCTGTATTCAGCATTAAATCTTTTTGTTGTTTTACTGGGACAAGCTCAAACTTCGGAGCCCCAATATCCATAGGATATGTTAGGCTATGATGTTTATCGGGGTCCGAAGGTTTTAGTCTCATTGTCTGTAACAAATAACGTGAAGTATTCCGCCTAGTGAAACAAAGGCTACCCACGTATTTAGTGTGTATGGTATAGCAAGACTTGGGAACAATGTGTTAATTGCCCAAATGCCTACTATTGGACTAAGAATAAAAAAGCCCAATATTAATAACATAGTAACTACAGTGCCCAAAAGCGGACCAAACATTGCTCTTGTTCTTACTGCGTTTCTTTTCATACTAATACCTTTAAGCATCTTTCACCCCCTTTACTTGATTAGGTTTTTTACTACGATGTTTTTCGTAGAAAATATGGTTTCCAATTTTCACTACCTTTCTATAAGGCCACATCGGATTTACCCATAAATTATGAAAGAATAAAACTGTGCTTGGCACTACGTCTTTATATGAATCATATGCTAGTACATTATATGCAATTCTTTCACTTTGTTTGTATCTTGGATCGTTGACATTCAATGGTCTTCTATCACTTTCACATACCCAACTAAATTGGCACAATTTTACCTTTTTATGACCTTCATCATCAATATATGGATCATCGTCCACTGGCATTAACTTTGTGCTAACTTGATAAACCACTGAGCAAGGATTAGCTGCGAATCCATGTGCTACACGATTCATTACTACCCTAGCAACTGCTTGTTTGCCCTTTTCAGACTCACTGCCTGCTTCATAAAAAATATTTGTAGCCAAACATTTTAGTTGCTTTGCATCAACATATTTTGGTTTAACCGGTACTTGTACGACCTCTTCTTCTTCAGCAAGAATTTCAGGAATAACAAGCAACGTTTCTCTATTAATAATTAAAAACATACCCAAAAATAAGACGCCGAGGGTAGTTAAAAACTTCTTAATACTAATAATACGTAGGTTTGGTAGGTAACTCATAAATCTCCTTTCCACCCATAGTATACACTACAAGCTTAAAAAAAACAAGAATTTTGGATATAACTTAACTAAGTTATAAATTCTCTAAGTCGTCCCAACAATCACAGTTACAGTCTATAACCTCTTGAGCCGCTGCTTCTACTGTGTTGATATGGACAATTACATTTGAAGATATATCAAATATATCTAAATTTGAAGGGATAAGCGAAGTTTCGTTAGATCCTGCGAAACTACCTGGTTCCAATGCTGCACCTGTAACCTTTGGTACACTTAAATTCCCTGAGGGCACAATTGGTTTATCGTCTGGTACATCATTATCCAGAACACCTCCTGCTAACCCTAACCTTTTTGCGTTGCGTGCCTCTCGCATCGCCGCAATTATACTTTTTCCTCCTATAGTTGTGTCGCTTATTTTCTCAAGTGTGGCTGCAGCCATTCCATACCCGGTATCTTCAGCATAATTATCTAAATTCTCAGCAAATGAGTACAAGTCTAATTGATTTGCACTGTCATTCGCCGTTATAAAGCTATTTCTAGCATTTATCTCTATAACTAATTGTGAACCTAAATTTCTCCACAATGTATTTAACTCTTGTGCTAAGGCTGACTTAGCGTTTCTTATATTTGTTATCTCTGTGTTTGCCTGTGTAATTAAAGTAGTCAAAACACTGTCGTTGTTTCTTGCTACATTTAATTCTGTAACCATGTTTGTATAAATTTGCTTTAACGTAGATGTTTGTAATTCCAAAACCAATGCATTTATTCTTGCAATCTTATAAGGTATTCCACTCATTGAACCAAAAAAGTCGTTGAATATATAACTACCGTCAACTCCACTTCCTTTAGCAACGTTCTGTATGATTGAATTTACGTATGCAGGATCGTTTGGTGTTGTTGTACCATTTATACCTGTTATGTCGCTAATTGATTCCATGTTAGTCACAACCTGCGCAAACTTTTCAATATCCATTGTAGTGATGTTTTTAATTTGTAGCATACTACGTTTGAATGCGTCATTTGCAACTGCTATGTTTTCTGGTAAAATAACTTTTAAATCTGTGCCATAATCTTTATTTAATAAAGCACCGTTAGTTCCCTTACCAGAAAATATAAATTGATATATCTTACTGTTCGCTCTTGCTGTTGTAGTATTATAGATTGGAGTAGTTAATGAATTTCTACTGACTGGAAATAATTTAGCAACATCAAGTAAATCAACTAAACTATTTAAATTTTGTGTTTGAGTATTGAGTGGTATTAGTACCTCATTTAATTCTTCACCCATAACTAATTTAAATGCCTCATAGATTTTCTTTTCTTGTTCTATAGTAGGATTAACTGTTTCTTGAGTTAGGTCTAAAATTTCCTCTGTGGTTAATCCAGCTGAGACTAAAGCAATGTTTACTGATTCAGTAATAGCATTGTTCTCTTGTAATGTAATCAATAAACTATATGGACTACCAAAACTATCTAATTTCTTTAAATCTAATGCTTTACCTAATCTTATTAAGTCTTGACCAAAAGACAAAGTAGCTAATGACACGCCGGTAACATCACCAGTAATCAAATCATTCATGTTGCTGTAAGTGCCATTAAGAAAGCCAACTGAGTTAGTTATGCTATTGATAGTTTTATTCAACTGCTTAATCATACCATTAGCTTGTGTAAAGCTTGATATAAAATGAGGATAAGTGCCTCTATAATAATAAAACTCTTTACTCGCTTGTAAAGCTAAAATTCTTAAAAAGCCATAACTAGAACCTTCATCAGTAAATATTTCTACTTTACTTCCTTTAGGCGGAGATACAGTAAAACTCAAAAGATTATTATTTACATTATATGTTGATGTAGCTTGTGTTACGCCATCTATCTTGACTGTATAAGGTGATCTTCCTGTACTAGGAGTTATTGTATTATTAGTTGGTGCTAGATGATTAAATCTGAAAACATTTTGTTCGCCTAATAGCAACCAGCTATCATAGAAAAAAGGATTGTATGAAATCGTAAACGTATCTGGTGGGCTATTACCCAATGCAGGTATTGTAGTTGAACCAATAGAAATTAAATTATTATAAACACTTTGACTTACATTACCGCCTATCTTAGTCCATGCCAATCTTATTGCATCAGACAACGAATTACTAGTAGCGAACCCACCTTTCACGTAATGGTTAGGTGAGTTACTCACACCAGCACCGTCAGTGATACCAGGATTAATTCTAAATCCTTCGTTTTTTATTAATCCTGTTACTGCGTTGATGCTTAGGGGAGTATGTTTACCTTGAAGGCTCATGGGCAAAAGACGTTTGGACTTCCAGTAACAATGCTATGACCGCAACTGTTACCTGATCCAACACGTAAGACTGGACAATTCTCTGCAAACACAGTTGGGCTACCATCTGTGGTTGTTGCTGCTGCATGTGGGGGATGTGGTTTTCCAAAGGGTGCGTGTGGTGTTATCTGACTTACATGTAATCCTACAGGAATTCCATTGGCAAAAACTGTGCCGGCTCCACGCATAATGGCTCCACCCGGTTGATCTGTATCTCCTTTTCTGCTTAGTTGTGGCATAACACCTCTCTAACTATTTACCTAATATTTTACTTACAATCTATTACCCAAGTACTATCTTTTTCTCAGGGACTTTAATCCCTGTAGTAGCTTCTATATACTTAACTTTAACTTGCTCGTTAGTATCTCCAACGACAGCAATGCTATTAGTATTTAGTCTAAATTTACCCTCCATATCAGTAGTAAACATGCTTGGAATCATGCCTATACCGTTTTGATTAGGAGCAATGCTCACAGGCTCAGTAATTTCAATGATATTATCATTGAGATTTACCACTTTTGCCACCATTTCTTCGCCACTGTTTAATTTGAACGAATATACTTCATTTATACTAAGATTCATGTTTATCCCATTAATTTTTTCTGTAATTCTGTGTATCCACCGACTAACTCATCATCTAAGAATATCTGCGGAACTGTACGTGCGTTTGGTACTGCTTCTAATAATTGCTCTTTAGTATACTCTTTATTGATGTTTCTTTCTTCATACTGTATGCCCTTTAATTTCAACAGGGCTTTTGCTTTATCACAGAAAGGACACATGTCCTTACTCCATACTATTGCTTTCATCTATTTCACCTTATTATAATGTTGGCAATTCTTCAAAGTCTACAACGTCACTCATAACTCCAATGACATAGTTAGTACTTTCGTTTTCTTGCAGTGCTGTTTGTTTTTTGTTTATATTGACATGTTTATTGAACCATGGAATAGGACTTGTTTTAGGATGATTTTCTAAATACTTTATACCAATATCTTTTAATCTGTTAAACGCAGTCCAGTCAACAAAATCTTTCAATATATCAGCATTTAGTCCTATAACAACACCTTTACTAAAAAGATAGTCGGCCCAAAGTTTTTCTTCACGAATAACTTCTAAGTATAAATCGTAAACTTCTTTTTCGCATTCAATTTTTGCTTGTACAAATCGTGGGTCATCTTTGACTACGTTATTGATTAGCCAGGCTGTCCATTCTGTATGCAATAATTCATCTTGTAAGATAAGGCTAATAATGTTGCCATTACCAATATAAATCTTATTCTCAACCATCGCAAGACTTGTAGCGAACGATACCATAAAGCGCAATGCTTCCAGTGCATAGCTAGCATTTAATGCTAACCATATTGCCTTTACATGCTCCATTTCAGGTATTACTTCACCTGTTTCTTTACGGCAATTAAGTTGATGCAAATCTTCATAGTAACGACCGATGTTAGCAGCCATGTCTATAATTTCTTTTGTATCATGTATCTTGTTAAATTCTTCTTTAGGTACACCATACACATTACGAATAATATGACTATATGATTTGCTATGTATATTTGTTTCAAAGAAACTCCAGTTATTAACTAATGCTTCTAGTTCTGGAATACTAATAACAGGACCAAATACTTGTGCTGGTGCACGACCTTGAATACTATCTAATGCTGTTTGTCTTAGTAAATTACTAGTAAAAATATGTTTTACTGCTTCAGTTGCTTCTTTATGGTCTATCTTATCTTTTGTCAATGTAACTTCTTCAGGCACCCAAAAGAAACCACGTGCGGTTTCTTCATACTTTGCAACTTTCGGGTACTTGACTTCTTCAAATCTTTGTACAGTTACAGGTCCTTCAGGATCTAAAAACATCGTGCGTTTTAGATAGTTTACTTGCTTGTTTAAATTATATTGTTCTCTACTCATCTGTTTCTTCTTTAGAAGATTCTATAATCAAATCTCCATTCTCCACGTAAACGCTATCTATATCTGTTTCTGACAACAACATCAGAACCATTTCCTTTTCTATTTCTGGTATATTAACTTCTTCAGTAATCCCATGTAAAAATAAAAATGATTTTATTTTCTCATCAATTGTGAGATCATTATTACTAATTAATTTCATAATTAGAATTGATCGTGTTCGGTTGAAGTTTTGTTTGCTACGGTTGACGTTGCACCAACAGCTTCACTAATTAAGTCAAAATAACTAACACCTACTTCACGTTGATGTTTGACTGTAGTAAATCCTCTGCTTTGTGCCGCAAACTCACGTTCTTGCATTTCACTGTAGCCAGCCATACCTCTTTCTTTGTATGCTTCTGCTAATTCGAATGTGGCGAGATTTACACTGTGGAAGCCTGCAAGTGTAATGAATTGGAACTTATAACCCATAGCACCCAATTCACGTTGGAATGTTTCGCACTCATCTTCACTTAAGAATTTACGCCAATTAAAACTTGGGCTGCAATTATATGCAAGCATTTGATCTGGATATACTGCATGTATTGCGTCAGCAAACTTCTTAGCCTGTTTCAAATCAGGTGTAGAAGTTTCAAACCACAATAAATCTGCAAAAGGAGCATATGCAAGGCCACGACTGATGCAAGCATCAATTCCATTTCTGAATCTGTAGAATCCTTCTTCTGTTCTTTCATTAGTGACAAACTCCTTATCTAAAGGATCATGATCGCTTGTAATTAATGTAGCTGCCTCTGCATCTGTTCTTGCCATAATCACAGTGTCAACACCTGCAACATCTGCTGCTAGTCTTGCTGCATTAAGTGTACGAATCATTTGACTTGTTGGTACTAATACTTTACCACCAAGATGTCCGCATTTCTTTTCGCTTGCTAACTGATCTTCAAAGTGTACTCCTGCTGCACCTGCCTCAATCATGTGCATCATTAATTCATATGCATTTAATGCACCACCGAAGCCTGCTTCAGCATCAGCAACGATTGGCAAGAAGTAATCTACATCAGTCTTACCTTCGCTATAATCAATTTGGTCTGCTCTACGAAAAGCATTGTTAATACCTTTTACTACTCTAGGAACACTATCAACTGGATATAAACTTTGATCTGGATAGGTAGTATTACTTGTGTTGTTTGCTGCTGCTACTTGCCATCCACTCAAGTAAATTGCTTTTAATCCTGCTTTAGCATGTTGTACTGCCATTTGACCATTATAAGCACCCAATGTGTTAATGTATGGTTCTTTGTGAAGCAAATATCTTAATTTTTCTGCGCCTCTTTTTGCAAGGGTGTGTTCAATCTGTACTGTACCTTGTAACTTTCTTACTGTGTCCTGTGTGTAATTACGCTTAGTCATAAATTCTCCTTAAAGTACGCAAGCTTCACATGCTTCTTCATCTTCCAATTGTTCTAACTTAAATTCAATAATATTATCATCTTTTAATGCTGCTTTTGAACCCATTTTGTTTATTAGGCTATAGTAAATGGTCTTTAGTCCCCATTTATATCCTAGCATTAAATTTTTGGCAATTAATGTGCCACTTACTTTACCATCAGCAAAGTAGGCAGGATTATAGAAAGTATTAGTACTAATACTTTGATCTATATATGCTGCTAAAACTGCTGCCGTTTTTAAATAATCTACACAATCACTTTGCTCCCACATCAATTGATAACGGTTCTTTAATCGTTTGTATTCTGGAACAACTTGTACAAAACTACCAGCTTTACTTTCTTTGACACTAATAAGTTCCATTGGTAATTCAATACCATTCGTAGAATTTAATACTACACTAGAACTTTCTACGGGTGCGATAGCCATTAATGTACCATTACGAATACCATACTTTTTTAGTTTCTCTCTTAGAGGTTCCCAATCTAGGCTAGGATTAAAGTCAGTGAGTTCATTGACACCTTCTGCTCTACGCTCCCATGGGAAAATACCTTTACCATAATATGTATGTTCGCTTCTCTTACATGGTCCTCGTTCTTGTGCAAGTTCAACACTTATTTCAGTTAGATAGTATGCCTGATGCTCCATCCAACGTTTTACTTCTGCAAGTCCTTCTGGTGTGCCATATCGTAAATGACGCTTTGCATGCCAATATGCAAGATTAGTAATGCCTACGCCCAATGGCTCAAAATCTTCATTAGCTAGTTTGCTTTGTACGCTTAAGAAATCCTGATAACCTAATAGATTACTTAGACTACGCACTAATACTCTACACGCCTTACGCATATCTTGTGGCGATTTAAAAGCTCCCCAATTAATGCTACCTAATGTGCAAAGTGCTATGCGACCATTTATATCTTCAATACGCTGAAATGGTTTTGTAGGTAATAGAATTTCTTGGCAGAGATTACTCTGATAGATAGGATCTGTTTTAGTATCAAATGGTCCTTGATTAATAACATTATCAATGTTAACCATATAGATACGACCTGTATCTGTTCTTTCTTTTAGTATACCATTCTTAAATATCTCAACTGCTGGTAATACTTTCTTTTTTATATTTTTATCTTTTTCATATTTGGTATACAATTCTTCAAATAGTTCTGTATCACTATAATATGCTTCATATAAATCAGACACTTCATGTGGATCAAATAGTGATATGTTTTCGTTATTCTTATAACGATTCCAAAACATCTTGTTGACTACTACACTGTAGTCTAATTGTCTAACACGTGTTTCTTCTGTGCCCTGATTATTTTTTAATACAATTAAATCTTCAAACTGATAATGCCAAATTGGAAATGTTACAGTGCAACTTGCATTACGAACACCACCTTGACTGCAACTACGAAGGTCAGCGAACCATTTCTTTAAGAAAGGTATCATGCCTGTATGTTTAATTTCACCATTGCGAATAGGTGCGCCTAATGGGCGAATACGACCTATTTCTAAACCTATGCCAGCTCGTTTGCTAGCATACTTTGCCATCATCTCACCGGCTGCAAATATACTATCTAACGTATCATCAGAACTAATAAGCACACAAGAACTAAATTGCTTAGTAGTAGTACCGAGACCGGCAAGTACAGGAGTAGCAAGAGTAAAATGCCCATCACTAGCACACTCATAATATTCTTTAACATACTTTAATCTTTTATCTTTTGGTTCGTTGTGAAACGCAGTGGCGGCAGCTATAGCATATCTTACTTGTGGTGTTTCAAATATTTGACCAGTGGCACGATTTTGTACAAGGTATTTCTCTGCTAATTGTGCGATAGCAGCATATGTATAATTCTCGTCTTTACTATGGTCAATGAATAAATCAATTACATTCCACTCATCTTCTGTATACCATTCTAGTAATTCACTAGTATACATACCTAACTCTACATTTTTCTTTACAATTTCATATATAGGAGGAGGTGTATATCTACCATACACTTCTTTGCGTAGCATACTTACCTTTTGTCTGCCTGCAACGTACTGATAATTTACATTGTGTATGTCTGGATTTTCTGTTTCATCAATTAAATCAACCATTGCCTTAAGCAATAATTCATCAATTGTATTTGTTGTCATGCCATCAGTAAATTGTATCTGAGCATTAATCTCAATCATACTTGCACTGACGTTATCTATGCCTGCTGTAGCGTATGCTACTTGTCTTTGAATCTTGGATATATCTAAGGGTACTACTTCCCCGCTTCTTTTCTTTACGTGTATATTCATTTTCTGCCTAAATTATAGTTTTTCTAGTAATCTGTTAAGATTAATACTGCGAGTGATGGTAAAGTCTTGTAGACAGTTATTTACTACGGTGTTGGGCCAGTAATTAAGTATATATTTTGCGTCATCAACTAGGACTAATACTACATCGTTACCCATATTGTCTACTGCTTCTACCAATTCAAATTTTTTCTCTCCGATCATATGTAAAGTATAACAAATTCCCAATGCTCTTGCTACATAACAATATTGATTTTCAACCAATAATTCCCATGGGTTGGGCCAATTGTCTATATCAAATGTATGCAAATAGTGATTAACTAATGGAGTTTTTTGCCAAAAATCATCTATCTGTATACATTTTTCAAGTAAGGGTAAATCAATTACCGATTCTTTTAAATCACGCCAAGCCTTTAATCTTATCTCATACGATAATTGAAATATATTCATTTTTATTATTATAGAATGTGTTAACCTATTATAGTATTAAAAAGTTAACCTGTCAAAAGTAAAGGTAAAGTTATGAATAATTAAGATTACTAAATTGTAAGTATATAGTAACCATTTAAATTTTCAAAATGTTATTGAGCCATTACCTGTAAACCGATAAGTTCTCGTTCCTGCTACGTTACCCACAGTAGGTGACCCTGTAGTTGAAGATGCTAAACTGTGAGCATTTGGATATGCAATAATAACTACTCCGGAACCACCTGCAGCATTTGTTGCCCCGCCACCACCACCAGTGTTTGCTGTGCCTGCTGTTCCTGCAGCAGATATTGAACCATTGCCACCGCCTCCTGCACCACCTGTAGGTGCTGTGCCTGATCTTGAGGATCCTCCGCCGCCCCCCGCGTAAGTTACAGCAGAACCTGTCAGAAATGAAGTAGCTCCGGCGCCACCATTACCACCTGTATTATTATTTGTACCACCGCCTGATTCTCCGACCGCACCTGCGCCGCCGCCTCCCCCGGATCCTCCACCATTGGAGGCACCGAAGAATGTGCCATTACCACCATTGTTACCTTGTTGTGGATTAGTTGAGGGTGTGTTCCCGGCACCTCCTGTATATGAACCACCAAATCCGCTTCCGGCTCCCCCACCGCCCGATCCACCTGGGGATCCATTAACAACACCGTTTGCATTAATGCCGCCAGCTCCTCCACCTGCAGCAACTATTCCCGGAGACGCAAAAGTTCCAACTGACCCCCCTACGATTAAAGAAGCCACCCCAGTAACACCTTGTGTGCCGCCTGCACCTACAGTAATTGTATATGTAGTTCCGGGAACTATGTTTACCGCCGGTCCTGTTCTAAACCCGCCTCCGCCTCCGCCTCCGCTACTACTACCACCTCCGCCACCAACGACTAAATAAGTTACCAACGTTGGGGGCTGAGAAGGTGAAAATGATAACCAAGCTGTATTGTTATAAACTTCAAATCTTAAAGTATCAGTGTTGAATCCTATTTGACCTAAAACAGGCCTAGTAGGTCTATCCACATTAGACCATGTAGGAGTTGATACTCTACCAAAACTAGGCATTGCTAACCATTGAGGTAAGCCATTATAGGCTATGTATTTGTATAATATTGAGACAGTAGGATTGTACCATTCATCTCCAACATTAGGAGATACTGGTTGATTAGTATCCTGTGTAAATTGTTTAAATGTAGTGAACATTTTATGACGTTGGGAACGCAACCCATGCGTTTGATATGAACGCTTCAACTACGTTAGTAGTAGTGTTGAGTCCCAATGTTCCTGCTGCGGGAGTGGTAGGTCTTGTTGCTGTTGTCCAAGAAGGTAATACTACTGTAGCAAAGCTAGGTGTTTCTGCCCACTGAGTGGTATTATTAAAATTAGCAAACCTATACAATTTATTTGTAGTAGGATTATACCATTCATCACCTAATGATGGATTCGGAGGTGCAGATACGTCTTGAGTAAATCTGACACCGCCCTTTGTTTGTCTTGTTGGCATAACTTTACGCCTGTGCTTCTGTCCAACTAATCCTAGTATTAATACTGTTTGATGCTGTTGAAGTTACATTTCTAGCAACAATTGTAATAATATCAGGGCCATCTGGATATTTGTTTAACGACCCTGTTGGGAATGCCAATGCTGTTCCACCACCAAGAATACTTGTACCCAAATCACGAACAAGAGTCAATTCTTGTTGAGTAACACCTGGTGTTGTTGTGAAGAATCCAAAAATAGCTTCACCACCTGTTACTGTACCTGTACCATTGTGGAAGCACACTTGTGCTAAACTACTACCGCCGGCAGCAGCAAAATTTCCTGAACTTACTGAGGCATTCAGTAACACTGTGATTAAGAAACAACAGTTAGTTCCTGTAGTGTAGGCATCAATCTGTCGTAAAACCAACTGCATTCGATTAATAATTTCTCTAGCACCAAGTAATCCAGTTAAACCACTATCTACGCTTGGTGCTACACGAATACTTAGTAACGGTACTGTTGCATTTTGAGCAATATTAGTAGCAGCAGTTGTTTGACCTGCAACGAAAACAAGTGATTTATCGTCATCATATCTACCATCCATAACTACTGCACTACCCCAGTGACTTAACGTACTTGAAATTTGCGGGGAATACAATTGTACTCTGATTGGTGCTGTAGCACTGTAAGTGAAGGTTTGTGCTGATGTGGCGCCACCTGTCACTGCACGACTAGTAATTGTCAGCGTAGTATTTGTTCTCGCACTATAACTAATAAATTCAATAGCTGCACCAGTAGCACCGCTAGCAGTTAACACACATGTACCTGAACTAGGCCATAGTGAAACGTCACTTACACTTATAGTTGCGCCTGTTGTTGCACCACTTGCTAAGGTAGCAGTTAAATGAGTATAATACGGTAGTGTGTTCACTTCATATCTAGCGCACATATTACCTGAACGCATCCAAGCTTCAGTGTTCAATAGTAAGTTGTTATTGGTAATTCTATGTGCGTATATAACTTCACCACGATTGTTTTTAAATCCAAATCTTATTGCACCTGCACCATACCAGGCATAATCAATATAAAACATTTGAATTTTTGTTAAATCAAGACTAAATCCACTTGCTCCCGTACCATCACACTTGTCAATATTCCATTCACTTTGCGGAAATCTAAAATCTCTAGTGACGCTTAATTGACAGTTAGTAGCAGTTGTGCCTCTGAATTCAGGATAAATATGCATGGATGTGTCACTAATAATAGTTTGCACCAAATAGGTCATGCCTCGTATTACAATTGAATCACCTGGTTTAAGTTGACTGCTGAATACTGTCCCAGTACCTGTTACGGCAGCTGCGCCGTTAGTTACTGCAATAGTACCAGTTAGCTGTAACGTTGAATTGCGCTTTACTGCATATAGTTGCTGTCCATCAAATTCAAAGAAAGCACCGTTCTGATTATCAAATAACCCTACACGGCTTCTACTACCATGCCAACTAGTTGGCGCGGCTATTACTGGGGCACCTGTAGCAGGACTTGCACTTGGCGTACTTAATGCTGTGTAAGTAAATGTTTTTGGTGTGGGAGTTGTTGCTATAGTAAATGTACCGTTATATGCAGCTTGAGCAGCATTTTGTACAGTTATAGTTGCACCTGATATCATACCATGTGGCCATTTCGTTGTTACTGTTACTGTTGTACCACTACTTGTAACAGTATCAAGCTGAAACGGTGGTTTCATCATTGTACCAGTACTAAATTGTGTACCTTTACCAGATTGATAACGGAAGTAACGACGGGTTTGGCGAATAGTTTGATAGCCATGATAACCATTACCTGCAGTAAATTGTACTCCACCATCAAATGCACGGTGTGTGATATAACCTAATGCTCTTGTGTATATACTTGCATTTAACACTGCTGTAATTGTACCTGTTGCTGTACAAGCAAAAGTAAATGTGTTATTAGTTGGTGTACTTGCGACTACCCAACTACCATTCAATGTGCCAGTTGCCCCAGTTGTACCAACAATATAGATACCATTACCTACTTGTAAACCATGACCATTAGTTGTTGTTACTGTTGCTACTGTACCGCTTAGTGAGATTGCATTAGTAGCTGCTGGAATAGCAGCACCAGTGTAGAATGTAGCTGCATTAACATATGATTTAGTGGCATCATATAATGCAGCAGCAGGAGCTGTTGTTACTCTATAAGTAAAACTTGTGTTTGTTGTTACCGTCTCACATACCCACCATCCATCTGCATATGCAGAATCTAATGTACCTTGAACGAATATAGGAGTACCTGCTGCTAGACCGGTCGTACTTGATGTAGTGACTGTTACCAATGTACCCGAAGCAGTAATGTTAGAAATACCAGTTATTGGAGTAGTAACATCGAAAAACGCACTAGGACGATTGTTTAATAATGTAATACTTTCCCACTTAGTTGGTTGTGTACCATATTCAAAGTCAGTATCAATTAACGCTTGCGGAGTTGATACACGCATTTTGCCAACTGGATCCATAAACGTTTCTGCTGGAATCATTTCAATGTAAGTTTCTTCAACTAAAATGGCAAGTTTATCTGTGCTTGCGTGTGCTGCTGTATTATAATTCAACACGATGGATGTAGTTTCTAATCCTGAACTTGTATTAACAGAATTTGTGAAACTACTTGCCGCTAATGACGGGTCACTGAAATTATAAATTACTGTGTTTCTAGTAACATTCGTAATCAACATTAATTGTTCACGGCGTATATATTTTCCGTTAACAACTATTGTACTTGTACTTGGGGTGAAAGTATAACTTTCTAAAATTACATGCTTTGCCATTTAATTAATCTCCTAATGCGATGGTAGTGGCTGAAAATGGGTATCTTCTTGTTTGTTTATTTGCGCTTGTGTTTGTAATGGTTACAACTGCTTGATCGCCTACACCAGGCGCATTATAAATTATCAAATTGCTACCACTCACTTTATATCCTCTAAAACTATCATAATCTACGATCCAAGGCCATGTGTACTGTGTAACATATGGGCTTAGAATTTGTCCGTTTATTATTACTTGAACATCTCTTGAATCAACTACATTACTTATACTGTTATAGTCTACTGCTAAAGTAAAGACTGCTTTTGATCCGTCAAAATATAAGCTTATGTCGTTACAAGAAATAGGCGGAATAAGGCCATTATATAAATTAGCCACATCGAAGGATACATTTCCTACAAAGTTAGTTCCGCTTGATTTTATTACTGTAAGTGCCATAATTTGTCTCTAATATTATATTTATCAAGAAATTGATATCAACTGTCTTGAATTCCTAATTTTTTATAATGTGATAGTTCCGGTACCGGTGAATGTATAAATTTTATAGCCAGCAGCAGCAGTAAATGTGGGAGACCCACTAGTAAAAAATGCGTCACCCAATGTATCTGAATATCTTAATATAACCAATCCAGAACCACCATTACCTCCTAAATCAGTGGCGCCGCCGCCAGAACCACCGCCACCGCCACCCGATCCTGTGTTGGTAGTTCCTGCCACTCCTGGTGAACCTGAATTTCCTCCTCCGCCTGTTCCACCTGTTCCGGCAGAAGAGCCTCCCCCACCGCCTGCTCTTGTAGTTGCGGTACCAGTAATACTGGATGATGATCCTGCGCCGCCGGAAGTACCACTGCCAGCACCACCTGCACCACCGCCACCACCTCCGCCGTTACCCGGACCAGCAGCACCATTATTTCCCTGACTTGGTGAAGTTGATGGAGTATTACCTGCACCACCTGCACCACCGTCACCTCCTCCGCCTCCGCTTCCCCCACTTTTACCTACATAGTGACTAGGCGAACCAGACCATCCAATTGCGCCTCCTCCTCCACCCGTAGAAGTAATAGTAGAGAATATACTATCGGTCCCACTACTTCCTGCTGCTGTACTAGAAGTGACAAATCCTGAAGTAGTAGCTCCGGAACCGCCCCCGCCAACAGTAACGCTTAAGTTTACTCCTGTGGCTACAGTTAATGTACCGGTCCTATATCCACCTGCTCCGCCTCCGGCGCCTCTTGCACCGCCACCGCCACCTCCACCTGCAATTATTAAATACTCTACTTCATAGGTACCTGGTTTACCATAAAGTCCAGTACTGGTAAGTTGCTGAGCATCTGCAATTGAAAAAAATCTTCCTGTAGTGCCTCCGCTAACTGCTGGTAGTGCATTTCCAATCACATTATAATTATTTCTTTGTCTCATTTAAGTGATCCTTACCTTATCGCAAATGTACTTGTTGGTGCTGTAAAGTTTGCAGTGTATCTTGCAACACCTCTAGTGATACGCAGTTCGTCTATATATCCATCAAAAGGTCTATCCTGTCCTATTGTTTGACCGATTAATAATACATTTGTTGATGTAAATGTTTGTGTCCAAGAATTAGTATTAGTTGCTACAGAGGTTCCGTTAACGAATAAACGATTTGTTCCACTGTTTCTACTAAAGGCAATATGAGTCCATGTTGTCACACTAATAGCAGAGGAACCTGCAGCAACAGTGGCATTAGACGAAAATGATCCTGCATAAACTTCTGGAATACCACCATTAAGATAAAAACTAAACGCATCGTTGCCATATGCACCACTAACGCGGGTGTCTAAAATAGAATCTAAACCAGTTATACTATTAACGTAAATCCAACATTCTATAGTCATATCACCTGAACCAAATACTAAATTTGGGGTCATGACAACAGAAAAATAATCCCCTGTCCCATCAAAGTACAATGAGCTACTGCCAAATTTTTTCTGCACTATGCTGTATTTTGCATCACCTACAGTTTCTAAATTATTTTTACCTGTATGATCGTATATGCCGGCGTTGATGAAGTTAGAAAGAAAAACTGTATTAGCGTCGGCAATAAATGGAGAAGTTGGTGGAGTAAATCCGATTGTATAGCGGCGAACCGTAGAAACTCTAACCATACTCAAATAACCATTAAAATTACCCTGAGCTATTGCTCCTATTAAAAAATTATTTCCGGCTTGCGGCGATCCAGCAACCGTATATCCGCCGACATTCACACCGTTAACATACATTGTCATAACGCCATTGTTACCAACAATGGCTAAATGACTCCACTCTCTTAATTTAATAGAAGCAGAAGAAGGTTGATATATTTGTGAGCCATTATAATAATAAGAAACTACTACACCACTTGAATTAGGACCAAAATCAAAAGCTTCACTTGATGAAGTGGGGTCTCCCCACCCTATTACATTACTATAGTTGGCACTATTGACTGTACCTCCAAAAGCTAAAGGATAAATATAATATTCAAGAGTAAACTGACCAGTATACCACAATAAAGTCGGTATTCTTGTAGAAGGCGTACTTAAATAATCCCCACTACCATCAAAATAAGCACTACCTCCTACCGTAGCTACACTATAAACCGCATCTGGTGCATAGTGTGTGAAAGGTTGTACTTGAATAGATCCAGCACCAGTTGAAACAGTATATGCATATTGACTAGCATCAAATGCACCTCTATTTCTCACAGAAAACATATAAACTGTTTGACTAGATTCAGGAGGGTCTTGTCCACCACTTGTAGCAGTTATTGTAGTAGGTGATGTAAAATTAGAGGTATATACTGCCCGACCTTTAACAAATCTTACCATGTTGGTATACATTGTCATATATGTAGGGGAGTCTGCTGTCCAATTATTGATACTAACACCTTGCCAAAGCCCAATTGCCCCTGATAAATCTCCTCTACTTAACCAAGGGTTAATTTGACCACTTACAGTAACAGGTGCTCCTGCTACCCCATTTAAATAAGAGGTTACAGTGGTTCCGTTATTTGATCTTACTAAGGCCCAATGACTCCATTGTCCTGTAGGCATTGTACTAGGAAAATTAGCTACACTTGATGCTTGATCTCTATTACCAGTATCAGGTCTTACTTCTGCACCTGTCAAAGACACTGCAATAGCTATGTCTGCGTTGTATGCTGTTCTCCTTGCACCAAATATAAATATAGGTAAGTTACCGGCTACTGGAAAGGCCCACCCTTCAATCGTAAAATTTTGTCCGGAAGCAACTGTGAAAGTTGCTTGATTAGCTGTATATGCAGAGGTAGAGCCATTCAAATAAGCACTATAACCGCCTAAATTAAAAGGAGTAAATGTGCCTTGGCTGGCATTACCGTTTCTAGCAATTATATGATTAAAAGATGAATCATCTATGAATCTATTATTATTTTCACCTTGGTAACTCTGTAGTGTAAGTAGTCTAGTATTTGTAATGACAGTTAGTGGTGAGACTGGTGGTACAAATGTTGAGGTATATAACACTGTTCCTCTCAATAATCTCACATTACTCATATAGCCATTAAAAGAAGTACCAGCACTTCCGCCTCCGATGTTGAAGGTGCCTGAATTATTTGGATAAACTGCGGTAGTGTTTGATGCAACTTGAGTTCCGTTTAAGAAAATTCTCGTTGTTGTCCCATCAAATGTGTATGCGACATGATACCAACTTCCTGCTGTTACTAGGTTATTTGCACTTCTAATTTCATTAGTGCCGTTAATTCCTAATGCTAAACTTGCAGGATTACCTGCACTTACTTGATACACATAAAAAAGTAAATTACCTGTTCCGCCTGTTCCTATAGTTGCAAACCAGGAAGCACTTGATCCTGCTAAACTAGATGGATACATCCAAAACTCAAGTGTGTAGCTGCCGGCGGTTGACCAGTTATCAGAATATGATGTTGTTAAATAATCCCCAGTACCATCAAAATATCCGCTAGCTGTAACAGCAGATTCTTGACCAAAAGGATTAAAAGCAGTTACAGCAACATCACCGGTTTTTGTGATAGTATGATTGTTTGAACTAGTGTCTACAAATCTATTGCTTTGACAAGTTAATAATACTGTATCTGGTATCGCTGATAATGTAGAGGTTGGTGGGGTGAAGGTTGTTGTATAAAGTCCAGTACCTTTTAATATACGAAGATTAGATATATAACCGTTAAAAGTGTTCTCATTAACAGGTGACGCACCGTTCCAATATGTACCAATGCCAAGTGGCGCTGATGATCCATAGTTATTAGTGTCACTGTAAGTTGATCCTGACTGAATACCATTAACAAATAATCGAGTTGAACCCGAATTTCTACACAATGCAATATGATACCATTGTCCTGTAACTAAAGATGCACCTGTAATTCGGTCAGCATTCGCTGTATAATAACGAATTGTGCTGCTGATGTAAAGGTGAGGATTGGTACTAGACGCACTAGTTAGATTACTGACTACTGTTTGTAGCCCCGTAGAATTAGGATACAACCAAAATTCAATTGTGAAGTCACCTGTGCCATATCCATAGCTTGAATTATCTGGAACAGTTAAATAATCTCCGCTACCATCAAAATTATTACTCCAAAGAGTATAGTAAGGATTAAATCTATTTGGTCTTGCGTCACCGAATGCAGTTATATTAAAATTATTTGTGCTAGCATCACTTAACCAAACATTAGTTAACGGTTCCCCTTTTAATAATAATGTTGTATCTTTAAAGTTAGGTTCAGATACTTGAATAGTAACAGTAAACGTTCGTGTTACTGATTGACCTTCTGCATCCGATGCTATAACATTAAAACTATAGAGCGTATCTGAAGTCAATCCAGCTACATTACCGCCTAATAATCCATCAATAGCTAGTGTTACTCCCGGTGGCAATGAACTGCCTGCTGCCACTGAGTAGTTTAAATTACTATCACTTACCGCAGAAAGATAAAGTGAGAAAACATTATCAGTAAGATATGTTCCTAAATCACTGTTTGTAGTCCAAGAAGGATTACCACTGAATCCAAAGTTACCTAAGAATACTGCTGCACTACCATCTGGATTAATAACAATAAGTTGATATAAACCTGTTGTGACTGTACCAAACTGAACACGCAATTCAGTTGCGTTTACAAATGTTACTGTACCGGCTGTTGTTCCGGCTAAAACACTACAACCGTTAACAAATTGTGAACCTCTTATAACAATGAACCCACCGGTATTGTTTAGTCTTGTTTGTGTAATAGGATTCCAACTACTATCAGTAATTGTTACTGAACTTACAGAACACAATGCACTCACAACAGATGTTGCGCTGTTGTTTATTGAAACTCTTTTTCTACTGAGTAGATTAAATGACATATTAAGTTACCTGAGTTCCAAATAATGTAAAGCTGACACTAGCTGAGTTTGCAAATACTGTTACGATATCAGTCGCAGCTAAACTCATACCAAATGATAATGATACTGTATCGTTTGCTGGAATCGTGCTATTGTAAATTAAATAATGCTCACCAGTTAATGCTGCGCCATTTTTTCTAGCAGCAACACGGTATGAAATTCCACTAGCGTTTTGATTACAGATGACTAATGAACTTACTATCGCACTTGTGTTTGCAGGCGTAGTGTATAAATCTGTATTTGTACTCGCTGCTACACTTGATTGCCCTAATATTTGATATGAGAATGCCATTTTTATTCCTTAAATTATGCCATGAAGAAGAAAGGATGCGGCGTAGAATTATCTGTAATAATTGTAGTCGTTGATGTTGACGCCGGTCCTAATGTTACTACTTCAATAGGTGATAAGTTTGGTGGTTCAGTAGAAAAAGTTATTATATTGTTTGTTAAACTGTATGTACTTTTAACTTGTGTAATACCGCCCACTGTTACTAATGTATAGTTTTTATTTGCTGGTGTTGTACTTAATGTGAAATTTACTGTAGTTCCATCACCTGTAAAAGTATCATATACAACTCCAGTGATAACACCAATATTTGTGCCTGTAGTTGTGCGTACTTCTATAATTGCCCCTGGTATAGGAGTACCAGTAAATGTGATAATATTTGAATTTAAGGTATAGGCAGATTTTTGTTGAATAACACCATCAATATTTACAACAACATAGTCTGAGCTACCTGGTGTTACGCTTAATACGTATGATATTTTAGATCCGTCACCTGCAAATGTATCAGTGATTACGCTGAACAGTGATCCAGTTACTGGAGTTCTAGTCCAACTATTAGTTGCGCTGGAATAGGTATATGCAATACCGTTTACTACTGCTGATTGTCCATTAGTTGGTGTTGTTGGGAATGCCATAATTATAATCTCTGCATATATTTATCGTGTTAAGAAAGCTGATCCTGGTGCTGTAAAGGTAGACGTTGAGTATCGTGCTATGCCTTTAGTTATTCGTATATCGGTCATATATCCATTAAAATCATTTGTACTAGTTGAAGTTTGGATACCCACACCTAAAGGCAGTGTGCTAGAAAGTGATGTACTATCTGTTGCTGTTGCTACTACTGTACCATCAATAAACATTCTATTAGTAGTTCCTGATCTAGTTACTGCTATATGGTACCATTGTCCAGTTGCGATTCTAGATGCGTTAGAGTCTTGCAGCAACACGGTTGACGCTCCTACTAGGAATGTCATTGAAGTTCCAGCACTTCTCCAATATAACTGCCAACTATTAGCATTACCGCTTGCCCAACGATCTAGTAACAATCTACTACTAGTTAATGCACTAAAATAAACCCATAATTCTATCGTAAAATCACCAGTACCAAAATCAAGATTAGGATTAGTTGGCATAGTTAGATAATCATCAGTACCGTCAAAGTACAATGACCCTACATCCCATTTAGCTTGTGCATTGGTTATTATTGCATTGTTCACCGTTTCTAAATTATTCTTACCGGTACTATCGTAGATGCCAGCGTTGGTGAAGTTGAGTAGTAATTGTGTATTAGTTATAGCTGTTAATGATGATGCAGGTGGTGTGAAGGTAGCGGTGTATAGAACCGTTCCTCTTACTAATCTTAAACTAGAAATATAACCGTTAAGTAAATTAGTATTATTATATCCAGCTCCTACTTTTGGGCCACCTATAACATAGTTATTCGTATCAGTATATGTTGATCCTACTTGCACACCGTTTACAAACATTATTGTACTTGTTCCGCTTCGTGCAACTGCAATGTGGTACCATTGTCCGACAATTATTGTAGGACCAGTTATTACATTTGTTCCAACAAAATAGGTTAACACTCCGGCGTTTAAATATATCACCGGCGATATAGAAGCTGCACTTGTCCTAGAATCATACAATGTTCCTGTAGTTCCTGAAATTAGGTATAGATAACCTTCTAACGTAAAATCTGACGTTCCTATTGTGAACGCAGCGTTACTAGGTAAATCTAAATAATCCCCTGTCCCATCAAAGTAAGCACTACCACCTACTACAGCAGAGTCATAAGCAGCAGTAGGAGCAAATGGAGAGAAGGCTTGGACGGATCTAGTTCCTAAGTTTGAACCATTGTCGCCAAACAATATCGTTTTTGTGTTTTGTGTACTGTTATCAACAAACCTATTTGATTGTAATGTTAGTAGCTTAACGTCAGATGATGAAACGCTTTGGCTTGTTGTAGTTAATGGGCTTGTAGTTACAGTAAACGCAGATGTATAAACCGCTGAACGAGTAAACCTAAAGTTACTAATATACCCGTCTAGTCCTCCGTTATATGAATTAGTAGTACCAATAAATAACTGTTGGTTAGCACTTGCAGAAGGCGTTCCAGTACCAGAAGTAAGCAATGCTCCATCTTTATATATTGAATAAGTAGATGACGAACGAACAAAAGCAAAATGATACCAAACACCAGTTGTTATACCAGCATTTACATTTGTAGCTAAATCTTGGTCGGCAGCATTTCGCCAATAAATATTTGGACTAGCTCCAAAAAGAAATATCCCACCTTGATTGTTCCCTTGCAGTATCCAATGAAAATTACTCCCGCCAGGGAGGCTATTAAAATTTACCCAAAATTCAATTGTAAAGTTACCTGCTCCGCTTCCCATATTAAAATCAGCAGAACTAGCAACCTGTATGTTTTGATAATTCGTTCTATTAAAATAAGAACTCCACCCCGTCTGACTAAACGGCGTAAATGTTCCCTGCGTAGTATTACCAAATCTACTAACAACAAAATTATTTCCAGACCCATCTATGAATCTATTATTGTTTTCTCCTAAACGGTATTGCAATGTTAGTAACGCTGTATTACTAACTACCAATAAAGGTGATGCAGATGGAGTAAAGGTTGAAGTATAAAGAGCGGTGCCTTTTACCACCCTAAGATTAGAAATATATCCAGTATGATTCCTAGTACTTACTCCATCGTTTGCTCTACCTATAGTAAGACTGCCGGCTGGATAATTATATGTGTCGGTGGTGAAGCTGCTTCCAGCCTGCACTCCGTCTACAAACATTCTAGTAGTAGTGCCGAATCTAGTCACAGCTATGTGTTGCCATCCATTTAATCTTACTACTGAATTACCTGATGTTATTTTATTTACAGCCTCAACATACCAAGCATATCCAGTACCGGACGTTAATTCAATAACAGGTTGAACCACAGATAGTCCATTGGTACCGTTACGTTGATCATATAATGTAATATTAGCTGGTATCGCATTTAATGCTATATAAACCCAAAATTCTATCGTAAAATCCGTAGTACTCAACGCTAGATTAGCTTGGCTAGTTAATGATAGCCAATCACCGGTTCCATCAAAATAAGCACTACCAGTTGTTGTATCTGTTTCTGTAAAGGGACCAAAAGCACTGACTGTGGTATCTCCATTTTTAGTAATGGTAAAATTATTTGTACTATTATCAATTAAACGATTGGATTGGCAAGTTAATAAACTTGTGCCTGCTACCGCTGTAAGTGGTGTAGTGCTTGGTGTAAACGCTCCAGTGTATAGTGCTGTGCCTTTTACCACCCTCAAATTTGAAATATATCCGTTCATTATAAAACCGGAAGCGGCGAATCCATTTAACACTCCAATGTATGGAGTGGTATTTGTAATATCAGTTGCTTGTGTGCCTGAGGTGGCTAAACTGCCATTGAAAAACAATCTGACAGTTGTACCTGATCTAGTAACAGCAAAATGAGTCCACTGGTTAGTCCCCGGCGGGCTGGCATATGTTATATCTGTAGACATTCGTACTAAAAAACCAGTAGCAGAGTCTTGGAATATACCTAGCTGCCCGTTAGTACCACCGCCTCCCGAATCATAAAGACAGAATCTTGTTACACCAGCATTTAAATAGTACCAGCCTTCTACAGTGAAATCACCAGTTCCAAAACTAAATGCCGAAGATGACGGTAGTGTCAAATAATCGCCTGTGCCGTCAAACCTATTACTCCATACTGTTTTATACGGACTGAATGCCGTTGGTCGTGTATCACCATTTACAGTAAGTGCAAATTTATTTGAACTATTATCATTGATCCATGTGTTAGTGCTATTAGTACCACCCAATAATAACGAAGTGTTTGGGAAATAAGTGTCATTAATAACAACAGTCACACTAAATGTTCTTGATGTGTTTTGTAATTCTGCGTCTGTCGCAATAACAGTGAAATTATATGTGGTTGTGGCGCTTCCTGTCCAAGTTCCACTTAATGTACCACTACTAGATAATGATAAACCAGGTGGCAGTGAACTTCCTTCAGCTAATGAATAAGTTATATTACTATCGGATGTAGCACTTAATGCCAATAAAACCGGTACTGTTAAATCTGGTAAATTACTACCTGTGCTCCAAGCAGGAAACACACTATATGTAATACCGTTAATTCTAATAGCCATGCTGCCATCAGGATTTATAAGGTATATTACATAAGTACCTGAGCTAGATGCAGGAACTTGTACATTAACTCTTGTACTATTAACAAATGTAACGCTTGTAGAAATCGTACTATCAATATAAACTTGACATCCACTGACAAAGCCAGTTCCATTTACTATAATATACCCGCCTAACGTGCTGACAGCGGTGTCATCTAAGAGTGTACCATAAGTATTATCACTTGCAATTTGCACTGAGGTTATGGTAGGCCCAGTTATTGCTGAAATAGTTGCGCTTGTAAAGTCAGTTGATTTTAATCTAGTAATCATGCGTATGTAACCGTTGTTCCTGCTGTAGTTCCGTCACTTGAAACTACAAATAATAATTTTTGTCCTGCTGTACTACTTGGCATTTGTACTCTTAACTCATTCGCACTTATAAATGTTATATTTGATGCTAGTGCTGACACTTTAGTATTCGGTGTTCTAATAACCAATTGTGAATTATTTGTAAAAAACGAACCTACAATCTTTATAAAACCACCACTTGTACTTACAGTGTTACCAATGTTAAAATTATATGTATTATCAGTAACAACAACTCTAGATATCCTAGGTTTAAAAATTCCTGTGAATGTTGTTGGTACTAGATTATCATATGTTATCTTAGTTGACATTTTTAACTCATTAATTCATATGATGCTGAAATGTGTGCAGAATTATTTGCGCTGCAATTAGCTTGTATTGTATCATCTTCTTCTAGGTAAATAGTTGTATCTTTCGCTAGTACAACTAATGTTGAATTTGCGGGGACATTTATAGTTCCTGCAAGATAATAAGGTCCGCCTGTGCGATTGACCACTACATTAGCTGAAATTGATGAGCCGCTATAATTACATATTGATATTTCATTAATTTTATAGACGCTGTTGCTTCCTGATGCGTTTAATACAACATTTCCCGTAATTGTAGACAATGACGCATATGCTGTTCTGCCCGTTATTGCTGTTACTGTTAGTAAATTTGGTGCTGCCATTTTATCCCCCGAATACGATTCCCATAATTACTGCTGCTGCTCTAGTAGCAGTAACAGATGTAAAGCTTAAATTACCATTTCCATCTGTTGATATAATTTGTCCATTAGAACCACCTGTAATTCTAACATTACCAATAGCTCCTAAATTGCTAACACCGTTAGCAACAATATTTCCTGATACTTGTAAATTACCTGTCGTAGTATTTGCTGTAACATTTAATGTGTTTATATTTGCTGTGGTAATTACATTAATAGTACCTATCGTTTGTGTAATATCAGTAGCAGGAGGTGGCATCAATTCACGAATGAACACCAATGTACCATTAGCAGGTGCACTATCAAACGTTAATGTTGTTCCATTTATTGTATAGTCTGTTGTTGGTAACTGTGCAATACCATTCAAGTATACTAATACATTATGAATATTAGCACCTTGTGTAACTGTATAAGTTGTACCTGAACCGTTAGCCGTATATGTTCTACTTACATAAGCAGTTGGATCAGTTGACGCTATTGTTGGGCTTTGTACATCTACCCAATAGTTACCTGTTCCATCACTAATATATTCATACAAAACATCACTTGATGTATTGTACCACATATCGCCTCTACTATTACCACTAGCTGGTGGTGTAGTTGCTGCTGTGTATGTGCCACCGCCTCCTCCGCCACCTCCTATAACAGTATCCCAAATTAAATTACCTGTTCCATCAGTTTTTAAGTACTGATCTGCACTACCACCTGTAATTCTAACATTGCCAACGTTGCCTAAATTTGATATTCCACCTACTGATAAATTACCTGTAACGTTTGCATAACCAGATATATTTGCGCCTGTGCCTGTAACCGTAACTATATTTGCATTTCCTGCTACACTTATCGTTGCATTTGCATTGGCAGCTACAACAATATTACTATTACCATTTACCAAAGACACTGCTGTTACAGCAGATATACCTGTTAATTGACTACCATTACCTACAAAGAAGTTTGCGACTACTGCATTTCCTAAATTAGCATTACCTGCTGCTAAATTTCCAATGTAATTAGGTAAATAATTTGCGACCCAATCGTTTGCTGTATTACTAAACGCATTAGTGCTAAGCTTGTTTGCTAAACTGTTTGTTACTGAAGTTGAAAAACTTGCATCATTACCTAATGCATTACTTAACTCACCTAATGTGTCAAGAACCGCAGGAGCTGAATTTACTAAATTAGCTACCGCATTACTCACCTCTGTAGTTGTCGCAAAATTACTGACATCAGGCAATGATGTCCAACTAAGATTTCCTGCTCCGTCAGTTTTTAATACATAATTAGCTGTGCCACCGGATATTTTTATATTTGCTACGTTACCTAAATTAGCAACATTAGCGATTAAATTACCCGTTACGGTTACATTAGCAAATGTAAATGTTGCATTTGAATTTACACCTAATGGTTGAATCTTTGTAACTGGCATTATTATATCCTCTTAGCTATTTATTATTTGGTAGTAAACGCACTTGTCGGTGCTGTAAAGTTTGCTGTGTATCTTGCTACACCTCGGGTGATGCGTAAATCGTCAATGTGTCCAATCCAATCTTGCGCTGTGACATCAGGATTTCTACCAACATATGCTGCTTGATTAGAAAATCCTATAGAACCAGAATATGTCGCTGGTGTGCCGGCAACTCCATCCAAATAACAAGTCAGTGTGGATCCGTTTCTAACAACAGCAACATGGTGCCACACATTCGCAGAAATGGTACCAGCTGTAGCTCTTGAAGCATTTGCATCAAACAAAGCTACTTGATTACTACTGTTAATGTAAAACCTGACTCCTGTTGTTGATGATGTCCCAATAGAAAAAATAGTACGTGCTGCACCGATAGATGTAGAGTAAATCCAAGCTTCCATAGTGAAACTCAAAGTTCCAATCAAATATTGTGGATTTGGCGCAAGTTGTAAATAATCCCCAGTACCATCAAAGTACAATGACCTACTACCATACTTTGTTACAGCAGTTGAAGTTACTGCATTACCGACTGTTTCTAAATTATTCTTACCTGTATAATCAATAATGCCACCGTTAATATTACTTAATAATAGTGTAGTGTTAGCTATTTGTGTTAGTGGTGCTACTGGAGGAACAAAAGGTGCGGAATAAATTGCGCTACCATTTACTAATCTAAAATTGCTGATGTATCCATTAACACTATATGATGCGCCGCTGCCACCTATAAATAGTGATTGTGCTTCGGATACATTTACACTGTATGTCCAAGTACCAGCACTTTGACCGTTTATATACCATCTTGTTTGATTTGTACTAGTTCCTGATCTAACTAATGCTACATGAGTCCATGCTCTTAGAGGCACTGGAATTGTAGTAGAACTACCCCCAATAAAAGTGTTATTATTATAACTTAAGGTACCGGTATTTGACATGTCCATGCTATATCCAGTCTCTCCTACACCTTTTTCAAAAATACGTGATGGGTTGCCATATGCATTCACATAAATCCAAAATTCAATCGTAAAATTGTTAGTACCATATACTAATGCTGTAGAATGCGGCATAGACAAGTAATCACCTGAGCCATCAAACAACACACTACCACCTACCGTAGTCACAGAGTATTCAACATCAGATGTGACAGTATTTCCGAATGGATTAAAACTTCTTGGAGCAGCATCACCGTTTATTGTTATAGTAAATCTATTTGTACTATTATCTATAAATGTACTACTTTGACATGTTAATAAACTTGTGTTTGAAATTGCTGTTAATGGTGATGTTGGTGGTGTGAAGTTAGAGGTATAGGCTGCGGTACCGTTAACTAATCTAAAATTACTAATATATCCGTTCCAATAATTTAAAAGATTAGACTGTCTCATGAAACCAATATTCAGTGTATTTGCAGCATAAGTCATTGCAGTAGCACTAGTTGTCGTTCCAACTGAAGTGCCATTTACATAAATCGTGTAAGTATTTACATTTCTTATTGCTGCTATATGATACCAAGTATTGGTTGTAATGGTTCCTGAACTTGAACTTGTTGTTGTAACATCAACCGCAGAATTATTCCTTAAGTATAAAGAAATAGTTCCGTCTGTGCCAACCCAAAATTGCAATCTACCATCATTTAGTGTCGAATTTCCTATGAAGGAAATTCCAACACCTAATGAATTTGTTGACGTTAAAGTGTTTGCATAAATCCAAGCCTCAATAGTAAAGTCTCCTGTTGGCGCGACTAGAGAAGAAGTTGATGAATTTAAATAATCCCCAGTACCATCAAAATAACCACTATAGCTTGTTGGTGTTATTACTGAAGGAGAGAATGGACTAAAGCTTTGTACGCTTACATCACCGTTCCTAGTTATTGCGAAGTTATTTGCACTATTATCTACTAATCTATTACTTTGACAAGTTAATAAACTTGTGTTTGCTATTGCTGTTAATGGTGATGTAGGTGGGGTGAAGCTTGCAGTGTAGACTGCGGTTCCCTTTACGATACGCAAATTTGAAATATAACCAGTCATGGGGTAACCAGACGTAACAACTCCAGATCCAATTTCTAAACTATAATTTCCGGGTGTGTAATTTGTGGAGTTTGTTGCTGATCCTTTAGCTATACCATTCACATAAATTGTTAATGTAGTTCCTTGTCTAACTACTGCCACGTGACTCCAAACATTGTTTATAATACCTGAATTCGTTGTCAATATTGTACTGGTACTGCCATGATACCATCGTAATTCTGGGTCCGTTTGATCTTTATATAATCTCCACCCTCCAGCATAACCATATGCTCTACTAATAATTGTTTGCCATGTAGATGTGACGTTTGCAAGATTTAACCAAAACTCAATAGTAAAGTCCACTGGTAAGTCTAATGCTGCATTGTTAGCAACAGTTAAATAATCTCCAGTACCATCGAAAAAATTACTCCACCCTGTTAAACTATATGGACTAAATGTACCTTGTGTTGTATTACCATTTCTAGTGATAATATTATTCAATCCAGAAGTATCAACAAATCTATTATTGTTTTCACCAATACGTGATTGTAATGTTAATAAACTTGTGTTTGCTATTGCAGTTAATGGTGAAGTCGGCGGAGTAAATGTGGAGGTGTAAAGTGCTGTATCTTTAATTACACGAAGATTAGATATGTAGCCAGTAAAATAAAAACTACCGCCGATCATTTCATAACCTACCGTAGCACCGTTTTGAATAAAATTAGTAGAATTGGTTGTGCTACCGTTTAATACACCATTTTGATAAATTGAAAGCGTGGTTCCATTTCGTACAACAGCAATATGTGTCCAAGCATTAAGAGGAATAGCATTCGTAGCTAATAAAAATTCTGTACTTGCGTTTGTGATTCTTACTCTATTTGTACTATTAATTTGAACATGAAGTGAATCTCCAGTTCCTGTAGTTGAAGATAAGAAGATAATGCCAAAATTTTGAGTTGCAGTTAAATAGACCCACGCTTCTACTGTAAAACTACCCGTACCAAAAGAAAACGCAGCGTTACTAGGAAGTGTCAGAAAATCTCCTGTACCATCAAAATAACCACTACCTGTTACTACATCTGTTTCAATCAATGGTGCAAAATTACTGATAATAGGAGCATCATTAACTGTTATGGCAAGAGCGTTTGTGCTTGCATCTATAAATCTATTTCTTGCGCAAGTTAATAAACTTGTTCCGGTAACCGCTGTTAGTGGTGAAGTTGGAACAGTAAAATTACTTGTACCTGTATAGACCGCAGTACCTTTAACTACTCTAACATTGCTTATATTACCATTAAAATATCCACCAATTGGATTTGATCTACCACCTACAACATTAGTGTCTACATTTGTATGATTTGTAGAATATGTTGTACCTGATCCTGATGTTTGATAAATGCCATCTATCCATAATCTGATAGTGTTTGATTCTCTTACAAGTGCTACGTGATGCCATACACCATCTTTAAGACTAACAGTAGACCCATCAGATAATCCAGCTACTCTCAAAGCACCGTCTGTTCCTCCATGATACGCTGTTATTCTAAGATAAAAATCAAAATCTCCAATATACATTATTGATCGTGAGTACCCACCAGGAGCTAATGAGTTATCAGTAGTCCTCATAAAACATTCTATAGTAAAATCGCCTGTACCAAAACTAAACGCAGAATTAGCTGGTGTTGAAATATAATCATTAGTACCGTCAAATTGACCACTCCATACAATTTCATATGGACTGAATGCCATTGGTCTTGTATCACCGTTTACTGTTACTACAAACTTATTCGTACTTGCATCATCGTTCCAAACATTAGCTGTGACAGTTTCAGCATTTAACAATAATGTTGTATAATTAAAGTATGAGTCATTAGCTACAGAAATTACCCAGTTAATAGTACGTGTTGCAGTTCTATTAGTAGTTGCTGCTGTAGCAGTTAGTGTAGTTGTGGTGTTAGCTATGACTGTTGGTGTACCAGTAATGTTTGCACCACTAATACTTAAACCAGTTGGTAATGTATCGGCTGTGTATGTAATTCCATATCCAGCTGAGCTTGTTGCACTTAGTGTTACATTTGACAAGGCAGTATTTGTATTTGCACTAACTGTAGCATTATTTGCTGGACTACTCCATGTTACTACGTCTGGATTAATTGTTAAACTAAATTGTCTATCTGTATCTTGATTTTGTGCGTCACTTGCACGAATTGTAAATGTATACGTTGTAGGACTTCCTGTAGCCGCAGTTGTACCACTAATTAAACCATTTGCAGAATTTAATGATGATCCAGGTGGTAGTGTACCACTTTGTAAACTATAAGAAATTGGTACATCACCTGTCGCTGTTACTGTATTACTAATTGCTTGTGTTTCAGTTATATTTCCTAAAGTTCCGGCGGCTGTACTCCAAGTAGGGGTTCCACTATAACTAATACCTGGTATAACAATAGCAGTAGCACCATCTGGATTAACAACATAAATTACATAAGTACCTGCATTATTTGCAGGTGCGGTAAATGTTATTTCTGTACCAGAAACAAATGTAACAACACCTGCACTTACACCATTCACGATAACAGTAGGAGTCGCTTTGAATCCTACACCATTCAGTGTTATAGTTTGTCCTCCTGCAGGGTCAGCAGCAGTATCGTTGTCAGAATATACGATGGCAGAAACTTTTACACCAGAAATTACATCTAGTGTTGTTGAAGCAATATTATCCGTTGTAATCTGTGTTGTCATAATATAAAACTGTTAAAATGTTATTGATCCGTTACCGGTAAATTGGTATATTTTATAGCCGCTAGCAGTTGTAACTGTTGGGCTACCTGTAGTAGATGACGGATCATCAAAGCTTGATAGATATCTAAGTATAACAATACCCGAACCACCCGAACCACCCGAAGCATAACTTCCTGCTCCATTTTGTGCGCCACCGCCACCTCCACTACCGGTGTTTGTTGTTCCGTTACCACCTGTTTGTATTGGGAAACCTGAACCAAAACCACCGCCACCTGAGCCACCGTCTGAAGTTGCCATAGAACCATCAGTATTGGTTCCTCCGCCACCTCCACCAGCTCTTGTAACTGCCGTACCTGTTATTGAAGAAGTAGCTCCGGCGCCACCTGCTCCTCCTCGGGCTCTATTGCTACCAGTACCAGCTGAGCCTGCAGCACCTGCGCCACCACCTCCACCTCCGACAAATCCATTAAATGCTCCGCCGTTATTTCCCTCACCAGCTGTACCTGTACCTGAAGCAACGGTTCCACCGCCACCTCCCCCTCCACCTGAACCACCACTACCTGTAGTAGCTAAAGCACTTCCTCCTCTGCCCCCGCCTGTCGATGTGATAAACAAATTGATTGGACCAAAGCTACTGTCACTTCCGTTAGAGACACTTGGACCTCCACCTGCGCCACCGCCGCCCACACTCACGCTGTAATTAACCCCTGATGTGACAGAATAACCAGAGGCTGTTCTATAGCCGCCAGCTCCTCCGCCACCTCCACCACCACCTAAGCTGGCACCACCTCCGCCACCGCCCGCAATTATTAGATACTCAAGTGATGTAGGTGGATTACCCGGTGTTACAGATAAGCTAGAAGATGAGTCTGCTGACGCTCCTCTTGCATTAACTGATTTGACAGTAAAAGAATAGCTTGTTCCATTTGTTAATCCTGTTACGGTAATAGGACTACTAGCGCCAGTAGCAGTAATATTACCCGGCATTGCAGTTACTATATATGAAGTAATAGCAGTTCCACCATTTGAAGCAGGGGGAGTAAATGTAATTGTGGCTTGCATGTTGCCTCTTGTTGCACTTACATTAGTTGGAGGTCCAGGCAAACCTGACCAAGTACCACTAGCAGTATATTGAATAGCTTCACTAGCAGAAAACATTCCGCTAGCACTACTATTAGTAACAGTAGGTCGTGTTGCAGAAATTATTCCACCAGTATATCTTTTTGGCATTAGCTAATGTCCTCGTAGCTCACAGTAACGATTAATGCGTTTGCAGTACCTGCTGTAGCACCCAAACTGTTATTTTCTTCTAGATAGTATTGACTTGTTTTATCTATCACATTTAATGTAGAATATGCAGGTACGCTGACACCTCCTGCAATACTAAATGATGTACCAGTTAAGTTAGCAGCATTGTTAAAATTAATTGTTACATTTGCTGCTGTTCCTGTATAATTTGAAACATTTAGTGTATTAACTTTTAAACATTTACCTGAACTTGCTGGATTGTTTAATACTGTTGTGGCGCTAGTTGATGTTAAGTTTGCACCTGTTGTTTTACCGTTTATTGTCGTTGCGCCTATTAAATTTGGTGCAGCCATTTTATCCTCCGAATACTAAATTATAACCTACTACTCTGGCTTCACTTACGCCAGCTGAAATTCCTGTTAATTGACTACCATTACCTATGAAATTAGTTGCAGTTATGTTTCCTGCTACACTAAAACTAGATGTTGGTTTGGTATTGCGCCATGCATTAGTTTCCCAAACATATAAAGTATTAGTATATGCATCAAAAGCTAAATCGCCATTGCTATTATCAACTAATGGCAAGTAGCTTACATCTTCTACAACTAACACTGTTGGAACTACAGCAACACCACTAGGAGCAATTAATGTAGCAGTACCAGCTACTTCCTGAATCTTATTCTTAAAGCTTGGGGTATTTTCAATATATGTTGCCATATCTTGTGGTACGAATTGTCCTGCTGTTGCATCGTATACAAGACACATTTGATTCACCATGCTTGGTATTGGTCTTATTTCTACTGGTGTTTTATGTCCCTCTTTCATGTGTTGGAAATAAAGAACATAATTACCATTGACATTTGTTTCAACTGCTAAGTTTTTAATCGTTATAGCACCGCGCATAGGTGCATGATTGCCGCACTGATAATATAAAGTGTCAGGAGCATTATTAGCTACAGTGAAAGTTAATGTTTCATAACCTGACTGCCCGTTTCCTCTAGAGCCAGTAACTCCTGTTGTATACTCACCTACGTACTGACCCGAAACGAATCCAGTGCCGTTATCTGTTGTTATATAGAAAGGATGACTAGCAAGTGAACTATCTAAGTTAAAGGTATAGGTAGCACCACGGTATAATGGACCTATATTTCTGTTTTCACCTACGCCACTTCCACTAATACTATAAGCACCACTTCCATTTGCAGCAACATTATAACTGACACCTGTTGGTATAGTTAGAGTTGGAGGTGTTACAGTAGATGGCACTGAGATGTTTAATCTTTGTACAGTGGTGTTAGCACCGCCATTAATGTTAGGATGACTGTGTGTAACGTTACCTACATTGTTTGCCCAACTGACTAAATTATCTAGTCCGGCGCCATCTACCCACTTTAGGTATAACCCGTGTCTTTGATCTAAGTTACCGTGTATTTCATTTGCAAAGTTATTAACTTGATATGTTCCCTGCTTATAGAGAGGTACTTGTATTTGTTGTTGATTAGTAATACTAGTTCTTGCATATGGCAGTGAACTTTGAGTCCATGTCCATAACCACATAATGTCGTTACCTGGGCCAGATCCATCTGTATTGATAGTAAGAACTTCAGGTTGAATTGTAAGATTAAATGGTAATACATCCTCTGATGATAATGCTGTATTACCTAAATATATTGTATTACCTTCTAAATATAAATCTTTAAATCTATTTGTAGTGTTACCTAAACTATATGTGTTTGTTGTTGCAGGTATAATGTTACCCGCCATTGTTAAACTTGTTAAATTACCTACACTAGTAATATTAGGTTGTGCATTTGTTGTAACTGTTTGTGCGCTAACTGAGGTGGCTGAGAGTAATGAGGGTAACTCACGAATTTGTATTGATATGTTATTTGCAGGGGCACCAGCAAAATTTACTGCGCTATTTGAAACTGTGTAGTCTGTAATTGGCATCTGTAAAATGCCGTTTTCAGTTACAATTAAACTATTTGCAGTAGCGGTAGATGAAACATTGAAAACTGTTTGTACTCCGTTACCAGTATATGACCATAAATTAATTGATGCTGCTGCGCCACTAAAGGCAAAAGCTTGTACTTCAATTGGTACTCCGTTATCAGGTGCACTTGTAAATGTTATTACATTGCCTGTTAAGCTATAAGCTGTTTTAAGTTGTAATACACCGTCAACGTTAACTACTAATTGATTTTCACCGGCAGGTGTTGTAGTAAGTGTGAAAGCTGTTTGAGATCCATCTCCAGTAAAGCTATCAAGTGATACTGAAGCTACCGGGGTTTCTTGTGCAGCCCAACTTAAATTACCTGATCCGTCAGTTTTTAAAACTTGGTTGGCAGAACCACCAGTTATTTTTAAATTACTTACATTGCCTAAACTTACATTAGCTCCAGTGAAGCTTACATTACCCGTAACACTTAAACTTGTTAATGTACCAACACTTGTAATATTTGGTTGTGCGTTTGTTGTGACAGTTTGTGCTGAGGTTGCGGTAATACCAGTAAGTTGACTACCATTACCAATAAAGAAATTAGCAGAAACATTACCTGTATAATTTGGTAAGTAAGCAGCAACATTAGTGTCAGAATAACTAGCAGGTAATCCAGTCAGTTGACTACCATTACCGATAAAGAAATTAGCTGTTACATTGCCTGTTGTAGTGAATGCATTTGCTGACAGGTTACCTGAATAGTTTGGTAAATAATTTGCGGCCCAATCATTTGCTGTATTGCTAAACGCATTTGTGTTTAACTTATTTGCTAAACTGTTTGTTATTGAAGTAGAGAAACTTGCATCGTTACCTAACGCATTGCTTATTTCACCTAATGTATCTAGTACAGCTGGTGCAGAATTTACTAGATTCGCTATTGCATTACCAACATAAGTTTCTGTAGCGTAACCTGTTAGACTTACTTGATTTACAAAACTTAAGTTACCATTACCGTCTGTACTTATTAGCTGAGCGTTACTGCCTCCGGTAATTTTGACATTTGATACACTACCTAAGTTTGCTGTACCAGTTGTTGTGATATTAGTGACAGATAAAGTATTAGTAGTTTTATCAAATGTAAGATTTGCTGATCCAGCAAAACTATTTGCATCGTTGAATTGAAGTTGAGTATTTGATCCTGCTGCCCCCTGTACAATATTGTACGGAGTGCCATTGGCGGTTAAAATATTGTTGGTTCTAATGTTTCCAGCACTTACATTGCCGGCCGTTGTCAAACTATTCGCAACGTAGTCACCAGTTGTATCAAAATTTCGGGGTTTTATGCGTCCTAATGTAGCCATTATAATGTCTCAAAAATGAATTTTTGCACCTATAATGTATTTAGCTTAAAATTACTAAGATCAGGACTGGGTCAGCTTTCTAGACTATTTTCATCCACCAAGATTTTTCGTCTATAAGTGTCTTTTTAATCAGAACCGTCATTGTTCCATATAGCATATATGGATTATAGTCGAATCTATTTTCTTCTTGGTAGTCGTCATGGGTCCAATGATTTTCTGACTTATTATAAGTAAAGATGACATCCTCTATGTTTACAGTGTCACCGTCATTAGGTTCTCTAGGAATAATATTTGCTAAAGTAATCATCTTGTTGGAAATGGTTTAGTTGGTAATGCTGGTATATCTGTACCATTATGACACATGGTCGCTATCCCATTTAATACTCTTGTAGAATATCTTGAAATGTTTTGCGTAAATCTAAAATCTTGCATATTTCCGCACCATTTTGAAGATTGATTGGCGTAATAATCAGCTCCTAACATCAAGTTACTCCAAGTGTACATATCCCAATCATGGTTAAGTGACAATGTTCCATTAGCTGTAGTTGGTGGACCATTCGACGAATATGTTCCCTGGTTGTTTGCCATACAAATTACTTGTTGAACTCCGTTAATCCAAAGTATCCAATTCTTTCCTGATCTGCATACAGCAACGAAATCCATATTTCCTGAACTCCTTAAGGCGACTTGAACACCTGATGTAAAAGTTGAGTAAGTTGTGTTGCTGCCTCTAACTAAAATCTGCCAATACCCAGCTGGGTTTATTCCCACCCAAAGGGCATTATTATAATGGAACAAACATGCTCCTTCAGTAGCAGTCATAAAGTTTGAACCACCTGATGCTAAATCATGCCAAGAAGCCCAACATTCAAATGTCAAATCTTCTCTGCGAACATCCTTATGTCTTGTACCCCACCAAGGTTCGTCTGAGCCAATCCTACAAACGTGTGTTGTATTGGTAGCATCGTTAGGGAATTTAATACTTGCTTTACCAAACTTTTTGTGTTGCGCATCTGGTAATACGCCATAGTAATAATAATATGCTCTATTTGATGAATCTAACATAGGGGCTGTGGCATATGAGAGGATATATGTGTTTTGATCGTATACCCATTTGCCCTTTGGTACAGTAATAGTTGTTGAGTCGTTGTTATATCTAGCAACATCACTAATTCTCATAGGACCGCCACCGTTATACTGTCGTATATGATAAGTTATATCTGCACGGGTAGACTGACTAAAAGCTGTTGTTTGTTGTGCGACTCTTCTACCATTTATAAATAAAGCCATTCTGTTTGTTCTTGTTGGGTCAAATTGAACTGCCATATGATTCCAAGAATGTGGCTGAAGATTTCCTGTATTTCCACTTGTAGCAAGCTGCTGATAATTCGTTGTGCCTAAAAACATACGGAAACTAACATCGTTTCTAGATGCAGCAGGTGTTGCAGCATTATTTAAATGGTAACTGAAATTCCAACCTGAATGACCATTAGAATCCGCACACTGATGTTGTCCATGGGAGCTTGGACTACCTGGATTAACTTCATGCACATAAAAATATTGTTCAATAGTCCAAGCACGACTCATTCTTGGTATCCAACCTAACGTTGGTGCGAATGAGTTGTTGTTTGAGGTTTCTGGTAAATGGGCGTGCATACCATTGTTCCAATTAGGATATTGATTTGACCCCATAAATTGAGTATCATAAAAAGTTGGAAAATCAGTTTCTGGATCAAAGGGATTATACGTTGATCCACTATAAACGTCCCATGCACTTGTTAAATTTTCATTTAAATTATTCCAGCCACCTGCAACAACATCATTTCTACCTGTTTCATCTCTTAAAGTTGCATTACATAAACTATAGAATACAGTATTTGCAGTAATATCCATTGGCTTAGTAGGAACAAAAATTGATGATGGGTTAACTCCTACACCGCCGCTATACGCCCCGTACGCAGAAACACCTTTAACGATTCTGAAATTACTGATATGACCCCAAAACCCATTAGCATAGCGTAAATTTATATAAGAACCATTACCGATGTGTATTCTATTTTGTGGTGCGTCAATTGAACTAGTAAAACGACTTTCTGCTTCTTTTTTACCATTTACATATAATGCTATACTACCATTAGTTCTTTGAACAACAACGTGTGTCCATTTTCTTGTGTCTCCCCAAAGACCACGATGAGTAGTTAAAACCATTGTATTGTTTGTTATAACTTCAAATCCACGCAAACCATCACCTGATTGAAGTACGATTCCTGCATCGTTGAACCAATTCCGTGTATCAAAGAAAGTTATGATGAATGAATTACCTTCTGAGTTACGCCAATTTGAAGTAACAAAAAATTCTATACTAAAATCACCAGTTCCAAAACTAAAATCACCTGTTGTTGTTCTTGCCTTAATTACCTGTTGAGAACCGTTATAAAAATATGATGAGTGACCACCGTAATTACCTGTCGTACTTGTGCTTGTTCTTGATGTTATGTGTTTTTCACCAAAGTATTGATGACCTAAAACCTCTCTAAAACTATATTGTCCATATCCATCATTTATCCAACCACCATCCATTGGAATTTCTCTAGTTAGATTTCCTGCGCCGAAGGATAAAAATGATGTGTTAGCATCATTTGTTGTTGTGCAAACATTATCAATAAATGTTGATACCCCATTACTTTGAGGATTAATACCAAAAGCAGAAGTATATCTTGCAGTCTTGCTAATTTTTAAACAACACATTGAACTCGCAGCCGCTGCCAATTCAACATTTCGTGTTGCAAACATGTTTACATCATTGCTATCATTGTAGTTAGTTGAGCATGTACCTGTATATGCTAGATAACCATTGACATAAATTTTAAATCCGTTAGTTGCTGTACTCTCTCTCACATATGCGATATGATACCAACCACTGTGGTATATAGCATGGGTAGTTGTATTACCAGTATGCTGTGTTGCACCGTCACTCCATACAGGTCTAAAGTTACCATCTATGTATGCTGACCAGCCCGTTGAGCCTGCTGCACCTGCATTGCCTGTACCTTTGCCGCATAGTGGGAAATAACCTCTAGCATCACCCATTCTTACCCAAGCTTCAACCGTAAAAGGACCGGTGCCAAAATTAAGATGATTTAATCCACCTGCTGTATAATCTTTCAGTCTAAACCATGTGCCATCTAACATAGACACAGAATGAAAACCTCTACCTAAATATGGATTAGTGGCTTTATTCATGAATGGTGTATCGTTTAATCGCATTACCTGCGAACTATTCAGTGATATGGTTAAACCTTCTCTTTGCCATAATGGACTATTAGGATGCCATGGTTCTATAGCACCAATCGTCAACAGTGCAGGACTTGCCATTGTCAATGGAGTTGAAGGTCTTGTAAATGCTGCTGTATAAACAGCTCCACTGCTAATTCTAATGTCAGTTAATTTTCCATAATATGCAGAACTAGCGGTATCTACTCTGTCTCTGCCTATGTATAATGTATTTGTATCTGTAAAATTACCTGAAGATGTTCCTGTGGCGTAAAGTGCACCATCTACATATATTCTTGTATCGTTTGAACTTGTGCTTGTACGAACAATTGCAATGTGATACCACTGATCTCTGTTTAATGCACTAGCACCTTGTATACTCACATTACCTACAGCATCGTAATATCCTAAAATATATGTGCTAGTTAAATATACTACCCAACCGGTACCGGATGTTCTTCCTGCCTGCCCACCCTTACCTATGATGTAATGTTCAGTCGCATCATTTCTATGTAGGCATGCCCAAAATTCAATTGTAAATGCAGTTGTACCTAATCTTAAACTAGCTGTATCTGTGACACGATAGCATTGGTCATTAAAGTATGTGCTATGAAAGTGTTTAGGTCCTGCATGAAAGGGACTGCCATATGGCCAATCATTTCTAGGCTTTATATAATGTGCTTCGTGATTTTTACCGCTGTGGTCATGCATTGCGCCCGCAGGTTGTTCCTCAATAGCATCAGTTAAATGCCAAACTACTTGCGAATAATATGGATCTCTATCTGGACCTGAAGGCCAAACAGTTTGGCTAGTATCATTTTGATTCGGCGCAGGCCAAGTACTTAATGATTTTCTTTTTAATGCATCTATATCATCTGCTGTAAAAACACCTGATCTGCCATCAAGTTTGTCAACAGGAAAACCACCTTTGTATCTATTATTTCTCATATTATGATAGAGTTTCGAAACTTACTGTTAGTACTAATGCTGAGTTTGCGCTTGCTAAACCTCGTAGTGCATCACCTTCTCCTAAGTATATTGGTGCATCTTTTCCAACAATGACTACAGTAGAGTTTGCAGGTATTAAGATTTGCCATGCTATAGGGAAATCTGCTGCACTGCGTCTTACTTGTAATGTGACTGAAGCAGGAGAAGTAGCTTTATTAGCTACTATTAATGCAGAGACTTTAACTAGTTGATTGCTGGCTGCTGCGTTCTCTAAAATTTGAGTGTCAGAGGTAGTTAAGTTTACAAACAATGAGTCTGCTTTTATGTTCGTTACTGATGCAAGATTTGGATTTGCCATCTGTGTTCCTTTTATATATCAATTATTGAGGATATTATTGTTGATCTAACAACATGTCTATCAATAGCATTACCAATTATATTACCAGATACTGTTAAATTTCCTGAAACTGTAATAGCGTCTGAAGCTATTGTACAATTGCTTAAATCTAGTGTGTCACCTGCAGGAAGTTCTTGTATCTGAGATGCAGATGGGTTAACTATTAAAGGTATTCTATTAGCCATAAGTTTGTCCTATTTCTATATTTATCGGATTTTTTCCTATTCTTATGAATTCACTGGGACATTAAAGTTGCCTGTCGCTCTGGTCAAGATTGCTACATTACCAGCAGATATGCTAACGCTTAACGCATTACCTGTCTGTCTACCAATCGTAAGACCACCTGAACTTTGAGATACCCATGTTAAGTTTCCAGCGCCATCTGTTTTAAGAAATTGATTAGCAGCACCACCGTAAATCTTAAGATTAGCTACATTGCCTAAACTGACATTAGAGCCTGTAAAACTAACTGCTCCTGAATATGCAGCTAGATTCAATGCAGATTTTGTGCTACGCCATGAATTAGTTTCCCAAATATATAATGTATCTGTGTATGCGTCAAACGCTAAGTCACCATTTGTGTTATCAACTAAAGGTAAGTAACTTACATCTTCAACTACCATGACTGTAGGAACAACCGCGACGCCACTCGGGGCTATTAATGTAGCTGTACCGGCTACTTCTTGAATTTTATTTTTAAAGCTTGGTGTGTTCTCAACATATGTTGCTAAGTCCTGAGGTACGAATTGACCTGAAGAAGCATCATATACAAGACACATCTGATTGACCATACTTGGTATTGGTCTTATCTCTACTGGTGTCTTATGTCCTTCTTTACCGTGCTGAAAATAAAGCACCGGATTACCGTTAATATTGGTTTCTACAGCTAAATTTTTAATTGTGATAGCACCACGCATACCTGAATGATGACCACATTGATAGAATAATGTGTCAGGCGCATTATTTGCTACAGTAAATGTTAGAACATTAGCACCCGAAGCACCATTACCTCTAGAACCAGTAATACCAGTGGTATATTCTCCTACATACTGATTAGCGACGAATCCAGTGCCATTATCAGTTGTAATATAGAATGGATGATTTGATAATGAAGTATCTAGATTAAATGTATAAGTTGCGCCGCGATATAATGGTCCTATGTTTCTGTTTTCACCGACACCACTTCCACTAATACTAAATGCACTACTGCCATTTGCAGCAACGTTGTACGTTACGTTGCTTGGTAGATTTAATGTTGGTATTGTTATATTCGCTGGAACCGAAATATTTAATCGTTGAACTGTGGTGTTAGCACCACCATTGATATCAGGGTGACTGAATGTTACGTTACCTGCATTTACAGCCCAACTTACTAAATTATCTAGACCTGCACCATCTACCCATTTAAGATATAATCCATGTCTTTGATCCAAATTGCCATGTATTTCATTAGCAAAGTTGTTGACTTGGTAAGTTCCTTGTCTGTATAAAGGAACTTGTATCTGTTGTTGATTAGTAATACTAGTTCTGGCATATGGCAATGAACTCTGAGTCCATGTCCATAACCAATGTATGTCATTACCAGGACCTGATCCATTTGCATTAATCGTGAGAACTTCAGGTGCAATAGTTAAATTAAATGGTAGTACATCTTCAGACGATAATGCAGTGTTACCTAAATAAATTGTATTACCTTCTAAAAATAAATCTTTAAATCTGTTAGTTGAATTACCTAAGCTGTATGTATTACTAACGCTAGGTATTATGTTACCTGACATTGTTAAGCTAGTTAGATTACCCACGCTCGTAATGTTTGGTTGTGCGTTTGTTGTAACTGTGCCTGAAGTACTTGCACTTGTAATAGTGCCAGGATTGTTAGTTCTAATTTCAATTACACTGTTTGCATCAGGAGCTTCTACGAAAGTAACAGTATTCCCTGTTAATGTATAAGCTTCGTTAGGTTGATATGTACTGTCTATGTAAACACTTATATATTTTTTTGCTTCAGGAGTCTGATTTAATGTGAAGATAGTCTGTGTTCCATTCGCAACGAATGAATCAAAATACAGATCACCTACTGTAGTTCCTGCACTACTACCCCAACTTAAATTACCATTACCGTCTGTTTGTAATATGTATCCGTTACTACCACCTGTAATTTTAACATTGCCTATATTACCTAAATTTGATTCACCTGTTACAGTTAAAGTTGTTAAATTACCTACACTTGTAATATTTGGTTGAGCATTAGTGTAAACAGTTCCTGCTATAGCTGCATTATTAACTTGGCCTGTGACATTTGCGCCAGCAACACTTACTGCTGTTTGTGCTGTGCCTGAATCAGTTGCATATGTTGCATTTGCAACTGCACCACTTACATTAGCACCAGATAGTGATGACAATCCTGCACCATTAGCAGAAATTTTATCAACTGTTAATGTTTTTGTACTTGTATTAAAAACTAGATTTGCACTCGCACCTAATGCACCTGCATTATTATACTGAAGTTCTGTATTTGATCCAGCTGGGTTTGACGAAAAGGTCCAAGGATTACCATTACTATATAAAAGGTTATCTGTCTTTACATTTCCGATTGCAGCATTTGTGGTTACAGTTAAATTACCTAATGTACCAACACTAGTAATGTTAGGTTGTGCATTTGTATAAACAGTGCCTGCTACTAATGCGTTACCTACTTGACCACTAACATTTCCGCCTGATACACTTAGTGCTGTTTGTGCGGTACCTGAATCTACAGCATATGTTGCATTGGCTACGGCACCGGTTACATTAGCACCGGATATTGATGACAATCCTGAACCGTTAGCAGATATGTTATCTACAACCAGTGTTTTAGTATCTGCATTAAAAATTAAGTTTGCACTTGAGCCAAATGATCCACTATTATTAAATTGAATTTGTGTGTTACTGCCGCCGGGCGGTGTAGAAAAAGTATAAGGAACCCCATTTGCATACATCAAGTTATTTGTTTTGATGTTTGCTACTACAGTACCAAGAACATATTCCTTAGTAACGTCTAAGTTAAAGGGTTGTAATAATTTTGAGTTTTCCATTAATTACTTTACTTAATTTTTATTATAGTGTAAAATAGGCGCGGGTTGGTACGCTAAAGTTAGTTGTATATCTAGCAATTCTGCTTATTCTAAAATCATCGATATATGCGTTTAAATAATTACCTGTAAAATTGCTATTGCTTCCTAGTCTAGGTCTGCTTGCTGTTCCTAAATAATCGGTAGCATCAGTGTACGTAGACCCTTCATTAGCTCCATTCACGTACAATTTTGTTGAGCCACTGCTTCTAACTACTGCTACATGGTACCATGTATTAGTCACCATCGTTGTAGTCCCGGTGATTCTATCACTACTATTTGCAAAATATATTAATTTACTAGATGAGTTCATGTAAATTGTTGGGTACGCACCTTCAAGTGATTCTGGTCTAAAATCAACTATATATTGGAAAGAACCAACTGTAACAAAATTAATCCAAAATTCGATAGTAAAATCACCTGTTCCTAGTTGATACTGTGCAGGTATAGGGTATGTACCTGCTACTGGATTTATATAATCAGATGTTGCCGAAGTAAATCTTAAAGCATTATTCCCAAATTTAGTATTAACGTTTGTTGTTTTTACAGACCCATTAGTTACAAAATTACTTTTATTTGTTGCATTTACTATTCCGGCATTGTCAAAACTCAATGCTAGAGTAGTTTGAGGCATAGGGAAAGCGAAAGTATTGCTATTTGTTGTAATTGTTGACGTTGGATTCATAGCGGTATAAGGAATTCCAATAGAAGTATATCCTGCCATATATGGATATAAGTTGTTAGGAGACCTTCCTGTACGTAATTCTGAAATGTATCCTGTCCAATAGTTACTGGCTGCTCCATCGGAATGCGCACCTATACGTATATTATTAGTTGAATTGAATACGGTTGCACCTGCTCCAAACGTTCCGGTGCCCTTACGAAGACCGTTTACATACAACGCTAATGTTGTCGTGGTTCTTGCTACAACTACATGGACCCATTGGTTTATAGGAAATGCAGCGGTATCATTAACCGTAATACTGTCACTTCCAGTCGTTGAGAATGCTGCTCCCATCTGTCCTGAAGTTACTACACCCACTCCTACTATACATCCTCTATTTGCACTTCCCCATTGAGATATAATATAATTAGTTGTTAATGAGGTAGTGGCATATGCCCAAAATTCAATAAAAAAGTTTTCCGTGCCGAACTGCAATGAGGAATTGTCTGTCATTTCTAAATAACCGGTACCATCAAAGTACGCACTTCCTCCTACTGTTAAGCCTGAATAAGAAACACTTGAAGTTGTCGTTGTAGCTGGTTGAAATGGATTCCAAGTTGATATTGCTGTGCTTCCATTTGGAGTTCTGGTGAGAAATGATCGTGCTCCTTTATCACTAAACCAAGAATCTTGGCATACATGCAATAGAACTCTATTCGTATCAAACGTAGTATTTACGTTTGTGGTGCTTGAATATGCAGAGGCTGATGCTGCTCCTGTTAAAGCTAACGGACCAATTGGCCTTGCAAATGCACCTGTGTAAACTGCGACGTTATTAGTTATACGTAAGTCACAGATATATCCTACATAATTGTTGTTTGGTGTAGTGTATGCTTGACCAATCCTAACTACTGATGTACTACTATAAGATGTAGAATCTGTCCATGTTCCTCTGCTAGTACCATCGATATACATCGTCGTTGTTCCGCTATTTCTAACTAAAGCTACGTGATACCATGTATTTGCTGATATAGTTATTGAACTTGTGATTCGTGTACTACCAGAAACAAAATAAATTAATTGATTAGAGGTATTCAAACTAATTACGGGCACAGGTTCGCTTGCTGCTGCTCTATTTTCTAATATTGCTCTTGTTGTAGAATTAACTACTGTAGGATACATCCAAAATTCTATAGTAAATGGATTACTGCTAAAACTCACAGCAGACCCTGCAAATGAGTTATCAAGGAAATCAGTACTACCATTAAAATAAACGCTGTATCCTGTAGGTCTTACTAATTGAGGACTAAATGGAGAGAAAGGTTGAGTTGACACTCCTATAGTACTAGTAAAACTAGTTCTATTAGGACCATCATCAACAATTCTATTTGATCTAGCTGTTAATAGTACTGTTCCACTACTATTAGGAGTTATTAAACCTGTTGGCGGCGTAAAGTTAGCAGTATATTTACCAGTTCCTCTTAAAACATGAAAATCACAAAGCCATCCGCGCATGTAAAGTGGATTACCTGTACCATCTGCAATACCACCTATTCTTGTGGTACTTCCAAGGCCTGCATAATTTTGAGTATCTGCTGCGCTTGCCACTTGCACTCCATTAAAAAACATTCTAGTAGTACCACCTGATTTAGAAAATGCGTAATGAGTCCATTTATTTTTATATCCAGTTAATGAAAAGTTTACTACTGCTGCTGACATCAATTTGTTTAAGTGTAAGGTGTCGCTAGCATAAAATATCTGCAAGGAATCTTGATCGGAGCCATAAATACCACCAGAAGTTCCTTCCAAATATCCCCAAAATTCTATCGTAAAATCTGACGAACCAATTTTTAAGTCATCACTAGTAGGCATAATTATTCTTGATGAAGCAGTATTGTTAAAATAATATGAAAAACCTGTTTGACCATATGGGCTGAACGATCCTTGTGATACACCACCTGTTCTTGTAAGCGGCCAGTTATTAGATGAACACTCAATAAAACGTCTTGTACCTTCATCAGTTCTATTTTGTAATGTTAATAGACTTGTATTTGCAATTGCTGTTAGGGGTGATGTTGGTACAGTAAAGTTTGCAGTGTAGACTGCTGTACCTTTAACGATACGCACGTTAGATACATACCCAATTGTTGGAAATGCACCATCATTAAATGCAGCAATACTTAGATTACTTACTGAATCTCCAATTGAAGTAGATGTTGTTGTTGAATTTACATTTATTCCATTTACAAATAGTGAGAGCGAAGTTCCGTTTCTTACTACGGCCAAATGATTCCATGCATTTTCTATGCATACTCCTCCGCTCAGTGTTATATCTCCGGCCGGTGTTCTCGCTGTAAGGGAGAATGCTCCACCTGCAGTCGGACCAACAAATAAATGCCATTGTCCAGATGATAAACTAGTAGGCCTGTTTCCGATTATATTATCATGAAATGAATTACCTTTAATACCGCTTCTATAAAAATACAGCTCTATTGTAAAGTCTCCGGTACCAAAATCAAAAGCAGCGTTTGCTGGTGCGGTCAAATAATCCCCAGTACCATCAAAATAACCGCTACCTGAAATTACATTAGTATCAAGCCATGGTCCAAAATTACTAGTGGCTCTAGGAGTCCCTAATTTAGTTACTGAGTAATTATTACCAGATATATCGCTTAAGGTGCCGTCCGCCCTGACTCTTAAATTAAACACAGTATTCGTAATGTTTGCAAAGGGACTAGCCATTGAACTAATTGCATATCTAGCCGGCCATGCAATACTAGGATCAAATAACGCAGTTCCTTTTAAAATTCTAAGTCCTGCAATCCAACCATTAAATCTAGTGCCTTGTCCATTACCTAAACTATTATCAGCGATTGCTATAGTACCAGTAAAATTTGTGCCTACCGCAGCATTATTATAATTCCATCCATATATCCCATTAACCCAAAAAGTAAAATTGTTCCCTTTTCTGGTTAGTGCTAAATGGGTCCATTGGTTTTTATAAAGACCAATTTGGGCTCCCCCGAGAGTTGACACAACTGGATTAATGCCGCCGCCGCTGCCCATACCAAGTAACCAATATGCATTACCTCCCAAACCTATTCTAAGTTGACTACCTATAGATAGTAGCCATGTATTAGCTTCTATGCCATCTCCACTAGGATCGGTTTCAGGCATTGCCCAAAATTCAATAGTCCAGTCCCCTGTCCCAAATTGTAGATTTGGGGTATTAGCCGGTAATGTTATGTAGGATGAACCGCCGGGTAGGTATAACACTGTGTTATCACTATAGGGGGTTTTGGCTGAAGGTCTAACGTCACCTGCGATAGACAATTCAAACTTATTCGTACTTGCATCGGAAATCCAAGTTAATGAATCTGAAGGTGTTGCTATTAAAGCAGCGTTAGTACTAAAAAATTGGTCCAATGGTAATATTATTGTCCAATTAAAAGTTCTAGTTGTTGTCCTATTTGAGGTAGCCGATGTTCCTGTCACTAATGATGAGCTATTTGCAACTACCGTAGGTGTACCAGATATTGTATTACCAGTTAATGATATTCCTGTAGGTAAAGTATTCGCAGAATAACTTACATTAAATCCTGCAGCACTAGTTGCCGCTAAAGTAATATTATCCATAGCTTCGTTTTGTATTAAAGTATAATCAGTTGTTGCATTTGCAGGATTACTAAATGTAACTGCATCTTGTTGTACATTAACGTATACCGTTCTTGTTTGAGTTCTGTTTGTAGTGTTAGCGGTTGCTGTTAATGTAACGTTAGCGTTACCAACTACAGTTGATGTACCTGCTAATGTATTACCTGAAATAGAAACTCCAGTAGGTGCACCACTCTGTGAATATTCAACTCCGAACCCAGCTGCACTTGTAGCTGACAGTGATGTATTTGCGATTGGTGCATATTCATATGTAGTAATTACAGACGCATTAGCTGGACTACTCCATGTAACACTATCTTGTTGAACATTAATATATGCTGTCCTATTAGCAGTTTTTGTCGAGCTAGCTGACGTAGCAGTTAATGTTATGGCAGAATTTCCAACAGTTGTTGTAGTACCAGATAAAGTATTACCTGTTATGCTGATACCGGAAGGTAGATTAGCTCCGGTATAAGTAATGTTTCCTGAAACTAAGTTTGTTGCAGTTAATGTGGTATTAGCTATGGCTACGGATTCATACGTGGAAATGACTGAATCCGCTGACGGAGCACTCCAGCTAACAATATCAGGATTAACAGTTAAAGTAAATGAACGAACCACGTCTTGCTTTTCTGCATCTTCTGCTTTTATTGTAAAAGAATATGTTGTGCTACTACCAACTGTAGGACTTGTACCCGAAATTACACCATTGGCATAGAGAGTAGCCCCTGCAGGTAGACTGCCACTCACTAAACTATAAGTTACAGCAGTATCACTTGAAGCAACTACAGAAGTACTAATTGCCTGTGTTTCGTAATTTGTGCCTATGTTACCTGAAGCTGTTGAAAATGTTGGGATACTTGAATAATACAATCCAGGAACAAGAATTGCTGTTGTTCCATTGGTGTTGTATACAGCCAATGTATACAATCCACCTGCTCTAGGAATACTTGTAAATGATATTTGAGTTGGTCCTAATAGGGTAACAGGACTCACTATCGTACCGTCGACGGTGACTGTTAAGCCTGCCACAAATCCTCCCCCGTTAACTATAACTGTTTGACCACCAAGTGGGTCAAGAGCTATATCGTCAGTGCCCGAAATTGTCCAACCTGAGATAGAAGGTTGCGGATCACTTGCTTGAATGAATTGAGATTCATTAGATACTATTCCAAATCCGTCAGGGGCTCTATCCCCAAGTAATCCACTATTAAACATTTTATCCTATCTCCTCCCAACTACAAACTGCCTGTAATCTACTATTAGCGTTAGATGTCAATCTTAAACTATCTCCCTCTAATAAGTATAAACTTAACGATTTGTCTATTGGAGTAAATGCTGTATTAATACCTATTATAACTTCGTTACTTAATTTTGTTGCAGAATTAGCTCTATATAAATCTACTGTTATAGTCGCACTATTAGTTGAATCAATATTTGCGATTACTAACATATTAACTCTATATACTTTGCCACTAGCAGTACTGTTTGTTACTACGGCAGTTGCGCTTGTAGTAACATTTTGAACTGCGGAATTGCCATACATTGATGACATACTTACTATGTTTGGATTTGCCATAATTTTTCCTTAAAATCCTAATAAAAAACTCATTGCTCTTAGTCTTCCTGCACTTGCTAATTCAGTAGATGTATTGATGGTCGTTACTTCTAGTAATGAATTATTAGCAGGTGGACTATCAAATACTAAATTAGCCCCACTTAATGTATAAGAGCTGCGTAGCATTGTTGCTCCGTTGTAATTAACGGTTATTTGTTTCTCATCACTTGGTGTAACACTTAGAGTAAATGTAGTTTGAACCCCATTTCCTGTAAATGAGTCCTGTGTTATATCTAAAGATGCAACTGGATTAGCCCAAACTAAATTTCCAGAGCCGTCTGTTTGTAAAAACTGGCTTGAACTTCCCCCAGTAATATGCAAATTACTAACGCTGCCTAAACTAACATTAGCACCAGTGAAACTTACGTTACCACTAACATTTAAACTTGTTAATGTACCAACGCTAGTAATATTAGGTTGTGCATTATTAGTAACCGTATTAGCCGTCCCTGATGAACTCGCATTAGCTATACCAGTTAATAAACTACCATCACCAACAAAGAAATTAGCTGCGACAGCGTTTCCTAAATTAGCATTTCCTGATGTTATATTACCTGTAACATTTAGACTTGTCAACGTACCAACACTGGTTATATTTGGCTGCGCATTTGTATAAACAGTGCTTGCTACAGCAGCATTACCTACTTGCCCACTAACATTATATCCTTGAATATTTGATAGTAAATTACCGCTTCCGCTAAAGAAATTAGCTGTAACTAAATTACCTAAATTAGCGTTGCCGGCAGATAAATTTCCTGTATAATTAGGTAAATAATTAGCTACGTCTGTATTAGTGTACCCAGCAGGTAATCCAGTTAACTGGCTACCGTTTCCTAAGAAGAAGCCAGCACGTAAATTACCTAATGTATTAAAGGTTACAACTTCATTACTAACACTTACATTACTACCAAAAGCAAATTCTGCATTTGAGTTGTCCCAACCAATAAAAGCATCTGTTGCTGTTGATCCTGTATAATAGTGTAATAGCGTACCTCTATCTTTTCCATCATTACTTGTTAGTACTGCACCGTTGGCTCCGCTACCTAACTCAAACAATGGATCAACAATTTGCGTAGTAGTTGAATTAACAGTTGTAGTTGTACCTGATACAGTTAAGTTACCTGATATAACCGCATCTACTGCTGTCAACGTTGCATTGCTTTGTATATTACCTGCAACTAAATTTCCTGTAACGCTTAAACTTGTTAATGTGCCAACGCTAGTAATATTAGGTTGTGCATTTGTGTATACGGTACCAGCTACTAATGCATTACCTACTTGTCCTGAAACATTAGCACCGGCTACACTATTTGATGTCGCTGCAAATGCAACTTCACCTGATACATTAGAACCTGATACGAAATATGCAGTTCCAGCAAAAACTGAATAATTTGCGTTTGCAACTGTACCAGTTACGTTAGCACCTGTAATGCTTGTTAATAAACTACCATTACCTGTAAAGAAATTAGCAGTAACTAAATTACCTAAATTAGCATTACCTGCTGACACATTACCTGTAATATCTAAACTTGTTAGCGTACCAACACTAGTAATATTGGGCTGTGCATTTGTGTATACTGTGCCTGCTACTAAACTGTTGCCTACTTGCCCACTGACATTAGCGCCAGCAACACTGTTTGCAGTAGTCGCATAAGCTACAGCACCAGAAACATTGCTTCCACTTACACTGTATGATGTACCTGATGTTACTGCATAAGTTGCGTTTGCAACTGTACCTGTTACGTTTGCACCAGCAACAGTGTTTGCTACATCTGCGACGTTTGCATGATTTGCACCTGCAACATCACCTGAAACATTTGCACCACTTACGCTGTATGCAGTGTTCGCAACGTTAGCATTAGGTACAAATCCATTAACATTTGCACCAGTGATAAAAGTTAGTCCTACACCATTTGCAACTAGATTATCAACGGTTAATGTTTTAGTTGTTACATCAAATGTTAAATTAGCACTTGCACCTAAATTTGTACCATCATTATATTGAATTTGTGTGTTACTACCGGAAACATTGGCATTACCAGTACCACTAGTAATTGATGTCCAACTTAAATTGCCTGCGCCATCTGTTTTTAACACATAATTTGCAGTACCGCCGGCAATTTTTAAATTACTTACATTACCTAAGCTTACATTTGCACCGGTAAAACTAACGTTACCACTTACATCTAAACTAGTTAATGTACCTATGCTGGTAATATTTGGTTGAGAGTTAGTGTATACTGTACCTGCCACAAGTGCGTTACCTACTTGACCAGTTACATTACTACCACTTACACTGTTTGCTACATCTGCAACATTAGCATGGTTAGCACCTGCAACATCACCTGATACATTAGCGCCACTTACGCTATAAGCTGTATTCGCAACATTTGCATTTGCTACAAAACCAGTAACGTTTGCGCCGGCTACACTGTTTGCTGAGTCAGCTACGTTTGCATGATTAGCGCCACTTACATCACCTGATACATTAGCACCACTGACACTATAAGCTGTATTTGCTACATTAGCGTTTGGAACAAATCCAGTTACGTTTGCTCCTGCTATGCTTGTTAATCCACTACCATTACCAAAGTAAACACCTGCTCTTAAATTACCTAATGTGTTGAAAGTTACAACTTCTGAACTTACACTGACATTACTGCCAAATGCAAATTCAGCATTGGAGTTGTCCCAACCCATAAATGCATCAATAACACCGCCTGAATAATAATGTAGTAATTGACCTCTATCTTTGCCGTCATTTGTTGTTAGTGCGCCTGATACTTCTCCGCCCTGTTCTATTATAGGATCTTTAACAATAATAGAGGATACATTTGCTGTAATAGTAGTTCCACTTACAGTTAAATTACCTGTGACAGTAGCATCACCTGATGCTAATGCACCAGTCACTGTTAAACTTGTAAGAGTTCCTACACTAGTAATATTAGGTTGTGCATTTGTATAAACAGTACCAGCGACTAATGCATTTGCTACCTGTCCACTTACATTACCACCACTTACACTAAATGCAGTATTTGCTACATTAGCATTTGGAACAAATCCTGTGACATTAGCACCTGCTATGTTTGTTAGTCCTGCACCATTAGCTATGATGTTAGTGACACTCAGTGAGTTGGTAGATTTGTCAAATGTAAAATTTGCGCTACTTCCAAAAGCATTTGCGTCATTAAATTGTACTTGTGTATTACTACCGGCTACTGAACCACCCAACACATAGGGCGTGCCATTAGCATACATCAAATTATCAGTTTTTACATTGGCGGTAACATTACCAAAAGTATAATCTTTAGTAGCGTCTAGGTTAAAGGGTTGTAATAATGTAATTGCGGGCATTTAAAAGGTCCTGTCTTTATCTCATATTTATCATTTTTGGGAATGAGTTACATCGTGCTATTTAAGCTCCCGCAACCTCTACCCAACTAGTAGTAGCTTCATCCCATGTATACATCTTGTCATCTTGTGGATAAGGTACTGGGCTTTCCCAATTACAAGTAGTTTCATTTAATATCCAACTGTTATATGGTTTAGGTGGTATAAAAGCATCACGTACTGAATCATAGCTATAACCTATACCAGCATAATTTTTTCTAAAATTGCCGTTATAACTAGTTTGTTTCCAGTTTGTATGTGATCCTTGACTCCAGCTGATTAAAAAGTCAATACCTTTTTGCTCAGTCTCTTGTCCGTTCTCATCTAATAATTCATTGTTGTTTACAACATGAACCTCTAGTACTACATTGTTTTCATCTAATTTAGCAAAATGTGCCATTATTTTCTCCTTTGTATTTTGAGTTAAGTTATGCTACTCTGAGTTGCATTACCTAAACTATACGTATTTCCTACAGTGGTTATAAATTGACCATTGCTTCCACCTGACACGTGTAGGTTACCAATTGCGCCAAACGAAACATTACTACCGGTAAACGATACGTTACCGGTTTGATTAATCATTGTTGTAGATACTTTAGTAGTCATAATTTTTAAAATATAATTGATCCGCTACCTGTGAAGGTGTAAATTCTATAACCAGCCGAAGTTGTAATGGTTGGGCTACCTGTAGTTGATGCTGCAACCGGTAATGATAATGGATATCTAATTATAACAATACCAGAGCCTCCTGCACCTCCGGTAGTAGCTGAAGACGCTGCATGGCCGCCGCCGCCTCCGCCTGTATTAGGTGTACCTGATACACCAAATGTCATTGAACCCGTTGATCCGGAACCTCCGGCGCCGCCACCGCCAAGACCACCACTTCCTGGGGTCTCCGGCGTTAAATTTGCACCTGTCTCACCACCGCCACCGCCACCTGCATAATATATCCCTGAACCTATGGGCCATTCAGACCCTGAACCGCCATTACCAGCAACTGTTTGTGATACAGCATTTTGACCAACACTACCAGCACCGCCGCCTCCAGCTCCACCTGGAGTAGAGCCGGAAGGTAATGCTATTCCGCCATTATTTCCTTGTCCAAATCTTCCGGAGCCACCTATATTGGCTTTATTACCTGCTCCTCCGCCACCTGATCCGCCACCAGTAGCTTGCACCCCGTCAACCTGACCGCCGCCACCGCCACCGCCTATAGCAGTTACATTAATGTGAGAACTTGTAATAGAAGAATTTTGACCGGTTCCCCCAACTGGTGTAACTGATGACGCGCCTGTACCACCTCCACCTACAGTTATTGTGTATGTAATGCCAAATATCATATCAGCGGAACTTGCGACTAACCCTCCGGCGCCACCACCTCCACCGCGATTATATCCTCCACCTCCACCGCCTGCAACAATTAAATAATCCGCAGGAACTGCTGAACCCGGCCATTTTCTCTCACCTACGGCTTGTGTGACTTCAGTTCCAGTAAACATCCCTGCACCTGACGAACTGCTAGTAATTGTTGGTCTAGTGGCAGATAATAGTCGTCCTGGATATCTTGTTGGCATGATTAACTTAATACCTGTATACTCGCCACCAATTCAATAGCATTATTAGTTCCGGATGTGGCTACGACTGACTGACCCTCACCAATATATAATGGATTACCCTTGTCAACTAGCATCAACGAGGTATTCCCTGGGATAGGTAATTGAAAGGCTATTCTATATGCAGTACCACCGCCACCTGTTGCACTATTAATTGAAACGGTTATTGTTGCCGCTGTGTTTGTTACGTTTGTTGCTGTCAAGCTATCCATTTTTGTGACTGAGTTGGCACTAGGTGTGAGACCTGTCCAAGTAGTAGCGGTTGTTCCAGTAGGAATCAGGTAAGTTGTACTTACATAAATTGATGTTGCATTTACAATATTTGGATTTGCCATTTTAATACCCTAAAAACATATTTATCGCAGCAGACTTAGCAGTTGTGGAACCTGACGATACATTAGAAAAGCTTATATTACCGTTTCCATCAGTTTGTAGGTATTGTCCAAAAGTTCCTCCTAATATTTTAACATTACTTACATTTCCTAAATTTATAGTTGAACCAGTCAGTGTTAAATTTGCGGCTGTGTTAATATTAGCTACATTACTTATCCATGCGTTTGCAGTATTACTAAACGTGTTAGTAAGCAGATAACTGCTTAAATTAGGACCTGCTATTGTTGTTGGCAGTTCACGTATTTGAATAGAAACATTGCTATTTACGGGACTAGTAAATGTGAGCGTATTACCTGATATTGTATAATCAGTTATTGGTGTTTGAAGTATACCATTAAGTGTGACAAGAACTGTATTTGCATTTGCACCAGAAGTTACAGTATAAGTATTTCCTGTTCCATTGCCTGTTGCTGTTCGTGTAACATAGTCAACTGTACCAGTAGCGTACATTTGTGTTATGGTAACTTCTAGTTGAGCACCATTAGCAGGAGCACTACCAAAAACAATGTTTGCTCCATTTAATGAATAAGAATTTCTTAATAGTGTAGCACCGTTGTAATTAACTGTTGTATCGTTTATATTATTAGGGGTTACACTTAACGTAAAAGTTGTTTGTACTCCATTGCCTGTAAATGTGTCAACAAAAATCGCATTTGTGAAATTTCCTGCTGCTGATGAATTAGCCCAAATAAGATTGCCTGTTCCGTCAGTCTGTAGGAATTGATTACTAGAACCACCTAATATTTTTAAGTTAGATATATTACCTAAACTTACATTTGCACCTGTAAAACTTGTGTTACCAGTTACGTTCAACCCAGTTAAATTACCAACACTAGTAATATTAGGTTGTGCCGCGTTTGATACAGTACTTGCTATAACACCTAAATTATCTACAAAGGTTTTTGTTACGCGGTTATCGATAGCAGTGTTTGCTCTGTCAACCGTATAGTATAGATTTGTGCCTTCTGATAAATTGCTTGTTGATTGTGTGCTTAACCATGTGTTAGCTGTATTACTAAACGCATTAGTGTTTAATTTATTAGCTAATGTATTAGTGATTGTAGTAGAGAAACTAGCATCATTACCTAATGCGTTGCTTATTTCTCCTAATGTATCTAACAATGCTGGTGCAGAGTTAATTAAGTTTGCAATTGAGTTACTAACATAAGTTTCTGTAGCATAGCCTGTTAAGTTAGCAGTTTGTTGTGCTACCCATGTTAAATTACCATTACCGTCAGTGCTTAAAATGTAAGCGTTAGAACCACCTGATATTTTTACATTAGAAATATTACCTAAGTTAACTGTTCCTGATACAGTTAAACTTGTTAGTGTGCCTACACTAGTAATATTTGGTTGAGAACTGCTATAAACGGTGCTTGAAGTTAGTGAGTTACTTACCTGTCCTGTAACATTTGCACCGGATATAGTTGTTAAATTAGAACCATCGCCAGTAAAGTAATTTGCTACGGCTATATTACCTAAATTAGAGCTACCTGTAACAGAAAGATTAGCGACTGTGATATTTCCAGTAGGATTAGAAACAGCGTTATCTACATAAGCTTTTGTAGCTGCATCTTGTGCAGCAGTTGGATCTTTTAAATTTTTAATCTGGGCCGGTGCTGGAAATGTTAATGCCATTTATGTCACCGTATATAAAAATGTTGCTGCTGAGAAATTCGTAAATCCATAAACTGTATATACCTGTCCTGCAATCGTTTGTTGTACGCCCGGTACATCAGGATCTTGTGTAACCAAGGAACCAATGAAGGTATAACCCCATGTTCTTTGTGCGCTAGTAGGTGTAGCTATCCATAAATAATCTGTTTCTGTTGCTGATGTAGTAGCACCTTGTCCTGTAGCATAGTTATTCGAATTTCTATTATCACTTGTAGTAAATGTAGGTCTAGTATTAGTGCTAGTTATTTTCCAGAACAATGGATAGTATATCGTAGCTGCATTTACTGTGCCTGAAACAGGATTAGGTATTGTTCTTGTTCCATAACCATTTAATCCTGCTCCAGTATAATCGTTTGTTGTAATTGTATAACCTATCGTGCTATCTATACTTGTACTTGTGCCCGAAGTAGCACCAACACTTGTCAAGCTTATACCTTGCGCGGCGCCAGTAGAATAAGTTAAATTACCACTTTGTGTTGTACCCGTTACACTTAAATTCCAGTTAAATGATTGATTTGTACTAAAATAAGGCACCGAGCTTTGTGGGAAGCTTGCTGCAATACTATTGACATTATAAGCAACAGGTGCAACAGTAGTTAGTGTAGTAGATGAAGCAGTTTTAACACCTCTACTAGTTGTTAAATTAGCAGTAACAGTTGATGTAGCATTTAACTGAACATTCGCATTTACTAATTCACTGCCTATTGTTATTGTAGAACTTGAACCAGAAATTCCTAAACCTAATATGTTTGCACCCGTAATCACTGAGCCACCTATTGTTATAGTGTCAGATGATTGTATAGTAAAATTGGCGTTTGATATAGATAAACTCAATCTAATATTTTGAGTATTAATAATACTTTCTAAAAAGTTGGTATATTGATTTTTACTGGCGCTACCACTGGCCCATTGTGTCGTTGCTGTTAAGTTAGCAGGGCCCAATTGATAGATGGTAAACACACCACCTGGATATTGAGCATTGCCATAAGTAGCGTCTACGGCTAAATCTGCTCCAGTAGTAAAATTTGTAACATTACTTGTAATAAAAGTACATGCCAGTCCAGTAGGTAAATTAGTTAACATACTGCCATCACCTTTAAAGAAGTTAGCTTCGATGTTACCATTAGCTACTTTAAATGTCGTGTTGTTTGCTTGTAATTGAGCATTTCCTAAAAATATTGTATTGCCTGCTAAGTATAGGTCTCTCCACTTTTTAGAAGAAGAACCTAAATCTTGTGTTTCTGTCGTGTTAGGTAAGAAATCACCTTTCATAGTTGTATTGGATGTACCAATATCAAATATGTTGGTAGTTCCATCTATATTAATCGTGACGTTAGCATTAGCACCATTGATTCTAAGATTACTTGTGCCATTTTCTATTATTGAAGTTTTGACGCCAGTTAATAAATGACCATTACCTTCAAAATAGTTTGCTTTTGCTAAATTACCTAAGTTTGCATTACCAGTAGAAAGATTACCAGAAACAGTTAGACTTGATAATGTGCCGACACTTGTGATATTTGGTTGAGCATTATCAGAAACAGTGTTAGCATAACCACTTACTTTACCGATTAATGTGTCTAATCTAAGATTACCTAAATTAGAAAAATTTATTTGATCATCAAAAGAAACTGTTACATTACTTCCCAAAGCAAATTCTGAGTTAGAATTATCCCAACCCATAAATGCTTGTTTTGCTGATCCATCATAATAGTGTAGGATCGTTCCTCTATCTTTATTATCGTCAAGAGTTAATGTCGCACCATTTGCGCCGCCACCTTGTTCAATAATAGTGTCTTTAATTTCTAATGTTGTAACATTAACATAAGTTGTATTACCACTTACTACTAAGTTACCTGATATAACAGCATTTGTAGCGTTTAATGTTCCTACATTTGCGTTGTTTGTGACTACAACATTACCTAATGTACCAATATTAGTAATGTTTGGTTGATTTGATGTGGTTAGTGTTCCTGCCAAATAATTAGCTGAAACTAAATTACCTAAATTTGCTTCTATACCAAAAATGATACCGGAGCTAAAAATATTACCTACAACTCCAACACCACCTGAAACTTTTAATGCGCCTGTAGTATTACTAGTTGCGGCAGTATTACCATCAATAGATAACTGAGTATCTATTATTGCGTTTCCGTATATTCTGGTGCCTGACTGTAACCTTGCCATAGTTTTGCTGTAACCTTTATCTACTGCTACTTATGTACTACTTATGATATTCCAGTTACTTCGTCAAAAACTCCGGAAATCTTAAGCCTCCCTGTATTTAGTTGCTGCATAGAACGACCGTTATCTGTGCCGGATACTTCATCAAGCTCTCCAGCATACACAGCTTCCTGTGATATGCTGAAGGATGATTTAGTAACCTCATCAAACACTACGCCAACTTCAGGGTTGGCGTAGAGTGTTCCGGTCTTATTCAATCTCGCCGCTATATTAGCCATTTATCCTATTAATTAAAGATAAAGTCTAAGCTATTCGCACTAGCGTTAAATTGAATATATGCTGCACTTGCAGTACCACCATTGTTATTAGCAAATCCTACTGACTGACCAGTATAGATATTACCAGTTGCTGACATACCACCTGTTACTTTTACTGTACCAGTGACAGAGCTTGTAGAATCTACATTAGCAGCAGCAGTGATTACATTAGAAGCATTGATATTATTAGCATCAACGTTACCTGTTGCTGTAATAACACCAGTTACGTTAGCACCTGTGCCACTAACTGTCAGTATTGCGCTACCATTAACATTGGTTACAACATTGCCATTAGCAGTTGCAATTGTTACATTGCTTGTACCATTTGCTATAATACTTGAATCAAGTGTAGCCCATGTTACATTGCCTGCATTATCAACCGCTTGTAAGTATTGACCAGCTGTTGCACCACCAATTCTTACATTAGCTACAGTATTTAGGTCTGTTACACCACTAACTGCTAAACTAGTTAATGTGCCAACACTAGTAATGTTAGTCTGTGCATTAGTTGTTAATGTACCTGCAACATAGTTAGCTGTAACTAAGTTACCTAAGTTACCATTTGCTGCTGAGATATTACCAGTTACGTTAGCTGCACCTGTAGCAGTAATATTGACTGTTGACAGTGTATCAGTAGAGAATGTTAGATTACCGCTACCTGTTATTAAACCATCTGCACCAGCAAATGTTACATGTGTAGCAGTTAAGTTGTTTGCTCTAACATTAGCAGCCATTACTTGACCAGATGCATGAACATTACCTGTAACGCTTAAATTAGCAGCACTAAATGTTAAGCCTGATGTTCCTTGCAATAGACCATCTGTACCAGCAACTAGAACATGTGTATTGCTTAATGTAGAAACTTTAGCATTACCTGTTATTGACAACATTGCTGTGTCGCTATTAAATGTTAATGCTGTGCTTGCTGCTAGGTCATTAGTACCGTTCGCCTTAAACTGAACTTCAAAACTATTACCAGCTGCTGTTTGGAAGTCGATTGGACTACCGTTAGCATACTGATAGTTGTCTGACTTAAACACGTTAGCTACAACATTACCATCAACATTCAAGTTTGTTAAGTTACCTACACTAGTAATGTTTGGCTGTGCTGCTGTTGTTAATGTACCAGTTAAGAAACCTGCGCTAACTGTACCGTTTGTAGCATTTGCACCAACTGTTAATACATTACCTGTTGTGTTGAAGTTCAAGCTTGAGCTAGAAACTAATGCATTTGCTGCGTTAGCGAACTGAATAGCACCTGCACCACCTGATACTGTGATGTTACCAGAAATATTACCTTGTACATCACCGATAACATTACCGACAAAGTTAGGAGCACTAATATTACCGTTAGCGATTGTTACGCCACCGATATATAGATTACCACTAATGTTTGCATCACCAGTTAGAAGTAAACTCACACCAGTTGCATTACCAATATTAGGATTGCTTAGTGATATATTACCTGGAATATATAAATTACCGTTATTATTTAACTTTATGGTAACATCATCATATTCAACATCAAATGTAGATCCAGTAAGTTTGATACCATTACCTGCTAGGTATGTTCCTGCACCGCTGAACTGTGTCCAAACAATGTTAGTTGTACCAACAGTAATTGCACCATTTGTTGTCATTACCCAACCAGTGTCGGCGTAGTTTGTACCTTCTTCAACGAATGTAAATGCACTTGGGAATTCAGCAGCAAGATTCATATCTTCACTGCGTGTCCAACCACCTGTGTTAGCTACATAGATACCATTTTCACTTTCAGTTGTTTGACCTTTAACAAGAACACGATCACCATTGCTTAGTGAAACACCATCAACTGTTGTTACGGATCCGTCAAGAGCAATGTTTGTTGCTGCTAAAGCACGTACACTATCCTTAACTGTTAGACCTGAAGCAACACCATCTACATATGCCTTAGTTGCTGCATCTGTTCCATCAGTTGGTGTACCTAAATCAATAAGTCTAGCACCATTAAAGTCAATTGTGTTGCTTGTTGAGGTAAATCCAATATTAGCAGCAGAAACGTTTAAGTTAGCGGCTGAGCTTATATTACCTGTTACAAGTGCGGTGTTAGCGTAAACATTACCTGCTGTATTGATGTTTGCACCAGTAACATTACCTGTTGCGCTTACAACACCTGCTGTTGTTAAGTTGCTACCACTTACATTACCAGTTGCATCAACTGCACCTGCTGTTGTAATGTTGCCACCACTTACGTTACCTGTAGCAGAAATAGTATTTGATGCACTAATATGAGATGCACCAATATTACCTGTTACAGTCAATACATTAGTTGTGCCATCAAATGACAAGTTAGCACTTGCAGAGAAGTTATTACCATCATTAAATTGAATCTGACCTGAACTACCAGCAGCTTGTTGTAAATCCCATGCTGTACCGTTTGAATAGTATAGGTTGTCAACAAGAATACCGTTTGTACCTGTTACATTACTGATAGAAATGTTACCATTAACTGTCAATCCAGTTAAGTTACCTACACTAGTAATATTTGGCTGTGCTGCTGTTGTTAATGTACCTGTTACGTAGTTAGCAGAAACTAAATTACCACCACTTACATTACCTGCTGATACATTACCTGAAACTGTAGCTGATGTTGAGAATATAGCATTGGTAAAGTTAGTACCAACACTGTTAGATGTTATAGTTTGCTCACCTAACTTAATACTTGTACCTGATAGATATAAGTCTCTCCACTTCATTGCAGAGTTACCTAAATCATAAGTTTCGTTAGCTGCTGGAATTAAATGACCAGTGACATCGCCTGTGATTGTTAGGTTAGCTGTGCTAACACGATGCGTAGCACTAACATTATTACCACTAACGTTACCTGTTGCAACTACATTTGCACCTGCTGTTACGTTGCCGTTTGTAGCTGCAATATTGTTTGTGATTGTTGCGTTAGCTGCTGTTACAGAATTTACAGCATTTAAGTGACTACCGTTAACATTGCCTGTAGCGTCAACTACACCAGCTGTTGTGATGTTACCACCACTAACATTACCTATAGCTGTTACAATACCACTAGCACCTAAATTACCAACGTTGGAATCACCAGTTACATTTAGTGTGCCTGCTGTAGTTAAGTTACCACCTGAGATTGTGCCTGCAACTGTAAATGCATTTGAACCTTTGTCAAATGTCATTCCTGCTGTTGCATTTGATGTACCGTTATCGTTGAATACAACTTGTGTATTTGAACCAGGTGCACTTGTGTTTCCTGAGAAATTACCAGAAATTGTGCCAGACACGCTTAAGTTAGCGAGTTGTGTATTACCTGTAACAGTTAGATTACCACCAATATTAGCGTCGCCGGTAGTAGTAATAGTACCATTACCAAATGTAGAGTTTGCTGTGGCGTTACCAATTGTTAGGCCTGTTAATGTACCCAAACTAGTGATGTTACCTTGTGCAGAACCAGTAACGATTCCAGCGTATGCTGAGTTGTTAGCCGAAGATACTGTACCAGTAACATTGGCACCAGTAATACTACCTAATGAACTACCATTACCAATAAAGTAATCAGCTTTTAGATTACCATATGTGAATGCTGTTACAACTTCATTTGAAATAGTAACATTACTTGCTACTGCGAATTCGCCGGTACTTGCGTCCCAACCCATAAATGCAGTCTTAGCTGCTGTATCATAGTATTGTAACTGTAGACCACGATCCTTGCCATCGTTTGATGTTTGTGCTGCACCATTAGCAAGACCACCTAACGAAATTAACGGATCTTCTACTGCTAATGTTTCAACGTTTGTATAAACTGTGTTACCAGCAACAATAAGGTTACCAGTAATAGTTGCGTCTGTGCTTACGGTTAGTGCTGTATCGACTGTTAGAGTACCGTAAACTCTTGAACCATCTTTTAATTTTGCCATTTTTCTATTCCTTTTAAGGTTTTAAAGTTTTGTACTTGATTTAAGTTATAGTTGTAACTTCATCAAACTCATAAGCAACTTGCAATGTTCCATTTGATTTTTGTTTCATTGCGCCATTGTATATAGTTGATAGTGGTGTCAATGCGTCGTAAATAGCACTCCCCACATTGCTTACAGATTTACCAGTACCAGATGAATCTGTTAACATACTTGCCTGTGTTGAAACTTTCAACAATAGTTTAGTATTCGTAATATTTTCTAATGGTGAATAAACTGGGCTAAAGTTACCTGTATATACAGGTGAGCCCTTCACTATTCTAAAGTTTGTAAAGTATCCGTCCATCCAACCATCTGCACCTGATGCACCACTTTGTCCTGTGATGTCTCCAGCAGTCAGTTCTCCGCCTATACTCAATGCACGTGATGTCTGTGAATTAAATGGGCTGTTGTCTGTAATTTTTGAAACACCATTTACGTAAACTGTAACGGTTCCGCTACTTTTAACTAATGCAATGTGGAACCATGAAAATGGTTGTACAGTGTTGTTGCCACTTGCTACAACACTACCGCCGCCGTTCCAATAGTATACATTAGTCCCGTTTACTTCAACATTGTCTCCGTCAGGAAAACACCAAAGTCTTGTATATCCAGTTGATCTTAGATAGAACCAACCTTCTACACAAAAGTCTCCGGTGCCGAACTGAAGATCTCCAGAACCTGCAATGTCTATTTTTTGTGTTGTTCCATTGAGCTTTATTGAACCACCGGAAGGTTCACCTTCACCAAGTGTAATTTCGTCAAACTCATCTGCAAAAACATTTGCAACGGTTATTCCGTGACCAGATGCTCTTTGGGAAACACCGCTGATGCCATTTTCCTCAAACTCCCCTGCTGTAAGCAGAGTTCCGTCATTTTTTAGTCTTGCTCCTACTGTAGGCATATTTGTCTATCCATTAAGTGTTGTTAAATCCAAAGTCAATGCTATTGACTCCATCGTTATAATTGATGATTCCCTTACTTGTTGTGCCACCGTTTCCGTTAGCTAAATGTATGGAACCACCAACATATAAATCTTTACCAATTGCTGCACCACCCGCCGTTACGAAACTTCCCGTGGTCGTTGAGGTAGCTTGTGTAGTACTATTTATGATAATCTGATTATTTACCGTGATTTGATCACTAATTATGGTCTTTATATTCGCAGAATTTGCGCGGAATATATTGCCCTCAACCAAATCAACTTCAATTTTGTTTGCTACAATTGTATTAGAAACATTCAGATTTGTGATATTTCCTGTATTTGCGGTAATCACGTTAGCTGCTAATATATTAACATTAGCTTGATTCGCAGCAAAAGTTACTATTGTGACGTTGCTAAAGCTTGCAATATTTCCGACAATATTTGCGGTTTCAAGATATGCTATGTTAGCATTTGCTACTGCGACATTTCCAATATTTGCATCTGTTAATTGTAGGTTACCAGATATTGTCGTTGTAGTGGCATTTGCACTAATACTTTGATCGTTTATATAAACTACGTTTGAAAGATACAGGTCTTTATATCTTGCACTAGAGTTGCCCAAAGATAATACACCATTAGCGTTTGGGCGTAGATTTGATCTAAGATTCCCTGTTACTTCTAGGTCTAATGTTGTAACTAAACTTGATGCATTTACGTTTGATCCTACAATGTTACCAGTGTTGGCGTCTAACCTAACGTTACCGGTAGTTATTCCCTTTTTTACATTAAAATTCTTAGTTGTCATTGTTAATCTTTAACGTATGTGCTTAGTATGTTTACCACAGTGTTAGCGTTGCTTCCGGTCGCATACAGTTTTACGTTTCCTGCTGAAATATTACTTGACAAGTCTACAATGTCAAATTCAGTAGAACTTACTGCACCATATATGGTGATATAGCTGTCTGTATTGTCGTGTACCAAAAGCACTTCAATTGACTGGAATCCATCATCATTTCCAGCTTTGATTAAGTATTTAGCGGTTCTGTAAAGTGCTGGATTGAACTGGTCTACTACGGTGTCTGTTGTAACTGCTATGTTTGAACTATTACTTATTACATTAGAACCAACAATAGTATTAGCTACAAGTGTGCCTCTTGCTGTTACAGTGCCACCGGTTGATCCAATAGTAATATTACCTGCTAAAGCACCTACTGTTAAATTAGAAATAGCTATTGGGAATATAGCTGCGTTACCTGTAGAAACATTAGCTGCAATAGTTGCGCCGCCAATAGTAACTAGTCCACCCTGAACATTAGCATTTCCTGCTACTGTAATTAAATTCGTAGATTTATCAAAAGTAAGTCCTGACGTAGCATTGGATGTGCCATCATCATTAAATACGATTTGAGTATTTGCACCCGGAGCACTGACTGTACCAGTAAAGGATCCACTGACGTTACCTGAAATAGAACCAGTAACATTTAAGTTTCCAACATCAACATTACCTGCAACATTTAATCCAGTTAATGTTCCTAAACTGGTAATGTTGGGCTGACTTGATGATTGAGCATCGAATACGCCTCTAAAGTAATTACTGATAGTTAAGTTTCCTAAATTAGCATTTAGTGAACTTATATTACCTGTAATTGTTAGTAAATTACCATCAAATGTTAGGTTAGCACTTGCTCCTAATGTACCTGCATTATTGAATTGTATTTGTGTATTACTGCCCGCAGCACCTATGCTTGCACCACCAGCACCAAGTGCTTGATTAACATAATTTTTGGTAGCAGCGTCCTGTAAATCTACTGGATCTACAACATTTTTAAGTAGCGTTGCTGAGGGGAAGGTAAGTGTTGCCGCTGCCATTTTATGATGTCACTATTATAGATGATGTTTGGCTGAATCCTGAGAAACCATAAATTGAATAATTATAGCTTTCTCCGTTAGCAGAAATTGTTTGTGTGCCTGTAACAGTAGGCGTATCTATAATATCGAATCCTCCAAATATGTGTTTAAATGTTCTACTTTGTAATGTGGCTGCATTTCCCGAATTAGGTACTGCCATCCATAAATAATCTGAAACTGTCGTACTTGTATTTGCGCTTTGGTTGATTGCAAAATTATTATTATTTCTACTATCAGTTACAGTAAATGTAGGCAATGTACTATTCGCTGTAATTTTCCAGAACAACGGATAGTATTTGGTAGCTGCGTTTACTGTACCATTAACTGTATTAGGGATCGTTCTAGTTCCATACCCGTTCAAGCCTGCTCCTGTGTAATCATTTGTTGTAATAGTATAGCTGCTAGTACTGTTAATACTTCCACTTGTTCCACTTGTTTGACCAGTAGAAGAAAGTGAAGTTGTAGTTACTACGCCACCGCTGTATGTTAAATTACCGCTAGCTGTCGTTCCTGTAACGCTTACGCTCCAATTGAATGATTGATTCAAGTTCCAATAAGGAACAGAACTTACTGGGAAGCTACCAGTTATACTGTTAACATTGTATGCCACAGGTTGTGCTGTAGTAAGTGTAGTGCCACTTCCTGTATAAACACCTCTAGATGTAGTTAAGTTTGCACTGACTGTACTAGTAGCATTTGTTTGTACGCTTGCTGCGAAATAGTCGCTAGGAATAGTATAGGTACCGCTATTTCCTGTTATTCCTATTGCTAATAAATTAGCTCCTGTTACCACACTACCCCCGATCGTAATTGTATCGGTGCTTTGTACATTAAACACCGCGTTCGCCAATGAGAATGTCATTCTAACATTTGATGTATTAATTGAGCTTGCTAAGAAATTAGCATATGCATTTTTACTTGACAAACTACTAGATTGCCAATTATTTGTAACTGTCAAACTAACTGGTCCTAACTGATATATCATAAACTTACCTGCTGGAAATAATGGATCAGAATAATCCATAGATACTCCAATAGCTGAACCAGGTACAATTGAAGTAATATTAGCATCTACGCTAGCAACTCCACCTTGAACCGCTGATGCAGGAATGTTTGCTAATTGACTACCATCACCAATAAAGTAGGCCGCTCTGATATTGCCTAACTGATTTATAGTTACTACATTGTTATCTAATGTTACGTTACTCGCTAGTGTAAATTCTGCATTTGAGTTGTCCCAACCCATAAATGCGTCAACTGTATTGCTGCCCTGATATAAATGTAGTAGGCTACCTCTATCGTAACCGTCATTTTGAGTTAATGCTGCGCCATTAGGTCCGCCGCCTAATTCTATAATAGGATCTTTTACATCAATATTAGTTGTGCTTACATAGGTTATGTTGCCGCTTACTGTCAAGTTTCCAGTAACAACTGCATCAGTTACTTGTATTGTGTTACCAACAAAACCATTAGCTTTTAGATTAGCTTCATCATCTCTTAAGGCTAATGTTTGTGGGATAGCATTCGCATCTGAACTTGTGAAGCCAGAGCTAATATCAATCCATGCAAATGTTGTGCCATTATATATGTACTGGTAAATGACATCGTTATCAGTGTCATACCACTGATCACCCATTTTAGCATTAGTAGGGGCAGTTGGTTGTGATACGAATGTAGTAACGACCTTGCTATCTCTAGTAAGATTATTAGATGTGGATATGTTTCCTATTACAGATAATGTGTTTGTAGCGTAATTGAACTGAAGTTTATCTGTCGCACCTAAATTACCATTTTGATTAAATGGTATTTGTGTATTGCCACCAGGTGCTTGTAATGTACCTTGTATATTACCAACTACATTACCTATAAAGTAATTTGCTGTTACATTACCGTCTACAGTTAATTCATCTAGTGTACCTACAGTAGTAATGTTTGGTTGCGCAGAAGTTGTTAATGTACCTGTGATTAGATTTGAAATAACATTGTCTACTGTTATATCACCAGTGGCTGTTATTGATCCAATTACGTCAACGGTATCTTTACCGATGAGCATTACATTCGCTACGCCGTTAGCTGAAAGTCCTACGCTTGTTTCAAATATTGTTATGTTACTATTACCATTTGCAATAGTATCATCAATTCCTGTAATAACACCTGTTAAAAATGCTCCGTTACCGACAAAATAATTAGCACTTACTGCGTTACCACCTAATACATTTCCTGCACTAACATTACCTGTTACCGATAAGCTAGTTAACGTGCCGACACTGGTAATATTAGGTTGACTACTTGCTGTTATTGTTCCGGCAGTATTTGCGTTATCTGCTTGACCTGAATACGTAGCGTAATTTGCATTTGCTACTTCGCTTACGTTTGCTCCGTTGATATCACTTAAACTTGCGCCACTACCGACAAAGAATGTTGCTGTTATTGTTTCTGCATCATTAATATTACCTACAGAAATGTTTCCAATAACATCTAGGTCAACAAGTGAACCTACGCTAGTAATATTAGGTTGACTGCTTGATGTAACTTTAACCGCAGTGTTTGCATTGTCTGCTTGACCTGAGTAAGTAGCAAAGTTAGCATTCGGAACTTCACTTACATTTGCACCATTTATATCAAATAAATTATACGCATTACCAAAATAGTTTACTGCTGTAACATCAAGCAAGCTTACTAGATTACCTGTTGTTATATTACCAGTTACGGTTAAATCAGTTAATGTGCCGACCGATGTAATATTTGGCTGTGCTGCTGTTGTTACAGTACCCGCAGTTACCGCTGATGTAGCATAATTAGCATTATTAGCTTGCTCAGAATAGCTTGCAAAATTAGCGTTAGGTACTTCACTTACGTTCGCACCATTTATTAAAGATAGATTACTTCCGTCACCAACAAAGAAGTTTGCTACAGCAATATTACCTAAATTAGCATTTTGTGCTGAAACATTCCCTGATACTGTTAGTGAAGTTAATGTGCCAACACTTGTAATATTAGGTTGTGCTGCATTGGTAACTGTATTTGCTGTATTAGCGTGATTTGCTTGTGTAGCATTGCCTGCAAAATTTGCGTAGTTGGCGTTTGCTACAGTACCTACTATATTAGCTGCCTGTAAATCTGTTAGATAATAACCATTGCCTGAGAAAAAATTAGCTTGTACAAAATTACCTAGGCTAGCATTACCGGATATAATATTACCGGATACGGATAGATTAGTTAGTGTACCAACACTTGTAATATTAGGTTGATTAGCGAATACAACTGTATTTGCAAAACTGGCTAAATTAGCAAAGTTAGCAGCATTTGAATGCCATGAGTGATTAGCGTTGGCAACTAAACCGACAACATTTGGCCCTGCTGTATATGTTAAGAAATAACCATTTGCGTCTATAAAGTTAGCCTTAACCATGTTACCTAAATTAGCATTACCTGCTGTTAGGTTACCTGTTATGTCTAATCTTACTAATGTACCTAAACTTGTAATATTAGGTTGATCTGCTACTGTGACATTTCCTGCAAAGTTTGCGTTGTTAGCCTGACCTGAATAGGTAGCAAAGTTAGCATTTGGAACTTCGCTTACGTTCGCGCCTGTTATATTAGATAAGTGTGATCCGTTACCTACAAATAAATTACCAGTAATTACATTACCTGAAATATTACCTGTGACTGCTAAACTTGTTAATGTGCCAACGCTTGTAATATTTGGTTGTTCTGCACCTAATACATGTGTAGCGTAATGAGATGAATTAGCATTTGATGCATTTGCTACCGTGCCAGTAACATTAGCACCTGTGATGTTTGATAGTTGATAACCATCACCTATAAAATATGCTGCTGTTACGTCATCAACAAAGGTTGCTTCATCACCAGTTATTATACCATCAACATTTAATCCTGTTAATGTGCCAACACTTGTAATATTTGGCTGTGCCCCTATTGTTACTGTTTCTGCTGTATTAGCGTAGTTTGTATAAAGAGCATAGTTAGCATTTGCAACTGTGCCTACAACATTAGGTCCTTTAATATTTGATAGATAACCGCCGTCTCCTACTAAAAAATTAGCAACAGCAGCGTTTCCTAAATTACTTGTACCTAAAACTGTTAGATTACCTAAACTACCAACTGTAGTAATATTTGGTTGATTTGATGCAGTTACATTTCCTGCAAAGCTTGCGTAATTTCCGTATTGAGCAAAGTTAGCATTCGCTACGATTCCTGTAACGTTACCGCCTTCTATCTCAGTAATACCTACACCGTTACCTATAAAGTTTTGGGCTGTAATGTTACCTAAATTATGAATGATTACTTCATTATTAGTTAGCGATATATTACTGGCAAAAGTATACCCATTAGCATTACTGTCCCAACCCATAAAACCTTTAAGGGGGATACCATCATAGTAATGAACTAATATACCGCGGTTGATATAATCATTTGCTACTAATGCGCCACCAAATGGATCACCACCTAATTCTAGTATAGGATCTTTAACATTTAATGTTTGTACGTTTGAATATATTGCGGTACCTTGAACAACTAGATTACCGTTAATTGTTGCATCGCCTTGAACTAGTAATGATGAATTCGCTACCAAAGCCTCTGCTAAAAGATTACCTGTAACATTAAGCTGCTCTAAATTACCAACGTTGGTAATATTTGGTTGACTGTTACCAATAACGAATTGAGTTGTGTTAGCTGCTAATGAGTTTAGTGTAACGTTTGCAAATGCTGCGTAGTTTGCATTTGCAACTACACCAACAACGTTTGCTCCTGTTATACCTGAAAGTTTACTACCATCTCCCGCAAATGCGATAGCGTTTACTGTACCTGTTGTAGGATCGTATGTAAAGTTATTGTCACCGCTGAATGCAGAAGTGTTGTTATATTGTACTGCAAGATTTGGACCTCTTGCATAAGGTAAATCAACATTAGCAAAAACTAATGTTCCTGATCCATCAGTTTGCAGATATTGACCTGCGTTACCACCAGTAATAGTTAAGTTGCCGATTATACCTAAATCAACAGCACCAGTAGCCTGCAGGCTGTTAGCCGTAATATTAGCATTACGATCAATAACGTCTATAGCAGGATATGCTCCTACTGAAAAACCTGCTTCTGAATTAAATTTAGTTAATGCCATTTAATTTTAAATTGTCCTATATTGTGTAGTCCAATTAGTAGAGTTACTACTGCTTGGTGTAACTATTAATTGTAAAAATCCTGCTGCTAATCTAACACTTAATGCACCTGTTGCCCCACCTAAATTAACAGCTCCGTATTTTGAAAATTCTACAGAAGTACCATTGTGTACGGCAGATATAGACTCAACGCTATATTTAGCACCCGAATTTTCTTCACCTTTTATGAAAAATTCTGCCCCTCTGATATCAGCTATTGGTATACTAGCGATTACTTGATTAAGCGCAGTTGATGAAGTTGTAACAGTTGCGTGTCCAACTTTAGTAATACCTAATACAAACTCAGAACCTGATATTGTATTTGCTAATAATGTGCCATTAACTTCCGCAGTGTTTGATGTGACTGTAAGTACATTAGCGTTTCCATTAACACTTATGGTTACATTACTGTTTTCGTTGACTTTTACGTTACTGGTACCGTTAAATAATTCGTCTGTAATCGGTGTTGTGTAATATATTGAACCAGCACCATTTGTTGTTAATACCTGACCATCTGTGCCAGGTGTCGTTGGATATAATGTATTTGCTATTCTTAATGCTGTAGTATTTGCTACACCAGTTACATTTAAATTACCATTAACATTTAGTCCGGTCAAGTTACCTAAACTTGTAATGTTAGGTTGAGTACCAGTTAAAACTCTGCCCTCAATATTACCTTTGAAAACGTTTGCTCTAATGTTACCTAAATGATTAGGTATGATAAGTTCGTTTAGTGAGCTTCCTACATTTGAAACTGCTATAAATTCTTGATCCTGAGTTTTCCAACCAAAGAACTGATTTTCTGGGGCTGTTCCGTCCGATGTGTAGTTTTGTAATAGTAAACCTCTATCTTTACCGTCATACCCTTCTGCGTTAGCACCATTCGTACTACCACCAATTGGTATTATAGGATCTTTAATAGCAACAGTGTCTACATTCACATATTTTGTATTACCGTTAACAGTAAGATTTCCTGTAATATTAACATCACCTGTAGCAGTTGTTGCGCCAGTGACATTTAAATTAGTTGTTGTTACGTTACCATTTGATCTGATATTATTAGTAACTAAGGTATCGCTATCGTTTTTGATAGGCAGATCACCTAAATATACACCGTCATTAGATAACCATAAATTACTCCAACGATTTTCTTGATTACCTATGACATAGGTGTTACTAACATTAGGTATTAAATTAGAACTTATCGTACTGGTAATACTTAAATTACCTACCTGTAAGTTACCCGAAACTGATAAGTCGCTTGCAGATAATGATGCACCAACTGATAAGTTACTTGTTAAAACAATTTGATTTGCAGTTATGATATCAGCAGTTACGTTACCGGTAGTAGTTAAATTTCCTGTAACTGAAGTTTCTCCCGCTGATAGATTACCTGTAAAAGATCCGGTGTTCGCAGCAATGTTATTGCTTATGTTTAAATTATTTCCAGAATAGTTATTAGCAGCTACATTACCTAAAACAGATAGATTACCAGTCAACTCTTGATTTAAACCACTTATATTTTGACTAACATTTAAATTAGCAGAATTAATTGTATTACTAGTTATTGAATTACTGGTTATATTGTTGCTATTAACGTTGGCAAAATTTGCAGTATTACCTGTAATACTATCAGTGTTTATAAACGTGTTAACAGTTAAATTACCTAAATTACCTAATTGTATAATATTAGGCTGATTAGGAGTTTGTAATGTGCCTATTATATTTTCTGTAGCAATAGACTGTGTTGCACTTATATTTTGTGATTGAATGGTTCCTCTTACGTCTAATACATTTAAATTTTTATTAAATGTAAACGCATCAGTAGCATCTGCTGTTCCAGTAGTATTAAAAATAACAGAGGTATTGATTCCAGGAACTGTTAAGTTACCTGCGATATTACCTATAACGTTGCCAAAAAAGTATTGTGCTGAAACATTACCAATTGATGTTATGTTTCCGGCTATAATTGCATTAGCAACGTTTAATGTATTCGATATTGGATTAAAAGTAAGTGAATCTGTGGCTCCAAAGTCACCGTTAAGATTATATTGTAACTGATATGTGTTTCCTGCAGGCTGTGCGAAATCGACGGGAGCTCCATTAGCATAGCGATAGTCATCTGTGAATATAGAACCTGTTACAACATTGCCTGACAATAAAGCATTACCTGTGGTAATATCGCCATTCGCTAAAATAACTTCTGTTGGATTTTCCCCTACCGAAAAACCTGCAACCGAGTTAAGGGCTTTAATTGACATTTCTTTTTGTTATCCTTCTTTAACTGTAGTCACCATAATCTTATAGGTGATCTGATTAGAAGTCATTGGGCTTACAGTCAGTATGACGTTACCTGTTTCGTTTTTGATTCTAACATCGCATACTCCACCGTTTATATCAATTGTACCGTATTCAAAATACTCAACGGTGTCACCTAAAACACCTGCAATTAATTTACTAGTTTGTCTTGTGTTAGCAGTTGCATCAGTTGCAACAACAACATAGTCAATTGAAGATACTGTGTTAGCAGCTATTGTATGTAGGGGCTGTTCTGGTGTGCTACTGTTTGTTGTTGCGTTAAACACTATGGCTTTGCTAAATTCAAGAGGTCCTACCCCCAACGTAATACTATTTGTTACTAGATTACCATTTAAATTTAAAGTAGCATTTGCATAGTCAAACTTAAAATTATCGTCTGAAAAAATTATCCCAGCTTTATTATATACAATACCTTTGTCCGGACCCACAACTGCAAAATCACCAGTAATATTTCCTTGAACGTTTCCAATAAAATTATCCGCACTTATTGTTCCACTAGTGATAAGATTACCAGACACGTTAACATTTGCAAAGGTTGCGTTTATTGCACTAAGATTACCGTTTGATGTTATGAGTGGTTGAGGAGGTATACCATATGTATAACCGCCTGCTGAGTTAAATGGTTCTGCTGCCATGAATTCTTCCGTAAAAAATATAGTAATATACTTTATTTATCTCTATTTTGGCTTTATATGTTACGCAACATAACAAAAAAGCGCACCGAAGTGCGCTTCCTTGTTCTTCCCATCCCGATTGAGAATAAAAGATTATTGGAATGTTAGGTTGCTTACTGCGATTTCACCAACATAGTCAGCCGCGTTACCGAAGCTTGATGCAGTGTTAGTTAACTCAATATAACCATAACGAGTCATGAAGCTAACTACTGGCTCAAATGTTGATGGATCTAGAACAACACCACTGCTCATCAATGGAATGTATGGGCAATAGAATGCTGCTGCGTCAGTTTCGCTTGATCCTTTGTAACCAACTAGTACTGGAGTTGTGTCAGGAGCATAGCTATCAACAAACACACGCATAGCACCATTCAATGTACCAACAAACTTAGTGTTTGTAGGAGCTTCGAATGTACCTTCTGTTGTACGTGCAAATGCTGAAGTTGTAGCTGACTGTAGAACAGTCAATGCTGCTGAGCTAACAACTGCCCAGTTACCAGCGCCACGACGTGTACGCTGAGCGATTAAGTTAGCAACACGGTTGATTAGAACAGCTAATGCAGCGTGTTCGTCACCAACATAAGTAGCTGTACCGCTTACTGTAGCTTGGTTGAATGTAAATTCAGTTGTTGCTAATGTACGTAGTGATAGCAAGATTTCCTGATCGATTTCAGCAGTAATTTCTTGTGCTAACGCTGCCATAATTTCTGCTTCAACGTCAATACCATGCTGGCTTTGAGCGTCTTGTGCAGCTTCGAATGTCCAACGAGCTTGTAGCTTACGTGACTTAGCTTCAACAGCCTGACGTAAGATTTGTACGCTGATTTGCTTACCGCCGTTACCTTCTAAAGCAGCAGTATCGTTACCAGTGTAACCACTTGTTGATGAATCACCTGACTTAGCACGTGAATATGCTTGAGCAATCTTGAATGGTGATAGTGCTTCTTCACCTGCAACAACGCTTGTACCTGCTGCGCTGTTGTCTGTTAAGCTGTTTGCATAACGTACACGTAGTGTATGAATTTGGCCTACTGGACCAGTCATTGGCTGAACGCCGACTAGTTCATTAGCGATAACAGTAGGCATCACACGACGGATAACCGGTAGAATTACACGGTTTAATGTAGCGATGTTACCAGCTGTTGTTGTACCTGCTGAACTTTCAGCAAGTAGTTGCTTGCGAGTGTTTTCTAAAAGAACACCCATTGTTGAACGACGATTTGCCTTTAAGCCTTCTAACAGAGCTTCTTTGGTCTCGTCCCAACGGCTTTCTAAGAGTACTTGTGACATAATATATTTCTCCTAATTCGTATGTCTAATTAAAGCCCTGCCAAACGCTTAATGTCGATCACGTTGTCACGTGATTCTTCGACTTTAGGTTTGATTGCAGCTTTATCACCAGTAACTTCCTTAACTGATTCAGTTAAAACAGGTTTTCTACTTGTTGTTTTTTCTGTTCCGTTATTAAGAACTGCTGGTAGATACTTATCAAAAGCGGCCTGTAAACGATGTGTTTGGACGCTTTCTAGTAAGTTCTTCATTAATGAAGCCTTTTCTTCGTTTAATGGACCTAGCAAATCTGCCATAGTCTTTTCACGAAGGTTGCTTTCCTTAATTACACGAACTTCACGTTCTTTACTCTCAACTAGAACTCTCGCTCTGTTGATTTGGTCGATGGACTCGGCTAGTTGTTGGTCTTTTTCTTCTAATGCATTAATTAACTTACGTGTTTCCGCTTTCTCATTTAAATGAGTTACGCTAAACTCGCTTGCATATGCTTCAAAGATTTTACGTCCAAATGCATTTTCACGTGCAAGTTGGATATCTTCCTTCAACTGACCAATTTCACCCTTAAGTTGTGATGTAACAGCACTGTTGATACGCTTTGCGCTTTCGGCAACGAACTTTTGCTTCAATGCCACTAATTGCTTGCGTCCTTCAGCAACCAACTTAACCTTAGCTTCAACAACTGCTTGCTTGTCTTGTGCGAATTCTTTAATTTCACGTGCAAGTGCATGAACAATAAATTGCTCTAGCTTTTGTTGACTTTCTTTTTGTATTTGGCGATCACTACGTAGTTCTTTGATTTCTTCTGCTAATTTTGTTACCATAAAATCATTGAACTTACTTGCGTTTTCACGTAGTTTTAATTGTGCCTTAACGCGGTCTTCGTTCATTGCTTGTCTATCATTGTGAAATTCTGCAATTTCTTGTGATAAACTCTCTGTCATCATGTTGTCAAGGGCTTCCACCATTACATTCTTGTCATGTTCATATCTTTGTGCGAATTCCTCACGTAGTTCTGCACGGACTTGTTCTTTGGCTTCATGTAACTTATATTCCCATGCCTCGTTTATAGCTTGGCTGGTTTCTTCGTTAATGATACCACTCTCAAGTAATGGTTTGATAGCATCTAACATGCTTAAACTCCCTTATATCTTGAGGTCCTTGATAAGACGAACCACTTCGTCTTTCAGGTATCTCTGTACTTTCTTGTCGTTTTGTGCGTCTTTTGCTATTTCTAGTAACTTATGACCATGCTTCATATTCATCATGCCTTCATAAATTGCTTTTGGATAAGCATTAGGCGCACTAGGCTGTGCGACAATATCCACAGTGACTATTTCAAAGTCACTAACCTTACCTGTAGTATCATCCACGTTGCCGCTTCCTCTACTACTAACACCTAACTTCACTCCAGCTTCTAACATACTTGAAATAAGTTGTCCCATTGGAGTTGGTAATATTTTCAATTTACCGAAACCATTAGGACCGTCCATCCACATATTAGTAATCATGTGTGACACACGGTCTAAATTGATTTTTAAATCATCTGGGTGGTCAACCTCGCCTAAAACGCTGTTGCCTTCAAGAATTTGTTCATTTAGAGTTTGCACAGCATTTTCAATTTCATTAACAGGGTAAACACGCTCATTTGCGTTCTTTACCCCGCCCTGAATGAAAATACCCTTCATATAGAGAGACTTTTTGTTCTCTCCATCTGCTATACTTTCAACGACCATGTTAGCACGGTCGAATGTTAAGTTTTCTCTAAGATACAAAGCCATTTGTTTTAGAGTTCCTTACTTCTTAATAATTTTCTTAACGGACTTCTTGGACTCACCAACGATACTCTTGTTGTTTTGTCCTTGGCTTCCTTCACCGTGCTTTGGCTTAGGAGCTGCTTCGCCCTTTTCACTAAAGTTCTTACCACCTGGTGCGTTCTTGTAACTACCTGGAATTGTCTTTGGACTTGGGTTTAATACACCACCTTGTGTACCACCTGAACTTGACTCACCTGAGAAGTTAACTGCTTTAGCGCCAGTTTGTGTGACTTTTGGCTTGCTTAGTGCAACACTCTTTGTGTTCTGACCGTCATCACCACCTATTTTGCTGTCATATAGGCCAGGAACTTTTTTCAATTGAACAGATTCTTCTAGATTTTCTTCTTCATCTAGTGCTTCTGATTCTTCAACTGCTTCTTCTCCTTCTGGGTCACGAGAGCCTTCCATAAACTGTTCTTCATCGCCCATGTCGCCCATTTCTTCATCGCCCATGTCGCCTTCTTGGCCCATTAGTTCTTCGAACTCAGCCATTAGCATATCTAGTTTATCTTCTAGATCAACAACACGGTCCTCTAATTCTTCTTCACCGTCGCCCATATCCATATCCATGTCTGACTCATCGCCCATACCATCTTCGTCATCAACGTCAATGTCGGCAAACTCATCATCTTCTTCGGTCATGCCTGATTCTTCTCTCTCAACTTCGGCTCCGATTTCACCTAATAGATCACCTACTTCACCATGGGGCATATCGCCTTCTGCGTACATCATGGACTCATATATTTCACGACTTTTTTCTACTACGATATCGTGAAATAACGCACGTGCTTTATCTTCTTCCTCATTGATAATCATATCAATAAGTTGTTCAAATTTTCTGTTATCCATTATTCAATTCTCCTATAGAAATGGCTTTGTAAATTTATTTAGCGAGTAGTACTAAAAACAGCTCAAAATGTGCTATTTTTTTACGTTTTTTGAAAAATTTTGGATTAAATTGGTGCCGCAGCCTGTTCAGCTGGTTTATATTGATTACGTATTTTTTTGAGTTTTTGTGCCCTTTCGTAATTTCTTACATCATTCATCTTACGTAGTTTACGAATTTGGCGTAATGTGAGTTTAGTTTTGCGACTTTCTTTCCAACGTGGTTTGCTGTTATCGTCTTTTTCATCCTGATAACCTGGTACTGCTTTGTCAAACATTTCGAAAAGTTTCATACTATTATTTATCTTACATAGCGCCCGGTGGAGCCATTGGTGGTGCCATTGCGGGCGCTGATTCAGGACCCATAACACCTGGGGCTACTTCAGGAGGTTGGCCCATATCTTGACCTTGTTCCATACCTTCTGCACTTTCTAAGTCAGTGTCTATGTCACCTGCACTAACTCCGATGTTACGTAGGTCTCCGCCTTGTGGTTCCATATCATCAGGCTTTTCTCTTTCTTCTTCCCACATTTTTTCGTTTTCTTTGAGTTCTTCTTCAGTCAATCCTAAGAAACGTTTGAGTGCGAATCGTTTACTAATGTAGGGGAAGGCTTCCATACTAGCAAATGTTGTTACTCTTGCTGTGTCAAGTTCACTTTGGCGATATGCTGCAAAGTTCTGTGGTTCATTGAATCGTAAGTCAAACAAACTAGAATCAATGTTAAACCCTCTCCAACGTAGGAAAAGCTTGAATTCATTATCTATTTGTTGACTGACAGACTTTTGTAATCTCTTGCAATATTCATTAAATCTAAATTCCTGAATCATTGCAGTACCTACACGACCATCATTTAATGGTGTTTGACCATCATCAGGTCCAGTAGGTAAGTAACTACTTGGAACACGTAGACCACGTGCTAATCTATTATTGAAGTATTTTAGGTCATCAATCTCACCTAAGTTTTGACCGCCCTGTAGTATTTCTACGCTTGATCCACGACCGTCAGCAGTAACAGGAAAGAAGTAATCTTCATTGATACTTAGTGGATTATATGTAGCATCCATTGTGCCGCCACCGCCACCTACTGTTGGGATTCTACGCTGATGAATCTCATTCTTAACACGGTCAACGAAAGCCATAGCCATATGACTTGGCATATTACCAACATCAATCTTAAACATTCTGCGCTCTGGAGCACGTGAAATACGGTAGATAAGAATAGCATCTTCCAGCAATTCTTTTTGTTTGTATACTTTAAATATATTCTCTAAAATACTTTGACCAAAAGGCCAATATCTGTCTAACCCCTCTGTTAAACTTAGATGAACAATATGTTTAGCATCTATTGCGGATTCATTTTGTCCTAAACTAAATCTACTTCCTGTGGTACCGTAAGGCTCATTCGGAACTGTGTAACTATATGGCGCGCTATATCCTGCTGTTGGGGGTTGCGCTTGAAAATCTGTTGTAGTCTTTGCTGCAACTGAAAGATTCTGTAAATTTACGTTAATGTCTTTGATGACATACTGCTCAGGTTCTTTACCTGTACTTTCATTGACAATTACTTTGCCAACTTTAGTCATGTCTACCCAATATAACTTAAAATTCTCAGGGTCACGGATAAAGACTTGATCACCGTACTTTATAGTGTTTCTGAAGATTTTAAACATACGGTTGTCAAACTCATTGAGTTTGCACCATTGTTGTAGTTGCTTTTTAATTAGTTCTACTTCGTGTTCAGTAGGATCTTCTTTAAAATCAATGTGAAAAGGTGTGCTATTTTGTTCGTTTAGTTGTGTACTGAACTCAGCGATAATGTCTAAACAAGCATTGACTTCGGCATCTACATCCATCATTTCGTATTGGTTATATCTTTCAATACGATTAGGATGTCCAGTATAAACTTCTGGCAATCTGCTTAGATAATTCTTGTATCCAAATTCTTGATTGTTCCAACCACCAGTTGGGCTGTTCCAATTATCGGAATTACTGTTAAAACCAGAAATGGGGCTTAGTGCCCCTGTAGTATTAACAGCCGTAAAACGCTTTTTATATTTCATACTTGTATTTATTGTTTAATTGCGTAGATACATTTTTAGATCGTTGTGTATGGAATTGCTGCGATCCACACTAGAAATCATATTTTCAAGCTTATTAACTAACGCATCTGCTAATGATGTATCTACTGTATCCTCTTGATTTTCTTGGTAAAATTGATTTAAGTTTACTATTTTTGCCTTAATATTATTGGTTATCTCAGTAAAATCTACTGTAGTATCTTTAGCTTTTAGATCAACTTTGTTGGTCTTTTCTTGTAGTTTTTGACGCATTTCATTAGCTCTTTCAGCTAATTCATTAAACTTTTTCTTATGGTCAATCTTAAGATTTTTGTCATTAATCTTTACTTGAATTGGTTTTCCATTGAATGGGACGATTGCCTCTCTACCATGTAGTGTAACATCATAACCAGATTCTGGACCTTGACCTACGCCACCTCTTTTAAACTGAGGATAAATGTGTTTTGTTCCCTTAACTAAACTACCACCCTCTTTAGGCATGCCGCTAAAATGCATAGGATCCTTCCACTTACCTCCCCAATCCTTACCCCATCCTAAGCCATATTTTTTCGCTAATTGAGAAAAATATGCTGGCATGTCAGTTTTAACTGGTCCTTCACCTCCAGTATCCATGTTACCCCAGTTTTCTTTAGCATTAACATCAATGGCTATACCAAAGGCATGTGCGCTATAAGGACCTCCACGAACCGTATTATGTTTTCTATAACCGCTTAGTGTTTTTACCTTATAGCCCCTTTCTTCCATTTCATCAATCAATCCTTGAAATTGTTTTTGGAATCTAGCATCTACATAATCTATGTTACTAAACTTTCCTTTGACAGGTGCTAGCTCAGGGTATATTGTTCTATCATCATCTTCACCGCTCTCCATCTTAGGCGGCTTATATGGTCTTCTTTTCCCATCATCTTTTTTGTCTGTTCTTACGGGCGGAACTGTTTGATCCGCTTTAGTTGTTTGCTTGCGTTCTTTTTCTACCCTACGACTTTGATCAAGTAGTTTTTTTCTATCTCTTTCAAGTTCTTGTTTGGTTCTTTTTTCTTCTAATTCTTTTTCTTTACGTTTTAATATTTCAATTTCTCTTTGTTTACGCTCAATCAATATTTCGTTATTTCTTTGTGTTTCTTTAGCTAGGTCGCTTGTTGGATCTTTTTGAACGTCTGCATCTAATTTTGTTTTTCTTTCTTGTGCTTCTTTTAATTCCGATTCAGAGAGTTTAATTGATTTAGCTATATTTTCTCTATCTTTTATTTGTTTGGATATCTCATCAATTTTTCCATCTAGTTCTTTTTTAGTTTCTCCTAATCCATCCTTACTACTTAAAATAGTTTCTAATTCTTTTAATGATTCTTCTAATTTCCCGTCAATTGGTAACATAAGTGCTAATTTAATAGTACCTCTTGCTGTCTGCTTTACAATTTCTATTAATCCAAGTATAACATCTACGCCGGTTCCAAACAACATTTGACTTAGTTTATCATTTAAATGACTGGCTTTTCTCTCTAAATTTATTGTTTCACTTTGATTTGATTTTCTAGCATCCTCCCGTTTAGCAGCAGCCTCTACCATTTTATCAACATCTTCTTTACTTCTAATTTCTAATAATCTAGTTGCGCCTGCGATAGTATCACCTGATGATGACATTCTTTCTCTAAATTCATCACTGAAGGTTAAAGCTTCTCTATTGCCCTGCGTAAATTGTTGTTCTGCTTTTGCTATTTTTCTTGCGAGTTCAACCTCATCCATTGTTCCTGCTTCAACATCACGAACCCATTTTGCAATTTGTCCTTGAGTTTTATACAATAGCATTTCACCTTCTTTGGTAGTAGCTGTACCATTAGCTACGAAATCTCTTAATCCCGAACTATAATCATCACCTAAATTTAATCCAACAATGGCTCCTGCCTTATCAAATGCATCAATAGCTTTTTGATTACCTTTGGCTGTAAGTTCTTGAATTTTTAATGCGTACCTAATATCTTTGCGATTCTTAGCAATTTCTTGAGCAACTTTATCTCTTGATTCACCTGTTAATGCACTTAACTTAGTTAAAGATTTTGCGTACTCTAATGAGCTTTCACGCAATAGATTATCATTTGATGTAAGTTTTAATCCTACTGTAGCTTGACTTTTAATATATTCTAATTGAAGTTTGTTTAGTTCTTTTGGACCCAAACCCAACTTTAAAAAGCTTTCCTGCGCCCCTTCTAGTTGGGTAACGTTAAAAACACTTGCTAATCTATCTAAACCTTTAGCCGATGTTTCTCCTAATGAGGTAAGAGTTGTTCCCGAATCTTTGACTAGCTTATAAAACTCTTTTGAATTAGCAAGTGTATATCCTGCTTGGTGCATTAAATCAAGAATTTGATCTGTAGTTCTACTTGCTGTTACTCCTAATGCCGATACACTATCATAAAATTGAGTTAAGCTTTCACCAAACTGAGTCACTGACTTTAAGCTTGCTTCAAAGCCTTTTATTACTCCCTTAAATGCTATTCCATATTTTCCAAAAAATACGCTAAATCTTTGTATGGAATTTGAGGTGGCAGTAATTGCACCATCAAATTTTTGAAAATCGCTGTTTATATCACTTATACTAGAAGCAGTTGATTTAAGAGTAGTGGCAAATGTTTGTAAAGATAGTTTTACTGCATTTGCTCCTGTTGCAGCAGTTTTAGAAGCAGATGCAATATCTGCGCTGGCAGAACCTAACGATCTAGCTAGGTTAGATAATTCTCTGTTAATTTCTTCTGGAGTTGCCATGTATTATCTTCTACTCTTTAGTAAAGTAGTATATTGATTATCTACGTTTTCATTCATCTTACTAGCTAAAACATCCATTTTTTCAACTATAACAGATAAAATATCATTAACATTATTAGATTTCATTTGAGATTTTTCGGGCATCTTAATAGTATTATCAATTGATTTTTTAAGTGTTTCTGCATAGTTACCTGTAATACTATCCATATTATCCGTATCTCTCAATATATTTTTACTATTCATTTCAAAATTAGCAGGTACGGCATCTATTTTCATATTTTGCATAGCATTTTGAAGTGATGCAAAAATGTCAGTGTTATTACTAGCACCGGGTTGTGCTGACATTAATTTTGATAGTAAATCTTCAGATAAAGAAACATCAGCTGGTAAATTAATACCATTCGGTAAAGGTATTTTGGCATTTCCACCTAAATGTGAAACAAGGCTATTAGCTTGATTTGGATTCCTAGCGATACCACCTCGCATAAATTTTTGTGTTGGTTGTTGACCATTGCTAGGAGCAGATGTACTTGTTCTTGGTTGTTCGTTAGTATTTACCGTCGCAGTAGTTGTACTTGTAGGAGTTTGAGGTGGTCCAACAGTATTTGCGGTAGCTGATTCTTTTGGTTGCTGATTCTTCGCTGCTTCCTTATTTGCCGCTTCTTCTTTTGTTTTACCTTCTCTTAAATTTTTCTCTCTTTCTTCTAATGCTTTTTTATATCCTTCAGTACCTAAAAGTTTTTCTAATTGTTGGGTTGTTCCCCTGTATGTTTCTTCTGCTTCAAGATAGTTGTATCTTTCTTTAACTAAAGATGGATTCTTAAGTAGGGCCTTTACAGAATTTGGATCTTCAAATTTTGATTTAGGTGATGTTCCTTTTTCTTTAAATAATTTTTCTATTCGAATCATTTCTTTATTTGATTCGATCTGTTGATCAAGTAATTCTTCAATAGAATCAAACGCAAATGGCATAGTAGGATCTACTTTAGACTTATCACCGAAATTTTTAGCTAAGCCAATAAAATTTACAAACTTCGTTATACCTTTAGTTAATGCCTGCAATGAATAAATTAATCCTTTGAATGCAGCATGTACAGGTCCAGAAATTAATTTTATAAATTCATCAAACGCTCTGGTTAATTGAGTAGTTGCATCTTGAATCGCAACTTGACCATCTTTTATTTCGTCTTTTCTATCTTTGACATTTTTAACATCGTCTTTTACTTGCTGCGATGTGTTTTCACCAATCGTTTTAGATTGGAATTCCATTGTTTTTGCAGAAATCGCATAAACATTGCTTAAACCTTGCGCATCTAGTTGGAATCCTTTTCCTAATTTTTCAAATGTAGCCTTATTAGCTTGTTGAAATCTTCTTCTAAACTCATCTTCTTTAATCATTCCCTTTTCGAATGATTGCACTGTTTCTACAAAATCTAAACCAGCCATACTAAATCGTTGCTGTAGCGCAGCAGCGGCAGGACCAACGGCAGATCCCTTAGCAACAACTTCCATAACTGCTTTACGTGAGCCTTCATCAACTTGGCCTGCTAGTTCAACACCTCTTTGAATATTCAACTTAAGTTGTTGACCATTCTTTTGTTGCATTCTTTCTTGCAACGCTAGATTATATCCAATGTCTTTTAAATCGTTTTCTTGCCTTTTCTTAATCTCATCAATATTTTCACCAGTTAAGGCACTTAACTCAACTAAATTTCTTATATAAGATAATGATTCTTTTCTTAAAGTTTCATTATCTTTGTATCTACGGCCACCTAATTTTATTTCATTAGCAAGATATGAAGCTTGTAATTGCGCTACCTTTTTTTGTCCTATACCTAAGCGTGTGAATTCTTCCCTAACAACAGGTTCCATCTCGACAATTTTCATGAAGTTTTTAATACCAACGCCAGCTGTTGTGCCCAATCCTGTTACGTTGTTACCAAATTCAGCGACCACATCTACTAGTTGCGTAAATGCACCGTCGCTAACAGTCCACTTCATTTCAAGTGCTAAATCTCTTAAGCCGTCGGTGCTAAATGCAGTAGCACCTCCCATCTCTGCTAATTTGTCATACCCCTGAATAAGAGTATCGTCTGTTTTTAAAACCTGTCCTACAAGTTTACCTACAACTTTTATTAATAAACCTGCGACTATACCAAAAGGTCCTAACAAGCTTACTAAATCACCTACCCCTGAAGCTGCTTGATCGATAGCAGATCCGTATTTTCCCATACTCCCCGAATTTTCAGTTAAAGTTCTTGAAAAGGATATGGCACTTCCGGCTAACTGCTCAACTCCGGCTTTAGCTCTTTCTATTCTTTCTCTTTTTTCTGCTTCTGCTTCTACTGCCCTACGTAGGGCGTTGGCAGCTTCCCTAGCCGCTCTGGAAGCATCTTCGCTTGTATCTCTTAAGTCATCAGGAATATCAGCCATGTGTTTTTTGCCACTAAATATTTGACTATTATATTTAGTCGCAAAAAATTACCGTTTTAGGAGATAGAATGAGCAGTATCGAACATAACCCACTTAAGCAATACTTTCGCAGACCAGGAATCTATTTAAAATTACCAACTCAAGGGAAAGGATATGGTCCTGATGTTTTGGTTATGACAGAAACTGGTGAACTACCAGTTTATCCTATGACTGCTATTGATGAGATAACCAGTAAAACACCTGATGCATTATACAATGGATCAGCGGTGGCTGAGATAATACGCAGTTGTGTACCTAGTATTAAAGACCCATGGGCTATAAGCAGTGTTGATTTGGATGCTATATTAGTTGCTATTAAAATAGCGACTAATGGTAATGATATGGATTTAGATACTACATGTCCAAATTGTAATGAAGATAGTAAGTTTGGATTAAATTTAAGTTTTGTACTTAATAACTTCGCCCCGGGTGATTATGATAGACCATTAATGATTGATAATTTACGTATTAAATTTAGACCATTAATGTACAAAGAACTTACTAATAGCACTGCAAGGCAATTAGAAATTCAAAGAGCATTTATCACTCTAAACTCTATGGAAGAAGGCCCAGAACGTGAGGCTAGAAGTACCGAAATTCTCAAAATAATCGGGGACAGCACAATTGATGTATTAGTTAATGTTATAGAATACATAGCTACACCTGAAGCAGTAGTATCTGAAAAGGCTTATATTAAAGATTTTCTCAATAATACCGATAAGAAAACCTTTGAAATGATTCGTGAAACCAGCATTAAATTAAGAGAAACCACACAAATTAAACCATTACATATTGCATGTACACATTGTAAGCATGAATATGATCAACCATTCACGTTGAACATCAGCGATTTTTTCGAATAAAGCTTCTATACCTCGACTCCGAGGGTATCGGGAAGCTTATAGAAGGCATGGAGAAAGACGTTAAGGCTATTAAGAAAAATGCACAACGTATAGCCTGGTATATGCGCGGAGCTGTATCCTATGAAGATGTATTAAACATGAGCCCGGAAGAACTCCAATCATTAAACGAAATTATTGAAGAAAACCTAGAAACCACAAAAAAATCTCAGATGCCATTCTTTTAAGAGATTAGCTTCGCTAATCTAAGTCCTTCACACTCATTCGCTATCGCTCATTCGTTTGTTCGGACTTATTCTTATTATAGGATTATATTAACTAATTGCCGATTTGAATCCATGGTAGTGCTATTCAGCACTACCATTGGTAAAGGTTACTTGCCATGACCGTCACCCATGTTGTCTATTCCCCGACTAACTAGCCCTTTTCGCTGTCAATCGCCACCGGTTGCTCTGTAAAGTTTATTGGGACTGTAGTGAGACTATTATTTCTTATAAATAACGCCTCAGCAACGCATGTTACATAGTCGCAAGACAAAGTTAACTATGTACTCATTCAGGGTTCGCTCCACACGATTGCCCTGTCGGTGTTCCCTAAGATTAATCTTAGGCGTACTCCAGATCCGTCAGCACAGCACTACCTGTACGTCCTCAAGGAGGGTCAACAACTTGACCGTCGAATTGTATTAAATGTCTATTGTAAGTAATGAAGTGCTTGACTTGGTGTCTGATGTGCCTGTGTTGCCTGAATATGCCTTGAGTAAATTTTTATTGTGAGCCATAAAATGATCAAATTCTATTATATACCAATCACCAACTTTTTTACTTGCATAAAAAGTAAAATTATCAATGATCCATGTTAAGTGACATTGCACTGCTACATATCTTCCTATTCTATTAAACTTCATAAAAAGTATGTTGCAATCACCCGGGTCAGCTACATCAAGTAATTGTTGTATCCAACCATCTAAAACCTTATGTTCACCTGTTAGCAACAAATGAAATGCAAAGTCACTATAGAACTTACATTCTGCATTGAATTTTGGAAAACTTTCTCCGGGAACAATATCCCCTTTGAAACTGCGAATCTGGCCCTCATGTAATATCTGAGTGCGATTCTGATTTTTGCCACCTATATAAGCACCGGATCCGGGCGCACGAATAAAGCTCTCTCCGTATGTTTCACTGAGATACTTAGCAATTTCTCGCTCAAATCCTGATCCTTTAGCTTTCTGTGGTGATGGCATGAGTCTACTTATCTAGTTCCTTAATCCTGCAGATTTTTTAGTTGTTCAATTGTATCTTTAAATGTTTTATGATGTATTCCAATGCCACCAGCACTACGCCATTCTTCTATGTTGCTGGTTCTGTCATCAATTAATATGTCTCCCATTACACAATGGACATGTTTATCTTTACTAAACGGACCAAAGTGAACAGGTATGTTTGGAAAATGTTTGTGCGCCCACATTACCTTATCGTAGAATGACCAATGCATGTCATTGTTTTTTGGTACAGCAGTTAAAAATATTAAATTGTACTTGTTCCATGCGAACTCTCTACAAAACTCAATAAGTTCATCCGCATAAGAAGTTTTATCTAAATCTCTGTACAATCTTTCATTATCACGCAACTTAACCCACTTCTCATTAGGGTAAACTCCCTCAGTTGGTGGCGCACGTAATACGTCATACGCATATTTGTTGAAGTCAGCTACGACCCCGTCCATATCTAGATATAATGTCGATTTCATTTTAGTATGTTATTTAAATTTTTACATCTATCACCGTGCCACCGTTTCATAATCCCTAACCCACCTTCAGACCCGCAATGCAAACATTTAATTTTTTGTTGAGGACCTTTTAATTTTCCTAATGATTCTTTACTTCTGCGGAGTCGCATTTCTTTTGCCTTAGTCGCACCAAAAATTTCTTCGTATGATTTACCTTTTTTCTTAGCAGACATAACTTCTTTAGTAGAATCAGAATGTTTTTTATTATGAAACGGGTTCAAACTACCTTGCATCCTAATGCTATGATTTTTTGCATTTTGTTCTCTAGCTATTGCATATTCTTTTGCATCTATTTGATAATCACGTGATTGATTTTTGCTTTGTTTATTCATCATTCGCCACAATGCACTCCACATTTTACCATTAGCAGTGTCAACCGTCATTTCTGTGAGTAGTTTATGACATATGAAATGTTCTTCTGCGGTTAACCATACTTTGTTAGAAAGAACATCTTTTCCACCTAAACATTTAGGTATGATGTGATGATCTTCAATGTACCCTCTAATTTCCATTGCTTCAGTCTTTTTTATAGTTCTTGGGCAAATTTTATTTGCATTTTCAATTATTTCATAGTATCTAATATATGATTCGTTTTTGATAAACATAAGTTCTCCTGTTTGGATTCACTTCTTATTTATCAAATTTGCATAAAATTATCCTATTTCGGCTGCGGATGAGTATGAGGTAAATCCACCCTCTTTTATAACCTTCAAGACACTAGGCACCCTTCCTGCTAATTCTTCTCTATGTGATACTAACCAAATAGATTTTTGTCGTCTACGTGACATATCTTTTAAAATCGCAATACTATTTTCAACGCCCATAGTATCGAGACCACTGTCAATTAATTCGTCAATAAACAATGCATTGATTGGGGTGTACAAGTTCTCCCACACGTCACGAAAAGCAAAACTTAATCCTAGTATCAATCTATTACGCTCACCTCTAGACAAGTTATCAAAGTCTAATTCACGACCCAACTCTGTAATTTCTACGGTTAGATCATTTAAGAATATAACTTGATGGGGTAGTCCAATCTTGTCAAGATAGTGTGTCAATCTTGCGTTCAAATAACTTAGGTTCTGATCAATAATCTTTTTACGAACAAAACTATCTTTGCTTGTTAACAAATCTAATAGGAACTTTTGATGCTCCATAACCCTAGTAATCTTATTGATTGCATCAAAGTCTATAGTTTGTAATGCTTGATTTTCCATATCAGTGATTTGTTCTGCATATGGATCAGTTTCTTCTGATTTTTTAGCAATCTGTTCTTCTAGGCTAGTTATCTTACCTGCGTGTTCGAACGCCAACTGTTCAGTATCATAGAAACATTTAGGCATAGAACCCACGTCGCCTATGTCTGCAATTTGTGTTATTAATTCATCTATTTGACCTGAGGTAGATAAAACTTGCAACGCAGTTTCCTGTAACTGCTTTTCTTTGCTAGCAAGAACCTCTTCATGCTTAGCGTCATGCATTGTTTGACCACAAGCATAACATTCATGTTTTCTTAATTTCTCAACCTCAAGATTAAGCTTTTCTAACAACTTGTTTTCTTTGGCTAACGAAAGCTCAGCACTTGTCAACCATTTTTGTTTTTCGGTCTTATCTTTAACCTTCTCATTATAAGCTGCCAAGTCTTTGTGCGCCTTCAACTCTATCGCAATGTCAAGCTTTGACAACTCATCATATTTTGTAACTAAAGCAGACAAATCCGTTTCATGCTTTTGCTTCCAAAGCGTCTGTCTGCGTCTTAATGAATCAATCTGCTCCTTAACTCTTTTATTTGCTTCTTCAATAGCTTTTATTTTAAATTCCTCTTGTTGAATATTATCTTTGCTATCTTTAATTAAGCCCTTAATTACTTCTGCTTTCTCACTTAACAATGTAATGCCAAGTAATTGCTCAATGATGTTTCTTTGGTCGTTAGCCTTCATAGCTAAGAACGGTTCAGAGTACGTGTTCAACGCAACGATATGCTTGAACATATCCAAACTCATGTGAATGACTTTTTCTATCTCAGCTTGCGTTTCTTTATTTTCACCCTGCGCATCATCTTTAGATGTTTGCTCATTGTTTGCATAGAATCTAAGTATATTCGGCTTACGACCTCTTTCTATTTTATAAGAAACACCGTTAACCTCAAACTCTAGGGTAACTAACATACCCTTACCGTTTGTTCGATTTACTAGATTATCTTTGCGAATGTTATTGATTGGATTACCGAACAACGCATAACAGAGTCCCTGAATCAATGTGGTTTTACCCGTACCGTTACGGGCACCGTCGCCACCTAGGTCTAAGTTTTCACCTAAGATAAGAGTTAAATCCGATCTGTTAAAATCAACTGCTTGTGTTACTGCTCCGATACTTAGAAAGTTTCGTAATGTAATATTTTTTAATAAAATCATAGATTTCTATATATGTCCAGCAACAACTTTTGATCATAAAATTCACTTTCAATAGAACTTATTTGATCAAGTATAATTTGGTCAACTGACTCAAACTTTAATTCGCCTGTGTAATCAGTTGCCATAGTATCTAGTTTCATTGGTATCAATGCCATTTCACGTAAACTATGTTGTGGTATTAGTGTCTCACGAATGAAATTAGCCTCTTCGTAACTTATATCTATATCTAAATGAACTCTTACATGAGAATCTTTTAGTAATAATCCTTCTGGATTTTCTAAAATTTCACTTAGTTTATAAACACGATATTTAGGTTGATCTGGCCAACTAACAAACTCTGGCTCACTTCCCCATTCAAGTATCATCATGCCTCTAGCGTCATCGCCTGCGTCAGCATAGTTATGCGGGAATGCGTTACCAATATACCATACATTACTACGTGCTTGACGTTTATGAAAATGACCACTGAATACTTTTTCAAAGCCAACCATATGCGTATCATTAAGCTCACCATGATCAGGCATCTCTACCATAGCATTCATATAGAATCTAGGCAATTCAAAATGACCGAATAGATACTTGCCGCCCATCTTTTGTAAACGCTTCCAGTCTTCTTGTACAAGCCATGGAGCAATGACTACATCGTTTGTTACGAACCAATCATTGATAATTTTTACATTTGGTAAATGTTTAGCCCACTCTACTGAATGTATATCACGACGATCCCTATAATACAAATCATGATTACCGGGGATAAAATAGACGCTACTGAAATTATCATTAAGTTTTTCCAATGCTCTTAAACCATATTGCATGGTCTGAATGTTTATACTAGCACGGTGATGGTTATAATCTCCCAAGAAGAAACAAGTCTCACACCCTTCTTTCTTTGCTTGGGAGATAAACCAATCTACAAACTTTTCACAATCTTGATTGTGCTGTAAGCTATTTGACTTTAAACCAAAATGTATATCTGTGAATACTGCTGCTTTATTAAATAAATTTGCCATAAGGATATATTAACAACTTTAGCACAACAAATCAACTACATTGGTTATTCTTCGTAAACGGTTGAGCCTTCGGCCCCTTGTCTACTCCAACTTGGATTTAGTCCATTCATCTCTAAGATATCGTCACGAATGTTTTGATTTCGTTTTTCTGAATTCAACACTCTACAAAAACTATTAGTGATTGCGGCAGTATAATATGCGAATGGGTTAGCCGACTTTGCCTCATTGAATCTTAACCCAACATAGGTTAACTGTAAAATGGCACTATTACGCATCTCATCATTGTACGTATATCCACGCCAATTATATTTCATAGCGTATTTTTCACATAACATAATATACATACGGGCTAGCTTATTGGTTATGTTGCCGTGATCTTTATTAAAGGTGCCTGTTGTTAAGTCACCCTCCCAATGGCTTTTTCCTATGCATTGGAACGACTTGTTTTCATCCATCCGAAAATGTTGGAAAGGAGGAAAGTTAACTTTGATATGAACCATATCATCAACTTCTCCCGCTGTAGTTGGATCCTCTAGATCAACAAACGCCTCGTCAACGATTTCTTCAAACTCAAAAATGTCTTTTGCACTTTTCTTCTTATCAATCTTTCTGGGTTGCTTAGGGGCAACCGGAACATGATCCCAAGTCATTACTCTAAACACTAAATCTGTGTTTGGTACTTTCTTAGGATCAACCGTAGTTCCTGTTTCTACAGATAATCTAGCTGCACGATTAGCTTTAGCTTCTTTGATTATCTTTGGTTTTGCTGCGTATTTTAGACTATCTTCAATACTAGCATGTGGCATATCCACAATAAAATCATACTTGTGATCGTTTTTTGGATCTAGATATGTACAAAATGTGTTTTTACTTGCATGTATTTCTTTGAGAATGTCTTTGTTGTTTAGGTAATTTACTGGTTTTTTTGTTGGTATTGTCATAGGTTAGTGTGTAAAGTTACATGTATTGTAACATAAAAATACAAGAAAGTTAAGTATTTTTTTAGGAAAAGGTAAAAATAGTGATATTATTTAGCGATAAATATCAAAAAGGATACAATTATGGCATTCCCAACCCCAACAGTTCCGGACGCAGCTGGTATAATTGCAGCTAATCAATTCAATCAAAATACCAACGCAAGTGTAGTAGCTGCTATCACTAGGAATAACAGTCCACAACCAACAGTAGGTAACAGTGGCAGTGGTTATTTTTCAGGACAAACTAATATTGGTGGCTACGCACAATCTGCTAGCAATTTTAAAGATTCACCAATCAGCTATTCAGGACCAGTGACTAGTAGTTATTCTCCGGGACCAACTAGTATGGGTGGATATGCACAGTCTGCGACTAATTTTAAGCCTGAAAACTTTAATACTAGCTCAAGCTATTATTCAGGACCTACATCGGGAGGAGGGTATGCAGCTTCAGCTACAAATAGCACCGGAGCCGCACCTACTACATTTAGTGCGGAACCACTTAAAAAAGGTATATTCGCTAACCCAACAATGCCTCCTGCTCAACCCTCTAGAGGATTTAATATCAATGAAAATGACTGGAGAGTAAGGTTACAATTAGCACCAAACGCAAATTATTTGTATATGGATGCAAGAGATGATAGTCATGTTTTATATCCTTTAAGACAAACTAACGGCGTTATATTCCCGTATACTCCTATAATAAACTTAAGTTATCAAGCAAGTTATGATCCTGTTGATTTAACTCATACAAATTATAAATTTTATCAATATAGAAACAGTAATGTAGGTGAGATACAAATTTCAGCAGAATTTACTGCACAAGATACCAATGAAGCAAGATATTTACTTGCAGTAATTCATTTCTTTAAATCAGTGACAAAAATGTTTTATGGTATGGATAAGGATCCCATGAAAGGGACTCCCCCGCCATTATGCTATTTGTCTGGATACGGACAATATCAATTTTCTAAACATCCATTAGTGATAACTAACTTTACCTATTCTCTTCCAAATGATGTTGATTATATAAGAGCAAGTTTGCCCGCCAACACTGGCGGACAAAATTTAGGCTCATATAGTCCTGTAACTAAATCTGCTGCCGGCGGAGGTAGATCCGGTGTAGGGGGAATTTTTAATACGATCATATCAAAAGTACTTCGCAGAGAATCAGCACAAATACCTGCAGGGGCCGAACCTGACAGACCTATGTTTCGTAACGAACATTCTAAAGAGGCTACATACGTACCGACTAAACTTACTATTCAATTAGGTGCAAGCCCAATGATTAGTAGATATGATTCTAGTAACAAGTTCTCTGTTAAAGATTATGCTAAAGGTGATCTAATCAAGAAAGGTATTTGGTAATGGCTGCATATAAACAAACTAGTCCATATTTTACTACTAAACTTGTTAATAAACAGTTTTTAGATATTATGGAAAATAGGTATATACCTAAAAATCCACAAGATATAAATTGGACAATAAATGTAACATATAATTTACGACCTGATTTATTGGCATATGACTTATATGATGACGCAAATTTATGGTGGGTCTTTGCTGCTAGAAATCCTAATAAACTAAAAGATCCTTTATTCGATTTTGTTTCAGGCACCTCAATTTACTTGCCACAAGCAACTGCAATAAAAGAAATTTTAGGACTATAATATGACTTTCCCAACACTGAATAATATAGGCGGTGTAATTTCTGCAAATCAATTTAATCAAAAAACAAATGCAGACTTTGTGGCTGCCGTCACAAAACAAAATACGACTCCTGCGACTCCGACAACTTCTACGACTCCTATAACCGCTATAAATCCTGATGATAGAAATGCCGCTGCTTTTGGTAGACAGATAAACGCTAATGGCACAAGCACAATAAGCACATCAAGTTATTATTCAGGACCAACTAATCCCGGTGGATATGCACAATCGGCAAATAATTTCACAGACACTATTGTGCCTACCAACAATTCAAGTAGCAGTTATTATTCAGGACCAACTAATCCCGGTGGATATGCACAATCAGCAGTCGTATCTAATACAGGAAACGATGTCGCATTTAAGCCTCCGGTTACGCCATCAAGTGTTGCAACAGCAACAGGTCCTCGCCTACACAACCCACTATCAACTATGATAAGCTATACTTACAATTTAAGTTTGTATATGTGTACTAGTGAAATTTATAATGATTTTATAGAAACAGGTGAAACATCTTTAGAAGGTATGTATGTAGTTGCTGAATCGGGCGGAACTAACCGCAGTGGTTCAGGAGGTAAGGCTTTATTTGAACGTGATTATTATATTGATGATTTAAATTTTAAAACATTTGTTAATACAAAATCAACTGACGGCCCAACTGTTGATAGTACAGCATTTGAGTTCAAAATCTATGAACCATATGGATTTAAATTTTTAAGTGAACTTAAAACTGCTGCACTTAGAGTATCATCACAAGAAAAAATTCCAAATGGGAATATGGCAAACCATCATATGCAACAATTGTATATATTGGGTATCAAATTTTATGGATATGACAGTGAAGGCAATCCAGTTAAAGGTGGAGGGACAGATCAATTCAGTTTGTTCCCAAGATATTTTCCCCTAACACTAACAGGTATATCATTCAAATTAGACGGCAAAGCAACTACTTATAGTATTAAAGCACAAAATACGTCAGTACAGGCAGGATTCGGAACTAAAAGGGGAATAATTAAAAATCAACTTACCCTTTGTGGTAAAACAGTTGAAGAAATTTTATCAACGCATCCTACAGATAGTCTTATCACATCACTGAACAAATTTGAAGATGATTTGATTACAGGTGGCACTAACAAAATTCAAGCAGCAGAATTAAAAAACACTTATCAAATTAAATTTATAGATAACGGATCAATAAAAAGTTCGTTATTAGTTGATGAAACTGATAATGAAATTAAAAACTATAAAGCCAATACATCAACAAACATTAAAAAAACAAGTGAATCGAATGATAAAAATAGTCAAATAGCCACTGCAAGTTTCGATAGAAAAAATAGAACATTTGGTATTGACTCTGGAACCACTATAGCACAAGCTATAGATACCATAATAGGACAAAGTAGTTATGTAAGAGAGGCACTTAACAAACAGTACAAGGAAGATCCAGAACCAGACATTGATGAAAGTGCAGGCGGTGGTGAGAAAAAAGAGTTTATGTGGTTTACTGTGACTCCGGTAGTGAAGCGTACCGGATACGATAACATAAGAAAGGGTCATGTCTATGACACGACCTACTTAATTAATAATTATAAAATACCATATCTACGTTCAGCATTCATTAACAAAACAAGTTCTTACCCCGGTCCACATAAAAGGTATAACTATATCTATACAGGTCTTAATAATGAAATTTTAAGTTATGAACAAAGTTATAATGCCTTGTATTACATGAACAGTTTACAACAATCTCCGCCCAATACAAGTCCTCCTGTTGAAGTTAATATGATGACCAAACAGAATGAGTCAGACTCCGGAGCATTTGGTAAAGCAGGTCAAGCAGCAGCAAGTATTAGAACTAGTTTGTATAGCCCCGGTGATAAGGCTTCGGCAAAAATTTCAATATTGGGCGATCCAGATTTCTTAATAGCCACTTCAGGTATGCGATATGATTTGTATCCAAAGCGATATGGACCAGATAATAGTGTAGACGCACATGATGGTCAAGTGTTTATTGAAATTAAATTTAATGAAGCAATTGATTATGATAACAATACTGGATTAATGACTCCAAGTGAAAATATTGAAGTTTATAAATACCCCCCTGAACTTGAAAAAGTTTTGAACGGTGCAATTTCTTATATGGTGGTAGATGTAACATCAACTTTTAGTAGAGGCAGATTTACACAAGATTTAAATTTAATATTGTGGAGCCCACCATGGAATAATGGTGCAAGTGCAACTAAATCAAGTAATACAACCGCTAGTCAAACTTCTGTTAATAATACTAGTAGTAGTTACTATTCAGGACCAACTAATCCAGGCGGGTACGCACAATCAGTAAGTTATGGGGAAGCACAGCGTTCGTCTGCTGAAGCAGCCTCCCCAACAACTTATCAAGGTAAACAACCAACTGGTATGCCGCAAGTAGCAACTGCACGACAAGGTCCTGATCCAGCCGGTATAATAGCAGCTAATCAATTTAATCAACGAACAAATGCTAGCATTGTAGGTGCCATCAGAAGTCCCACAAACCCAAAACCCAATCAAGCCATTGATGATGATAATAGTCAATCATCTAAGGACATGGATTGGATTAAGAGCAGAAGTTATTTTTAAGGTATTAAACTATGGATGACGTAACTAAAGTAAGAGGTACTACCGGGTCGTATAAACCTAATCCTGGTGGACAAGTAGAAATTCCCTATCCTGTAAAAGGTATAGTTAAAGACAACATTGACGCTGCAAGAACAGGAAGAATTCGTGTTTATATTGAAGCTTTTAGTGGTCTTGATCCTGACAATGCTGACCAATGGATACCAGTTAGTTTCTTACCTCCTTTCTTTGGTGGAACTACAGGAACAATTGACAAAGAAACTTCTGAATATGGCAAATATAAAGAGAATCCACATGCATATGGATTTTGGGCGCAACCACCTGATGTTGAATCAGAAGTAGTTTGTTTATTTTTAAATGGTAAAAAAGACTTTGGATTTTATATAGGATGTGTTCCGGCGCCAGGACTTACGCACATGGTTCCTGCTGTTGGATCAACGAATTTTGTTGTATTAGATTCTGATGAATCAACTGCATACGGCGGTGCTAGTGTACTGCCTGTAGTTGAAATGCAGCCCTACAATAAAGCCTTAGCAAATAGCCGAAATCCGTATGCTACAGTTAGACCAACGCATAAAAGAGTAGCCACACAATTATTTGAACAAGGTTTAATAAAAGATAAAGTTAGAGGAGTAATCACAAGCTCAAGTATGCGTGAGAGTCCCTCAAGAGTGTTTGGTATAAGCACCCCAGGCAGACCTTTATATAAGGGCGGATTTGAAGGTACCGATGAAGAAATAGCAGCGAAAATACCAAACGCAAATGATGAAGATTTAAAGATTATAGGTCGTAGAGGTGGTCATTCACTTGTTATGGATGACGGTGATTTTGATGGAAAAAATAATTTAGTAAGAGTTAGAACCTCAGCAGGTCATCAAATTACAATGAGTGATGACGGTCAAACTATCTTCGTAATTCATAGCAATGGACAAAGTTACGTTGAATTAGGAAAAGAAGGCACGGTTGATGTGTTTGCTACCAACAGCGTTAACATAAGAACACAAGGTGATTTAAATTTTCATGCTGATAGAAAAATTAATTTTCATGCAGGTAAAGAAGTTAATTTATTTACAGAAAAAATCACAGTAGAAAGTTCCAAAGACACTAGCATTAGAGTAGGCACAGAATTTAAACAACACACAGTAGGAGACCATACTCTTAAAGTTGACAAAAAAATGAGTTTTGATAGTGCAGGTGATGCGAGTATGGCTAGCGCAGCTACCTCATTTGTTAACGGAGCTAAAGTAAATTTAAATACAGGCTCTACATCACTTAAACCAGCTACATTAAAACCTTTCGTTCCATCTTGCTACGCTGAAACATTGTTTGACAAAACAAAAGGTTGGACACCATGTCCTGGTAAACTAAAAAGTATAACAACACGATGCCCTACACATACACCTTGGCCAGATCATAATAAAGGTGTTTGCTGTAAAGGTAGTTGCAATGCTAGCGCAAAACAATCATCTGGTTGTAGTGGTAAGGTATCATCATGCAATGGTTCGGTTGGATCAAGCTGTTCTAATCCAGTAAAACCGCCGGTAAAGGACACGGTGCCGGAATCAGAAGAAATACAAGTTAATCCAGTTATTTTCGATAAAACAACAACTGCAACACTAATAGCACAATCAGCAACAAACGCCGAAAGTGATGAACTTAATAAGAGAGCAGTGAACGGTATTACAACAGATTCTAGTGGGAATAAATTTGCTGTTATTGGTAAGTTTGGGCACACACCAACTCAACTAGAAAGAGCAGGTTATTTAAAGCCAGGAAGTGGACTATTAGCCGAAAAGTTAATTTCTTCGGGTAGTGCATTATCTGCTGCAATGCCTAATAGGTTATTCACAGGAAAAGATAACATAAATTCTGTAAATGAATATTTGTCTAATAAAAAGATTCAAATAAAAGCTGAACAAACTTTAATTACAAAAGGAATGACAGACCTATATAGAAAAGGTATTATATCAGGTAAAGAAAGCTCAGATCAATTGGGAGGATTAGCATTAACTAGTGCTAAGTTTGGCTCTGACAAAACAATTCAATTTGTCAACGACCCAAGCAACAATAATCGATTTGATCCTATTGTTAAAACTTATGCTTCAGGTAACTATGCAGCTATAATAGCAGATAAAAAATTAAGCGCAGCCGGCAAGTTATCAGATTCAACAGATGACGATTCTACAAATAATGATAATAGAGGTTCTAGTAATAGTTTGTTTGAAAAAATTAAAAAGTCATACGCCCCGTTGGGAACAGGACCTTTAAATCTTGCAACAAACAAAATTACTGACTTCAGTTTTAGTAACGAAAGAAGATTTTCATCCTTTAGTTTTCCAGTATTAGATCCTGAGAAAATGAAAACACTAATGCAGAACAAAAAGATTAGTCTTAAGTCAGCAGCATATTTTGAAGCCGATGCAGAAAAAAAGAAAAATTTAAATAATCTATTTGGTTCTTTAAACACATCTAACCTTAACGATGCCCGACTGCCTGCTGTAGGTGTAGATACTTTCGACCGTACTGAAATTAATGAAAAGGTAAAAACATTATTAGGATCCGGAGTACCAGTATCAGCAAGTTCATTTACGGGTACATCATCTCTTGATCCAAATAATCAAATCACAAGATTAGAAGAATTGCAACAAGAGCGTGACGCTTATCTGCCGCAAAAGAATCAATCATACCAAACTTACTTAGAAGCCCGAAAGAAATATGGTCCTGATAGTACTGATGCTAAAAATGCGGAAGAAAATTACAAAACTCTGTTAAACAAATTAGACAGTATCAACACAGAAATTTATAAGTTAAAAGGATAAAATTATGGCTTACTACGTAGGATTTTCAACGCAACATACAAATAAACCTAGAGATGTAAATATACCCACAGGGGTCACTGAGGATATGGGTTTGCGTAGGCCAGTAGCGCCTGCGTCTAACAAATTTAGGCTTACTGATAATGATCTAGTAAAAAGAGACTTATTGAATGCTTTTAATATCCCTCAAGGATCTAAGCCAGGTAGACCTGAATACGGCACAGCAATTTATAATATGATTTACGAACCAAACACTGCTGATGTACAAGCACAGGTGGAATATGAAGTTCGCAGAATTATTGAACAGGATCCTAGAGTTGCAGTAAACAGAGTTGAAGTTAGTTCAAGTTCAGGAGAAAATATAATTATCGTAGAAGCAGAGATAGCAATTAGACCTCAAAATATGGTAGAAATACTAACAATTCAATTTGACGAGAGAAGCACAACCGCAATAATGCTGTAAAAATGCGGGTTTTCAGCATAGATAAATATATTGATAAACAGAAGAAATACATATGGCCACAAGTTCTAGACAAACCGCTATCTTTGGTGCTAACGATTGGAAAGCAGTATACCAAACCTTTAGTCAGGCAGACTTTCAAAGTTATGATTACGAAACATTAAGAAAGAGTTTCGTAGACTACCTTAGAACACAGTATCCTGAAACCTTCAACGATTATACAGAAAGCTCAGAATACATCGCTTTGCTTGACGTTATTGCCTTTATGGGGCAAGCATTAGCGTTTAGAAACGACCTAAATACTAGAGAAAACTTTATCGATACTGCTGAACGCAGAGATAGTATTATTAAATTAGCTAATCTAGTTGGATATAATCCTAAAAGAAATACGCCGGCTCAAGGGTATTTAAAAGTTACCAGCGTACAGACCACAGAAAATATATCTGATATTAATGGATTTAACTTAGCTGGTATTCCTGTTATTTGGAATGATCCGGCTAATACCAATTGGCAAGAACAGTTCAATACAGTAGTCAATGCTTCATTGCGTGGAACTCAAAAAATTGGTCGTCCCGGCAACAGACAGACTATTTTAGGTATAGATACGCAAGAATATACGGTACAAATTCCAACTACAGCCGTTCCAGTAATACCATTTACTGCCAGAGTTCAAAGTACCAACATGAACTTTGAAGCGGTTAATGTCACAAGTTTGGGACAAGAATATATCTATGAACAAACTCCTAACCCAGCAGGCAAATTTAACATAATATATCGCAATGATAATTTGGGCTATGGAAGCGCAAACACAGGCTTCTTTATATACTTTAAGCAGGGCACCCTTCAAACATTTGATTTTACAACGGATCAACAGATAGCTAACCAAGCGGTCGATATCGACATACAGGGTATAAATGAAACTGATACTTGGTTGTTTAAAGTGGATCCAACTACATTAGAATTAAGTGAGTGGAAGCAAGTAGAAAGTGTGTATGCAAGTGCGTACAGCAATTATAATTCCGAAGATAGAAAATTTTTTAGCGTAAAATCTAGATTCAACGACCAAGTAACATATACTTTTGGTGACGGTGTATTTGGTGAAATTCCATTAGGAAACTTCAAAGCATTTATTCGTTCAAGTAATGCTTTAACATATACGATTGATCCTAGTGAAATGCAAAATGTTCAAATTTCATTTACCTATGTTAGTAAGTTAGGTAGAAACGAAACTATGACTATGGTGTTAACATTAACATCAACCATTTCAAATGCTCAATCAAGAGAAACATTAGAAGATATTAAACTAAAAGCACCAACACGCTATTATACACAAAATCGTATGGTTAATGGGGAAGATTATAATGTTTTCCCATTTACATTGTATAACTCTATTATTAAAAGTAAAGCATTAAACAGAAGCAGTATTGGTACAAGCAGAAACTTAGACTTACTTGATCCTACAGGAAAGTATAGTAGCACAAGTAGTTTTAGTCACGATGGCGCTCTATATAAAGTCGAAAAAGATGACTTTAGTGAATTCACTGTTGAAAGAGGTGCAGGCACATTAGTAGCCTTTTTAACAAACAAAATTCTAAAAGTATTATCAAGTAATAGGGCGATACAATATTATATTACAAATTATCCTAAATACAAAGTTATTTTTAATAGAATAATAGGTGGATCACCTGTTGTATTAAAGCCAATTTGGAAGTTAACGTCTTATAAGGGTTCAAAGATAACTGGACATTTTACAGTAGATAATGAACCAGTTCCAGTTGGTGTATTCACAAGTGATAACTTAAAATACTTCACAACTGGTGCATACGTTAAGTTTGTTCCACCTGCAGGATATTTCTTTGATGAAGGTAGATTAGTAGCAGGATTAGCGACACCTAGCAGCAAAACACATATTTGGACTACAGTATTAAATGTCGTAGACGATGGATATAATGGTGGTAAAGGTGATTTGTATAATGGTTTAGGTCCTGTAACTTTAAACGAACATATACCCAATGGGGCATTATTAGAAGAAATTATACCAGCGTTTGATAATATGGTACCAAACGATGTTATACAAAGCGCAATTGCTAGAGTAAACATCGGACAAAGTTTCAGTTTGGTTTTTGACAATAGCCTTACGTCTAATGTAAGTCGTTGGTTCATTAGAAATTTTGACAATGCGAACGCTTTTGTTAAATTTAAAAGTTTGGGTGAGGGTAAGTATGAAGTCACAAACAAAGCATTGTCATATTATTTTGGTAGTGTAAAGGACACAAGATTTACTTACGACAGAACCAAAGTAATCTATGACCCATTAACAGGTAAACTGTTATATGATATGATTAAAGTATTAAAGGCTAATTCACTACCTAACAACAACTATTCAATGGCAGAAGATATTGCATTGGCAGTTGTTGGTCAGACTATTGAGACAGACGGATATCCTAACGATTATAGTGTTGAAGTATGTAGTTTTGACCCAACGAGCAGTAGATTATTAGCAGATCCTGACTTCTTTACTAATATTACAGGTTATCAAGTTGGAGTTAACAACACAGATAAGTTCGTGTTTACTAGACAAATTATAGATGTTAACTTATTGAGTAAGTTTGAATTAGTTGCAAGTAAGGACATCGTCTATGCTTATCCTACGGAAAATCAAATTGCTGTAGTAAAGTATGAATACCCAGTAGGACAAATGTTCTACGCATACGGTGAAAATAAATTTTTCAAAACGATAGAAGATACAACCTCTGCTAATATATTATTACTTGCACAGGTTACTAATTACAAAGCTTATGATGGTCGTCAAGGATTATACTTTCATTACAGACATAATAGTAGCAACACAACAAGAATTAATCCAGCAACTACAAATATAATTGATTTATATTTGGTAACTAACAGCTATTATACAAGATATCAGAATTGGATTAAAGATTCAACTGGCACAATCAAAGAACCGTCAATGCCAAGTATTGTAGAACTTAAACAATCATATAGCAAAATTGATGATTATAAAATGTTGAGCGATACTGTGGTTCTAAATAGCGTTAAGTTTAAACCATTATTTGGTGACAAAGCACCATCTAATTTACAGGCAACATTTAAAGTAATTAAAAATAGTAATGCATCAGCAAGTGATAGTGAAATAAGAATAGCTGTAATTAATGAAATTAATACTTATTTTGATATAGCTAATTGGAATTTTGGAGATACATTTTACTTCAGCGAATTAAGTGCGTATTTACATAGAAGGTTAGGTACATTAATAAGCTCAATAGTATTGACACCTAACGACCCTAATGCTACGTTTGGTACTTTGTATGAAATTCGTTCAGCTCCATATGAGATATTTGTCAACGCAGCACAAGCAACAGATGTAGTGGTAATTTCAGCCCTTACACAGATTAATTAAGTACGGATAATTAAATGGTTAATAAAGTAAGAACTTTAGATTTTCTTCCTGAGATTTTTAGAACCAAGCCTAATGAAGAATTTTTAGGCGCGACATTAGACCAATTGGTTCAGACACCTAACACACAACGTGTCGAAGGATATATTGGAAGAAAGTTTGAATATGGTATTGATCCCAATGCCGTATATGTTAAAGAACCTAATTCAACAAGACAGAATTATCAATTAGAACCCGGAGTTGTCTTTACTAAACCAGAGACTTCTGTAGCAAAAGATTTTATAAGCTACCCTGGATTAATTGATGCTATCAAAACACAAAATGGTATTACTGATAACCATTCTTTATTATTTAGAAATGAATTTTATAGTTGGGATAGTTTTGTAGACTTAGATAAGGTTGTAAATTTTAGTCAGTATTATTGGTTACCTGACGGTCCTGATCAGGTACCAGTCACAACAGAAACAGTAAACAGTGAAGCCGACTTTACAATCATATCAGATTCATCAGTTTATGCCGTAAGAGAAAATTTTAAAAGAATACCTCAAAGTAATCCTACACTAAAATTAGTTCGTGGCGGCACATACAAGTTTATAGTAAATCAAAATAGTAACTTTTGGATACAGACTGATCCTGGTATAAATGGTAAAAATCCTATTAGACCTAATGTAACATCTAGAGAAATTTATGGTGTTGAAAATAATGGTGCAAATGCCGGTATAATCGAATTCACTGTGCCACAAGCATCTGATCAGGATGAGTGGATTTTTTCTGGTGAAAATTATGTTGACTTAATTTCTGATACACCGATAAGTGAATTACATGGTAAAAAGTTAAGTGAAGTTTTATCTAAGTATCCTAAGGGATTAATTGACGGTATTAATCAAATCCGTGAAAAAAGAGTTATATTTTTAAATTACAAACCAGGTCAATCAGTTGAACTACCGACTCCGTACGATCTCTATTCACTAGAAGAAAAAGAGTTTGATGATGCTCCAAAAACTATTCCAAATAATAATTATTATAAAATTAGATTTTTACAACTAGACAATGATTTTATAATAAGCGTAGATGAAGATGGTGAACTTCCTATAGCAGAAAAGATTATAGCAACGAACGGGAGAAAATACGTTAGTCAAGAGTTTGTCAGATTGCCTGTAGGTGAAATAGCAAAAATACCTATTATAACTGCCCCATTAGATACTCTGTATTATCAAGATGAAAGCACACCTAATAAAGTAGGAACAATTAAATTACTAGATGCCAAAGTTAACAATGCTATTAATATTGAAACTGATGTATTAGGGAAGAAAAATTATACAGGTCCTAATGGTGTACAATTTACAAACGGGTTAAAAGTTAAATTTGTTGGTAATATTATTCCAGCTCCATATAAAACAGGTAGTTATTATGTTGAAGGAGTAGGGACAAGTATAAAATTAATTAAAGCAGAAGATTTAAATATTGTAGAACCATTTGGGCAACTAATTTACACAATCTATGATAATGAAGGATTCGATACACTAAGATACGGTGGCAGAACTTCAATGCCAGCACAAAAAGATTATATTACAATTAATCGTAGCGCAATCAATAAAAATGCATGGAGTCGCAGCAATCGTTGGTTTCATATAGATGTTCTTAAGGCAACAGCAGAATACACTTCGGGTGATGTAGTTTTAGCCGCACTTAATAATAGAGAAAACAGAGCAAATAGACCTATCTTAGAATTTTATCCTGAGCTAAAATTATTTGATTCAGGAACCATTGGTAAGGGCTACGTAGACTTTATCGATAATACTACAACTGACGTAATGAATAGTAATCCAACTATAGGGGTAGTTGGCAGAACAGAATATTATCCTGATGGGAATCAGTATAAAGCTATTCAAGGTAGTAGAGTTATTTTTGCAAACGACAGTGATCCAAATGTAAGAAATAAAATTTTCATTATTAACTTTGCATCAATAAACGAAACACAAGAACCAACCATTGTTCTTACAAAGGCAGCAGATGGCGACATACAAGACCTAGATCAAGTTTATGTTAACTTTGGGACAGCAAACAGTGGAAAGAGTTTTTATTTTGATAAAGGATATTGGAATCAAGCACAACAAAAAACATATGTAAATCAACCACCATTATTTGATATTTTTGATAAAAACAATATAAGTTTAGCCGATAAAGATTTTTATCCAGGCAGTAATTTTATAGGTTGCACGTTGTTTGAATTTAAACCTGGTGTGGGCGAAAATGACCCAGTATTAGGGTTTCCATTAGCATACAGTTCAGTAGCCAATATTGGAGATATCAGTTTTAGAATATCATTGAATGAAGATGTATTCAAATATTCTTTAATGACAGGACCTGTAACAGAAAAAGTTAGCATAGGTTATCCTCATCGCTATACGGATAGATATGAATTTACGAGAGAATTGGGTTGGGTAAAAACAGTTGGTGAAAGCTTTCAGTATCAAGCATATAATTTTACATATAATCCTATACTAAGACAAAATTCATTTACATGTAATGCAGTCGCTATAGATCAGAACGATAGCCCATGGCCAGTCATTAAGGTCAGTGTAAATGAAAATATATTAACCAGTGATCAGTACACAGTTACTAAAACTGATAAAGAAACAATTGTTACACTACTAAATCCTCCTGTAACTGAGTCCCCTGTTGAGGTACTTATACACAGTGAGGGACCATTGGGTGAGGGGGCATACTATACTATCCCTATTAACTTAAGCAGCAACCCATTTAACACACCGATAGCGTCATTAAGTTTAGGTGATATAAGAAATCACTATCAAACTATTTTTGTTAATAGTCAACAACTGACAGGACAAGTTTTTGGATCAAACAATTACAGAGATGCGGGTAATTTAATCACGTATGGTGATAAAATTATTCAAAACAGTGCCCCATTAATTTATGCTGCGGCATGTCTAAGAAACAAAAATTTTAATTTATTTGATTCATTAACTTATAGTGCAAATGAATATGTTAATTTTAAATTATTAATTACAAGTATTATTGAAACAGTAGAATATAGCGGAGAGAGTGCATCTGATTTATTAGATTTAGCACTACAACAAATCGCAAGCTATAAGGATCAAAACACTTCATTCTTTTGGAGTGACATGATACCTAGCAGAGCACCTTTCGCTGCAAATACCTACGCATTCAACGCATTTATAGATACAAGTTTCTTTCCATTAAGCAAGATTTACGATTTTAGTAAAGCAAGCTATGATGGAATTTTGATATACCTAACTAAAGAAACAGAGAGTGAGACACGAATAACGCAGCTATTAAGAAATCGTGATTATACAATTAGCCAAGACGAACCAAAAGTTATTATTACATTAGATTTAGAACCTGGTGATAAGATTACAATAAAAGAGTATAATCAAACTTATGGTAGCTTCGTACCAAATACTCCAACCAAGTTAGGTTTATATCCTTTATTCGAACCAAAAGTGGTTTACGATGATACATACGTTTTCCCTGCATACTTCATACAAGGTCATGATGGCTCATATACTAGAATATATGGTAAAGTATCAAAAGAAGGTACTTTATTAGATTTTAGAGACAGAGTATTATTTGAATTTGAATGCAGAGTTTATAATAATGTTAAGTTAAATGTAAACACTTTTGTATCCAACGATGATGTTCTATCCGGTTATTTTAGAAAAACTGATTTTACATATGAATTTACAAAAAATTTATATACGACATATTTCTTAAACTGGATAGGTCAACACAGAGTGGATTATAAAACTCAATATTTCTTGCCAGACAATCAATTTACCTATAATTTTGATCAGTGTAAGTTCAAATTAGACGGTGAAGGGTTTAAGCAAGGAAATTGGAGAGGTATATATCTACATCTATATGATACTACAACTCCGCACAAATCCCCATGGGAAATGTTAGGCTTCGTTTCAAAACCATCATGGTGGGACGAACGATATGGTGCAGCACCATATACATACGATAACAAGATTTTATGGGAAGATTTAGAAAATGGAGTCGTCTACAATGACGGTGACAGTTATACTATACCAACAAGAAAGAGACCAGGTTTAAGTAAAATCATTCCAGTTGATAGTAGAGGTAATTTAAGAAATCCATTAGATTTTCTAACTATTGGAACAGACCAACCTACATATGACAGAGGTTGGAATGCAGGTGATTATGGTCCGCAAGAATTTTCATATTGTAAAAGCAGTACCTATCCATTTGATTTAATTAAAATATTAGCCATAGCTAGACCAGCTAAATTTTTTGCTCTAACCCAAAATTTAGATGCATACAATAAAAATGCTGAATTTAATCAGTGGTTAATTAACGACAGAAGCAGAATAACAACGAGTTTCGTAGATTATGGTTCTGGAAAAGCACAGCATGGATATATAAATTGGATTGTAGATTATGTTCAAAGCTTTGGTCTAAACGGAAACGCAACATTTAAAGAGCTTTTAAATAATTTAGATGTTAGATTAGTATATCGCATGGCTGGTTTTAGTGATAAAGATTTACTAAAATTTTACTTAGAAAAAAGTTCTGCTGGCTCAAAAAGCAATTCATTATTAATACCAGATGGTAGCTTTGCTTTGATGTTATACGAAAATGAACCGTATGACAGAGTAATTTATAGTAGCGTGATTGTTCAAAAGACTAATAAAGGATTCAAAGTATACGGTAATAGCCAAAACAAGTCTTACTTCGTACAATACACGCCTAATTACAATGGTAGATATAAGAATATAACTGTACTTGAAACAACAATATATGTTTCGGAAAACTTTTATAAAAATGAAATAATTGTTCCTTATGGAAGTGAGTTCGTTTCATTAGAAGCATTATCAGAATTTATTATTAACTATGGCAGATACCTTGAAGATCAGGGTATGAAGTTTACGAACATTGAAGAAGGTATAGAAATTAATTGGCAGCAAATGATTGCCGAATTAATATATTGGAATTTAACTGGATGGGAAGCAGGCAGTACAATTAATATCAACCCAAGTGCAAATGGTTTAGTCATTGATAAAGAAAATGCTATAGTTCAACCACTTACACTATTCCAACAAAACTATGCACTGAATCAAAACCTTGTTCCTATACAACTTAAAGATTTAGTTATATCTAGAAAAGGCACAGAATTTACATTACAAACTCTTAATACAGGAGATTCTGTATCCTATTTCACTGCTAATATGAGTACCATTGAGCATGGAATCGTGTTTGATAATTATACTCAGTTTAATGATACTATCTATAATCCAATAACAGGATTGAGACAGCATAGAATATTAATGAAGGGTACAAAAACTGCTGAGTGGAAAGGCACGCTTGATACCTACGGATTTATATTAAATCAAGATAACATTAAAGATTGGCAATCTAATCAGAGATATATTAAGGGTGAAATAGTTTACTATAAAAACAGTTATTGGATGGCAGCGGATAGAATAGCTGCCGAAGCAACCTTTAATCAAACCAAGTGGATTAAAACAGATTACGAAAAAATTCAAAAAGGTTTATTACCTAACGCAAGTAATCGCAGTTTGGAAAGTGAACTATATTACGACACTACAAATACTAATTTAGAAAGTGATGCCAACTTATTAGCGTTTGGTTTAATTGGTTATAGACCAAGAGATTATTTAAATGCAAGTAACTTAGATGATATCTCACAAGTTAATGTTTATAAGAACATTATTTCTGAAAAAGGCACAAGATTAATAGCAGATGCAGTTCAAAATATCACACTTACTACCGGTAAAATAAGCTATGATGTTTACGAAAACTGGGCTTTAAAAGTTAGCGAATTTGGCGGCGTTGAAAATGAAAACTTTGTAGAATTTATATTTGATGAGACAAAATTAACAGGTAATCCTGCAATCGTTGGAATCGTTGACAAAATGATTATACCTAACGTAATGCAGTCAATACCTTTAAATTCTGTCATAAATTATGGAAGACCATTCAGTGAGAACAAAATCGCACCTGTCATAAAAGCAAATTATATTGAGAAGTTACCATCGGCAGGCTATGTGCATTTTGATGATGTAAGAGTTACAGGATACAGTATATCGTCATTAAAAAATAATCCAATAACAGCAAATGATGTTAATATGGATGATTATATTTGGGTTGCAGATGAAAAAGATGACTGGTTAGTAAACACTGCAATTTCAATTAGCGAAAAGAATTCTACAGTAAAAGTAGTTGAAGCTGTCAATAATCTAGACGGAACAATCACATTAAGGTTTGAAAATCAACACAACTTAGTTTTAGGTAATCATTTCATTTTATTGAAATTTGATTATAGAGTTGATGGTTACTATGAAGTTAAAAACGTTACAACCTTAGATACTATTGTAATTGAAGTTACTTTGCCTAACAATGTGTTAAGTATTGTAGGTGAAGGTATTGTTGCTAAGTTTCAAAATCAACGTGTATCTACCCCAAGCAGCATTAACAATTTACAGTTAATTAACAGTGGCTTTAGTAAAGCAAAAGTTTGGGTAGATGAAGATACCGATGGTACTTGGGCAGTTTATCAAAAAAATATAAATTATATAAAGCAAGACATTGTAAAACCAAATAGTACAGGAACATTTGGATCAGCAATAGCGCATCACTCTAAATTGGGATATTTTGTATCCGACGCAGCACAAGGTAAAATTTATAGATATCAACCAGATGATTTTGAAAAATCAAAATACAGAGCCAATGAAGTTATAGATAAATTTTTAGGCGTGACCATTGGAGCCGGATTCGGTACACAAATAGCTATCGCTCAGGATACTATGATTGTGACTAAACCAGGAACAAATAGCACAATTTATGTATATCAAATTAAACGAACACGAACAGGTAATTATGTTGAAAAACCTGCAATAACAATTAATTCTCAGCGAGTAGGAGATTCAATTGCATTATCGGGTGATGCTAATTGGCTATATGCATCTTCTCACACAGTATCAGGTAATTTTGTAAGAACATATAAAAAGACTGCTGCTCAAACCTATGAGTTTGTGAAAACTTATAACTTAGGCGGAGACTTACAGGACTTTTCTAAGATTACTCTTTCTACAAACTACAACGGTAGTAAATTGTTTATCGGCGCGCCATTAAAGAATTATGGTACATCACCCAATCAAATAGTAAACGTGGGTATGGCTGCTGTTTTAAACAGAGTTATTGAAAAGATTGATGTTAAGCGTGATTATGTTGAGGATACCGAGGTTTATTATAATCTATCAGTTTCGGCTCCAACAACAGATCATTATCTAGATGTTTTTGTTAATGGTAAGCTGATTGAAAATACAAAATATCAAATTACAGTAGCTGGACTACAATTCTTGTATGATCTTAAAGCGGGAGACGTAATTGAAATATCATATCCTGATTTATTCAAGACACAAGAATTTCAATTAACTAATCTAGCAGAAATTCGTCCTGGTAACGCTTTTGGTCATGCATTAGACACAAATAGACATGGATCTGAATTACTAGTTGGTGCACCATTCTTTGTAAGTGAAAATAATTTAGAAGGCTTAGTAGTACGCTATACTAACTATGGTAAAAAATACGGAATAATACAGGCTACTAATAACTATTCACTTGCTAGCTCAAGTAAAATATTAATAAACGGATATCAAGTTACATTACCCACTAATCTACTAGGTGCAGTAAATGCTATTAATGATGCTAACATAACTAATGTTTATGCAAGAGTAGTAGATAATAAACTTGTTATAGGATTAGTTGACCCTAACTTAGGTCCTATAGAAGAAAAATTAACAATTCAAGCACTAAATTCTACAACACTACAACAAATTGGTATACTTGAATATCAAGAAAGTCAAAGAATCTCTGATCCTGAGAACGTAGAGGGTGCATCACAATTTGGTTTCTCAATCAAGTTTAATGAATATAATTCTTTTGCTGTTGGAGCACCAACTAGTACAAGAAAATCATTAACCACGTTCGATTTTACAGATGATCTAGACACAACTAATGACACTATATTTGACAACAACTATACGAAATTTGTTGATGAATTGGGGTCAGCCGGCTCAGTTTATATCTATGACTATTTGGCTAATCATAATGAAAGCGCAGACAAATTAGGTAAATTTGTTTACTCACAGGCTGCAAATGATACAACATTAGATATTGGTGCTAACCCGCATTACGGTAAGGTTATTGAATTTAAAGATTATAATCTAATCATTGGATGTCCTGATTATAAACCAGGTGTTGATAATGGTAGAATAGTATTTTATGAAAACAAACAAAACTTAAGAAACTGGCATGTGCTTAGAAAATCTAATGATGTTATTGATGTTAATAGATTACAAAACATTCAAATATTCAATGCCGAAAACAATGAAAGAATTGAGTCTTTGGATTATATAGACCCTCTACAAGGTAAATTGTTAGGAATCGTAACTGAAAATATTGATTATATCAGTAGTCAAGATCCTGCAGGATATAACTCTCAATTAACAACTGGTAATTTAGTTTGGGGAGATGCATTTGTAGGTAAAATATGGTTTGACACTTCGACAACAAAGTTTTTAAATTACCATCAAGAAGATGTACTTTATAATGCACAGAACTGGGGTAAAATATTCCCTGGCAGTACAGTCACAATTTACACGTGGATAGAAAGCAATGTGTTGCCTGTAAATTATCAAGGACCAGGTACCCCATATAATATAGAATATTATACTTCATTGTATAATGTTGACAACTCGGGTGCATTGACAAACAAATATTATTATTGGGTACGTAGTACAAATATTTTGAGTAGCGATAAAACATTACCTGATTCAATATTAGAACAATATATTACTGATCCACAAAGTTCAGGTATAGGTTATTTTGCCGCACTACAAAACAATGTGTATGGGTTATTTAATGCTATAGATTCTATTAAAGGTAAGTCTACGGGATTGCATATTGGATTCACAGATAAAATCAAAAAAGATGATTCTTATAATGAATTTAAATTAATCAAAGATGGTAATCCTAATGATTTCTTACCAGGAGTACCTAGTGCGTATACTGCATTTGAAATGCCAGAGAGTTTATATGATAAACTACTTGATAGCTTATCTGGTATAGACGAGAGAGGTAATTTAGTCCCTGACATACATCTTCCAAAGCTATTACAGCAAGGAATTAAAGTAAGACCAAGACAAAGTTTCTTTAGTAATAGATTAAAGGCACTTGAGAATTACTGCAAGTATGTAAACAGTGTTTTAATCAAGCATCCTATATCAGAAATTTTAACACCAAGCTTTATCGGAGAATCTAACAAAGAGTCAGTACCAAAAGGAGCTCCGGGCTTTTTAACAACTAGCGGAGAGTTTTTCAACACACCTGATTATTGGGAGCATGTATATTGGTGGGCAGACGGCTACAATAATAATACAAAGCCTGATGTTGAAGTGTTAAAGTATTATGATTTAGCCACATTGAATCCATTTGAAAACATGTTAGCTGGTGTAACAACCAACAGTGATGGCAAACGTGAGGTATATCTTTATACTAATGGTGATTGGGTACGAGTTGGTCTTGAGCAGGGCACCATTCAAATAAAAGAATCATTATGGAACTATGAGATACTTGGATTGGGATTCGGAAATACATTCTATGATACAGATAGTTTTGACGTTTTCCCTCACACAGAAACAAGATATATTGTAAGGTCCGTGACTGAAGAAATATTTACAAACGAATTGTTGATTCATAGAAATAAGAGTTTAATTACCCTATTTGAGTACATTATAAGTGAAGCTACATCAACAAATTGTTACCTAACATGGTTAAACAAAACAAGTTTAGTAGATGTAACTAATACACTACGTGAGTTGAAAGCCGACTTGAATTATCGTTCAGATAATCAAGATTTCTTGCAAGGATATCTCAAAGAGATTAAGCCTTATCATGTTGTTATGAAAGAGTTTGCAATAAAGTATACAGTAAATGATACATATGATGGTCAACTTACAGATTTTGATTTACCGGCGCAATATGATTTTAATTTAGGTAAATTTATTACTCCTAATCTAACTTTCTTCCCTGTAACAGCAGTAGGAGAATTTGGACCAACTGACGCAATATGGAACAGATCAATTTATTTTGATTGGTTAGATAATTATGGATTATCTTTAACTGGACAAAAGTCTGTAACAATAGGTTCATTGACAAAGTATATTACTCCTGTTAGTGAAACAATTTATATTGATAATGCTTATGGATTACCAGTAAACGGAGTAGTCAAAATTAATAATGAATATATTGGCTACGCAGGTGTTGATAGAGATGCAGGAAAACTCACATTCGTAAGCAGGGGTTTACGAGGCAGTGTGGCGTCTGATCATAATCCAAATAGCAAAGTTATTATAGATTTGCCTGAGGTCGTAGTCCTTAATACAGGTAGAAACTACATTGATGTACCGACTGTTATAGCATATATTGACACAACTAGATATCCTGCTCCATTACGTGAAGCGGTTCTTGAACCTATTATGGCAGACGATAAAGTAGTAGGTGTGAAAGTTGTAGATTCAGGTGCTGGTTACGCAGCAACACCTGAAATAATTATCCAAGCTTCAAAAACATTTAAGTTCAATAGTTCTGTTGTAAACTTTTTAGTTAACTCAATTAATATTGATAGTGTGGATTTAAACACAGGCGACGTAGTAAGATTCGTGCATGGTGAAGGTAACCCAATTAAGGGTCTTGCAAATAAAAAATATTATCACGTAAGAGTACTTTGGAAAGATGAAGTGTTTGGAGCTAAATCTATAATCGCTTTATATAGCACAGCAGTTAATGCACAGCTAGACAACCATAGAATTGACTTAATAGACACTGGTTCTTCTACTGATAATAAACTAGAGTTAACAGCTAGAGCAGTTGCAGTTGCAAGTAACACACCAACCAGAGAGATTTCTACTAAACTTAAGTTTGACAGAACAAGCTACGTAAGTAAAGTTACGGAATGGAAATCAGGTGAATTTTATGCTAGCGAATTCTCTCCCTCAGGAGATGAGTCAAGTACTTCCTCAATATCAGCTTCAGGTTCAACACTATCAAGTGTACAGCATCGTGTGTTTGATATACAAGAAGTAACACTTGAAGAAGGCACAAATGAAGTTGCAGTATCAATTGATTATACCGGTTCTAGTTTATCACCAGGACAATTAAAAGGTCTACCTTTGTATTTCTACGTAGTTCCACCTACATACATGTACCCTCAGCATGTTAAAGTTAAAGATATAATTATAGGTAACCAATACAAAATTTTATCTTTAGGCGATACTAATTGGAACTTTATGGCAGGGACAACAGGCTTAACATATAACGTAGGAGATTCAATCAAGCCTGTAGTAAGAGGGATGGGCACCGGAGTTGTCACAGCATTTTTAGCACCTAATAACTTAGAGTACGACAAATGGTATGTGATTGCCGAGTTAGGAGATACGAGATGGGATTTAATTGCTCAGACCGAGGGAATTATTTATCAGGTAGGAAACAGAATTTGGATTGAAGATTTATCACCATCTAATTTTGGATCTACTCCAGGCAAAGCAATAGAAGAGGGCCATGCTCTAATCAAATTCTACAGACCTAACTTTGTTTTCAACAAAGTATACAATGAGTATTTTGTAGAAGTGTTTAACAAAGGCACAATCTACAATGTAGGTGATAAAATTACTGTAGACGGTGTTTATTTAGGTGGTGTTAGCGGAGCAAATGATGCAACAATTAAGGTAGTCTATACACAGGCTAACAAAATGGAATTATATGAATTGTCTGGGTTGGCAGTAGGTGCCTTTAAGCAATACTATGTGAAACCTATAAATCAAACTCAGCTAAAAGTTTATCATGATGCCCCAATGGTTAGACCTGTAATTGCTAGTCAAGTTTGGAAAGGCAACAAGAGTTACAAACGTGGTGACATTGTTTTAGCTAATGGAAAATACTATAGAGCAATAGCTGATGTTGAGCCAACAACTGTCAGTGCAAGAAGTATCGTAAAAGATAAGAGTTATTATGTAAAAACAGTTGGATTAATAGACTGGACCGTAATCGGAGCCGACACCGCAAATGAATTAGCAGGTACTGAACCATTTACAGCTACAGCAAATGGCAACATCTTTATAAACGCCTCTGCATTTGTTTATTTAAATGAGTTTAATCCTGCAGGTTACGTCAGATTAGAAGATAACCCGTTCCCATTTGATAATAACAGCTATATGTACTTACCTGAGCCTGTTCAATTAACTTCAGGATACTCACGTACTACAAGTAGTATAGTAAGCTTAAACAACAGACTGTACAAGTGCTTGGTTAGTAACAATGACACAGAGTTTGATTTTGACAAATGGCAAGTTTTAGATAGTAACAAAGAAGAATTAAATGCATTAGACAGAATCGTGGGTTTTTATCAGCCCACTACTAACATGCCAGGTAAAAACTTACCATTATTATTAACAGGTGTCGATTACCCTAATAATACATATTATTCAAATAAGTTTGATGAAAATTATACTTTAGATACACAACTAAAAGATCAACCATTCTATCCAAAAGATATAAAGATTAGATCCGTATTATGGGATAATGAAAAGTATCTTGCTGTAGCAGACGGTAGAGATTATTCTATGATATTGTTGAGTTACGATGAAGGTATTACTTGGCAAATTAAGAGAATAAGTGCTGATGTACTAGAAGTTTCCGACGTGATACATTCTGGAACACATTATGTATTAACAACTAGAAAGCCTAGCAATCCTGTCTTTATAAGTTACGACGGGTTGTCATGGTTAGGTTTAGGTAGTTACACACCTTATGATAAAGTTGACTTTGACGAGCCCGGTGAAGCATGGGATAGCTCATCATTAACTGCTCCCAGCGGCGGGCTTTATAATGTAGCTAGCCATAATGATTTTTATGTGGCAGCAGGTGATCAACTTGTAGCAAGTACAGACGCATATGCTTGGGACAGCGTTTATAGCTTCCAAAGTAGAACAGAAGCAAGAGCAAATTATATCGACTACATTAACAGTGAATTCTATGCTGGCTTTATTGCAGTTGGATATGGATTAGATGTTATTGAAGATCCAACTGAAGAAGTATCAGCGCAAGTAACAACTATTGGCAGAGTATTATTAAGTGAAAATGGTAGAGCATGGACACCAATATATCCACACCCAACTAATAATGGATTGAACACAGTAGTAGGTGGACCTGAAATGATTGTTTTAGGTGGCGATAACGGAACAGTATTGTATTCTACGAACATGCAGAATATATTTGCAGGAACAATAGAAGGTGATACTATAACAGATAACATTTTAGCTGGTTGTTATGCTGCTAATACGTTTGTGTTTGTAGGACAGAATGGATTAATCTTAGTTAGTTATGATGGTATGTCATGGTCTAAGATTACCTCAGGAACGAATCAGAATCTTAATAGTGTTACACACGATGGACAACATTTCTTAGCAGTAGGTAACAATGCTACAATTCTACGCAGTTGGGAAGGATTAGTATGGCAAAATGTATCTGCAATAGGCGGTGCAAATACATTCTATGAAGTTAAAGGTGATCCTTTCACTTCTGGATATGGTCCTGAAGAAATGGTTCCAGGAGCTATTACTGATCAATTCTCAATGACAGTAATTACAAGATCAGGCAGTACATGGAATCCTGAAGTATATCAACATAATGGATATAAAGTTATAGGTAACAAAGTATCCCCTAATGGTGTAGAAATTGATTTCTCTAATTTCTCACAAGCACCAGCACAATTAGCATTATCTATAATGGATCCGTTATCTAACCTTAGTAAAATGATTCATCCAAACGTTACACCAACTGACAATAATGAATACACATATTCAGTTGATTGGATTCAAAAGAAAATCACACTAAACAAAGAGATTAGAGAAACAGAAATTATTTTAGTTGAAGTTTATGAATTCGGTAATGGTAATCAATTAGTAAGAGCAACGTCAGATGATATACCAGTTACTATAGATGAATCCACAGGACATAGCCAAATCGTATTCAATATAAAATATGAAGAATTATTGACTGCTGATCCTGCAGTTTACATAAACGGAGAAAAGAAAACATTTACTAATGATTATGTAATAGCTTCTACTGATAACGGCAGAACAAAGCTGTTATTTGATAGAGTTTATGATACAACCGTTAATTTCATAAGTTTTGTATTATTTGGTAGCACGGTACAAAATTATGGTTATTCATTGCCAGAAACACAAGTTTTTGAATTTGACAGTACAGGTCAAACTGGTCTAGCGTTAGATTATCAATTAATAGAAAATGAAAATGATTATATTCCTAGGATTGTTAGAGTCAATGGATTAGAACTACCCATCACTGACTACACTATTACAATAGGACCTGTGTCTACTTTGGCAATTATCCCAACGTTGAACGAGGGCGATATAATAAGTATCACTACATTTAATGACACTAGAGAGCAGTATTTCTTACAAGAAAGCATTTCTACATTGAGAGTTACTCCGTTATTAGCTGTTGCGATTGACAAGGATGTGGTATATTTGTATATAACAACAGAAACAGACGAAGATCCTGGATTAACTACAGGTGATTTAATTCAGATAGATGGTATTTCTGGTACTAACCAATTAAACAATAATACGTATTACATGAAGTTAGAAACGAAATTTAGTGAAACATTTACTGAATACGATGATGAAGGTACGGAAACGTCTTACACTAAAGATGTGTACCCAATCACATTGTGGTTTAATGATTCTTTAAGTAGACCAGTTACTAGTAGGTTCTTGTCAGAATATGTCGGAGGTGGATTCGTGTGGAAGTATGAAGATACACATGTAATACCTCAAACCATCGATATTAGTGATAAAACTAGATTAAACGTTTCAGTTAATGGAATAAGATTGGGCAGCGACGGACTTAGATTAAATGACGGTAATTATTTAAGCATTTTGGCTGATATTAAACCAGATGACGTTATAATGATTACAAGTATGGTATCCAGCGCAACACCAAATGAAATGATTTATGTGAATGAAGTTGATAAAAACGGAGATCAATTTATTTACAGAGCAAATTCTAGTAATAGAACCTGGTTGACAGAAAACTTAGAACCACTACAAGACGTTATTCATGTAAAAGACGTTTCTAAGCTAATTGATATTGTAGAAGATACATATATTGTAGTAGCCGATAGTGACAGATTATTGGTCAGAATTATATATGACCTAGAAACAATCAAAGAAACCGAAGTTTATAATGAAACCACTCTTTCTAAATTAAATTCTAGTGATTTTACTCTATTAACAAATAATAGTGTAGCTTATCTTGTCTTTAGAAACGGAGTTTCTGAGGGCGATCAAATCAATGTTGTTATGAGATTAGGTGACACTATAAACGTTAACGGAGAAAAGATAAGATACTCAAAAGTTGACTATCAAAACAATACCATAAGCAACTTAAAACGAGGTATTCAGGGCACTGCTATAAACAAGATGCACCTAAAATATTCTTCGGTGGTGGGAATTACTCCAAGTAACACGTTGTTTAATTTCTATTATAATAGAAGCTGGAATAGTGAAATTTATAACGACACAGCAGGAGATCCATTACAAATAAGCGATTCTGCCCCAGCTAAGTTCCTGCAACAGGGTACAAAATAAATGATAAATAAATTATTATGAACGAAAATACTAAAGATTTGAACCAAACCCAACAAAAAGAAGACAGGCCCAACGAAACATCCGGGTTTTACTTCAGTTCAGCTTTCAAAATCTTTGATCCTAACACTAAAGAAGTCTTGGTACAGCAAAGGGGTGACGATTAATGTCATTAATACATACACTAAAAATTGAGGGATTTATTAAAATTTCCGACCCCAACACAGGAGAGGTGTTAGTTGACAAGAAGAATGCTATACACTACGAAAACATATCTGAAGCGATAGCCGACACATTAAGTAATAGAGGGTATGGCTCAATGTACAGAATGGCTTTTGGAAACGGTGGTTCTAGTGTCGATGACACTGGAATAATCACATATTTGCCACCAAATACAGTAGGACAAAATGCTAGCCTATACAATCAGACATATAGCAAAATTGTAGACGACACCAGCATACTTAACGTAGATCCTGCTAGAAACAAAATGCTAGTTTCTCATAGCCCAGGTAAGGTCTACACAGACATTCTAATACAATGCTTATTAGATTTCGGTGAACCAGCTGGGCAGACAGCGTTTGACAACGGAACTCAAGTGGATAGTTTATATACCTTTGATGAGATGGGCATTTTAGCTGGATACGGGACTGATGTAGCAGGAAATGAGCAAACAAGACTGCTTACGCACGTGGTTTTTCACCCTGTGCAGAAAAGCTTAAACAGACAAATACAGATTGATTACACGGTCAGAATCCAAAGCTTGACCAATGTAGTGACAATTTAAGATAAATATACAAAATAGCGGAGTAAAACAATGGCTTATACGATTATTAGAAGTGATGGAAGTACGTTAACTACTATTCAGGACGGTACTATCAACACTACAAGTACGTCTTTAGGACTTCCCGGACGTAGTTACGCAGGATATGGACAGACAATTGATACTAACTTTGTTCGTATACTAGAGAATTTTGCGAGTGCTAGTCCACCTGCTAATCCACTAAGAGGCCAACTTTGGTTTAACACCACTAGAGGCACGTTAAATGTTTGCCCAGCAGACAACACAGTAACCGCTAATTCCTGGTTAGAACTCGCTGCTACAGGCGAATCTGGAACAACTACATTTGGAAACGTTGCAGTTACAGGCAATTTAGTAGCAAATAATATTCAAGCATTAACTGATTTACAAGTAGGAAACACAATTACTACTTTGAATGCCAATGTAACTGGTGATTTATACGCATTGCGTGGCACAATACAAACAGCTACTTTAGCTAATGTAGTCACTCAACAAATTACATCAGGAAATAACACAACTTCAGGCACACTAACTGGTATTTGGACAGTATATGGTCAAACAAATGGTAACGCAGTAGTAGTTAACTCAGGTAACTTAGCTTTCTCAGCCAACAGTGTTAACGGTATCAAGTGCGACAACTACATGTATGCAAACGGTGTCACATTTAATCCAGCTGGTACATACACTAACAGTAACGTATCTGCTTTCTTAACTGGCGCTAATGGTGTTTCAAGATTTACAGGAAACATTGCTCCAACAAGAGTTACTACAACAAGATTAGACGGCGGCGGTGTTATCGCAGGTATATGGACACTAGCAGCCGGCGCAAGATTACAGGCAACATATGCTGACTTAGCAGAAAGATTTGAAGCAGACGACTTATATGATGCAGGTACAGTTGTTGAGTTGGGTGGTGAAAAAGAAATTACTGCTGTTAGAGATGAGTTAAGTGAGAGCGTGTTCGGAGTTGTAAGTAACACTGCCGCTTACTTGATGAATACTGGTGCAGGTGAAGATAATACTCATCCTCCTGTAGCTATTAGCGGTAGAGTTCAAGTTAAAGTTAATGGTAAAGTTAAAAAAGGTGATCGTTTAGTAAGTGCAGGCAAGGGTTATGCAAGAGCAGCTAAACCAGGCGAAGCAAACGCATTCAATACTATTGGAAGAAGTCTTGCTAACAAAACTACGAATGGTTCAGGCACGGTTGAAGCCATTGTTGTAATTAAATAAGGAATTGTAAAATGGCTTACATTGCGGGCGGATTAATACAAGCAAGTGACTATAATAATTACGTAGGCACTGATCCCAGTGCAGCCCCGAATAGATTCAATACCGTATATGGTATGGGAAGTGGAAGATCAGGATATGGTCAGATACCCCTTCCACTAGTAGCTACAGACGCAGTTGTATCTTGGGGTAATTGGAATAATTTGATATCTGGCATTAATAGTGTTTCTAGGCATCAAAATACTATTGTTCCTACTATCTCTATAAATGAATCTGAAATTATTGAAGCGGAAGATAACGATAGCGTTACTTCAGCGTTTGAAACTGCATTAACCTCAATCTATAATAATAGAAATAATTGCGCTGCTCAGGGAGCAACAATCTCAGCTACCGTAGTAAAACAAGAACAATGGAATAATCACGTATTCTTTAGTCATACAATCACCTTCGATTCCGGAGACGCTGCAAGACATTTCTTTAATGCAGGCGGACAAATCGCTATCAACTTCACACACCCGAGTGGTACTGGTATCAATACATTATGGAATAACTTAACCAGAGATTGTGGAACTGTAGTAATCAGTAGTCCAGTTAGCGGTACTACAAAAATAGCAGGTGTAGACTATTCAGGCGTAACGAGAATAGGCGGCTCTGGCGCACCTACTACACTAACTGCATCAATGGGGTATTATAATCTTAATACAACATATCGTGAAGTGTTTAAGCAAAAGGCAGCGCAAGGTAATTACAAATATCTACAGAGTTTTATAAGCGTAAACGTAAAAACAAATGGCACAAGAGGTAGTAATGGTGACGTAGGTAATGTAATCACCATTGTTACGAAATTTGATCAAGTACCTGATGGACATTATTTGAGTTACGGCAGATCAATGGTAAGTAGCGGTAGCGCAGTGACAGTATCATTAAGGCCACCAAGTACCGCGTATATCGCAAATACATGGGGCAATCCATTAATTATAGGTAACGTATTGGCAGTTAACAGTCCTAACTATCAAGGATACACTACTGGAAGCACAGTAACAACATTGCCAGGCGGTGCAGGTGAAGCATTATTTACTAATCCGGGTGTCTATACATGGAGAGCACCAATTGGTGTTACAAGTGTACATGCTGTCGCAGTTGGCGGCGGTGGCGCTGGCGGCGCAGCTTATTGGGCAGGTGGCGGTGGCGGCGGTGGCGGTCTCGGCTGGAAGAATAATATACCTATAGTACCAGGAAATAACTACACTGTTGTAGTTGGTGCAGGTGGTGTTGGTGTTAGTGCAGCAGCAGGTGGACAAGGTACTAATGGTGGTGACAGTTATTTTATTAACTCAAGCACTGTTGCAGGCTTCGGTGGAACCGCGGGTATAGGCACAGCAAGTAACACAAATACAAGTTACGCAGGCGGGATTGGTGGTTCATTTGCAGGTGACGGCGGTGGCCGCGGTGGTGATGGTGGCTCAAGTAATAGCGATTATCCTGGTGGCGGTGGTGGTGCAGGTGGATATTCTGGCACCGGTGGCCGCGGCGGAAGTCAAAACAGTGGATCATTTACAGGCGGTTTAGGTGGCGGATCAGCAGGTGGTGCGCACGATAGATCAAATGGATCAGCTGGATCTTCAGGATCAGGTGGCGGTACAGGATTATTAGGTTCAGGTAATTCAGGAAGTTTATCAGGTCAAGGTGGAAGTAATGGCAGCAACGGTTCCCCATTGTTCACAGTAGGTGGTGCAAGTAACACAGGCGGCTTCCCAGGCGGAGGTGGCGGTGGACAAAGTAATGATGCTAAGACAACTCCAGGATGTAATGGTGGACATGGAGCTGTTAGACTCATCTGGTCAGGTAGTTCTGGCATCAACAGAGCGTTCCCAAATACCAACACAGATACAATCATCACTTAATAAAATTTGGTAAAAGGTGTTCATTATAAATACTCTCAGGAGTATATAATGGACACCAATTCATTCTTAAAAGAAGCAAAAGCCAAATTTAATCACAACGCAGCAAAAGACTATCTCAAAGACAAATATCAGAGCAAATTAATTTTTGCAGACCAAGGTGGTTTGTGGAAAGCCACACCAGAATTTTTAAGTTTTCTTGGCTCTGTTACTACTGATGAAATAGTCATTTTAGACTTACATGAAAATCCAATTAAAGTAGAAACAGAATTACTTAGTATAAAGGCTCATCAAACATACAATGATGTTATGACTGAGTGGCATGAAGAATGGTCTAAATTAAGAAAGCAAAGATGAAGCGCGGTGCATTACTCTTTGCTTTTAACAATGATGCTATTGATTATTACACAATGGCAGTCAAAACTGCTAAAAGAATTAATCATTTTTTAAATTTACCTGTCACTATAGTTACGGATAAAACAACACCAAACAACAATTATCAGTTTGATAAAGTAATTAACGTAGCCGGCGACTTAAGTAATTTTAGAGATGAGAAAATTTGGATTAACAAAGGAAGATATCAAGCCTATCAGTTTAGTCCATATGATGAAACATTGTTATTAGATACGGATTATTTAGTAAACTCGGATAAGTTATTATCAGCGTTTGATTATTGTGAAGATTTTTGTTTCCATCAAAATGCCAAATATTTAATGTTTAAAGAAGCTGGTTCCGATTTAATAGGAACTAACACATTCTTAACTTATTGGGCAACGGTAATTGTATTTAAAAAGACACATAGAAGTAACCTTTTATTTGATTTTATTAAAATGGTGCAAGATAATTACACGCATTATGTGACTCTACACAATTGTTTTTCTACACAATATAGAAATGATTATGCATTGACTATTGCAGCAAGAACTTTAAATGGTCATATTCGAGATAAATCTAATTTTATTCCATGGGACTTACTACATGTGTCAAATGAATTACAACTTTTTAGTAAATCGGATAAGCAATTTAACACAGAATTCGTGTCGGTTTTAAAAACAATGTCTGATCCTTTTGAACCAGAAAAAACTACATATCTAGAGGTAAAAGATACAGACCTTCATATGCTTAGTAAGAAAAACTTTTTGGAGGTTGTATGAAGTGTGGTTACGTTATACTCGCCCAAAATACAGCTAATGTAGATTATATAAAATGTGCTAGAGTTTTAGCAAAGAGTATTAAAAACTTTATGCCAAATGCAAGTGTTAGTTTGATTACCAGTAATGACTGCACAGACAGTATTTTTGATAATATAATTCCACTACCTTATGGTGATTTAGCACCAAATAGTTTTTGGAAACTAATCAATGATTGGCAAGTTTATGAAGCTAGCCCATACGATTACACAATTAAGCTTGAAGCTGATATGTGTTTAACAAGATCAATTGATTATTGGTGGGATATATTGAAACATAAGGATGTCGTAGTTTCTACTCACATACGAGATTTTACCGGTGATATTAGTGAGGTAAAGTCTTATAGAAAGTTTATATACGATAACAAATTACCTGATACTTACAATGCTATAACATACTTTAAAAAATCAGAGTTCGCTAAACAATTCTTTGAATTAATTAAAGAAATTTTTAATAACTGGGAAGAATATAAAACAATACTTAAATGTGATATGAAAGAAAGGGCTACAACAGATTGGGTATATGCAATAGCTTGTCATATACTAGGAGTAGAAAACACTACGATGCCTTTCTTTACAGATATGTCAATGGTTCATATGAAAAAAGATATTAATGGATTATTAACAGAAGATTGGACTGACGAATTAGTTTATGAAATTCTACCAGAATGTTTAAGAATTAATACAATTTATCAAAAGTATCCATTTCACTATCATAACAAAGAATTTTCTGATAAACTTGAACAAGCCTATGAACGAACCTGAATTTAAGTTATATTATGACACTTTTGGTAAAGTGTTGTTCTATTCTTGCGACATGCATGAGGGCGATTATTTGGTCATAGATGCCATGACATATGCTGAGGGTAGATTTGATGTTCAGGTTGTAGATGGTAAAATAGAACCAATTAAGTATACTAGCACAATTTTTAAACTAGCAAAAGATACAACTGGCACTAAATGTCCTGTAGAAGATATTACTATTATAGCTAATGAAAACTACACAGGTGAAACTTATTTTTGGAACGTAAAAAATGTCTGAGATTGTAAGCGTAAGAGATTTAGATTGTATATACCTTAGTTATGATGAACCACAAAAAGAAGAATTTTGGGTTAAAATTCAAAACATGGTTCCGTGGGCTAAAAGAGTAGATGGAGTTAAGGGAAGTGATGCCGCACACAAAGCAGCAGCAGAGGCAAGCGACACAGAAAGATTTATATTAATCGACGGTGACAATATGCCTGATCCGTCATTCTTTGATTTAGATTTAGATTTCACTGATAAACACCCTACCTATCAAATCGCACAATATCGTTGGAGAGCAATTAATGCTGTTAACGGTTTACGTTACGGTAATGGTGGCATGAGTAGTTGGACTAAAACTTACGTCATGAATATGCGAACACACGAAAATAGTGACGGCGGTGCGGCGACGACGGTTGATTTTTGTTTAGATAGTAGTGACAATATATACTGGAGCATGTATGATTGTTATTCAACCACGTATCCTAACTATACACCATTTCAAGCTTGGCGTGCAGGATTTAGAGAAGGTGTAAAGATGTGCCTAGTAGTGGGCAATAAACCAAGTATTAGTTCATTTAAAGAAAGTGTAGCGAGTAGAAATCTTAATAATCTTACTATATGGCAGAATGTGGGTATGGATGTTGAGAACGGTGAATGGGCTATCTATGGTGCAAGATTAGGAACATATTTGACTATGCTAACTGAGTGGGACTATAACAAAGTTCAAGATTTTGATGAACTAGTAAAGTTATGGGACACATTTGAACATAATGAACCTAAACAATTAGCCGAGTTATTGTCTGACAAGTTAGGGTTACCTATGTGTGCGTTAAGTGCAGAACAATCGAAGTTCTTCAAACGACACTATAATGCCGATAAATATAATTTAGGTCCCTTAGTCAGAGAAATGGACATTATACGGAAAATTGAAGGCTGGTAATGTCAGTTCCACTTAAAGTTAAGATTAAAAGATTTTTATTAAACACACAGTTGTACAAATATGCTAAACGGAGATACAGAAAGCTAATGAAAGAGACAGACAATAAAATATGTGCAGTCCCGTGGATGCACTTAAACTTTGAACCAAACGGTAAAGTAGTTCCTTGCTGCTTAACTTCTACATATAATTATTTTGCTGGCGACCTAACTCATCAAACAATTGATCAGATTTGGAACAGCGACAATATGAAAAATCTCCGTGTACAGATGATGAACAACGAGGAGCCTGAGATATGTAGAAAGTGTTACGACAAAGAAAAAGTTACAGGTGAAAGTGGTAGAATATATCACAACCGTGAATTCAAATCAGTATTAAAAAAGATTCCAGTCATTACAGAAAAAGATGGTACTTGTAATGAAATGAAATTAAAGTATTGGGACTTTAGATTTAGTAATCTGTGTAATTTTAAATGTCGTAGCTGTGGGCCAAGATATAGTTCAGCATGGGTACCTGATGCAAAGAAATTAGGCTACACTGATCAGGAAAAAGTTTGGAATATTGATGCAGTCGGTCAACAAACTAACTATGATTTCTTACAGGATCAGGTTCAACATGTAGAGAAGATTTACTTTGCAGGTGGTGAACCATTGTTAATGCCTGAGCATTGGCAGATACTTGATATGTTAGTTGAAGGTAAACGTTTCGACGTTAAGCTTTCATATAATACAAACTGTTCAGTATTAGAATATGGTAAAAAGAATGTGTTAGATTACTGGAGTCAATGGGATTACGGTAAGTTAGAAATTTGGCCTAGTATTGATGAGATAGGTGCAAGAGCAGAGTTAATTCGCAGCGGTACTATATGGCCTAAAGTAGAAGAAAATCTTATAGCAATGACTAAATTGGATAATCTTATAGTCAGACCTGGATTAACTATTGGTGCTATGAACGTATTCAGACTACCTGAGATAATTGATAAATTGCTAGAGTTGGGTGTTATTAAAGAAAAGCTTTGGTATAAAAACTTCTTCATTAATCTACTTGAACAACCTAGTTATTATCACGTTCATATTTTACCAGATGAGTTTAAAGATTCTATCATTGAAAGAATCAATGGTTATATCGGAGAATACGATAAAAAGTATTCAACAGATATAGGACCTCATTTTGCACAAATAATACATGAGTTGAAAAAGCCTCATAATCCTAAAGATGCTATTAAGTTTTTAAGAACAAGCTATCAAGTGGATCAAGTAAGAGATGAAAGTATATTTGATACAATACCTGAGCTAGAGTGCTTGCGTACAATGTATCCTGGAAAATATAGATGAAAAAGATAATAAGGATAGAACAACCTAATTACGCACCGTTTCATTTAACTTGGGTAATAAACAATATCTGTACAAACAAGTGTAGTTATTGCCCAAGCGATTTACATGAGGGTAAGAATCATCATTATGAATGGGAGAATGCTAAAAAATTCTTTCATATGTTGTTTGATAGACATCCTAAAATTCATGTAACTATCACAGGTGGCGAACCTAGTTTAAGTCCTTTCTTTAAAGAATTAGTTCAAATGCTCTATGAAAAAAATCATAGCATAGGAATGACTAGTAACGCAGCAAGAACTGTAAGATATTGGGAAGAAATCGCATACTACATGAGTTACATTTGTTTCTCATATCATCCTGAATTCCCTGATCCTGACTTCATTGAAAAAGTAACAGTTAGTAGTAAAATTACAAATGTAACTGTTAGAGTAATGATGCATCCTAAATACTGGGATCAGTCAATGGAATTATATAAAAAGATTTTAGATATACCTAGTTTAAATGTTGAGCCAGTAAGAATAACTGATTGGATTGGAAAAGATAGAGAAGCGCACCTTTATAACAAAGACCAATTAGAATTCTTTTCTAATAATGGGTATACAGACAGAAAAGAAAAGCTAGAACGACTTATCAGAGATCCTCAAATTAATTATAACACATATTATTTTGATGATGGCACAGAACATTATATGCCAGTAGCTAATGATTACATAAATGCTGGAATGACAAACTTTTACAACTATACTTGTGATATAGGTATAAAGGCAATGTTTGTGTATTGGAATGGCGATATTAATCTTGGTAATTGCGGGGTAGGTGGAGTTATAGGCAATATCAATAAACCAGATGATATTATATGGCCAACTAAGCCTGTAGTTTGCACTAAAAATGCTATTTGTCATTGTTCTAGTGATGTTGATATAAGTAAATGGATTTGAAATGAATACTGTATATGTTTATGGAGATAGTTTTGCTTCTGCTTCTACTCCCATACAAAATTTAGATTGGCCCAGTAGATTTGCAATTAAGTTAGGATGTAAAATTAAAAACAAAGCAATGACTGGGGGTAGTACTGAGCATGCCTTAAAATGCTTACTTGAAGATTATGAACGTTTTGTAGACGGTGATGTGGTTGTATTTTGCAGAAGTACTCCGGGAAGATTAAAATTAGAATTTCAAAAAGAAAGACCTGAAACGGCAGCGGTATATTTACATCCAGTCTCAGATTATAAGTTACCAAAACATGAATGGTACAGAGAAAATAAAAAATATTTAGAATGGTTTGTTGCTAATCAAGATGGGTATATAGAAACTGTGACTCATGAGGCAATGACTCATTTAGTAAGAAATATCGCAGAAAAACTACCTAAGGTTACGTTTATCTTTCTCATGAATAGTAATATCACTGTAAATGTTTCTTTTGCAAAAGAACTAGATAATTTTTTACGACCAAACATTGAATTGCTTACAATATGCAATGAAGAATTAATTTCAGATAAACCAGAAACTGCTTACTATAATTGGATAAAGAAAACACAAATTGATTTAAGGGATAATCATATGAGTATTCCGAATCTTGAAATTTTGTCTAACATGTTAGTAGAAGCAGTAAAAACTAAAAAAGTAGATCATATAAGTATGGATAAATTTAAGAAAAATTTATTAAAACCTGTTAACACTATTCAACAATATATGGATTATGTCAATGCAGGGTTATTGCCATATCAAGACTGGAAAGTTGAGCATCTAAGGTAAAATTATGTATTTTATTAGAATGATTTTAAATAAAATTCGCAGAGAATTATTACACAGAAAAAAATTAAGAGAAGCAAGAAAACGTGATCCATTTATTTACAAATGAATTTTATAGGCATAAGCAACGGATTTCATGATGCAGCGGTCAGTTTAATAGACGACCGTGGTAATATTCTTTTCGCTGGTCACAGCGAAAGATATAGCAAAATTAAAAATGACCCAAACTTAAACGTTCATTTAATTACGGACGTACTAAAACATTCTTCCTCAGGGCATGATTTACATTATTACGAAAGACCTTATTTACGATTCTTAAGGTCATTGCGATCAGGTGAACCACTAGATTTCTCTGTTTTTAGTAAAACAAGATTAATAGGTAAAGAAGTTCAAAAAAGATTAGGTAAGAAAAAGTTACACTATCACAATCATCATTTAAGCCATGCAGCAGCAGGTTTTCAAACAAGTCCGTTCAATAATGCTACGGTATTAATAATAGATGCTATCGGAGAATTTGACACAATATCAATTTGGGATGCAGATTATGACCGTAATGGTAAAGCTATATATAAAAATCTGTATACAAAAAAATATCCAAATAGCTTAGGCTTATTCTACAGTGCTATGACACAACATGTAGGTTTACATCCGATGGATGAAGAATACATTATGATGGGTATGGCTGCTTATGGCAACCCTACATACACCGAACAAATGTTTGAATCATTTGTATACGATAAAAACAATTTTGAATTCAAAGAAAACTTACATACTGGTATAGACGAACGCCATAGCTTCTTGCATCATGCTAATGAAATGGATATAGCAGCTAGTGCGCAGAAGTTTTTAGAAGAAATGTTAGAAGTAGCGTTAACACTGTGCAAAGAAAAAGGTTATAGTAATAACTTAGTATACGGTGGTGGCGTTGCATTAAATTGTTTGGCTAACAGAATACTAGGTAAATATTTTGACAAAGTTTGGATTATGCCTAATCCAGGTGATGCAGGTAGCAGTTTAGGAGCAGCAGCACTAGGTTATGGGCGTAATTTAAATTGGAAGAATGCTTATCTTGGTCATAACATAAAAGGGCATTATCCTACTGTAGATTTATATGATGAACTTAAGAAAAACAAGATAGTGGGTGTAGCTTCAGGTCGTGCTGAGTTTGGACCTAGGGCATTAGGCAATCGCAGTTTATTAGCTGATCCTAGAGGGAATGAAATAAAAGATAAAGTAAATGAAATTAAGCGTAGGCAAAAGTTTAGACCATTTGCACCCGTAATATTAGAAGAATATGCAAATGAATATTTTGATATGCCTAAATGTTGGGTAGATAGTAGATACATGCAAATAGTTGCTAACTGTAAATATCCAGAAAAGTTTCCTGCTATCGTACACCATGATAATACAAGTAGAGTACAGACTGTACCTAAAGACGGATCAGGTATTAGAGAGTTATTAGAATTTTGGCATTATCATACAGGTTGTCCTATGTTATTAAACACCTCACTTAATATCAAAGGTGAACCAATGGTAAATGATAGAGCAGATGCAGATAGATTTCAAAGCAAATATAAAATAAAGGTGTGTTCATGATGGTAGAACAAAAAGATTACGATATAGAAGAAAGAATTAAGTTATGGGAACAAGGTTATTGGGTTATCCCCGATAATGTTGATACTGAGGGCTTTGACTTTTCATGGAGACCTAGTTACTATGACAGACCTTATACGCATCAGTTTGGAACACAATGGCAGAAAACTGGCGGACCTAAGTTTGTAATTCCCGAAAGTGAAGGTGTTAAGTACCATGACTTTCAAACAGTAAGACATTTGCAACATAAAGAAAACTTTTTTATTAAAAATGATAAATTAGATTTTGACTTTAGCTGGCATCCTGATGACACTGAAGAACCCTTCGTGTATATTTTTATTGGTTCAATAGATGAAGAAGAAAAAATTGTTGCAGAATATCATGTAGAGGGCGCTGAAAAACAAAAGTATATTTCAATAGACTTAAAATATAAAATTCCTCCTATCCTTACATTTTCCTCTCAAAAAGAATTCAAAGAGTTAGTTAGCTTATACTTTGATACAGAATTTTGGGCTGTGCCTGTTAACGTAGATGTATCAAACTTTGACTTTGGTTGGATGCCGAATAAACATGAACCTCCATATGTTCATGTATTTGGAACACAATGGGACTCTGATGGAGGACCTTGCTATGTAGTACCGAATAATCAAGGTACTAAGTATCAGCAAAGTCAAAAAGCATTACGAAAGTGTATGGTTCCTATTTATGAAATAGATGATACTACGACAGTTGAGGATTTAATTTACGAATATCCTAGTGATGCATTTTGGGCAGTACCTAACAATATAGACAAAGAATCATTTGATTTTACGTGGGTACCTAACAGATATGACCCTCCTTATATTCATCAATTCGGTACGAGATTTAATACATCAGATGGACCTGCATATGTAGTACCTTCTAATAAAGGTTACAAGTATCATGATTATCCTTTAGCAGCTAAAATACCACTTAAAAAATATACATTAGATAAAATTAATACGTTACAAAAAATAATATCTGAACATAGAACTGAAACTTTTTGGGTAGTACCTGAAAATTTAAATGATGAAGATTTTGATTATAGTTGGGAACCTCCTATAGGAGAACCTCCGTATTTACATCAGTTTGGTACGCAATGGAATCAAGATGCAGGACCTGCACTTATCGTTCCTAATTATATGGGAGTAAAATATCAAACATTTCAGATAGCAAAAAAATCATCTGATACGGTAATTCATTATATTGAAACCGATTTAGATGATTTAATAAATGAATTCCCTGAAGATAATTTTTGGGCAGTGCCTAAAGGTCTAGATGTAAGTAAGTTTGATTTCAGTTGGGAACCAAGAAAAGACGAACCTTACTTACATATGTTTGGCACACAATGGCAAAATACGGGTGGTCCTGTTTATGTGGTTGCTGATTATGAAGGTATTAAATATCAAACATTTCAAGCAGCAATCAAATTGCCGGATGAATCAAGATTTACAAAGTTAACTACTGATGAAATTTTATTCGATTATAGTTGGCATCATGATGATAGAGACCCTCCCTATATCTACAAATTTGGAGTCAAAAATGAGTATAGAGATAATTTAAAATATGTGTTAGAATATAAAATAGAAGGTGCAACGCAGACAAAGTTTGTTGCTAATCCTATTGTAAAATTAATTAACAAAAACATCAAAAAATATTATATTGAAACTACACTTGAGGATTTAATTAAACAACATCCTGATGAAATGTTTTGGGCCCTAAACGCTGAATTAAATTACGACAAGTTTGATTTTAGTTGGGAACCCGAAGATTATGAATCCCCATATGTGCATGTTTTTGGAAACAAAGAGAGCCTAGACCTACAGACGTACTTTGTTATTGAAAAACACTGTAAAGAAAAAATACAGTATAATTATGTTTCTGAACTAGAAATTGATGTAGATTCTAAACTAGATATGTTTTATATTGATAGAATGAATAAGGATAGTTTAGAAAATTTTGAAATACTACAAGAAAAGTTTCCTCAAATAAAGAAAACAAGATTCGCTAACGGCTGGGCTGAAGTAATTGCTAGTTGTGCCAACAAGTCTAAAACTAAACTGTTTTGGGTTTTAAGTAGCGAGATTGATTATGCTGATTTTGATTTTAACTACTATCCTAGTATTTGGCAAACAAGAATGCTTCACGTATTTAAGACCCAATGGACTCAGTGGGGTTACACTTATCTTGTAAATAAGGATTCATATCTTATTGAATATAAAAAAGATAAACTACTTGAAGATATGTCTATGCTAAACTTTGTTAACAAAGAGGCTAAGATAAAAGAATCATTGCATGACATTTATCTAATTGATTTTGGCAATCAACACACTTGTTTAGAAACTTTAAAAGACAGAGTTCCAAACAGAAATATCACAGTTATCCCACACGACACAGATTACTATCAGACGTTCTTTTCTATTGTAGAATCATTGCCTACTAAGAACGAGCATTATATTTGGATATGTAGTTCAATTTGTGATTATAGTAATTTTGATTTTACTCAGACGTTTGATACAGGTACAAGCGAACAGATGTATGTGTTTGCTAGTAATAATCAAAAGTTCGGTGACACATTCTTAGTAAATGTGAATGAATTAAGAATGTTTTTACCAATTATTAAAAAGTTAGATGATTACCCTGAAATAAATTTTAAAGGTGAGCAATCAGTTCCAAGATTGCCTGCTCCTGTTACTATAGTAGATGATGATACTTTGGTTAATAGCATTCACAATCAAGTAGACTTTCCATATCAAGTTCTTATTACAGCAGATAATAAAAACATGAGGCATGAAGATATTGATACAATGTCATTATGGAAAGCAGAAGATAAAACTGTTATAATCACAAGTACAGGTGCAAGTAGAATCATTGCTCCCAAAGAAACAAGTAAGTTTGTTAAGAAAGAAATTTACGATTATCCATATATAATCACAAGTAAAAAATTATCGCAAAGCAAACCATTAGATATTGTTTTCTTTAGTAATGGTGAAGCTTGCGCGGAAGAAAACTACGAACATCTGTTGAATATAGCAAAAGACTTGCCTAACATAGTAGTAGGTGTTGATGGTATTAAAGGTCGTGTAGCTAGTCAACATGAAGCAGCTAGAATGTCAAACACACCTTGGTATTTCTTAGTGAACGCAAAGCTTAAAGTCAATGAAGATTTTAATTTTGATTGGCAACCAGATAGATTACAGATACCAAAGCATTATATCTTTACTGCTACTAACCCATTAAATGGATTAGAATATGGTCACCAAGCTATTGTCGCCAACAATAAAAAGTTGACACTTAATACTATTGTTAAGGGTCTAGACTTTACACTTGACAGTGAACACGAAGTTGTTAATATTAATTCAGGGATTAGTCGGTTTAATACAAGCAAATGGGATACTTGGAGAACTGCTTTTAGAGAAGTAGTCAAACTTAAGCATAGCGTAGAAACTATAGGATCTGAAGAAAACAAAGAAAGACTTGACATTTGGCTTACCGTGGCTACCGGAGAATACAGCGAATATTGCTTGAAGGGTGCAAACGAAGCGGTCAAGTATTATGAAAGTGTTAAGGGTGACTTTGAGAAACTAAGATTAACCTATGACTGGGCTTGGATCAAAGAGTACTACGATAATTTATACCCGTAATTTATAAATAATTATATGTCAGTTGAAGGATTATATTTTGTAATTGGATTTCTGCTTGGGGTTTTATTAACCGGTTGTATCTGTTTGGCTTGTGTTTTAATATACCATGAATGGATAAGTAAAGAAAAGCCACTGAGCGATTACGAAGATTAGTTTATTTCGACATAATGACATATAACCGGGAATTATATGTGAATTATGTATTAATTGTTGCTGTTATTATCTCAGGACATATCCATGAAAGTCAATGGAAAACATTTGACAGAATGGAAGAATGTTTAGAAGTCGCACGTAGCATCACACACAATAGACCAAACATGACCGCATTTTGTGTGCCCGAACAACAAGTTAAGAAACCCTAATTTGTTGACAATCTTTCCGAATAAATATAAACTACAGGTTATTGCTGTATGAAGCAACCCCAAAAGGGTTCTGGACGCGGGTTCGACTCCCGCCTGGTCCACCAAAAGCAAATGGCTTCGGATACTGTGCGGCCGCTACGGTTCCTGAATGTTGGTATAATAAGTAGCTCCAACTTGCTTTTGATGGGCCAGACATGGTTTCGACAGGGTCAAGAGTAGGCGAGTGGACAGCACGGTAGGCGATGACCGTAAATCAAGCAAAATTATAACTGCAAACGCAGCTAACGATGAGGTTTTTGCTCTAGCAGCATGATCTCCGGGGGAACTATCCCTTGTTACCAAAAATAGTAATAGGGACTTCGGTCCCTATTTTTAACTAAATAATAGTATGTGGATTCTCATTATCAGTATGTATTTGCCACAATCTTATGGCTTTACACAAAGTCAGGGAGTTATACAGGCTCCTCAGCCTAGTTACGAAACATGTATGCGTGAAAAAGAAAGAATCAGGGCTACTTGGTATACAGATGGTTACAGAGTAAGTCCAAGATGTATCTACATTAAATATTACAATTCACCCGGTGGTTGATTATTGATCAAATGTTTTGTTTGGTGTAAGATAATCTTTAAAAGTACAATTTCCTGATATTTGTGTGTCTTTTAAATATAGTGCTTGCATAGCCTTAGTCAATTCTTTCCTACACTCACTTTCAGTAAGATAAAAGTTATTAACACTTCCTTTATGTCTATAAGGAGGTTCAGAACTAAGAACGATTATAAGTAATACCCACATATTATTTCTTTAGTAAGCGATATGTAAAATCCAACAATAATTTACCATGAGTGTTGTTATGATAATGTCTACGCATCCAACTATAACCATCATACCAATGCTTTTCACTCTCTGGATGACAACCTATTAATCCGACATTATCTTGAATAATAGCCATTGGATCGCCGTTCTTGTATCTAGCGATAGTTTCAAATTTACTCTCATCCCCGACCAAAGCACACCCGTCAAAGAAGTACATATTCATAGGATTGTTTTCCCATGTGATTTGAATGTTTTTTGCGTGGGGTCGGCGTGTGTCGGTACCTGGTCTTTTTATATATTGAACCACTCTTGTCGTATTCAATAGCCCTAAGTATTCAGTGTCGGCCCAATAAGCACCCATACAAATTCCTAAGTACTTTCCACCTGATGCGACAAAGTTCCGTATGGACTGAGCATGAATTTTCATCAGATATTTGTAAGTATCGCTGTCTCCGATTCCTCCGGGAACTGCAATAATATCCACATCATCAAAAAAGTCATCCTCTAGTTCATGTTTTGTGAAAATCTTGAATCTAAAGTGTGGGCTTAATGCTTTGATAATCCCATTTCCGCTTTGCACTGAACACTTAGGTTGGTGTAAAAATAAAGCTATTGTTGGGAGCATGATATGTCTATTTATCTCCATTAAAAAAGCCCCGAAGGGCTTATTTTAGAAGCTTAACTGACTCCTGAACATGATTGCTCTGTCACCGTTTACACGACTACCTGAGCTACCTACAAGACTGTCAAACTTTGTGTCTACGTAGTTTAACATAAAGCGTAGATTATCTGTACAGAACCAAGTAACTCCATAAGTCATAGCAGTAGCACGATTTGATTTGCCAGTAACTACAGTAATATCACTAGCATCAAACTCGCTGATACGCACACCTACCTGCCATGCACCCTTACCACCTTTATCAGTTGGGTTGTTAGGTTTGATCCAATTAAAGATACCATCTTTGTAGTTGTGACTTTCGCCTGTCAAGTTATACAAAGCTTGCACATAGTATCCATTTATTTTCTGATCGTTACCTGTAGTAGGATCATAATTGAATTGGAACTGTTCACCTTGTACCTTTAGACCATTATAAGCAAATGCTGCTTCAAGACCTTGGCGTGTTCTTGTAGTAGTACCACTTAACGCTGGACCTGTGAACCATGCTGATTGACTGCGTGATTCTGTTCTACCGCTTGCTGGTGTAACACCACCTTTAACTTCGCCTGTGCTATATGCTGCACCTAAGTGTAATACATATGCTTTGCTACCTTGTAATTCGGCTACGTTTGTTACAACACGACCGATGTAATCAAAGCCATCATTAGATGCATCTTTGTTAGCACGACCACGGCTTAGTGCTACTTGATAGAGTAGACCAGGCTTAGGAATACCATGTAACATAAAGCCAGTTTCTTTTCCTGGTATAAACTCACCATCAGTATTACCAATTAAACTACGCTCCATAAAATCAATATTGTTAGAGCTTGTTAATTGTTCTAAACTAAAAGGCATTTTAAACAAACCAAACTGAAATTGCATTTCAGGATTAGCAGCATAGTTTACCCACATTTCATCTGCTGTTGTAGTAGTTGCAGAGGCACCTACTTCATTGCCGAAGTTAGCAAGTAACTGATATCTAAAGTCTTTGGCGAACTGTCCACGTACACCAAATCTAGCACGACGAACTTCTGCTAGGTTCTGATACGAATCTGTGGTTTGACCTGCACCATAAGCGGGGTCGTACTGACGATAGTCCATATGAAGTCTACCTGTAAGTTGGATGGTATTGTTTCCATCTTTACTTTTGAGTCCGATCCCGTTTTCGGTAACTGAACCATCGTTTGCTCTAGCTTGTCTCCACTTGTTGTTATCGCTAACATCTTTGTCGATTCTTTGTTCTGCAAACTTTTTGTTTTCTTCTCTTTCTTCATATGCTTGGAGTTTAGAATTATACTCTTGTTGTGTAAGAATGCCTTTATCTCTAAGAATACTTAATGTTTCTTTGTACTCATCAGCAAAAGCAGGTATTGCAGTTGCTAATGCTAATATAATACTTAATTTTGCAAATTTTTTCATGATTTTCCCTTATTTCCAAATTGCGTTACCATCTGGACCTTTGAAGTCACGGCGCCAGTTTTCTTGTATCAACTTAATAACTGACTGTGGTAAGTGAACATATTCTAATTCTTCACTCATCTTGCTACCATTTTTGTAACTCCAATCAAAGAATTTCAAAATAGCACGACCAGTTAATGCATCTGCTTGTTGTTTGTGCATTAGAATAAAACTTGCGCCAGTTGCAGGCCATGCGTCTTTGCCTGTTTGCCAAGTTAATAATAAGTACATGCCAGGAGCATTATTCCAGTCTGCATTAGCTGTTGCTGCTTTGAATGTACTGTCATCTGGTTGAATAAAATTGCCATCACGATTTTTTAATTGCGTATGTGCGATTTTGTTTCTTTTAGCATATGCATATTCTACATAACCAAAAGCACCTTTGATGCGCTGAACTTGCGCTGCTACACCTTCATTACCTTTACCACCTACACCTACTGGCCATTTAACTGCTGTGCCCTCGCCTACTGTTTTTTGAAAGTCTGCGTTTGCTTTGCTTAGATAATTTGTCCAAATAAATGTTGTACCTGATCCATCTGCACGATGTACGACTGTGATATTTAATGCAGGTAATGTAACTCCAGGATTTATTTCGGCAATAGCTTTGTCATTCCATTTAGTAATTTTACCTAAATGTATGTTAGCAATAACATCACTTGTTAATTTTAGTTGACCACCTTGTATACCATCTAAGTTTACAACTGGAACAACTCCACCTATGATAGCTGGAAATTGCACTAGTCCTTCTTTCTCAAGTTCTTCTGGTTTTAATGGCATATCACTTGCACCAAAGTCAACTGTTTTTGCTTTGATTTGACGAATACCGCCACCACTACCAATGCTCTGATAATTCAATCCTATCCCAGTTTGTGCTTTATAAGCTTCTGCCCACTTTGCGTAAATCGGATATGGAAAAGTCGCACCTGCCCCAGTAAATTCTGCTGACATTGCGACTTGTGAAACCATTAAGGTTAATAATGCAAATACCTTTTTCATACTGTGTGTCTCCTTTAAATAAAAAATATTCATTTGCAATAAATATTTAATAGTTATAGTATGACAATTCTGTTACAAAACCTCATTTTTTAAAAATATTTTATGGAACTCAAAGTTGCTTTGGATTGGCAAATCATTAGCGCCAACCTACGGAAAGACTTGAAGAATGTTAGTCATAACCCAGACTTAAAGAAAATGCTTCAGAATATTGAAGATATGGTTACTGAATTAAGTAGGTCTGAAGTTATTGCTAGGCAAACTAAAAGAACTAGTATGCTGGCAAGTCAAATTGAAAAAATTAATAAGAGTATTAATCACCTACAAAAATTAATACTCATTGCTCAAATAATGAATTAAGTTGCTGCACTAGGGAAAGTTCTTGTAGTTCCCGGCCAAATAATTCTTACATAACCTGGTCCACCTCTACCACCTTGGTTACCACCTGCACCATAGTTGCCACCAACACCACTTGGTCCACCTGAAGCACCTCCCGATCCGCCACCGCCGTTAGGTGTAGTTGAAGTCCCGGCAGTGCCATTTGTACCAGTACCTAATGCACCAACACCTCCGCCAGCTCCGCCTCCAGTTGTCGTAACACCTGTACTTGGTGTAGCATTTCTACCACCGGCGCCACCTCCTCCGCCACCGCCTGCGCCTGCTGTACCTGAGGCTTGCGTTGTAGATGTGCTACCATTTCCCCCTCCACCACCATTGCCACTATAACCACCGGCACCACCACCACCGCCATCTCCACCGCTAATTCCTGTAGTTGTGCCTGATGAAGCACCAATGCCGTTCCCTCCCTTACCACCACTTCCACCTGCTGTACCTGTTATCGCACTTCTTGTGCCACCACTTCCACCTGTTACTGATGTGTTAACTGAAAAGTTGCTTCTGAGTCCTGCACCGCCTCCCCCCGCTGAAACTAGTGTAGTAGCTCCTAGGACAATCTGACTAGTGCCGCCGGCAGTACCATCTGGTCCCAATCTATCAGGTACAGCAGTACCGCCGCCTGACCTAGAACTTATTGCACCAGATCCATATTTTCCAGCAGTTACAGTTAAAGTTGAACCCGGTGATACTGAATAGTTATTTCTATATGATAAAGCACCACCCCCACCTGCACCTCCTCCGTATCTGCGAAGTAGTGTACCTGCTGTATTATATTGCAAACCAAATGCGCCTGCCCCGCCCCCTCCGCCTATACAAACCATTGATATTGAAGTAACACCTGCAGGTACTGTCCAAGATTGTGTAACGTCATTAAGACTGCCTGTCAATGTAAACTCTCCTACAGAAGCCACACTAACTGTTATTGTTCTCGATAATTGTTGACTAGCGGTACTTGTACTTGAAGTATAAAGTACATTAAAAGTTAAGGCAGTTAAGCCAGCATTAGGAGTACCTGTTATTGTTCCTGTGAGAGGATCCCACGATAAACCTACATTTGAAAGTGCAGTTTCAGCGGAACTGTCTGGAAGTATCCAATAAGAACCGCTACCTCCGCTTGGTGTAAATGGTCGTCCATTCGTAACAGCAGTGCCTTGATTGAATGTTATTGAAGTCCAGTTTTGAGTTAGAGCTAATTGTGCAAAATTTTCTATAGTTACAATACTTGCCCTTGCAACCATGTATTTTCTTCCGCTATCTCTAAATAGCCTTATACTTATTCTATCATTGTTATCATCAACAGAGTCATATGGTATACTTAACGTAAAACTTGCAGTGTTACTGCTTATACTTACACTACCTGATTGAGTGTGATCTAAAGACGTTGTGAAGAAGGGATGTGGCATGTTTACGTCATTATCCCAATACAACACTGTGCCATTAGCTACGTTGGTAGTATTTACAGTAAACACTACTGATTGTCCTTCACTGATTGTTGTTGCACTTGGACTTATAGTGTATTGCGGTTGGTTTCCTGTAAATCCATTACCGTTACCATATACTACAATAACTGTTCCTTTACCTCCATTGCCTCCTCTACCGTATGAAGATGAGCCTGTTGTTTTGTATGCAGCACCGCCACCTCCTCCGTCACCATAAGTTCCGTTTTTAGCATCAAACATACTGCTATTGGTAACGCCTCCTGGTCCTCCTAATCCACCACTAATTGGGTAATAAACTCCAGAACCTGCAGTAGTCGCACTACTACCACCATCAATACTCGCAGTAAATGAACCCGTAGTATATACGCCGCTAGTACCAGAACTGCCATATACTATGCCAAAATCAATTACATTGGCTCCACTTGCAGAACTTGTTATTGATTGTCCACCATCACCACCTGTTCGTAAATTATAATTTTTTCCACCGCCGCCCGGAGCTGCGTATATACTAATACCAGTGCCAGTTAAACTGGATGGTGCACCGGCTGCGCCGTCAGTAGTACTACCTGCTAAACTACCTGCACCGCCTGTTCCTGGAAATACTGATAGTGTTGAACCTGCAGGTAAATTAACTAAGGCTCTAACCACAGAGCCGCCGCCTCCTGCACCACCGCTAGCAGCGTAAGAGTTTGGAACTGCGTAACCACCTGCACCACCTCCGCCGCCTCCTTGTGCAATGATAAATGCTGATGAAGAACCTGCAGGTTGCGTAAAGGTCGCACTAGTCACATCTTGATAGATTGTGTAACCAACTTCTACAAATGGTACAATTGCAGTACTTGAGTCGGTAACTGTAACGTTAATACTTTGGGCGACATGCTGTCCTTGAGTTTTGTTCGAATCAGTCCATAACCAAACATAAAGAGTTTCTGATCCTTCTGTGGATTGGTCATTTCTTAAAGTAGTTGTGAAAGTGCCTATATTGTCATTGATAGTTACAGAACCTGTCGCATTAGCATTGTCTAATAAATCACTAACACTCATACCAAACGCTAAGTTGACACTCCAATATAAAACAGTACCGTTAACAACATGGTTAGTTGTAACTGTCCATGTAACAGTGCCACCTTCATTTACAGAAGTTACATTTGGACCAACGGAATAAGTTGGTACCATATCAACGACATTCACGTTGTTACTTGTGGCTACAACAGGACCTGATGTACTATCTGTTCTTATTTGCACATAAAATGATTCTGTACTTTCAACACCGGTTTTGGTCATATCAAGTGTAGGTGTTATAGAAAACGATCCTGCGTTATTCGTTATAGAGAAAAAACCTGATGTTGCTGAAAAATCTAGATTAGTTGTAGAAGTATTAACTATGGTCCAGTATAATGTTGTAGTTGGACTGTTAGGTATATTTGTAGTATTAACATTAAATATACCTGTATTACCTTCGTTAATAGATGTTGGTATAGTACCAAATGCATATGTTCTTGTAAGACTTGTGTCCGCAATACTTACAGTAGTTTGCGCTCTTACAGTACCAGTAACGCTACCAGTTCTAATACTTAATACAAATGCTTCTCCTCCCTCTGTTGTCATATCAGGAGTTGTGGTGATACTGAAGGATCCTGAACCACTTGTTATTGAAAAAGGACCTGAAGTGGCGGAAAAATCACCTGCAGTAATACCACCAGATAAATCTATACTCCAATATAGTGTTGTATTAGAGAGGCTAGTCGTAGTAACATTAAATGTAGTTGTGACTCCCTCATTAATACTTGAGGGTGGACTACTAAATGATACAGTAGCAGCATCAATGATAGTAACGCTTGAACTGGTAGATATATCTTTGCTTTCAAAACTTAAAACAATTGTGAAAGATTTTGGAGCAGCATGAAAGAGTAAATCATTAATAGGTGTTATAACTAATGATGCTCCCCCTGAACCATTTGTAGTAACTGTACCAGATCCAATGGAGTTTAAAAAATCAGCGTTGGTAGTATTACTATGAACTATGCGCCAATTAATTGTCTTACTTATTAAATTGCTTGTTATTGTAAAAGTTACTGAACTATTTTCTGTGACTGATGAAGCTGAAGGAGTTATAGTCGAGGTTGGTGTAAAACTACCTGAAAAAGTTAAACCAAACGTACTCGCAGTAGAACCGAATCTTGCCATATATTATCCGTAACTTGAAACTAAACCTAAAACTACCCATGTACTAGAAGCTGTTCTAATTAATGTTAATCCTAATACTTCTGTTTTGTTAGTTCTAGCAGTTGGGGTCGTACCTTGTAAATAATTAATTGTTTGTCCGCCTACCCCGTTGATTGATATTGAAGTTGGATAAGTCATAGCCGTAGCACCATGTGCAACAATAACAGGAATAACAAGTGCCCTGCTATTGGTTGTAGGAATATTTGTGAATGTTAAGGACAATGCACCAGTAACTCCACTTACATATAAAACAGATGCTAGGTTATAATCATGCGATACACTTACAGTTGCGTAATCTCTTATAACATCCGAACTATTTACAAATGTGCCTAATATACCTGTGCTTGTAACTGTTAATAAGTTTGCAGTGCCGCCCGCACTAACAGTTACGTTGCCGCCACTTGATGCAATACTGACGTTACTTGTACCATTCGCCAATGGTCCAGTCGCTGTACCAACAAAAGAACTTGCAGTCAATGCACCAGTTGCAGCATTAAACGATAAACCTGCGTTTGCACCTAAAGCATAATTTGCTGAAGTAGCACCACTTATCAATGCAGGATATAATGTTCCAGTTGTTTGTGCGGTGACTACATTAAAGTCACTTACGTTTGCATAGTTAACGTTTAAATTAGCAACACGTGTTGTACTTGTTACAGTCAATGGTGCTGTGCCGGTTGCAATTGTTGAGGTAATTATACCGGATACAGAAAGATAACCACTGACATTTGCACCAGTTGCGCCCGCTGTTCCGCTACCTTTTACGGCAATAATTGATGATTGACCATTTGCGCTAATAGTTACGTCAGTGCTTGACCCAACAACAATGTTGCTTGTACCGTTAGTCATAGAAGTAGGAGTTGGTAAACTAGTTAACAACGCACCGTTACCTCTAAACCAATTACTTCCAATATCAATATTACCTGCTACAGTCAATACATTAGCAAGTCCACCGGCAATTATTACAGCATTTGATACACCGTTAGAGGATATACCGACATTGCCATTTTGTGTAATTCTTATGTTACTTGTACCATTGGCTAAATTACCGATAAATGTATTTGCACTAATTACATTCGCACCTGCAATGTTACCACCTGAACCTGTACCTGTTTTTAATAAACCCTTTATCTCTACGTTACCAACACTATCAATTTGTAATACATTAGAAACGCCACCAACTGCCATTGTAATGTTTCCACCTGCACCCGCAAAAGTAACATTACTTGTGCCATTGGAAATCGCTGTTGTTGTTACTCCCGTTAATTGACTTCCGTCACCAAAATATCTTGTTGCAGTAAGATTACCTGCAACAATTACTCCATTACCTATACTAGGTCTATTACCGTGTATTTGTACAATGTTGGCAACACTGTTTGCAGATATAGTTACATTACCGTCTAAATCAGGAATTTTTACATTACTTGTACCTTTAAATATTTCGTTTGGTGGAGGTAAACCTTCTAACTGAGAACCGTTACCTAAGAAATAACTTGCTCTTATATTACCTAATTCTGAGAATGTAACAACTTCATTGGTTACACTTACTCTACTAGCAAAAGTAAATTGCTCTAAATCGTTATCCCAACCCATAAATCCATCAACTGGTGTTACTCCGTTGTGATAATGTAGTAAAATTCCTCTATCTTTTCCGTCGTCGTTTGGTAACGCACCACCTGACGTATTCCCACCTATTTGTATAATAGGATCTCTAACATTCATTGTAGTTGCATTAGCTGTAATCGTAGTACCTTGTACAGTAAGATTACTTCTAATTATTACATTACCTATTAAATCAGTTTCGCCTGAAACTTTTAATGATGTTAAACCACTTGAAGTATTAACACTTGTTATATTTGGTTGTGAAGATGAAAGTACAGTTCCTGCTGTAGTAGCAGTAGCAGCACTCGGAACATCACCATTAACTACACCACCATTTAAGTATGTTATGCCACTACCATTGCCTACTAGGTTACCCTCAATATTAGCACCTCTAATATTTCCAGCAGCAGTAATGGTTCCGTTACCAAATACAGTGTTTGCAGTTGCATTTCCTACTGTTAGACCAGTCAATCTACCTACACTTGTAATGTTAGGTTGTGCTGATGCTGCTTGAGTAATTACACCAGTAAAGAAACTTGCAGTTACATTATTACCTAAGCTTGGGTCTGCTATACTTGATAGTGTAAGTTCGGTTAATGTACCCAATCTTGTAATATTAGTTTGTGTTGCATTTGTTACTGTATTAGCTGTACACGCATGAGTTGCATTTGATACTGTACCGGTAACATTAGCACCAACTATATTAAATAAATTACTTGCGTTTCCTGCAAAGAAATTTGCAGTTACTAAATTACCTAAGTTTGCATTACCTGAAAGTAGATTGCCTCTGAGGTTAGCTACGTAGACCCCAGACACGTTTCCTAATGTTAAGACATCGTTTGTGCCATCAATAGCAATGTTTATATTTCCATTGTTAACTATTTGCAAGTTACTTGTACCGTTTTGTAATCTGTTACCTGCAGGAACATTTGTTAACAATGAGCCATCACCACTAAAGAAGTTTGCTCTAGCTAGATTACCTAAATTAGCATTACCTGATTGAATATTTGCAGATATAGTTAATGTTGATAGTGTACCTAAGCTTGTAATAAAAGGTTGCGCACCTGTAATTATAGTACCCTCAATGTTTCCAGTAATAACATTACCTGTAGTAAGATTACCTATTTTATTAACTTTGAATCTACTTGTAGCTACACCACCTACGTTTTGTTGTAGGTCTATTAATAATGATTCTGCTGAACTTTGTGTATCAGTAACAACTTGTTTTATACCAGTAAATGCAACACTGCTGTTATTCCATGTTTGCAATAGGTCTATTGGATTACTTGTTACTAGGGTTCCTGAATTAACATTTAAGTCAGTCAATGTACCAACACTAGTGATTGCTGGTTGTGCAGCAGTGTAAACAGTACCTGCAACTAACGAATTAGCTACTTGACCTGAAACATTAGCACCGGCTACACTATTTGCAGTTGCAGCAAACGCTACCTCACCGTTAACGTTAGATCCACGAATATTACTTAAGTTATTACCGGAACCTCTAAAGAAGTTTGCGTCAACTAGATTACCTAAATTAGCATCAATAGAATTAAATTTACCTGTAATAGTCAACGAATTAACTAAACTATTAAATTTAAATCCTTCACTTCCGCCGATATTTCCTTCTTTATTGAAAAGAACTTCCGTATTTGATGCTATCCCACCTGGAGCTCTAAATGTGCCTGAAATATTACCACTTACATTACCACCAATGAAATTAGCACCTTTAATATTACCTAATGAAGCATCAATACTTCCTGCTTCAATTTGTCCTGTAACTTTAAGAGATATTAATGTGCCTACACTTGTAATATTTGGTTGAGAACATCCTGTTACATTTACGCCAAACTGTGCTGTTTCTGCATCAACTGCGAATACTGCATCTTGTGCATCAGTAGCGAATGTAGCTAACGGTACTTCACTTACATTAGCACCATTAATATTGTATAATTCAGCTCCGCTACCCTTAAAATATTCTGCACTAATATTTGATGATAGTTCTATGTTAGCTGCGGTAAGTTTATTATCTACGTCTAAATGTGTGAGTAAACCTACACTTGTTATATTTGGTTGCGCTGGATTAATTACTGTATTTGATCTTGTAGCATTACCCTCTAATCTTGCTGTAATTACATTTGCTTCAAAATTATGAAATTCATCTCTTAATACAATCGTGTTTGCTAGATTACTTGTAGATGGTTCATAACCATGTAGATATTGTACATTTAAATTACCAACCATTACGTTACTATAAACAATGAATGGAGCAATATCAGTAGCAGTAGAAGTTAAAACTTCAGATTGGAACTCACCACCTCCTGTATCAATTGTACCTGTATCTGTACTTGTAATTGTAGCAGTACCTAGTTTAATAGTAGTACCAGATAACCATAAATCACGCCATCTAGCAGTCGGAGATCCTAAATCATAAATTGGAGTATTTAACTGCATTTGTACTACAATTGCTGCTCCAACTGCCGGAGCAGTATTAAATGTTAAGTCCTTATTAAGGATTGTATAATTTAGAGGATTTTCTGCAACACCATCAATTGTAATGTTTACTATGTCACCAGGGTAAGGTAGTACGGACAATACAAATAATGTTTGTACACCGTCACCTGTAAATGTGTCAGTTGCGCTTGTAGGAGATGTTACAGGGATTAAGTTACCTACAATATATGAGTTACTGTCAATAGTAATTACACTATTTGCTATATTAATAGGCCCATCTACACCAAGTCCAGTTAATGTGCCAACTGTTGTGATGTTAGGTTGTGAACTTGAAATAGGTAAAATACTACCTTGAATATAATTAGCAGTAACTCTGTTTCCTAAATTTGCATTTCCTGTAGTTAAATTACCATTTAATGTTAAAGTAGCTGTACCTATAGGATTAAATTCAAGTTTTGAACTAGAATCTACTACACCATTTAAATTAAACAAGACCTGATTGTTTGCTGCTAGTCCTGCAGGCGCAGTTAATTGACCCAGTATTACATCAGTCTCAATACTATTCGCTATTATCTTATTAGCAGTTAGAACATTCGCTACATCTACATTACTACCAACATTCAAACTTGTTAGTGTGCCAACACTAGTTACATTAGGTTGCGAAGGTGTAGTTAATGTTCCTGTAAATAAAGTTGCAGTTACATTACTTGCTGTAATGTTTGCTGCGTTTACGTTACTTGCAACATTTAATACAGTTCCGTTAAATGTTAAATTACTTGAACCGGTGATATTACCTTGATTGTTTATTAATATCTGCGTGTTAGACGAATTAGTAGGGGCAGTATAATGATTACCTGTTATTCTATTCGCACCAATAGTTCCACTGTTAGCATATACATTGCCTGAAGTTGAGTTACCGGATACAGTTAAAGAAGTAATTGTCCCTACACTTGTAATATTAGGTTGTGATGCTGTAGTTAACGTACCAGTTAGGAAACCCGCACCAATTGTTCCCATGTTAGCATAAACGTTTCCTGCTGTAACATTACCAGTTACCGCTGCGTTTACTAATGTACCAACTCTTGTAATACTTGTTTGGTTAGCTGTTGCAATTGTACCTACAATAGAACTAGCACCAATCGTACCACTGTTAGCATATACATTACCTGAAATCGTGTTACCAGTTACAGTAAGTGTTTCATTATCAAATTTAAAATTACTACTTGTTCCTAATGAACCCTGTTTGTTATAAACTACTTCTGTAACATTACCTGGAGCACTAAATGTACCTGTAATTGTACCACCAATTACATTACCTCTTAAATTGGCAGCAGTAACATTACCTGATATAGTAGCATTACCAGTTACATTTAATCCTGTTAGTGTACCTAAGCTAGTAATATTAGGTTGACTTGCAGTTTTCAAACTACCTGTTAGTGTAGTTGCAGTAATGTCACTAACAGCGGTTATGTTAGCTGCATTAATATTACCTGCAACATTCATTAATCCATCAGCAAAAGTAATATTGGAGGTAGCTGCTATGTTACCTTGATAGTTAAGTAACATATGTGTATTAGAACCAGGCGCAACAAAGTTACCTGATATATTACCACCTACTATATTACCTACAAAATTAGGTGCTACGATGTTACCTGATGATGTTAGATTTACTAAAGTTCCTAATCTAGTAATATTAGGTTGATTGGCAACTGTTAATGTTGAATTTATAAAATTAGCAGTAACTAAGTTTCCTAAATTAGCATTAGTTGCAGTGACATTACCCTGAACATTTAGCGTAGTGCCATCAAATGTAAGTTTGTTACTAGCACCAATATTACTTTGGTTATTGAATAATAATTCTGTGTTGGAACCAGGACTACGATAATTTCCTGTAAAATTTCCTGAGAAGTTGCCAGCAAAATTGTTAGCAGTAATATTGTTGCTAAAGGTAGCATTACCACTAACATTTAAACTTGTTAGTGTACCAACACTAGTAATATTTGGTTGTGCGGATGTAGTAAGGGTACTCGCTATCCTAGGGACAGTTAATGTATTTGATGTTTTGTCAAAAGTAAATGATGCAGAACTATCAAGTGCATCATTTGTATTAAATTGAACCTCATTGTTTACACCCGCTGCTGAAACATCAGCTTGTGGTTGCCAAGAAAGATTACCGGATCCGTCTGTAACTAAGACATAGTTGGCGAAACCACCTTGAATTTTAACGTTCCCGGCATCAGTAAAGGTCGCTCTACCGGTGACTACTAAATTAGGAGTTTGTAAGAACTCAACTATAAAGTTATCAGGATACCCACCTATTCTATCCCAGGTTTCATTCGCTGCGTTAAATTCATATAAAACACCGTTAATCTGAACTCTTTGTCCGTTTACTGGATTGGCTGGCCAACTCATCTGTTATTCCTTATTGATTTTAGTATTTATCTATGATTTGGTTAGGACAGCTTTGGTCAAATTTTATATTTTTTAGAGTTTTAACAGAACTAAGTATTATCTCGCTGCTAGTTTAGAGCATAGGAGAATACTATGGCTGGTCGTAATTTCTTGTTTGTACCTGGGCCTACAAACATCCCTGATCGTATTATGAGAGCAATGATGGTGTCTATGGAAGACCATCGCTCACCGAAGTTTCCTGAACTTTCGGCACAATTATTTCCAAAATTAAAGAAGGTATTCCGTACAGAACACGGAACACCCTTTATTTTCCCCTCATCTGGTACAGGATGCTGGGAAGCCGCAATAACAAATACACTAAGTCCCGGTGACAAAGTTCTAGCTGCACGATTTGGCCAGTTCAGTCATCTCTGGATAGAAATGTGTTTAAAACATGGATTAGATGTAGAAATCGTAGACTGCGAGTGGGGTACAGGTATCCCATCCGCTAAGTTTGCTGAAATATTAGCAAACGATAAAAATCAAGAAATCAAAGCAGTGTTAGCATGTCACAATGAAACTGCTACGGGAGTCACATCAAGTATTAGTGAAGTGCGTTGGGCGCTGAACGAATGTGATCACCCTGCATTATTATTTGTTGATGCTGTAAGTTCACTTGGGTCATTAGATTTTAAATTTGATGAATGGGGTGTTGACATGGCAGTAACAGGATCACAAAAAGGGTTCATGTTACCTGCTGGATTAGGTATATTATGTGCTAGTAAAAAGGCGTTGGATAAAACCAAATCTGCAAAATCATCACGCAGTTACTTTGATTTAACTGATATGGTTAATTCTAATGCAACTGGTTATTTTCCATATACACCTGCATTGTCATTGTTATATGGACTTGCAGAAGCACTTAATATGATTGAAGAAGAAGGTCTAGATAATATTGTTAAACGCCATCACTATCTTGCAGAAGGCGTTCGCCGTGCAGTAATTGACGGTTGGCAACTAGACTTATGTGCCAAAGATCCAAAATGGTATAGTGACACAGTATCAGCAATTATAGTACCTGAAGGATTTAATGGTAGTGATGTTATTAGTAGAGCATACAAACGCTATAACCTATCATTGGGTGCAGGACTTAGTAAAGTAGCAGGTAAGCTTTTCCGCATAGGTCATCTAGGTGATATGAATGAAGTACACTTAATGGCTGCTATAGCCGGAGCAGAAATGGCTATGCTTGATACTGGTATTAAAGTCGTCCCAGGTAGCGGTGTCGCCACTGCTAGTGAGTACTGGCGAAATAATTAACAAATTGTAAATGTTTCAATGTTGAAAATGTTGCTAATTAGCAACATTTTTTTTGGTTGACGATAAATCCGTTTGGGTATATAATGTCTTTACAGTGATTGATACGGAGTTACTAAATGTTTAACTTTTATGTTGAGTTTGCCGACGGTACTGCTAGAATCGAAACTAACTTGTCAAAAACACAAGCCAAAAGGCTTTACAATAATTGTAACAAAAATCCAGAAAATAACGCTAAATCTTGGGGCTGGGAAGAAAGCAATCCGTGCAAACTCAGTCAGCAAATTCGTGCTAAAAAAGCAACAAAATCCATTGGTTGACAATAAATCCATTTGGGCATATAATGTCTGTATAGTCAATAACAAGGAGCGATAAATGTCTAAGTCAATTTTTCAGATTTTCCCCGGTATCAAGATTATGGACTCTGAGCCTGTTGAAGTACGCAACCCGTTCTCGGGCGAAACTTGTATGCTTACCCCTGAGGAAGTCGCTGTTTATGACTATCTTAAGGGCTGCGAATTGATGGGCGATTACAATGGTGTTCGCAAGGGCATCAATTGGTTCATCGACAACAACGCCGAAGCTTATATGACGTTGCTAGATTGATAACACTTTTTGGTTGACAATAAATCCAAAAGGTTATATAATAACGGTATAGTCAAACAATAGGAGAACAACATGAAAGTAGTCATTTATACCCAAGTTTTTGAAAACTACGCATTCAACGAAGATGGTTCTATCGGCAAAGGTAAGGACGCTTATTGGAAAGCTAAGGGTGGCGATGAGTATGTTGTCACTGGTATTTGGGATGAGGAAGAAGCAACAACCGCTGTAATGGTTTTGCGTGAACAAATTGAACGGGCTGACGATTATGTCATAGAAACAATCGTTGATTGGGAGTTGGTTGATAACGAATTCCTCACACAGTTTGAGCGTGACCAACTTGAGTTTGATGGTAAGATTGAATTTCCCGCAAAAGAAATTACTTGGGCATAAGGAGAAGAATATGTATGTAGCAAATGATTTTGGTAAGGTTCGTATCGTACATGACGGTTCACCGTTCGATACTGCATATGATGTTAAGGTTGAATGGTTGGTAGATGGTAAGTGGGAGTTGTATCACGGCTTTAATAGTCTCAGTGATGATTATGCATTTACTAATAGCCGTGAGGCAGCTGGTCGTGCAATTAAAAAATTGGCAGCACAATCTGCTGCTATGTTTGAGGCGTAAAATTATGGCTGACCAAAATTTAATTGATGTATTGTACGAAGAACTGGTTCATTTGGATGAGCAGGCTGGTTGCTTTGATGAAGAAACCAATGCAGCACTTGATGCCCAGCGTTGGAAACTCTACAAACAAATTCAAGAATTGGAAGCGACCCAATAATTGGGCGAAAACAGTTTTGACAGTAAATCATACTTATATTATAATTCAAATTCCTGCAGTAAATTATATTTTTTTTAGGAGCTACAGTAAATGGCAAAAGTATCTGATAATCATACTATCACTAGTATTCAAACCCGCAAAGCATTGCTTAGCGCATTCAAAATTAAACGACCCGTTTTTCTTTGGGGTCCGCCCGGTATTGGTAAATCTGAGGTAGTTGCTGAGGTCGCAGAAGAACTCGGCGGTCTTATGATTGATTTGCGTATGGCGCAAATGGAACCTACTGACATTCGTGGTATCCCATACTTCAATAAAGAAAATGGTAAAATGGATTGGGCACCCCCAGTTGATTTGCCTGATGAGGAACTTGCAAGTAAGTATCCTATCGTAGTTCTTTTCTTAGATGAAATGAACTCTGCACCGCCCGCAGTTCAGGCTGCAGGTTATCAGTTGATTCTTAATCGCCGTGTAGGTAAATATAAACTTCCCGACAATGTTGTGATTGTTGCAGCAGGTAATCGTGATAGTGATAAAGGTGTTACTTATCGTATGCCGATGCCGCTTGCGAATCGTTTTGTTCACCTTGAAATGCGCCCCGACTTTAATGCATGGCAGTTGTGGGCTGTTGACAAGAAAATTCACAAGGATGTAGTTGGCTATTTGAGTTTTGCTAAGCAAGACTTGTATGACTTTGACAACAAATCCAGTAGCCGCGCATTTGCTACTCCCCGTACTTGGTGCTTTGTTTCTGATCTATTGCAGGATGAAACATCGGACACTGATACTCAATTCAATCTTATCAGTGGTGCGATTGGTGAAGGTCTTGCAGTTAAGTTTGCTGCACACCGTAAACTTGCAGGTAAGATGCCTGAGCCAACTGATATTCTCAACGGTAAGGTTAAGGATTTGCAAGTAAAAGAAGTTTCGGCTATGTACTCACTGGCAATTTCAATGTGCTATGAATTGAAAGAGGCAGTTGACAATAAGAAAGTGGACATGAAAAAGTTCCACGAAATGGCTGACAATTTCTTTGCGTATGCAATGGCAAACTTTGAAACTGAACTAGTTGTCGTTAGTGCAAAAATTGCACTTAAGACTTACAAGCTTCCGATTGAACCCAGTCAATTGAAAAACTTTGATGACTTCCATAAGAAATATGGTAAGTACATTGTTGAGGCAGGTAACTAATTTAGGGTAGCTCCTGGTATATGTAAATATACCATTTGGGTGGGAGTAGAAATATTCTCACCCTTTTTTCTTATAAAGGTATGTTATGACTGAAGAAAAGAAAATGAAGGTAGTTTTTGTCCCAGGTTGCTTTGATGATTTTGATGGGTCACAGGAAGAACTTGATGAATTGGTTGAAGAAATTAAAAGGCTAGCCGAATCAGGCGAACTAGAAGAAAGGGCAACCCCAATTGAAATGGAACTATTAGATGAAATGTTTGATGAACCCATCGACCCTAAAAAATTGCATTGACAGTAAATCGATGTGGTGCTATAATACAAAAAAATAGATTATAGGAGTAAAATATGAGTGACGTTATCGGTGGAAAAAAGAAAAAACGCAATAAAAAATTCGACAATCTAATTGGACCTACTGATCCAAAAGTAGATCATGCAGCCCGTGAACGATTGGTCACTGCACGTATTGGTCTACTATTACGCCATAGTTTTTTTGGTAATCTTGCAACAAGGCTTACACTTGTAAATGCTGATGAATGGTGCGGCACTGCTGCTACTGACGGCAAAAAGTTTTACTACAATTCAAGATTCATCATGATGCTTAAGCCCAAAGAAGTAGAGTTTCTTGTTGGGCATGAAGTGTTACATGTTGTTTACGATCATATGGGTCGCCGAGGCACACGTGATCCTCAGATTTGGAATATTGCTGATGACTATGCAGTAAACGCAGACCTAAAACGTCATAAAGTCGGTGACTTTATTACTACTGTACCTTGCTTATACGAAACAAAGTATGACGGTAAAGCAGCCGAAGAAATTTATGATGACCTAATGAAAAACGTACAAAAAATTTCATTAGATGATCTCATTGATAAAATGCTTGACGATCACATGGATGGTGATGGTGATAGTGATGATGGTGAAGAAGGTGAAGGTAAAAGTAAGCGTCCCAAAATGTCTGATGAGGAACGTGAACAAGCCCGCCAAGAAATGAAACAGGCAATTCTTCAGGCTGCACAAAGTGCCGAAGCAGGTTCATTGCCAAAAGGTGTTGAACGTCTTATCAAAGATGTTACCAACCCAGTTATGCCCTGGCGTGAATTGATTCAAACTAACTTGACTAGTGCAATTCGTACTGACTATAGTTGGATGCGCCCCTCACGTAGAGGTTGGCATATGGATGCAGTAATGCCAGGTATGACACCGGGCGAAGAAATTGATGTAGTTGTTGCACTTGATATGAGTGGTTCAATTGGTGATCATCAAGCAAAAGCTTTTTTAAGTGAAATCGCAGGCATGATGGAAGCATTTGATGGTTACAAAGTTCATGTATTCTGCTTTGATACTGACATTTATAACTGCAAAGATTTTACAAGTGAAAATCTTGATACGATTGATGAATATGAACCACAAGGTGGAGGTGGCACAGACTTTGGTGTAATCTTTGATTATCTCAAAGAAGCAGGCAACGTACCAAAACGATTGATTGTGTTCACAGATGGTTATCCTTGCGGTACTTGGGGCGATCCAGATTACTGTGATACTACATGGATCATTCACGGTGACAAAAATCCTAATCCCCCGTTTGGTACATACGCAATTTATGATGACAAATAATTAGGAGAATATTATGAATGATATTTTAACTGTATTACTTACTTTGAGTATGATTGGAATTTTTGTTTATGGTATTTCTTACTTTGTCAGTAAAGTAGGCAATGACGATGAGCAAGAGTAATCAATATTTGGCTGTGTGGGATTGTTATGGGCTGGAAAGCCTATTCAATGTCACACAGTATATGCAAGAATGCACCTACAACACATTAATGGAACTGCCATTGCCTGAATCAATTCCGTTGAATCATTTATTATTAAGGGCAAGAAATAACACTCAAAGAAATTACGAAATTTATGTCTTTGATGTTGAAGAAGATGTAACCGAAACAATGTTGCGAGAAAGTTTTGAGGCAGCGCCTCAAGGCATCGTAGATTACATTCGTAAAAACGGTCATCAAATTTATAGTGACCGCGCAACTGATTCGGAAAAACGTGTTATAGTATGATGCTCAATCCTGCTATTTGGTACTCAGATAGAGAATTAACCTTAATACCTCCGCATTTTGTCAAGTGTCCTACACCGGTTACTACAGATAGTCTAGATTGGATACGCAATAAAACAACAGGTAGGTTTGTATTAGGTCCTATTGATATGGATAACTCTTCGCCTATAAGAGGCATGCCCATATCAATGCGTGACTATAATAAACATTATGTGTATTTTGAAAGCACCTCTGACGCTACCCTATACGAATTATATTGGTCAGGGTCTAATTGATTCTTACCCGAAATAAATTTTTGTAAACTATCTTCATAGTAAATATCTCTAGCTTAAGCATAGGAGATTATTATGAGTTTTATCAGACATGTAGGTAAAATCGGAGACAGAAAAGTAGCAGTGGTATTCAGAGAAATTCCTGATGAACCACATATGTGTTTAGTAGTTTATACCGAAATATTAAACGCAATTATTCATGATGCATTAATGAAATGTATCGAAAGCGATATTGGGCAAAACAGCGAAAATCTTGCTGACGCACTCAATCGTACATTTACACAAGATGGTAAATTGCTATTACAAATGTTACACCGTGAGGGCTTACTAAAGAAAACCCAAACATCACAAGTAGTGATGACACCAAGTCCAGGTACACAAATCAAATTAGAAGAATTAAACAAAATTCTAAATGAAATGCAACAAGGTGAGGCTGCTGTTAAAAAATTAGCCGAACTAGATAAACAGGCAGGACTACAAAGTCCGGGTGAGGTTGCAAGAAGAATGCGTGGTCAACAAAATACACCACCTGCACAAGCTAGTCAAGGTGCATTAGGTGATGCTGATTTAGCAGCAAATCTTAGAAGCCAAGCAGAAAAAATGAACCGAGAAGCTAAAGGCTTGATGGCAGAGGCAGATCGTTTAATGAAAGAGGCAGCAGCAATGATGCCGGCGCCAGCTGAAAAACCTGCGAAAAAAACTAAAGCAACAAAGGCCAAAGTAACAACATAAAATGAATTCAGAGTTTAATAAGAAATGGGAACACATACTTGAAGATGTTGAAAAAAGTAAAATTCCCATACAATTTCTAAAAAAATTAGTAGTCAAACTCAGAGAGAAAAAACAGTTAACAATAAACATTCAAAACTTATTAAAACAAGGTCTTGAATATGAACAAGTTGAAGAAGTTGTTAATAGAAAATTGGATGAGTTAGACGAAAGTATTGTTACTGTTGAATTTATTCTTAATGTAGAAAATATTGCTAAAGCAGTTCAACCACAAACAGATAGATTACTAAACAAATTATGAAACAGTATCATGACTTATTAGAAGATATTTTAGAGAACGGAGAGGTCAGAGATGATAGAACTGGTGTTGGCACTTATAGTGTGTTTGGACGTAGTATTCGCTTTGATTTGCGTAGGGGCTTTCCAGCCATCACAACTAAAAAGTTGGCTTGGAAAGCTTGCGTCGGTGAACTACTTTGGTTCATTGAAGGCTCAAGTGACGAGCGTAGACTTGCAGAAATAACACACGGTACACGTGATGGTGCAGTAACAATATGGACATGGAACGCACTTGCACCGTATTGGAAACATAAAGCAAAGTTTGAAGGCGATCTTGGTCGTATCTATGGAGTACAATGGCGTGATTGGGTAAAAACTGATAAGCCACCGGTGCGTGTTGCTATAGACCAATTACAAACTTTAATAACTCAATTAAAAGAAGATCCACATAGCAGGCGTCACATACTTAGTTCATGGAACGTTGCTGAATTAGAAGATATGGCACTACCTCCTTGTCATGTAATGAGTCAATTTTACGTTAACAAGAATAATGAATTAAGCTGCCATATGTATCAACGTAGTGTTGATGTATTTTTAGGATTACCTTTTAACATAGCAAGTTATGCGTTACTTACACACATGATTGCTCACGTTTGCAAATATAAAGTAGGTGAACTAATAATTAGTATGGGTGACACACACATTTATAAGGATCATGTTGAACAGGTAAAAGAACAGCTTTCAAGAGAAGAATATCCTTTGCCAAGATTATTCTTGAATTTTGATATTAAAGATATTGAACAATTTACAATGGAAGATATTCATTTAGAAGATTATCAATGTCATGAGCCTATTAAAGCTACAATGGCAGTATGAAAAAAGTAGTAGTTCATCAATTTCATATGGGAGACGTTGAAGATCCTGATTTATGGGCTGCACAAAATTTAGTAGAATTTGAGCAATCAGAAAAAGGTAAATGGGTTATGGAAAATACTATTGACCCTACTTGGCATAGAGGTACAAGACCAATATCGTGGGGTTGGGAATATACAATTGAAGCTACGATGACTGATGAGCAATTTACATATTATAAGTTAAAGTACGAATGAAAATATTAATTACAGGCGGAATGGGGTTAATTGGTCATAACATAGTTAGTAAACTAGAAAACGACCATGAGGTGTCTATTGTAGACAATCATACTAATTATGGTTTCATACCTCAGGCTGAAATAGATTATCTACTTAAGGAACGTAGGAATAAAATCTCAAAGTATACAAATTATTTGGTTGACATTACTGATAAAAGAAATGTAGATACAATATTTCAAACACAAAAATTTGATTTAGTTATACATTGTGCTAGTTATCCTAGACAAAAGGCAGTAGAGGCAGATCCTTCCCTTGGTTCTAAAGTTATGTGTGAGGGTCTTACTAATCTATTAGAAGCCTCAATAAAAAATAACGTAAAGAGATTTGTCTATATTAGTTCAAGCATGGTTTATGGAGACTTTGAACATGATGTAACAGAAGATAGTCCATGTAATCCCATAGGGCAGTATGGTATCTTTAAACTTATGGGAGAAAAACTTGTACAAGATTATAGTCGCAGGACTGGTATTGAATATGTTATTATTCGCCCTAGTGCTGTATACGGCGAGTTTGATGTGGAAGATAGAGTTGTTAGCAAATTTGTTCTAGGCGCAATACGAGGCCAAACACTTAAAGTAAATGGTCCTGATGAAGTGTTAGACTTTACTTATGTAGATGACGCAGCAGAGGGTGTTGTGCAAGCAAGCTTAAGCCCTAATACAACAAATCAGTTATACAATATCACCCGTAGTGCTGATAAGTTTTGGACATTAAAAGAAGCAGCAGAACTAGCAATTAAAATTGCAGGTAAAGGGGAACTTATCGTAGGGCCTAGAGATTTAAGTTTTCCTAAACGAGGTAGATTAAGTATTAACAAAGCTATTCGTGATTTCAACTACACCCCCAAAGTTAATGTAGAAGATGGGTTTAAAAAGTACTACGACTGGTTTATCAACAGCCCATACTATGTACCAAGGTGATATAAAACTATTTGGAAAAGATATAGATTTTTATGTAAAATGGGCAGCAACAGTTTTCGCACTAATCACAGTCTATCTTACCAGTCATGATTTTGTACCTATCAACAAGTATTTTGGGCTATTAACTGCCTTTCTTTGGGGCTGGTTAGGGTTTCTTTGGCGTCAGCCTAGCATGTGGATTCTTAACATAATTATGTCAATTCTGTACCTAAGTGGTATACTTTCTGCATAAATAATATTATGTGGATACTATCAATTACCCCGGACTGGGTCTTTCATTCAATTCTTTTAGCTGGCGTTGCAGGATTATTCCTAGCTTTCCTCTTATCTTTCGTACCTCTAATTAAAAAATACAAGCTTGTAATCCAGCTTGTGTCATTGTTACTACTTACTTTCGGGGTGTTTATGGAAGGTGCTATGTTAAATGAAAATACTTGGAAATTAAGGGTCGCCCAGGTATCCGAACAAATTAAAGAAGCAGAAGTTCAATCAGCAAAAGAAAATACCAAAATTGTTGAGAAAATTGTAGTTAAGAGAGAATATATTAAGACCAGAGGTAAAGATATTGTAAAGTATATTGACAGAGAAATAGTCAAATACGATGCAAAATTTGCTCCCGGCGGAGCATGTGAAATACCTAAAGAGTTTATTAAGGCTCACAATGATGCGGCACAGGAGCCAACGAAATGAAACAAATACTACTAATTAGTTTACTAATGTTAGCAGGATGTTCAACTCCTGTACCATTGACTGCCAAGTTCCCTGAAGCTCCAGAGATGCTTAAACAAAAATGTCCCCCATTACAGCAAGTAAAGGAGGACGCTAAGTTGAGTGAATTATCTACTGCTATTACTAATAACTATACTTCATATCATGAATGTGCAGTACTAGTAAATGGCTGGAACGACTGGTATAATATTCAAAAAAATATCTACGAAAAAATCGGTAAGTAATTAGTTACACCAGCTTTGCTTTGCTTCTCCAAAATATTCACGGGCAAACCCATTTTGAATTAACATAGCACGTAAACTCTGACCGTCTAGTACAATATCCCCTAGAACACGACCACCAAATTTGTCCCAACCATAAAGAATTACCTGACGTTTAGTTGACTTAGCAACGGCATTTGTAGTGAATTTTGTTGCCATTTGACCACGCTCATTTTCACTAGGGCACTGCGCTCTATGACCCTTTTCAGGAGTGTCAACTCCATATATTCTTACTGCTAGTTCTGGCTTGAGGGGCTGCGGTAAAAACGGGGCTGCAATAACAACTGTGTCTCCGTCGTTGACTCTGACGATTTGTGCATCATAAGTAACACCCTGAGGGGCTTTAGCAGCGAATACCAGTCCTGGAACTAGTAGTAAAAGTAATAGTTTTTTCATATTTTTCTCCTAAAATAGTCTACTATTTATACTACACCATTTGTCCCGTCAGCATAAATACACTATAGGAATTTAAATATGAGTTACGAGATTATTAATGTAGGTGAACTTCCCAACGACGGTACCGGTGATCCAGTCCGTGTCGCTTTTATTAAAATTAACAATAACTTTTCAGCAGTAAGCGGTACCATTTCTCCATCAGGAGTTAACGGATCCATACAGTTTAAGAATGTAGTTCAAATTAATGCAAATACATTTTCTAATACATTAACGGGATCCTCAAACTTTAAGTTTATTTCCAGCACTAATACGTTAAACGTAGAGGGAAAGATAGTACCTCTGTCAGACTCAGGATTACAAATAGGTGAACCAGATAAAAGAATATCTAACTTGTACCTAACATCGGATGCTCTAAAAATTGGAAACATAGAAGTAACTGAAGTAGATAATTCTCTAAATTTTTATATTCCTGAATCGGATACTAAACCTAACTTTAATTTTGGTAATTTAGTAGTTGAATCAAATATAAGCTATAGCAATAGTAAGTTTTCGTCTACTACAGCTACAACTACAACAGATGGTGATAATATAATTATTTTGAGTATACCATTAACAGATTTAACGACCGGTATTTTTAATATTTCATCACGTAGATTTTCAAGTGTAGATAGTCAAAGTGCAACAATTGAGGTCCACGTAAATAATTTAGGCACTTCAGTAAGCCATACAGTGTATGGAACTATGTTTGTAGGAAATGTATTGACTACGTATGATGTTGCTGTAAATACCGGCAATGTTGAAATCAAAGTAAGTCCATTTTACGATGCTACTATTAACCATACAATTGATTATAAATTAATAAAATGAGAGCAAAAGAATTCGTAGTAGAAAGAAAACAAGGAAAAATATCTAAAAGATACAAAGACTCCAGCACAGGTATCATAACGTACTCTGACAAAGAAAAATCTAATACTGATTATGTAGGATTTAAGCTCGGCCAAGCAATGGCAGGCAGTGATGGCAAATTTACCCCTGATATGGATGCTAAAAGTTGGTATGGTAAAAAGAAAACAGTTCATCCCTACACAGATATAGAACAAGAGATGTTCAAACAGGCGGCTAAAATTGTAGGAGCCAAATACCAAGATTTAAACCATAATGATTTGCACAGTGATGAATTGGAAAGTACCAATAAAGTTAGTCCAGTGACTGGATTTAAGGGTTGGAAAAAATAATTTAATTAGCTACTTTCTGAATAAGTAAGTTTATCTTATTTTTAGGAAAATCATGCTAATAGACATTAACAATACCCTTGATCTTATCAAATTAAAATTCTACAACGAATATCTTTATTCAGCGCACATTTATGATGAGGGCGAAAGCCAATTTCATCAGCAACTTACAACACAAACCGTTCAAAATTACGTTGACCCTTTAAATTTGCCAAAAGATTCTGTCATTCTAGATTTAGGTTGTGGTCCTGGTTATTTTCTTGATGAAATGAAAGCTAGAGAATATACTAATGTAGTCGGCGTAACATTAAGTCCTGGTGACATTAAGTTATGTGAAGATAAAGGACACAACATTAAAAAGTATGATTTAAGTTTTATTCCACAAGCCGACGGATATTATGATGAGAGCGTAGACTTTATTTTTCTAAGACACGCACTTGAACATAGCCCATATCCTATCTTTAGTTTAATGGAATATAACAGACTGTTAAAACTCAACGGTAAAATTTACATTGAAGTTCCTGCTCCGGATTGTGAGAGAAAGCATGAAACTAATCTAAATCATTATAGTATTATGGGTTCTACTCAATTAATGGCATTGTTAATGAGAGCAGGATTCGATGTAGACAAATTTGATAAGATTGACTTTGATTTAACGATAGGTGTTGACGAAGAAGGTAATAAAATAGAGGTACACGAACAATACTATTGTTTACTAGCAACCAAAAAACGCCCACTCGACGTAAAGTAAACTAAATACGTCATGACCTTTGACGTATGGAAACAAGCACAAGTAATGAACGGATTTGATAAACTCAAGTCCGTTCCAACATATCAAGAAAACCAAGAAACTACAATAGAAGATTTAAAAAAACTTTCAGGTATAACACAACACCCGATTGGTGGTGAGATTAATATAAGTTATACAGGTACAGAAAAAGGTCAATTAATGAAACAACATAACATACAGCCTGGTACTCCCGAATGGTTTAAATTGTGGTTCAGTTTACCATACATGACAGGCGAAAAGCCAATAGGAAAATAAAATGTCACTAAATGGTATATCAACACTATCGACTAAACAAGCAAAGCAAGATGCTAAGTTAACTGCGGCAGCTACTAAACGTGCAACGGACGGTCGCCCAAGCACATTAGATAAAACATTACTACCAACTGTTTATACAAACAACACAGTAACCACTCAATCACATCCTAGTGGATTAGTCGAGGGTCGTCCTTGGACAGGATCATACTCTATGGTTACTTCAGGATTACTACTACACTTAGATGCAGGTGACCTCGCAAGTTATCCTGGTTCAGGTACTACCTGGACGGACCTTAGCACTTATGAAAACAATGCTACCTTGACCAACGGGCCAACTTTTACCGATGCAGATTCAGCTAGTTACTTTAGTTTTAATGGCACTAATCAATTTGCTCCTGTGACCACATCTAAAATGAATGTTGCCTATACAGGTAAGACTACAATGTTTGCAATTAGAACAGTGAATGCCAATACCGGCAATGGCATTTATCGTAACTTGTTTGGTGGCGACGGGAACAATCGCAACTTTAATACCTATATGTATCACGTGTCCGGAAGCACCTGGACATTGCATTTTAGCACCGGTCCTAATAGTCCGTGGGCTAACCAATCATCCGCATCTTTTACCGTAACAGATAACCAGTGGATAGTTGTAGCTGTGACACAAACTACTAGTGGAGTATTAACTTACTATGTCAATGGACAACAGATAGGCACTCCTGCAACTGGCATAACATTTAGTCAATTTATAAACAGTGGAATAGAAGCAGTAGCACGGTCAGACAACTATTGGCGCGGTGATATTGGCTCAGTTGCTATCTACGGGCAAGCATTAAACGCAAGTCAAATTCAACAAAACTTCAACGCACTACGCGGAAGATACGGATTATAAACATAGTTCCCTGTGTTCACTAAATACTAATTATGAGTGGTTTACCTACCTTACTAAAAACCCCTTACAGCAAAACAGTTTTTGCTGATAGTAATCAATTGGATGATTTTATAAAGTGCAGTGACCCTGTAATGGGTTATTTGTATTTTATGGATAACTTCTTTTACATACAGCATCCAACACGTGGTAGTATGCTTTATCATCCATGGGACTATCAGAAAAGATTAATTGAAACGTATCACAAGTACCGCTTCAGTATTAGTCTTATGCCACGACAAACAGGTAAGTCTACCAGTGCTGCTGGTTATCTATTATGGTATGCTATGTTTGTTCCTGACAGCACTATATTAGTCGCTGCACACAAATATACTGGTGCTCAAGAAATTATGCAGCGTATCAGATATGCATATGAAAACTGCCCTCTACATATCAAAGCAGGGGTTGTAACTTATAACAAAGGTTCACTTGACTTTGACAATGGAAGTCGTATAGTAAGTGCTACGACTACTGAAAACACAGGTCGTGGTCTTTCTATCTCATTATTATATCTTGACGAATTTGCATTCGTTAGACCTACAATAGCGCAAGAGTTTTGGACATCTATTACCCCTACATTGTCAACAGGTGGTAAAGCAATTATTACAAGTACCCCAAACAGTGACGAAGATCAATTCGCATTAATTTGGAAACAGGCAAACAAAACAGAAGATGAATTCGGAAATCAAACTGAAGTTGGTGTCAATGGTTTCCGTGCGTATCGTGCATTTTGGAGAGAACATCCTGAACGTGACGATACATGGGCCGAGCAAATGCGGGCGCAACTTGGTACTGATCGTTTCCGTCGTGAAATGGATTGTGAATTTATTATTGCTGATGAAACACTTATCGCTCCCTCAACACTATTTGAACTAGAAGGTATAGATCCTATTACCAAAGTAGGTCAGATTCGTTGGTACAAACAACCTCAGAAAGATATGATTTATGTGGTGTCACTTGACCCAAGTTTAGGTACTGGTGGCGATCCTGCTGCAATACAAATATTTGAAGCAAATACGACAACACAAATAGGAGAGTGGAAACACAATCAAACTGTTATACCTGAACAGATTAGGTTAATTAAACAAATTACCGATTATATTGTTGATATTACTAAGCAACCAAACAATGTTTATTACAGCATTGAAAATAATAGTATTGGTGAAGCAGCATTAATTTCTCTACAGGAATACGGTGAGCATAACATTTCGGGTATATTTTTGACTGAAGCAGGTATCAGAAAGCGTAAAGGGTATAATACAACTAACAAAACTAAACTAGCGGCCTGTGCTAAATTGAAGCATTTAATTGAATCCAAAAAGATGAAAATTCATAGTAAAAGCTTTGTTTCCGAACTTAAATCCTTTGTAGCAAACTCCGGGTCTTACAAAGCTAAGATAGGGGAAACAGATGATTTGGTAATGGCAGCACTTCTAGCAGTCAGAATGATGCAGGATTTAGGAGATTTTCATCAGGATTTGGAGACACAAATACGTGATTATGAGGAATTCTTGCCCCCATTACCCTTCTATGCAGTCCTAGGTTGATAAATACACTATTAATAAAGAGAAACCATGCCCATCAATCAAGAAACACTAAATTCTGACCTTTTTAGACTTCTTAAAAGCAGAGGATATCAGCCCACTATGCTAGACAGTTCTGGTAAGCAAATGGCTGTTCCAGACGATGCTGAGGTATTTCAATTTATATTTAAAAAAGATAAAGAGGAATACGGTACAGTAACAGTCAGTGTTGATGGATTACATAAATTGGTGGTGTATTATAATGATACTATAGCGAATAGTCCATCAGGGTCTAGACCTGGTGAAGATAATAGCTGGTATGATTTTATTAGACAACTTAAGAAATGGTCTAAAAATCACCAACTAAGTTTTGAATTAAAGGATGAGGACAACCTCAAATATGATATGGCCAAAAGAGAACATACAAGATTAGACGAAGGATACCATGCTTTGGGTAAACGCCAAAGTTATAATGACAGCATTCCATCCGTTAAAATTAAATTACAACATACTAGAGATATACAAGAAGGTGAGCAACGCTATAGAAATGTAGCAAGAATTTACCTTGAAAATATTGAGGGTGAAAGATTCTTACTCAATACCACTAAGCCAGGTTTGGCTAGAGTTTATGCTAGACATATAGCCGAAGGTGGTAGAGTGAATGATGATCGTTGGAATCATATCAATGAGATGGTTGAAGATTATAATAAAATGGCTGGGTTCGTAAGAGCCACACGTAATAATCAATTTAATGAATCAGCACAAGATTTTATTAATGAGGGCGTAACTCATTATGGTAATTTGAGAGAAGCATTGCGTAAGTTGACAGGTAAAAGAGGGTATAACGCATACTTTGAAAGTTGGACCCCGACTTTAATTGAAGATACAATCGGTCAACCTGATTTAGCTGAAACGTTTAAGACAAGCCATGTCGATCCTAGAATTGAATCAGCAATACCGATTATTGCTAGAATCACAAAAGTATCAATGAAACCAATGGATGAGGTAACAGAATTAGAGGAATGGTCAAATAACTTAGTTGATGAAGCATTAATGCCATCTAATGATTCACAACAAGAACAATTGGTTGATTTATTGTCCAATGAATTACCTGTAGGTCCTGATGCGAAAAATGCGAAAAGTTTATTGGCACAGAATCATTTAGAAGATGATGATTTATCGGACATATTAGAAAAAATATCTGCTGAAGATCCAGATGAAGATGTAAGAGGTGAGGTTTTAAATTTTTTAAAGAAATCCAAAGACCATAGATTACATTCTATAGCAGATAGAGTAGAACAATTATCAACACCTGCGCCAGCTGCAATGCCTCAACAGCCTGCTCCTGTCGCTGCACCGGCCCCAGCTCCTGTACCGGTTCAGGAGGAACAGAAGGATGGTGATTACGTTAAAGGTGCTGACAAGGCAAAGAGTATAGGACCGGTGTTAGGCGCAAAATCAAAACAACATCCTTTCAAAGGCAAACTAGTAGGTTCTGCTAGTGAAAGTGTTGATTTGAATAGAATTTTAAATTTATCAGGTATAATAAAGGATTAAAAAATGATTACAGTTAAATTTGTAAAAAGACATGGTGGAACCTTTTATTGGGACGACCCTACATTAGCACCACGGTGGCAAAATTTTATCAACAATATAAAAGGTAAAATTGGCGACAATATACAAGTGGTTAATTCTGGTAATGAAGTACATTTTACCTTTAATACTAACCCAGAATTATTACAAGAAGCTGTTAAGGCAGATATAGATACATTAGATGATATTGTTAGTTACTCAACTAGTAATGGTATCATCATAGATTCACCGTTTTAAAAAATTATTTTCCCATTAATGGGATAAATAGTATTGACACACTTACAAAATTAGTTTATACTAGGATGTAAGTGTGTTAAGTTGTCTCCGTACAACGAACATAGCATATTTAGGCTCAACTTAGGCACATTTTTATAGGAGAAACATTATGGCAAGTCTAGCAGAAATCCGTGCCCGCATCGCGGCACAAGAAAACAAATCAACCGGTTCTACACAATCAGATAATTCAATCTATCCACACTGGAATATGGCTGAAGGCACTTCAGCAACAGTAAGGTTTTTACCAGATGGTAATCCAAAGAGTGAATTTTTCTGGGTAGAGCGTCAAATCATTAAACTTCCCTTTAACGGTGTTAAGGGAGACAGTAATGTAAAGCAAATACAAGTACAAGTACCTTGTGTTGAAATGTATGGTGAGAACTGCCCAATTTTGGCAGAAGTTCGCCCATGGTACAAAGACGAATCACTAAAAGAAATGGCAAACAAATATTGGAAGAAGCGTAGTTATATCTTTCAGGGCTTTGTTCGTCAGAACCCAATTGGTGACGATGCTACACCAGCGAATCCGATTCGTAGATTCATCATTGGTCCACAAATTTTTGTAATTATCAAAAATAGTTTGATGGATCCAGAACTTACTGAATTGCCTACTGACTATATGAAAGGTTTAGATTTCCGTATTAGCAAAACCAGTAAAGGTGGTTATGCGGATTATAGCACTTCAACATGGAGTCGTAGAGAATCACCTCTTACTGATGCAGAACAGCAGGCAGTTGAAACACATGGCTTGTTCAATCTTGCTGATTTTTTACCAAAGAAACCAAGCGAAGCAGAAATGCGTGTCATCAAAGAAATGTTTGAGGCAAGCGTTGATGGTCGTCCATATGATGCTGAAAAGTGGGGCGCATATTATCGCCCATATGGATTGGAAGTACCTGCAGGTGCAACAGCGGAAAAACAAGAGCCTCATGCTGAATCTTCAGTGGCACCCGCATCCGCACCCATAGCAGACTCCACACCTTGGGAAGATGAATCAGTTGCCAATCAACCAATTGCAGTTCCTTCAACCTCAAGCGACAAAGCACAGGACATTCTAGCAATGATCCGTGCAAGGCAAAATAAAGTAGCCTAAAGTACAAAAGTGGGGGACAGGGATGTTCCCTACTATTAGGAGGATATTATGACACAACCACTTGATAGATATAAGGCTATTAAACAAAGTAAAAAATTACTTGAGGAACTCTGTGATCCTGGTAAGACACCACGTGTACCAAGTTTAGTCAGAGATAGAGCAAGAACAGCGTTAAGGCATTTTCCAAATGATTTTGAAATTGATACCTTAGCCTCACATTGCCCTGATATAATCAACAACAGACAACAAGGAGGATAAGTTGGTAAAGCCATTTGATGTTAGTAAATTTAGAAAAGATATTACTAAGTCCATTGAGGGACTTAGTATTGGTTTTAATGATCCGACCGACTGGATCTCAACAGGAAATTATGCACTCAATTATCTTATTAGCGGTGATTTTAGCAAAGGCGTACCTCTTGGTAAGGTCACTGTATTTGCTGGCGAATCTGGTTCCGGAAAGAGTTACATCTGCTCTGGTAACTTGGTACGTCATGCTCAGCAACAAGGTATCTTTGTGGTACTCATTGATTCAGAAAACGCATTGGATGAAGATTGGCTCAAAGCGTTAGGAGTAGATACCTCAGAGGAAAAACTTCTTAAACTGAATATGGCAATGATTGACGATGTTGCTAAAACAGTCAGTAAATTTGTAGTTGATTATAAAACATTATCACCAGAAGATAGACCTAAAGTTCTATTTGTTTTAGATAGTTTAGGTATGCTATTGACACCTACTGATGTTAATCAGTTTGATGCAGGTGATTTAAAGGGCGATATGGGTCGTAAGCCCAAAGCACTAACTGCTTTAGTTAGAAATTGTGTAAATATGTTTGGAGCATTAAACATTGGAATGGTTGCAACTAACCATACATATGCATCACAAGATATGTTTGATCCTGACGATAAAATTTCAGGTGGACAAGGTTTTGTGTACGCATCAAGTATTGTTGTCGCAATGAAGAAATTGAAACTCAAAGAAGATGAAGATGGTAATAAAGTCTCGGAAGTAAATGGTATTCGTGCTGCGTGTAAAATTATGAAAACACGTTACGCAAAACCATTTGAATCACTTCAGATTAAAATTCCATATGCAACAGGTATGAATCCATACAGTGGCTTACTTGATTTATTTGAGAAGAACGGCCTACTTAGTAAAGAAGGTAATCGTCTTTCATATACGACCAATGACGGAGAAGTTATTAAAATGTTCCGTAAGGGTTGGGAAAGTAACGAAGAAGGTTGCTTAGATAAAGTTATGGCAGAATATCAAAATAGGCAATCTACTGTTCAGAGAGAGGCTGAAGTAGCCGAGGAGACTTGATAATGGATTTAGATGTAATTGCTGAAGTATGGGATGTACTTCGCCAACATATTGATTTGAGTTCTAGGAGTGAAGCAGCAGAAGAACTTGTATCATATATGATTGAAAATAATTTTGATGCAAGCGACATAAAATCTTCATTCAGAAGTGATAAGGACATCAATAAGGCATTAGCTATATACGATGACCGTAATCTACAAGATGAAGATGAAGATTATTATGACGATGACTATGACGATGAGGATAGATACTAATGAATTGGTACACAAAAATCTCTGCTGATTTGGCAGTTATACCCGATTTTATATCATACTATGAATCTGAATTAACCGCTGCCAAAAATGAAGTAAAGATTTTTGGTAACCTTGAAAAAAGCATATCTGCGCTTCCGGGAGTAACAGAACACCGTTTTAATCAATTACAAGAGATTGAAGCGGTGTTAAATTTCCTAAATATCAAACTTAGGAAAATTCGCCGAACTCATTTTCAAAAATATTTAGAAGCGTATAATAGAGTCTTAACTAGCCGTGATGCTGAAAAGTATGTAGACGGTGAACAAGAAGTTATTGATTTTGAAACCATAATCAACGAAGTAGCATACTTGCGTAATCGTTGGTTAGGTATTATGAAGGGTCTTGATGCCAAACAATGGCAAATGGGCCACATTGTTAAACTACGTACTGCTGGAATGGAAGATGTAACTCTATGAGTATAAACACACTATTGGGCAATCTTGCAGTCAACACTAAAACTGCCCGCACCTGGTCCTTAGATGATATTTTTTCTTCCATTGAAATGGATGAAAACAAAATGTGGAAAGACCCTGTTGATGGTTTAGCATTAAGTGTTTTACAACGCAAACACCGAGAATATAGGCATTCTGGTTTTAATGTAACCGAACACGAACATAAAATAGCCGCACAAATTCGTGACTACTATAGTAAAAAGATTGTGGTTAAAAATCTTAAAGGTGAAAAGTTAAGTAAGTTTAGAAAAGATTTATCAACTTACCTAGCAAATGGTTACACTAATGAATACCCTGAAAAATATAGGGGTATGATTTATAAGTTACCTGAGTTTTACTATTACGACCTAGAAATAGATGATTTGCGTAATAATGCCAACTCTGAAAATTTGCAAACATTTATCGGTGTAAAAAAGCTTAAATTAGAAAAAAAGTTATATAGGTCAGTAGCGTCAGGATCAGACTACCAATTTTGGTTGACAGATGAAGATAACCATCTTTACTCCCTTTCTATTGACAAGCACAATCCACTATTGAGTATGTTTGAATCATTGGTCGAGTACCCTGAATTTAACATTAGTGCTAAGTTTCTGAAGGCTGTGAAAGATGATTTACAATTTTACAAGATTGTTAATCCGAGGTTGTTAATTTTGTAACGTTTGACAATAAATCAGTTTGGGTATATAATAGCTTCATTGACTGATTAGGAGCTTATATGAATACCCCAAATACAAAAACAGCAAGAAAACTTATCAAAATTGCACTAGATGTCAATAATGCAAGATATTCAGGTTGCTGGACTGACAAGACTTCTAAGTTTGACAAGAATCGTCGTAGTGTTTCATTTATGATATCCGATTTAAAATCTGATGCAATTTTAGCAACACTTAAACAAATCTATCAAGATTTAGGATACGATAGTCCTGTCAAAGTGACAACAAGTGAAACAAATTTCTATCATCGTTCAGGTGGAAATACTTACATTAGAGCAATTGCAACACTTGACAATTAATCCAGTATTCTGTATAATTATCAAATAAATTGATAACTAGGAGCTAATATGAGTACAGTAATTGTTAAGTTCGGTGAGTATCGTAACAAGCCTGTTATTAATCAAGAATTCACACTTGTCAAGGGTTTTCAAACAGGTAAAAAAGGTAACTATGTTACTGTAAAAAATGATGGTCAATTTGACATTGCTATTGATGTTGTCAAAGTAAAAGTAAATTCTATTAATGATGTTGTATTCACAAATGGAGAAGTAGCCGTGACAGAAAACGCAATTGCATTTAAAGCAAAAGAAACTAAGTCGGTCGAGACTGACGAGGAAGCAATGGATCGTATCGCTAAGCGATTTTCGATTCTTGATGAAATGACTAAGGCTGCAATCAATAGCGATATTCGGGCTATGATTGTATCAGGTCCCCCAGGTGTAGGTAAGAGTTTCGGTGTTGAAACTCAGCTAGAAAAAGCTAGCATGTTTGACAAGCTTGCAGGCAAACGTGTTCGTTTTGAAATTGTCAAAGGTGCTATGACTGCACTGGGTTTGTATGCACAATTGTACAAATACTCTGACAAGAAAAACGTGTTGGTGTTCGATGACTGTGATTCTGTGTTTCAGGACGAGTTGTCACTAAACATTCTTAAGGCAGCACTTGATTCGGGTAAGCGCAGACGTATCTGCTGGAACAGTGATAGTTCTATGCTGCGCCGTGAGGGTATCCCTGATCAGTTTAACTTTGAGGGTTCTGCAATCTTCATCACTAACTTGAAGTTTGAAAACGTCAAGTCGAAAAAATTGCAAGATCACCTCGAGGCATTGCAGTCACGTTGTCACTTTTTGGATCTGACTGTTGACACCGAGCGTGACAAGATGTTGCGCATCAAGCAGGTGCACCGTGATAGCGATGGTGGTCTGTTCCGCGACTACAATTTTGAAGAAGGTAAGGCTGAAGAAATTTTCGAATTCATGGCAGTTAACAAAAATAAACTGCATGAACTAAGCTTGCGTATGTGTCTGAAAATTGCTGATCTGGTCAAGATTAGCGAAAACTGGAAGATGCTTGCTGAAACTACATGTATGAAACGTAGTTAAGATTTTTCAACTAGGCAATGGGAGCTTCGGCTCCCATTAGCCATTTGTGTTGACTTATTTTTATGAATATATCATAATGCTAAAATGTCGATGAACTATACATATGCCGAAGATGTTTTGGACTTACTAATTAACAAAGTAAGTTTGGGAACATACGATAAGAAATTTTTGTATAGCCTACAGTTAAACAATGTTGGGTTAGGCAAACCCATTACAAGTAACCAACATGCATTGTTCAAAAAAATTGTTCTTAAGTATTCACGGCAAGTACAAAAGGTAGGCCAGGATGCTCAAATACTTTCTGAATTGCCTTGGACACTCAAAGTAATTGCTAGTTCATCAGAGTTTACCATTCCCTCAGTAAAAATATCGGATGATTGGATTATAGTTCGCACACCATTTAAATCTAATTTTGTACAAGATGCTAGAAATGCAAGGGTCATGAATTGGAGTCACGCCGATAAAGTGTATTCAAGTAAACTTGGATTACATAATTTAAAAATAATCATCGATATAGTTACCAAACATTACGATAATTTTAGTTGCTGTGAACAAACGCAGCAGATTATAAATGAGTTACTACCATATGATGAATGTAAGTATTGGAATCCGACACTTATAAAAAGGCAAAATAGGTTATACATTGCATCATGTACGGAAGAAGTACATGAACAATTTAAAAACATTGAGCTAGATACTAGTTACAGTATGTTGGCTAAACTAGTATACCATGGTGTGAAAATTGATGAGGAACTAATTGAAGAACTCAGTAGTCAATGCAAAGATGAACTTAGTATAAACAGGTTATTGTTTGCGGTCAGTACTCATTATTCTATTGATGAAAAAAATATATTTGAGTTAAAATATTACTTAGAAGATATTGAATGTGATTACCTATATTATAGTTTATTGACATCTAAATCTACAGCCAAAGAAAGTGTAAAGCGTGACCTAGAAAGCTTACAAATAAAAACTTTTCATGTAGGATCATGGCACGATAAAGAAGGTAACAAACTGTTTGACAGAACATTATCTATGCCCGTATTGATTAAATATGGATCACTAAATCATTTAGGAAGCGGTAGTTCTTTCTCCGCTAAAATAATAACAATTACAAATAACGAACAGGTCGATATAAAATGAAAGAATGTAAAATAATTATACAAGATGAAGTTAACTGTAAGCTATCGGGTTTGGAATTAACTGATAGAAAGAAGTTAATGAAGATGTTTGAATATGAAATACCAGGTGCTAGATTTCGTCCAAGTGTCCAATTGGGTAGATGGAACGGCAAGGTTAGCTATTTCAGTTTGGGCGGCAGCACATTCATTAATCTATTAGAAAGTATTATACCAGTCATTGACAGTGCAGGGTATGATATACAGATAGAAGATTTAAGAACTACACAAAATCAATTTGTATTCACACAAATACAGGAAGATACATTTAGTAATCATACATGGCCTAAAGGTCATCCGCAATGCGGTGAGCCAATTAAGTTTCGTGACTATCAGTTAAAGGTAGTCAATGATTTTCTTGCCAATATACAAAGTGTACAAGAGGTAGCTACGGGTGCAGGTAAGACATTAATGACTGCTGCACTTAGTCATAGTGTAGAAAAATATGGCAGAAGTATTGTTGTAGTACCAAACAAAAGTCTTGTCGTACAAACTGAAGCAGACTATGTTAACTTAGGGCTTGATGTGGGTGTGTACTTCGGTGAAAGAAAAGAGATAGGCAGAACTCACACGATATGCACTTGGCAAAGTTTGAATAACATACTTAAGGCAACGAAAGCTAAGGAAGCAGAGGTACCTATTGGTGAGTTTATTGAAGATGTTGTGTGTTTGATTATCGATGAAGCGCACATGGCGCAAGCAGATGTTCTTAAAACACTATTGACAGGTCCTTTCGGGCACATACCTATTCGTTGGGGACTAACAGGAACCATACCCAAAGAGTTGTTTGCTAGTCAGGCGTTGTTTGTTAGTTTAGGTCCTGTGATAAACAAATTAGCAGCAAGCGAATTACAGGATAAAGGTGTACTTGCTAGATGCCACGTTAATGTAATTCAAATGCAAGATAACGTTGAATTCAAAGATTATCAAAGTGAATTAAAGCATTTGCTAGAAGATAAAACTAGATTAGACAATGTGGCTGAATTGATACTAAACATTAAAGAAAGTGGAAACACATTAGTGTTAGTTGATAGAGTAAATGCAGGCAAAGAATTAATTGACCGTATACCTGATTCTGTATTTGTCAGCGGTGGTACTAAACTTTCAGAAAGAAAAGAAGAATACGATGAAATTGCGACAAGCAATAATAAGGTTATTGTTGCGACTTACGGTGTTGCTGCTGTGGGTATTAATATACCCCGTATCTTTAATCTTATTCTTGTTGAACCTGGAAAAAGCTTCGTTCGGGTTATACAATCGATAGGTAGAGGTATCCGAAAGGCTGAAGATAAAGATTTCGTCCAAATATGGGATATAACTAGCAACTGTAGATTTAGTAAACGGCATTTGGCTAAACGAAAAGATTTTTATAAAGAGGCTAATTATCCGTTTACAGTTGAAAAGTTGACATACAAGTAAAGACATGATACAATTAGACTATGAAAATACTAACATTAGACAATCAAGCTTATAACCTAGAAACATTACCTGAAGAAATAGATGACTTAAGGTTCGCCATATTAGACAACAACAATCCCGCGAATGTAGATTACCATTATATACCATTAATATTTCTAGAAAGCTTCAACAGCCCTGCACTAGTATTACGAATAGGCGATAAGAAAATTAAGATGCCTGTTGATTGGCAAGTATTGATTGGCGAACCCGAACTTGGTGACTTAGAAACATTACCGTTGACTAGTATTAATGATCGTGGGTTTAAAGTATTTGAATTTAATCCATTGAGTAGTTTCAAACCTTCTTTCGTAGACATAGAAATCGTTGACATATATCATGACGTAACTTGGTATGCTCCTAGATTGAAGAATGGTCAGTTTCTATGCGTACCGATTGAAGATACGCACAAGCCCAGATGCGTTTACTTTGTTAAAGAGATTAGTAGAAACTGTGAGATTGTAGATTATAGACAGGCATTTTAATGGCAAAGGCAAAGACTAAAACTAGTGCAGATGAAAAGTTCACTGATGTGGACTTCCAACTATTTGAGGCATTAGAAGCACTGGATAAAAAAGATTATGGATATTACGATAGACTAACAGAAGATCAGAAGAAAAAGTTTGTACCGTATATGTTATTGCAGTGGATGAGTGCAATTAAAGGCAATGGAGAGATACAAAGGTACTATGTACAAAGCACAAACGAGAACGCTAACATGTATTTGTTAGATAGTAGCCTTAAAGATCATCCTAAACTACAATGGTTAATGTTATGCTCTATCAGCCCTAGCTTCGGTAAACAATTTCATCAATGGATACCTCATATCAAAGAATCAATCACTAATCTAAAAGAAAAAGCAACTTTAAAAGACATTACGGAATACTACAAAAAAATATATCCTAGAGAATCAGAAGAAACGATTAATATGGTCAGTGAGGAAATACAAAGACAGCAAAAGAAAAAATATTACTTAGGTCAATTATACCCTGACATGAAGTTGGCTGACATAGAAGCACTTAATGATTTTGTTACAGAAGAACACATAAAAGAATATGAAAAAGAAAAAGGTAACTGATGATAAGATGACCTGCGAATTTTGCAAAAGGTCATTCGTACAAGAGCAATCTTTCTTAAAGCATATTTGTGAGTATAAGCACAGGTGGTTAGAAAAGGATCGTAGAGGTAATCAAATAGGGTATCAATGCTATCTAGAGTTTTATAAAAAACATAGCACAAGCAAAAAAGAAAGAACCTACGAAGATTACATTCGCTCCGCATACTATACTGCATTCGCTAAGTTTGGTAATTATGTTATGGAGGTCAATTGCGTTAACATACCTAGATATATTGATTACTTATTGAAAGAAAAAATAAAGATAGATACTTGGACAAGCGATTCAGTCTACACAGAATTTTTATTAAATTATCTTAAGACAGAAGATCATTTAGATGCAGTACAACGAAGTGTAGAAACCTGCATGAATTTAGCTGAACAAGAAAATACTAAACCGAACGACCTTCTAAGATATGGAAATCGTAACAAGATATGCCATGAGATAACGAAAGGGAAATTAAGTCCCTGGATGCTTTATCAAAGTGAAAGTGGAGTAGCCTTCATTGACGACCTGAACGAAGATCAGGTTAAAATTGTCTATGACTATATACAGCCGACACAATGGGCAATCAAGTTTTCTAAAATGACCAAAGAAGTAGAAGAAGTTAAGAACTTGCTCACAGAACTCAAATGGTAAATGCAAAACTCTACGTATGTTATCAGTCATGGCGCACTTAAAGACGGTAGCGGATATATTGTATTGACAGATTTTTTATATTGGATACACTATGAATATGAATTAAAAGAATGGTGTATAAAAAATTTAAGTTTAGGTAAAAAAGCATTTGTTGGATCAGTAATTGAGTATACAAGTGAAGAAGAATTGGTCATGTTTATATTGAGGTGGAGTTGATAGAAATTGTGTTAAAATACAAAAAACCCTCTGAGATTATTGAGATAGTCAAAGAGATGCGTGAGGCTGGAATGATACAGCACAAAGATTTTGACTTTAAATATAATCAGGCCAAATACCAAGACTGGAGTGGAGATTATGTAGCACCTGAACATACTGTATTTGTATTTTATAAAGAAGCACATGCAACTTGGTTCACATTAAAATGGACATGAAACAAGAAGATATTGACCGTCTAGTTGAAAGAGTTACAGAAATGATGCGCACGAAGCGTTTGTTTTGGTATGAAGATCCCATGAAGCCACTGGTATTACAGGCTAACATAGTATATGATCATGGTGCAATTACTCCAACTGGATTACGGGAAGAAGATTTAGATCCGGTACAAGAGTGGTGTCAAAAATCCAAATGCGGTGTTAGAATATCATTTGACATGTTTAGATTTAAAGATAGAAAAGAAATAACAGCTTTTTTATTGGTATGGGGGTGATATGATTTATATACTTACTGTTTTATTGTTGACTACAAATCCTGCAAAGACTTATATACGGGAAGAGTACACTGATCTTGATGAGTGTCTTAAATGGGCTAATTTTTACAATGAATATCCTTTTCAGGTAGAATGCAAAAAAAAAGAGGCGAAAAATGGAAATGATCGTAACTTGGGTACTGACAATTCAATTATGGACAGAAAATCCATCAAAGATTAAATTTGTATACACAAAAGAATATCCTACTCATGAAGAATGTATGAACGCTAGAGAAGAATGGACAAAAGTTAAAGAACATACAAGTTTGTGTTTGATGAAAACAAAAGAGAAAAAATAAGTTTTATAAATGGCTAACGACATAATGATTGACATAGAAAGTCTTGACACAAGTCCATATTGTGTCATACTTACTATTGGCGTAGTTCGCTTTGATCCAAAGGGTGATGGTGTAGTTGAAAGATTAGAACTGCGTCCTACGTTAGAAGATCAAACCGAACAATATAATAGAATCATCAATGATGATACGATACGTTGGTGGTCTACTCAAAGTGCCGCAGCACAAGAAGAAGCTATGGGCGATAATAATAGAATGTCATTAAAAGATTGTATGGAAGTTCTTTACAAATTCTGTTGGAATCGTAGAGCAGTATGGAGTCACGGCGCACCATTCGATGTTGTTGCAATGGAAACAGCAATGCGTCAAACACTAACAGATAGACCTAATCCTATTCCATGGCCTTTCTACACAGTTCGTGACACTAGAACATTGTTTGAAATTGCAGGTGTTAAACTTAAAGATGGTGGACATGTAACAAGTCACAAGGCAGTAGAAGATGCTGAACGGCAAGCTATTGTTGTGCAACAAGCATACAAGAAATTAATGAAGTTAGGATTAGTGCAGTGAAGTTTAATAGTGATATCGATATTGATTTCGGCGACAGAGATAAGATATTAAAACATATCAAACATATCTCAGCGGCGATGCGTAACGTAAAACCTATTCGCAAACATAATACAGGTATCTACGTTAATGAAATTCCATACGATGCTATCAATGACATATCAAATATAGATTATGCAGAAGCAGAAGAACGAGGATATACAAAATTAGATTTTCTGAATGTTCATGTATATGGTTTAGTCAAAGACGAAAATCATCTTATTGAATTGATGCGTGATCCTAACTGGTCAAAACTAAAAGAAGAAACTTTTGTGTCGCAATTAATTCATTTGGCTAATCAGTATAGCACACTACAAAAAATGCCAGAACCTATAGATAGTATTCCTAGACTTGCTATGTTTCTAGCTATTATTAGACCTGGTAAGAAACATTTAATCGGATTACCATGGTCAGAGGTTGCAAAAACAGTTTGGGATAAAGCAGAAGATGGGTATACGTTTAAAAAAGCACACGCTATAGGATATGCTTGGTTAGTTGCAGTGCATATGAATCTTATTGAATCAGGTCATTCTACGAACTAAAGTTATAGATTTTTTCTTAGACCTGCGTTTACTTAATTCACTGATACTACAGATAGGTCCATGAAGAATACTTAAGCTTTTATTGTTAAAAGTCCTAAGATAGGGCTTAAAAATTATCCATTCTTCCTTAAGAAACATGTTAATTGGTATAAGTCTGTTGCTCTCCCACCACCAAATATCTCCTAGTTCTAGGAATTTTTCACGTAAGTCTGGCGCTATTATAGAACCATAGTCGTATATAGTAGTTACAACATCGTCCCTGTTCTGTATAATCCCAACATAATCCTGACCGGAATAGTTACAGACTGTAATGAAGGGGTGGTTTTCAGTTAAGTTTTTGAAAAAGTCGTTATGCATAATGATACTCTGGTATATTTATCTGTTATAAAAACCAAAAATAAAATAAGATAAATAACTTAAAGGATTAGGCATGTACTCAACTTCAGTATATTATTACATCCCTAGACATAATGTAGTCCTGTCGCAGGGCTCATCAGCGAGGAGATATGACACTGTGTATGCAAAGAATTTAACACTACACAAGGGTGTAAAAAATAAGTTACAATTTCAGTTTCTAAATCAGGACCAAAAGCCAATTAATTTGACGGGTTCTGAGGTAAAGTTTAGGCTAATTAGTGACGATGGAAACAAGATACTAATCACAAAACTACTGAGTACAAGCCCGTCAGACGGGGCACTCCCATTAACTGGCATAGCAGTCCTCACAGTAAACGAACTTGAATTAGCGATAGTCAACTCACAACTTGCCAAATATTCTTTAGAAATTATAAGTTCAGGTGATACAGGTTCAGGTTATCCAATTTATACAGATGATCATTCGGGTGCTAGAGGAACTATTCAAATTGTTAATAGTGTCATACCCAACTTAATGCCAAGTCATGAGGTCACGATACCAAACCATCAATACCCAACTGAGTCTAATCCAATTACCTTTTACTCTAGTGTTTTTAGCACACCTGCTAGATCGTTTACCATGCAAGTATTTTATGATGATTATACTGGTACGGTTAAGCTTCAAGGAAGCACTACGCAACAAGGTGACGATTGGTATGACATTGACGATATAGAGTTCTCCTACACTAATAGGTCCGAAACACTGGGTTACCAATTAGATACGGGTATTCATCCTTACTACAGATTAGAGTTTGTTGCTACTAACGGCGACATAACAAAAATTTTGGTCAGATAAACCAATTAATTGCATTCCTTGTATTTTTGTGCTATAATAATAGCATGTTTGATATTCTATCTATTATTCCAGGTAAGAAAAGATTAACTCCTAGCGGTTGGTACAGCTTTAATGCCATATGCTGCACTTCATTAGGACATAGACAAGATAAGCGCGGCAGGGGAGGCATAAAGCTTGATGGTAACAATTGGACTTATCATTGTTTCAATTGTAACTTCACATGTAATTTTGAATTGGGCAGACCCATTGGTCAAAAGACAACTGATTTACTGAAGTATGCGGGAATCGACGATCAGGAAATAAAACGATGGAGTTTAGAAAGCCTACAGCACAAAGATTTATTAGACTTTACTGTAAAATACGAGAAAGAAAAAACATTCAATTTTACTTTAAAGAACTTACCTGAATGTGAATCCATTGATGTACACAATCCAGATCATAAAATATTTGTTGATTATCTTGTAAAGAGAAAAATCGATTTTAATAAGTACACCTTTTATGTTACGCCAAAGGAAGAAGGGCGCAATAGTAAAAGAATTATCATACCCTACTTTTACAAGAATAAAATTGTAGGACATACTAGCAGGTACTTAGATGACAGAATACCAAAATACATAAACGATCAACAGCCCGGATATGTATTCAACTACGATATGCAAAAATCTAATTACGAGGTATGTATCCTAGTTGAAGGTATATTTGATGCTCTTAGTATAGACGGTTGTGCATTGACACACAACACAATTAATGATGATCAGGCTAAATTATTAAAACAATTATATAAGAGAGTTATCTTTGTGCCCGACCGTGACAAGACTGGATTAGAATCAATAGACAAAGCATTAGAAGTAGGTTACAGCGTTAGTTTACCTAACTGGGCAGATGATGTTAAGGATGTGAACGATGCTGTAGTAAAATATGGTAAGTTACCAACACTTATAAGTATACTACAAAATGCAACAAGCAGTAAAATAAAAATAGAAATGCAAAGGAAAAAACTTGTTAAAAGAATATAATGTAGAGGTACAGCGTTTATTTCTATGTATGATGCTCACTAGCAGTGAGCTATATATGCGTGTATCCAATATTATGAATCATGAAAACTTTGATAAGTCTTTAAGAGAAGCAGCAAAGTTTTTGAAAACCTATGTAGAAGAATATAATGTTATTCCAGATATCAAGCAAGTAAATGCTGCATCTAATTCAACTTTAGAACCCATTCCTGATCTAGATGATAAACACTATGAATGGTTTCTTGACGAGTTTGAAGCCTTTACCCGTAGACAAGAACTAGAAAGAGCGATTCTAAAATCAGCCGACTTGTTAGAAAAAGGTAATTTTGATCCAGTTGAAAAATTAATTAAAGACGCAGTGCAAATATCAATTACAAAAGATATGGGTACTGACTATTTCTCTGACCCACGTGGTAGATTGATGCTACTTAAGAGTAGTAATGGTCAAATCAGTACAGGATGGCCCACTGTTGATAGTAAGCTATATGGTGGTTTCAATAGAGGTGAACTACAAATATTCGCAGGTGGTTCAGGATCAGGTAAATCATTATTCATGCAAAATCTTGCAGTTAACTGGAGTAAAGCAGGACTTACTGGTATCTATGTCACATTAGAATTAGCAGAAGGTCTTTGTTCGATGCGTATAGATAGTATGATGACAGAAACTAGCAGCCGTGACATTTTTAAGGAAATTGAGAATGTTGAAATGAAAGTAAAGATGTTAGCTAAGAAGTCAGGTAAACTACAGATTAAGTATTTACCTGCTCAAAGCACAATTAATGACTTACGAGCATATTGTAAGGAATATGAAATTAAGACAGGGGCAAAGATTGATTTTCTCTGTGTTGACTATCTTGACCTTCTTATGCCCGTCAGCGCAAAAGTCAGCCCCTCAGACTTGTTTATCAAAGACAAATATGTGTCGGAAGAATTGCGTAATCTATCCAAAGAATTGAACGTGCTGCTAGTTACAGCAAGTCAGTTAAATCGTAGTGCAGTAGAAGAAATTGAATTTGATCATAGTCATATCTCAGGTGGTATTAGTAAGATTAATACGGCAGACAATGTGTTTGGTATTTTTACAAGTCGTAGTATGCGTGAACGTGGTCAATATCAGATTCAGCTTATGAAAACACGTAGCAGTTCAGGAGTAGGGCAAAAGATTGAACTTGAGTTTAACGTAGAAACATTGAGAATTACAGACCCTGGAACTGATGATTTCAAAGCTAATAATCCATTACCTAGCGCAAAAGATATAATTAGTACGTTTAGAAGTGCTAGTGTAACCGTAGCCCCGAGCCCTATACATAACAGTGAGCTTCCTGAGGAGAAAATAGAACTCCCCAAAGTGACAGCAGACATTCCAAGCGTCAGACTAAAAAGCATGATTAATAGTCTGAGGAAGTGATAAATATTTAAACGGGGATTTTACAATGGAACGCAAAACAAAGAGTTTGCTTGAGGAACTGCAAGCATTGGGTGACAAGCGTGATACTAAGCACATGATAGAAAGCCGCGCCCATAATATAATAACAAGTGCCATAAACCTCATCGAAATGATCAATAAACATTATGATCCTGAAAAAGCAGCTATCCTAGAGAGAAAGCTATTAAGTGCTATAAAAAACAAAGATCAGGACAAATTCTCTAAAAGCATAAGAAGAAACGATGAAACTACAGGAAGTTGATGAGAGTGTCAACGAAGGCCTATCAAAATGGGTTCAGTTAGGAATAGGTGGCTTAGCAGGTGCTGCCGGATCCAGCATAGGAGCCAAACGAGCAAAATCAAGATTTGAAGAAGAACATTTTATCGACACATTCGTTGGTAAAATGAATGGAATGCTAAGTATTGTTTGGCCAAAGGTTCAGAAAAGTCAACAAGAAGCAGCTATTGCCAAACAAATGATGGATCTAATTAATCAAGGTAAACCTATTGTAGTAGGTAGGCAGCAAGTAAATCCAGGCACCCCTCAATATACCGCATATAAAGGTCAATATGAAAGAACATTGGCTACCCACCAAGATTTTGATTTGGCACAATATCTAATGCAAGTAATAACTCAGTACGCTAGCGGATATAATCTTGCTCAGTCACAAGGAGAACTACAAGCATTGACTGCACAGGTAGCAAGTACCTATCAAATAAACAGAGGACTACCTACTATTAGAAAAATAGGTAAAGTCATTTATGATGTTATAAAACTTAATCAACCTAACGTTCCTGAAGAACCATCTGAAACTGCAAGAGTTAAATTAGCAACAGTAATAAATTTACTTGATAGAATGACTACCGGTGACTTAGAAAAGTTAGTCGGCGAAGTGCAGAAAAAGATTCAGGAAAAGAAATGATTTACGAAATAAAAGAAACCTTAGAAAAACTAAAATCTTTAGCTATAGTTAAAGAAGCTAAGGGACATTTAGATCATCCTGAAGATTTAATCTTCATTGAAGGATCACAAGGTGCAAGCCGTGCATTGCAGGCAATACAAGCTACCGCAAGTAATCCTAATACTGTAACAATCAAGTGGGATGGATATCCAGCATTAATATTTGGTCGTGATGCAAATGGTAGATTTGCTATTATGGACAAACACATGTTTAATAAGGCAGGTGGTGCAGGTCGTGCTATCTATAGCCCAGAACATTTTGTACAATATGATGCAGCAAGAGGTGTTGATAGAAGTGAACTTAGTCAACTGGTAGGCAATATTTGGCAAGAATTAGAAGGGGCGACCCCTGCACAGCCAGGTTATTATTGGGGTGATTTGTTATTCAGTCAACCACTACAACCTCAACAAGGTAAGTATAATTTTAGAGCGAACCCAAACGGTATATCATATTCATTGGACGCATCAAGTGATTTAGGTAAACTGTTTAATAATAAAATTGCAGGTATTGCAGTGCATCAATATCTAGCACCTGATGCAACGAGTACAGATGATGCTAAGACATTGAACGGGAATATAGGCAACCTACAGAATAGAACAAAAGTTGCAATCGTTCCTAGTGCAATGCCCAATCCACCTAAATTAAAATTATCACAATCTAGCGTAAAATCTGCATCAACATCAATACAAACTTATGGTGCTATGGTAGACGATTTATTAAATAACGCACCGCAGGCTAGAGCAGGGTTTTCTGGATTGTTTACAGTTTATATTAATAAGAGAATTGTAGCAGGAAATCTTAATGACATGGGTAGTGAATTCTTAGACTTTTTAGGTACACGACCTATGTCTGATAAGATGAAAGCAAAATTAACTGAATACATTACAGCTAAAAAGAATGAAGTAAAAGCAGCATTTATTATATGGGTAAGCATATATAAACTTAAGATGGAGCTTGTTCAGCAGTTAGCTAAGCAAGCAGAAGTCGGCCCAATTCAAGGATATCTACAAGACGGCACTCAGACACAAGAGGGATTTGTGGCTAATGGGCTTAAATTTGTAGATAGACTAGGATTTAGCCGTCAAAATCTAGCAGGTAGGTAACCTTTTTTTACAAAAGGAATAAATACAATTAGAGCCTCGGCTCAACTTTTTAAAGGAATAAGAAAATGGCAAATAATAATCAATTAGTAAACGGTGATGTAAAACCAGTATTCGCAATCGACCAATTAAACGGTTCAGGTAGTGCTTCAACAGGTGTTCCAGTTCAAATCGCAGGTCCTAAGTTAGACTTCTTCGGTATGGACTTAGGTGGTGACCCATCAGCACAAATGGATGTTGGTGGCGCAGTAGAAGCAGTTATCAAGTGCATCACACAATTAGCAACAGTTCACTTCTATCAAGTAGAAGCAAGTGGTACAGCTAATAACATGAGTATCGCTGTATACCCAACAGCAGCGTGGACAGCTAGCGATCTACAAGCAGCAGTTCGTGCTTTAGGTACAGTTAACGGTTATGCATTAACTGGTGCTGTTGTAACAAACAACGGTTTCAAATTAGCTTAATTTAAACTAGTAATCACAAAGGACCCGAGATTTATTCTCGGGTTTTTTATTGTCATTAAATACTGTCATGGGAATGAGTATAAGATGTAGTACTTTGTTCAATATAACAAAGACAGGAATTACGCAACGCAGGGCACCACTAGGGTCAAGTAACGAAGCAGAGTGGTATCAAAAACGTAGTATGCAAGCTAACCTAGATACTATTATACAGGTTATATCATTACGTGCGCAGCCTGAAAACATAACAGATCCCGTAGAAACAACAGTAAACCTTGAAAAGTTAGAGAGATTTGGTTTTTTGCTTAATAGTGACGAACCAGTAAAAATGTGGTCCTTTAAGTTTTACGTAAATTATGGTGCTGTGTTTGAAAATTCAGAACACGAACTAGGTGGACTGTACACTGACTGTGAGCAGGTTCCAATGATAAAATTAGACGATATACCCAATCTTACTTCTTTTTTAGATACCAGCCCTGAGTTGCGTAACATACATTTTGAGGTGGTTAAAGATGAATAAACTCAAAGTATATCAGGCTTTAGAAAGTTTGGTAACATCCACAGTTTACGAGAAAGTAAAGGATTCTGTAATTACCAAAGAGGGTAATTCATATAAATTATTTGAATCCTATATAATTAAAAAACAAGACATAGAGTTTTCGATAGAGAAGGTCAACTATCACGGAAAACTATTGCTTTCTAGCCTCAAGCATTCAGTAACTTGGGTGGTTTTGGACCGCATGAACGACATTATGGGCACCAAGCAATTAGTAGAACTAGACCAAAGATTGACAGGTTTAGAAATAAATATTAAAATATACGAGAAATTGCTTAAAAAAACTAAGGATACGGGAAACAACCTATTGTTTCAAGCAAAACTGACGGAAGAAAAACGCAAAAGAGTGCGTGTTATTAACGAACTTGAAGTACTAGCTGAAAAGTCCAAAAAATGGCAGCTCAGACAGTTTGAGAAAAGTTCCTACAAATAATACCTCTTTTGATAAATACAATATAAGCATTTTGGGAAAAACTATGAAACTTACCGAATTTAATTCTAAACCTAAGCTAATCGCTAAAAGAGCGTTGAATGAGAATTTTAACGCAGACTATAACTTTGATAAGCTAGATTTAGCTAAAACAAAAGATATGCTACTAAAAGTGAGAGGGTTGATAGGTGAAACTAGACAATCTCCTGACATACATTCTAGTGAGCAGAATCCAGCGTATTTGAAATTGATATTTATGGAGCAAGCGTTAAAACACCATTACGGTGAACTTAAGGCGCTTCCTGCATATAACAGTCGTATTGTTGTAGAGAACGAAGGTGTTGAACAAGCACAAGTTGTTCTAGCCGCTAAGGACATGATTGACAGTGTACAGAAAATGATTGAAGATATTTCTGACATGTTAGTTAAAGAATTACCTGCAGTGGTTGATAGTGTTAACAGTGAAATTGGTGTTGACGCAGGTGAACAATTTAACAATGAAGCTACAGGCGCACTTAGCGCATTAGGCTCGGCATTGCAGCAAGCTAAGCTTGGTTTGCAAAATGCTATGAATGTTGTTACAGGTGGCGGTGCTCCTGCAGCATTCGGTGAGGTACCTCCAGCAGGCGGCATGGGTGAAGTTCCTGGTGAAGAGATGCCATCGATGGATGCAGAAATGCCTGAAGTTCCTGAAGAAGAGCCTGAAGTTCCAGAGCCTACAGTAGGACGCGGGAAACGCTAATAATGCGTTTATTTGAGTTCGAAGATAAAGATCCATTGCGTGTTAAGTTGACTGCGGTAACCAGTCAACTTAAATCACGTTACCTTGACGTTGGTAGTACTGAACCTTTAAGCACAAGTGCGTTATTAGAAATTCTAAAAAGTAATGACATTATCATAGACAAGTCTGACATCTATGATATGGTTAAAAAAGAACCTTTAAGTAATCTGATTGATGATATTAAAGGGGACAACGTTATTTTCAAAGGTCAGCATCCAAACGCACAAATGGGAGCAATGACTCCTGACGATGCATCAAAGATTGTTCAAAAGATGGCTGACCGCGCAGCTACAAAATGATTGAAGTAACCGAACGAGCAGCTAAAAAAATATCTAAACATTTACTACACCGTGGTAAAGGTATGGGAATTCGTGTTGGTGTTAAGACTACTGGTTGTAGTGGTCTTGCGTATATACTTGAATACGTTGACAATACAAATGACGGAGACAATGTAATAGAAACACATGGTGTCAACATTATAGTTGACCAAAAAAGTCTAGTATATGTTAAAGGCCTTACAGTTGATTATGTTCGTAAAGGACTCAACGAGGGCTTTGAGTTTATAAATCCAAACGAAAAAGCACGTTGTGGTTGCGGGGAAAGCTTCACCGTTTAAGTTGTATTATTAGTAAAAACGTAATACAATATCTTGATGTACAATCCAAACAAATTCAACTACGTTAAAATCGGCAAAGAGACAATTGACGGCTCAAGAAAGTACGCTACTCCAGACGGAGAAAAACTTCCCAGTGTAACAACTATCTTAGACGCAACTAAATCAGAAGAATCTAAAAAAGCATTAATGGAGTGGCGTAACCGTGTTGGCCATAAACGAGCGCAAGAGATTACTACTGAGGCAGCAGGGCGTGGTACAAGAATGCACAAGTTCATTGAGGACTATATCAAAGAGGGTGTGTTAAAAGAGCCGGGTAGTAATCCATACAGTATACAAAGTCATAATATGGCTAAGTCAATCATTGAGAAAGGTCTTTGTAAGGTAAACGAAGCCTGGGGAGTAGAAGTACCATTATATTTCCCTAAGGTCTATGCAGGGACTACGGATCTTTGTGGGATACATGATGGACAAGAAGCTATTATGGATCATAAACAAAGCAACAAAGTCAAGAAGCGTGAGTGGATTGAAGATTACTTTGTACAATCCGCAGCGTATGCCACAGCACATAATGAGTTACACGGGACTAATATCCGTAAGGGTGTGATTTTTATGTGTACAGCAGACAATCAGTACCTAGAATTTATAGTTGAGGGAGCTGAATTTGATGGGTATGTGGATATCTGGTTTCGCAAATTAGACGAATATTATTCAAAATTTCTATAGTTTCCAATTAAAATTTGATTGATAAATAGTATAATCATCTTTTCATAAGAATTATACTATGGCAATCATACAAGTATCTAAGATTCAACACCGTACAGGGGCTAACGTAGACCTGCCCCAATTAGCCGAAGGCGAAGTAGGGTTCGCAACTGACGAACGAAAACTGTATATAGGGAACGATCCTTTATTACACCCTCCTGCTGACGGTAATACAACAACACAAACCGAAATTTTAACAGAGGTTAGTACACTCAACTTTGCTAAAGTTGATGGTTCTGCCAACACAACGCTCAATATTGATAATGTCCAAGAAGGTCAGGTATTGGCTGTACAGGACGGAGCTTGGGTAAATGCGGGTGGTCCTACTTCAAATACTGTAGTTGATTTGGGTAAGATAGAAAATGTTAAAATTTATGGTGGTGTTAATGGATATGCACTACAGACAGATGGACAAGGTAACCTTCAGTTTGTAAACAGTGGTGTTTTATCTTATGAAATTGCAGGAATTAGTAAAACTAACCCTGCTGTTGTAACATTAACTAAGGCTAGTTCTATTGTAACTGGTGTACCACTAACTATTGTTGGTGTAGAGGGTGATGCTAATATTCTAAATGCAATCGCTACGTCAGGTGAAAGAGGAACCAGCAAGTATTACGCTAAAGTTATTGATGAAACAACATTTGAACTATTTAGAACAGACAAGTTTGATGTCGTTGCCGATCAAGTAGATTTTAGCTCTCCTAGTTTAGGTAATATAACACCTTATACTGGTACTGCAACAGTTTCATTCTTTACAGCAGGTGCAGGTACATCAGCAGGTGCAAACAATCAAATTCAAATTACAGATGGTGCTGGTATATTCGTATCATCTGCGAACTTAACATTCAATAGAATTACTAACCAACTTCAAGTTGGTGGCAATATTACATCAACACAAAGAGTAATAGGTAATACAGTACAAGCAAGCAATACCTTCATTGGTCGTATTGGTGCTATTAGCCCTAACTCAGGTGCATTTACAAGTATTACTGCAACAACTTCAGCTAATATTGCAGGTAATTTAAATATAGGCGGAAGTATTGATACTAATGGTAATATTGATGCAAACAATTTATCTATTAATAATATTTCTGCGGATGGTAGAGTTACTGCTAGAGATTTAACATTAACAGGCAATGTAAGATCACCGCTTGTACCTAATGTAGATATAGCCTATGATTTAGGATCACCTACACAACGTTGGAAAGATATATACCTATCAGGTAATACAATATATTTAGGTGAGCAAACAATTTCTGCTACACCAACAGGTTTGTCATTTAGTGGTAGTAGCTTCAATGCAAATAATTTAAGTGTTACCTCTGTTAATGCAGCTAGTTTATCAGGATCATTAACTGATAGTAATCAGCCCAACATTACTAATTTAGGTAATCTAAGTAGTTTAACAGTTGAAGGTCCAGTTAATTTAGGTAGTGCAGCTAATTTAACATTAACAGGCGGTAGCCCTAACTTTGTTTTAACAACAAGAGGCAATGGTACAGTTGCATGGGAACCAACTCAAATTGTTAAAACGTTACCAAGCGGACCAGTTAATAGTATACAATTTAACGACAATGGCGATTTAGGTGGTTCAAGCGCAATTATTTTTGATAAAGATACCGGTGTAGTTACAGGTACTTTTAGTGGTAATGGTTCTAGATTAAGTTCTATTACTGGTGCAAATATAACAGGACAAGTGTCTAATTCACTGGTATCAGGCACTGTATATACAAATGCACAACCTAATATTACAAGTGTCGGTGAATTAACAGGATTGTCTGTAAACGGTAATGCTAGTTTTGTAAATGCCACCTTAACAGGCAATATTTCTACATTTGGATCGGCTAATTTTACAGGTAATCTCAGAGCAGGTAACATAGGTAACGTAGACAGTATAACTGCCGTAAGCTTTACAGGCAATGGTGCTAATTTAGCAAGCATAACGGGTGCCAATGTTACCGGAACAGTCGCTAACGCTAACCGTGCTACATTCTCTGGTACTGTATTAACTAATGCACAACCAAATATTACAAGTGTTGGTAATCTAATAAGCTTAGCAGTAACAGGTAATGTTACTGTAAATTCATTATCATCTAACGGTAATGTAATTGCAAGTGGAAATATGTCTGCTGACAGCATTAATGCTAGTGGACAGTTAAATGTAACCGGAATGTTAACAGCTGGTAGTATTATTGCAAATACTGGAATCGCAACTGCCGGGGATATATCAGGAGCAAACATTTCTGCTACGGCTAATATGTCTGTAGCAAGTAATCTTGTAGCAACAAACATAACTGCTAATTCTACAATAGGTGTAATTGGCAATATAACAGCAGGCAACGTTACATCTAACGGCGCTATTGTCTCAACTGGCAATCTCACATCAGGTAATTTAAATACCACAGGTCAAATTGTTGCAGTAGGTAACGTTTCAGGTAATAACGTGACTATCACTAACAGATTAACTGTTGGTGCGAATGCAAATGTAGGTAATTTAAACACAACAGGCAATATAATAGCAGGTGGAAACTTAAATGTTTCTAATGTCAGTGTAACTGGTGGCTTAACTGTTGCAAGTAATATAGGTGTAGGTAATATTAATGTAACCGGTAACGTTACAGCCTCCACATTTATCGGTAATTTACGTGGAAATATCTCTGGTAACATTAGTTTACCTGGTACCGATAAATCAATAGTGTTTAGTGATGCAGGCTTGGCTAACGGAAGCAATGCTTTAACTTTTGATAAAACTTCCAATGTACTTACTGTATTAGGTAATGCGAATGTAGGCAATTTAAGAGCATCAAGCACGATACTGTCTATCGGAAACATAACAGGCGCTAACATACTTACGGGTGGTATGGTTAGTGCTAGTGGTAATGTAATTGGTGCTAATTTAAAAGCAAATGAAAAATTAGAAGTATTAGGTGATTCGATACTTTCTAATGTGAATGCTCAATCAATAATTGCCACTGGTAATGTAACTGGTGCTAACTTAGTTACAGATGGTAGAGCAGATATAACAGGTAACCTAATAGCAGGTATGATTGTATCAAATACTCATATCTATGCTAATTCTGGAAACATTATAGCAAATAGAATTGTTTCTACTAATGATTTAGTAGGCGGTAATGTTATTACTTCAGGAGATATTACCTCTAGAGATATAAATGCCAGAGAAATTTCTGCTACAGGTAATATAACTGCTGCTCAAAAATTAACAGCATTCGATATTGATATTTCTAACAACGTTGCTATTAGTAAAAATATTGTAGCAAACAATATAACAGCAAATACTAATCTTTCAGTTGGTAATAGAGGATTGTTTGATAACTTACAAACAAACAATCAAGCTAACATTGGCGGAATGTTGAGAGTAAGTGGTAACGCTAATTTAGCTAATACTACAGTAGCAGGTTTTGTTTCTGCTGCTAATTTAATGAGTTCTGGTTTCTTAGACGTTACAAGCAACGCTAACGTTGGTAATTTACGCAGTGCAGGCCAAATAACAGCAGTGGGTAATATCGTAGGTGCATCATTAGCTATAACAGCCAATGCTAACGTAGGTAATCTAAGAGCATTTAACAACATTCAAACTATCAGTTTAACTGCTACTGATGTAACCGTAAACAGTTTACATACAACGAATAGATTACTTGTAACAGCAAATGCAGAAGTAGGTGGAAACTTAACTGTTTCTCAAAAATCTTTTTTACAAGATGTACAAGTAGACGGTAATCTTACTTTAAACCGTAAGTTTACTGTATTGGGTAATATTGAATCGACTGCGAATATAATCACTTCGGGTACAAGTAGAGCAAGTTTGATTGAATCAACCGGTGAAATATTCGCCAACTCAGGAAGAATTGTTGCTAATGGTGCTCAAATCAATGCTGATGCAACAGTTAATCGTAATTTGCAAGCAGGTAATATATCTACAAATGGAACATTGTATGTAGGCGGCGATTCAACACTTAACAACACTGTCATCAATGGTAATTTAAGTGCTGTTGCCAATGTTACTATATCAGGAAACCTAACAGTTAATGGACAAACTTTATTCTCAAATGTAACAACAATGAGAATCAAAGATCCAATCATTGAACAAGGTGGAAATGCAGACGGTAGCCCATTAACCTCTGATGACAACAAAGACAGGGGTAGTTTACTACATTATTACAATGCCGGAAGCCCTGTCGATGCATTTATGGGTTGGGACGATAGTAACGCAGAATTTAGTTTTGGTAGTAATGTCTCAGTAACCAATGAAGTTGTAACTTTTAATAGTTTAGGTAACGTAAGAGCTAGTACTCTATTAGGTAATTTAGTAGGTACTTCATCAAACGTAACTACATCAACGGTAACAGGAAATATTACTGCTGGTAATATAAGTGTAAACAATGCACTAACTGTTACAGGTAATGCTAACGTTGGCAATATAGGAACTACAAGAGTTCTAGCAACCGATAGTATTACAGGTCAATCAATTGTAAGTAATACTACACTTAATGTTACAGGTAATGCTAATGTTGGAAATATAGGAACTACAAGAGTTCTAGCAACCGATAGTATTACAGGTCAATCAATTACAAGTAACAATACATTGGTTGTAGCTGGTAACGCATCTGCTGGTAATTTATCCGTAAGCGGTATAATTACATCAACAGGCAATCTCACAGCAGGTAATATTTCAACTGCAGGAATTTTAAATGTTACAGGTAACGCTAACACTGCTAATCTAAGAGTAACAGGTAATGCCAATGTAACTGTAACAGTTAACGCAGGTAATGTTGTATCTACTGGTGTTGTATCAGCTACAGGTAATATTACTACTGCCGCAAACTTAACTGTAACAGCAAACGCAGATATAGGTAACATAAACGTCACAGACCAAATTATAGCATCTGGTAATCTATCAGCAGCTAATATTTCTACAGCAGGTAGATTAACTGTAAGTGGTATTTCTAACGTAGGCGTGCTTAATGCTTCTGGTAACATCGCTGCTACAGGTAATGTTTCTGTATCAGAAAATCTTACTGTAGCTAAAAATGCTAACATAGGTAATTTAAGATTATTAGGTACTGTTGGTAGCGCACTCTTACCTAGTGCAAACGTAACATATGATTTAGGCTCACCAACACAACGTTGGAAAGATATTTACTTAGCCAATAGTACAATTTATATTGGTAACACCGTACTGAGTTCGACAGAAGATGCATTTAGTGTAAGTGGAAACATTTCAGCAGGTAATAATATTTCTGTCTCTAATAATATTTCAGGAGCTAATCTAACAGTTACCAATAATGCTAATTTAGGCAGCGTAGGAAATATTAAAATATCAGGTGGGTTTGATGGCTACGTACTAAAAACAGATGGTACAGGTAATCTAAGTTGGGTAGTACAAAGATTACCAGGTGGCAGCAACACGTTCGTACAATTTAATGATGATGGTAACTTTAGTGGATCGTCTTCATTTACCTTTGACAGATCATCAAATACATTAAGTGCAACTAGAATTGCAGGAAGTTTAACAACTGCTTCACAACCGAATATCACAGGTGTAGGTACACTTACAACACTTAACGTTTCGGGTAACGCCTCAGCAGGAAATCTAAATTCTTCTGGGAAGATTACAGCCAGTGGTGAAATTAATACCACAGACATATTAACGGTATCCGGTGCTGCTACTGTAGGTAGATTAACTAGTCAGGGCAATTTAAACGTTACCGGTAATATTGCAGGTGGTGAAGGATTAACAATCACAGGTAATGCAAGTGTTGGAAATCTCTCAACTTCAGGATCAATAACATCAGGTCCTGCTAGCGTAACTACATTAACTGCTTCAGCTAACGCTAACGCTGCTAACTTTAACACAACAGGCAATGTACAAAGTAATAATATTACTGTATCAAGTAACGCTACGGTAACGGGCAATGCAACATTAGGTAACTTACAAGTTAATGGTGTTACAATTGTTACTGGTAACATTACTGGTGGTAACTTTATTACTACTGGTACACTAACAGCAGATGATATAAATGTTGGTAATGTAAACTCTGGTGAAAATATAACAGCTACAGGTAATATACAAGGTGGTAATGTAACCGCTGTTGCTAATGTATATGCTGTTAATTTAGATTTAACAGGTTCAGCCACAATTGATGCGAATGTTTCTGCTGCTAATATTTCTGTTACAGGAAACGTTACTACTGCAAATCTAACAGCGACAGAAAAAGTTAATTTGGGATCCGTAGCTAACTTAACTATCACTGGTGGCACTGATGGTTATGTATTAAAGACTAATGGTGCAGGTGTATTGTCATGGAACGTTCCTGATCCAGCTAGTGGATCAAATACACAAGTTCAATTTAATACTAACAATAGATTAGATGCAAGTCCATTCTTGACATTTGATAGATCAACTGGTAGATTAACTGCGACTGCATTCTATGGCAGTGGTCAGGGATTAACAGATTTGCCTGCAGCAAATATTGTAGGTGTTGTTGCTAATGCGGGCAATGCAAATCTAGCAAATACAGTCATAGTAGCTGCACAACCTAACATTACAAGTGTAGGTAATCTAACATCATTACAAGTTAATGGTGCATTCACAAGTAAAACTGATGCATTCATTGAAGGTAATATTACATTACCTCAATTAGCGAATATTACAATACCAGGTGGCACAGCAGATTACGTATTACAAACAGATGGTACAGGTAATCTTGGTTGGGTAGCGTTACCTGAAGTAACCCCAGGTGGATTAGATACACATGTTCAGTTTAATGACACTGACGAATTTGCAGGTGACGCTAATTTAACATACAACAAAGCAACAGGACTATTAAGAACAACATTAATTGAAGCAAATGGTATTAATTTAACTCATTTAGTAGGACCTAATGTTGTAGGTGAAGTGCCAAACGCAAATTACTCAACATGGTCACTAAATGCAAATACAGCAAACTTTGCTAGAAATATTTTAGAAGCTAATGGTAATCAACCTAACATTACTGGTGTTGGTGTATTGAATGGATTAACAATCAATCGTCAAAACGCATTAGATGTTAATGGTAAAATTACAAACTATGATATTTTAAACATTGAAGGGTATCATGGTGCAAGGCAAGGTCTATATGTTTCATCGGATGAGTTAGGTATTACTATCCAAACTGGTAAAACTCAGACAGGAACAGGTTTTTACTTATTTGATAGTGCTATGGGTATTGGATTCGTTAACGAACAATACTTGACAATGCAAATAGACAGTGTGGGACATCTAACGCCTACAATGGGAGATGCGAACTCTCAAAGTTTGGGTAGACCGTCCGGAGGTGTAGGTGCCATCACTACGATTTCAGGAACACCTGTAGGTACTATTGATTTTCTAACTAGTTATTATGTACGTCATAATAGTTCAGCAGTAGGTACTCCAACAAGTACTGTAGGGACAACGAGTGGTTCTGGTACAGGTGCAATGATAGAAGTTTGGACACATCAAAACTTAGCACCATTGACTAATCAAATTTATAAAGTCAGAGTTCACTCCTTAGGAAGTGGTTATGTAACAAATGACACTATTACAATTTACGGTAGTCAATTGGGCGGGACTGATGGTGTTAATGATTTAACAGTCACTATAACTTCTACCGCAGAAGCTTATTGGAGAAACTTATATGTTAACGATGTTAACATTAAGAACAGAGGATCAACTGGTCCTGGTTTTTGGACACTGGTAGGCGGATCAACTGGTGTTTACATTGTTAACTCTGCTACAGGTAACAAACATTTGATAACAATGGGAACAGGAATCGCTTCTGGTACAAGTACAAGTAGCGCACCTAGACCTTTAGGTGCATAAGATAAATAGTTATGTTCACTCTTAATTGAGAGTTTATGCAGTTACCCACTGCGTAGGCCTAGAACGCCATTTAATAAAGGAGAAAACAAATGGGACGCCCAATTAATAAAAGATTTTTCGGTGCAAACGCAGACGATAATTTGAAAGTACAATTTCATAATGGTACAGCAAGCACACCTGGTTACATCGTAAAACAAAAGGGTGCTGCTAGATTTTTATGCAGTGATGCAAGTGACAACACAGCAGTATGTCGTTTAGTTGCTAAAGCAGCTGGTGATTTAGCAGCAGGCGAAATGAGTATCACTGTAAAGTTAGATAACGGTACAGTAGGTCAAATCACTAAAATTGCAGGAAGAAAGATTACAGTAAGTGGCGATAGCTATCCATGGAACTTCAGCACAAGCACAAGTGATAATGCTGTTCAAGTTGAAGAAGCAGGTACTGATACTGATCTAACAGGTAATACTGATTTAGAAGGTGATGAAACTGAGCCCGAATAATATTCAATTATTATTAAACAAAAAAGCGACCTAGGTCGCTTTTTTTGTAAGTTCTTTTAGCTTTTCTTGTACTATGTCAAAACTTACTGTATTGAATAAACCAGCATGTAATGGTTTAGGATAATGATGTACATCTACCCAACAATACCCAATATGTTCTTCATTTAGTATGGGTATGAATTCTTCATTTATTCTACAAAAAAATGTATGATATGTAAAGTTGTTATTGACAAATTTTTGTATAGGTATTAATTTAGCTTCTGTGGGAAAAAAGTTTATTTCTTCAATACACTCTCTGTGAATACCCTCAAATAATGATTCATTCTTTTCGATCTTACCACCAGGTATACCCCACACAGTGGCATCTTTATCGTCACTGCGTAATAAAAATAAAAAACGATCTGTGGAATCAGCGTAGAAGAAAACTCCGCCTGCTGTACTTGATTTGCTCATATAGTAATTTATCTTTATTAAACTACTATTGAGAAATCTCCTGACTTATACCAACCTTCGTATGACTTCATCCATTTATTATCAGAAAATCTATACTGCACTGAAGTAGTTAGATTCGTGACATATTCTGTTTTAAACGTTACGGAACTGTCAAAGGATATTTGCCATGCACCATTTTTGTATTCTATAATATCGTTTGGCTTGGCAACAACGTTGCCCCATGGACTATTAACAGCCTTATCGGTATCATGACCTAATTCGTTTACTAATAAGTATCGTTGTCCATTAATAGCAGCAGGTAACCCTTTACCGGGGTACTTAGCATATGGGTCAATAACACTATCTACAGGTGCTAATGTGTTTTGTGGTAATGTATCTGGATCAATATCATAAATTAATAATCTATCGTCAGTTGGATTGAATGCTATCGTACCAACTATATCAGTATCCATGTGTTCGTTTTGTAACCAAATTTGACTGATACCTGGTTTCACTTTACCATAAGCATTTAAGAAACCACTCCAAGCTAATGTAGTATTAGGATTTTCTGGTGAATCTAGTGTATCGTTACGTGGATTAAACGCAGCATAGTCAGGTAGTATTTGTAATGAGTTACCTAATAATAATAACTTATATCCATACGGAGCAATTTTTTGTCTTGTGCCCAACAATAAATCATCATCTTGCATATCAGTAATTGCATTGCCTTTAAAGATACTTGCAATAATCTTATGTATAATGCCTAACTTCTTAACTTTAGCAGCACTACTTATCCATATAGGCATATAGAACTTCCAAGTCAATACGTCAATTGGATTACCTTGTCCTACAGGTATAGTACGACTGCTAAATGTTAATCCATCTTGATATACTACACTTAAACTTGTCCAATCAATGAAATTATCTGTACTTTGTAACTCCATACTAGGATTGAATAATACACCTAACTGTTCTATCAACTCTAGTTTTTGATTATAGTTTGTAGTCCAAAAGTCAACTTGCATACGAAGCGTATAAGGTACGGGCATCAATCTTTCAATTGTAAATGCATCACCTTGTGTTGTTTCATATTGTCCTGTGTCTTGATTAAAATTTCTACGCCTTACATTAAGTTTATCTATGAAGTAAGGATCCTGTGTTCTACTCTGATCGTATTCTAAACTAGTTATATAATATGTGATAAGTGGTGCGCTAGGTAAACTGTTTGCACTATTATTTGATATGATAGTTGCTGCTTGTCTGCTAGCATCTCCGTACATAATTGGTACACGAACAACAATGTCGTTGCCTGCAGGGTCTTTACCTTTAGTAACGTACCAGTTACTAAAAATTCTTGCAAATTGAATTATAAATCTTCGGATCTGATTATCGTAGAAGAATTGTGCCATTTATTTCCTTAATCTGGTGTAATACCTAATATTGATGATAGAGGTTGTGATTCTGGTATAGGGCCATTTAATGTAGGAGTTACATTGCTATTGTTGATGAATCCACCTAACTGTGTACTACTTGATAGTGTTTCTGTTCTAGTGACCTCACTAATCTTGACCCATAGATTACCATCGTATCTAAACATTTGTTGTGGCAAGTAATCTAAACGTAAAAAGTACTCCCCGACTTTTGGATTACTTGGGAACTGTATGCCAGTACCAAATGGTTCACCGTTTGGTGCAGCGGCTTCCCCTGAGTTATAACCTGATGTATAACCAAATCCTTTCGCTGATTCTTTCCCAACAAATTTAAATCTTGGGTCTGCATCTGCTCTAAAATCCTGAACCTCTGTAATTGCATATACATCTGAATTAAAACTTGGGTTATCAATATCAATAGTAGAATCAGTAACAATGTTATCTACTGTACCATATGGTACAGTGATTGGACCAACAGCCTTAATTGATAAAGCCAATTCAGGCTCTAAACTGCGAGAGCCACCTTCTGCAACTGTTGGTTCGATCTCTGTTATTTGAATTGTTAACTTCATAAATGCAGAAATAATATCCTGATTTACTAATCCATTAACATCTTTGATTGCACCTGATGATAGTCTTATAATAGGAACATTACCATCAACATAATTTAAAGTAAACGTAGTTCTTTCAGGTATTCCTCTGCGAACAATAACATTGCGAGGTGAAGCTGGTTGTTCTTCTGCATTTGTAGGAACGAGATACAGTTGTTTTCTATCGTATCCATTCTTAGGTACGATTCTTGATGCCTCTTGATCTATTGCTTGATTAATTTCAAGATTCTTATTGTAACGACCAATAATATCTTTTAAACTATCAGCAGTATCTAATTGCCAATACGTTGTATCTGTGCAAGGAATACCAGCTGGTACATTTTGCTTTGGTGTGTAATTTTTGTCCCCAAACGTTACGACATAACCAGGAACATAGGTTTTTAGTTTATCCCAATCACCCAAATAGTTGTCAGTAGATTGTGGCTTATCAAGTATATTTGCAAATTCTTGACTATCTATCAATGGCTCACATTTAACTCTCCAAAGATGATAATACCATGTGCTACTAAAACCTTCACTGGCAAAGTTTGCGTCAGTTACTTGGTAATATCTACGTAAGCTTGTTGGTATCTTGTCATTCAATGGATGATAATCAACCAAATGAGGAAGTTCTAATACATCACCTACCATTAACTTTCTACCCAATATCTCTATCATTGTATTGTAATGGGTAGTAATAAAAATCACATCATTGTTTAAGAACAACCCAAACTGACTAAGGTCAAAGTCTAGGTTCTGTGTATTGTAATGCCCACGTAATCTGTAAATGTTACTGTCATACTTTCTATCACGGTTTTCTAAAAACAACAGGTCTTGAATATTTGTCGGATCAAGTTGATCATATCTTGGTAGGGCGAAGCTGGATGAGGGACCTTGATCCTTGGGACCTAGATATTTGTGAATGTACAAGTCGGTGCCCCCAACCGTTAGCATTTCTGCAATAGTCTTGTCAAAAAACTTATAGTCATGGGATTTTTCTGAGCGATATAGCGACAGTTTGGGCATGTTGTTATTCCATTAATACAGTATTTATGCGAATTTAGGCTTGCACTTAAATACGGGTTGTGTTATAATTATCTTTCTTAATATGATAGGAGTGGGTTATGTCCCGTAAAAAACTCAGTGAAAATGCAGTTATCAAAGCACTAAACCCTAAAGACGGGGATACAAAATACGCAGGTGACGAGCCGTTTTTTGCTTTGCAACCAGAATCAGATAGTCGCAACAGCGCACTCGCTAGAGCATTTACATGGTATACTAGGTTTTATGCACGTAAGGATGCTAAAGACTTACTGATTCAATATCTAGAATTAAACGACCGCAAGGCTGATGCTAAGGTTATGGCAAAAGCACCCGAAAGCGAAATACTAAGTACGTATGGTTGGCTAGCACGTATGACATTGCGTGGGCTGCAATTGACTGAGCATGAAGAAATGTCATTACAGAATGAAATTACTAGATTGATGACCTGTGTGCATAAGCCTGAAACAGTTTTCAAATCTAATCTTACTCCACAAGTAGAGGAAGAAGTAGTAGAAAAGGAACCTACTAATCGTCCCAATGTGCAAGAAATTATGCGTGAAAAAGCACGTGAGGCAACAGGTGAAATCATTGGATTGTTCGATGATTTTATTCAGGCTGGGCTGAAAGGTAATCTGCCAGGTAAACCCATTGATATTCTTGCAAAGCACAACATTCTTCCACAACATATCCCTATCATACTTGACGTTTGGAAGAAAGAACTTAACGAATGGTATGAAGTGCAAGAAGGCAAGGACCCACAACTTGTTGAGGGCTATAGTCAGTTCGGCAAAGTACAAGTGAAAAACATGATTAAGGCTATTGAGCAAGTTATTAGTGACCTCAATAGTTATATCAGCATCAAAAAAGCAAGCAAGACACCTCGCAAGCGCAAGCCAGTGCCAGTCGAAAAGATTGTTAGTAAACTCAAGTACCTCAAAGAGTTTAAGGATCCTGCACTTAAGCTTGATTTAGTCAGCGTACATCCTACTAAATTGCATGGCAGTAGTGAAGCTTGGGTATACGATACTGCAAAGCGCAAACTACATCACTATATCGCTGACCAGTATAGTCAAACATTTACTGTCAAAGGTAACACTATCATTGGCTTTGATACAGGTAAAAGTGAGATTAAAACATTGCGTAAGCCTGGTGAGCAACTTAAAGAAATTATGGGTAGTAAGCCCGCAGCACGTAAATTCTTTGAGGGTATTAAAGCAACTGCGACAGTCCCAAACGGTCGTTTTAATGAAAACATGATTATTCTAAAGGCATTTTAATATGATAAAACACTTTTTTATACTACTTTTACTTGGTGCTTGTTCAACGAGTACTATTACAGACAAAACCACAAAGGAATCCCCTGTTGTTGAAAATAGGAGTGACAGGAGTAGTAAGACCTCAATAACTAAAATAGAAGATGCAAACATAGAAGTTATAAAAATTCCAACGAAAGATAGAAAGGATCCTAATACACTGTTTAAAAGTTATTCAGTATATTTTGACCTAGATGAATACACTGTTAAAGAACAATATCAACCTCTTTTGAAAAAGCATGGTGAATTTCTTGCTAAGAATCAAAATGAATTTGTGTTTGTTGAGGGTCATACTGATGAGCGCGGAGGCAGAGAATATAATCTAGCGTTAGGACAAAAACGAGCTAATGCAGTGAGAGTAGAACTCATTAAATATGGGGCTAGAGAAAGTCAAATCGAAGCGTATTCTTATGGGTCAGAGAAGCCTAAGGCACTAGGGTCAAATGAAGAAGCATGGAGTCAGAATCGCAGAGTCGAACTATACTATAGAAACTAATGGAAACTATGAATATTGATTTAAACAAATACCAACACTTTGTAGAGAAAGTAACTAGTCAACCTAGCAATGATTTGACTACGTTTATGTCTGAGCTAGACAGACTAGATGCAAACTATGAAGTGTTCGACGGGGTAATGAAGCATGGACCTGACGTTAATCTCCCACTACTTATTACAGCATGTATGGGCCTAGCAGCAGAATCAGGTGAGTTTATTGAAATCCCTAAGAAAATTATCTTTCAGGGTAAAGCATTGACTGATGAAAACGTGTTTCATATGAAACGTGAGTTAGGGGACATTATGTGGTACTGGGTAAATGCCTGTAGGGCACTTCAGCTAGATCCTAATGAAGTCATTGCAGAGAATGTTAAGAAGCTTGAGTCACGATATCCAGGTGGAAGCTTTGATCCATATTACAGTGAAAATCGCAAAGAAGGAGATTTATAATGTCTAACAATGTATTTGAAAAATTGAATTATCCTAGAGTTTCGTCAAAAACTTTCCAAGTATTAAGGGGAGTTGAAGTACCAGCTAAAAGTTCCAAAGATAGCGGATTGGTTGGTAAAAAAATTCACGAATATATCGTTCAAAATCTCAATATTAATGGAAATTCAATAGTAGATATTGAGGATTATGGAATAGAAATAAAAACAAAAAACGAAGATACTAATACAGATTGGAGTATTGGTAGCATGACCGCAGAAGTAATTGTCGATACACCTTATAAAGATAGTCCAATATATCAAAAATTACAAGCATTATTATTAATAACTACAAATGATAATTTTCAAATTATCAGTGATGTGGGTCTGTATTACATGGATTTCGATGAAATTCAATTATTGATTCAAGATACATATGAGGATGCTAGATCACAATTAAAGCAAGAAGTGCTGTACCAACAAAACTCACCTAAAAATTCTTTCTTTATATCTGATCAACCTAGTGAATTAAAATTTGACCCTAGTCACAGTTTTAAGGGAAAGCATGGTCGTTTTGAATACACTAATTCCGGTACGGCTTTCGCATTTAGAATCAAAGCAAAATCTATGAAAATGTTCGCAAGAATGGCAGCAAGTAAGCCTAAAGCTGACCTTTTTTTCCAGAACATTTAACTCCTGTTCCAGATAAATAGAAATATTAACTGGAACAAAGAATGCCTACAGTACTGAATCTAGAACAATTAAAGCAAGAATTATTTGATGGTATCCGTTATCGTTTAGGTGACGGAATGGTCGATATTGAACTAGACCCTGAGCATTACGAAGCTGCCTACAACTATACAATAAAGAAATACAGGCAGCTTGCTCAGAACTCCACAGAGGAAAGCTATACATTGATGACACTGGAAAAGCATACGGACACTTATACGCTTCCAGAAGAATTCATTAATGTTAGACAGGTATTCAGACGTACAGTTGGTTTAGAAACTGGTCCAGCAGCAAGTAGCTTTGACCCGTTCAGTAGTGCAATCTTGAACACATATCTACTCAACTATAACTATGCAGGTGGATTAGCAACATACGATTTCTACGCTGGATATATTGAATTAGCTGCACGTATGTTCGGTGGATATATAATCTTCACATTCAACCCAGTCACAAAGCAATTGCGTATGGTTCGTGACCCTAAAGGTTCAGGGGAAAAGATACTGATTTGGGCTGACATGCAAAAACCAGAAGAAACATTATTGCGTGATCCAGGATCGGGTATTTGGATAAACGACTATGTTTTTGCTACGTTAAAAATCACATTGGGTGAAGCACGTGAGAAATTTGCAAGTATAGCAGGCCCGGGTGGTGGAACTACACTTAATGGTACGGCTCTTAAAGCAGAGGGTCTTGCTATGCAACAGCAACTAATACTTGACATTAAGAATTACGTGGATCACAGTCAACCATATACTTGGGTAATAGGTTAACCAGAGTATTATGTCTTTTAATCTTTTTGTAATAAAATAGAGATGTTACAAGGAGATAAAATGCTAGTCAGCGTCACTGGATTTATTGGTTCAGGCAAAGATACCATTGCCGATTACTTAATCACTGAACATGGATTTAAAAAAGAGAGTTGGGCCGGCAGCTTAAAAGATGCTGTATCACATGTGTTCGGTTGGGATCGTGAATTACTTGAAGGTAAAACAAAATACAGCAGAGAGTGGCGTGAACAAATAGATCCATGGTGGAGTGAACGACTGGGTATGAATAAACTAAGCCCACGTTGGGTATTACAACAATGGGGAACTGAAGTAGGTCGTCAAAGCTTTCATAACGATATATGGATAGCTAGTTTAGAAAATAAACTAAGACAGTCCAAAGATGATATTGTTATTACGGATACACGTTTCGCTAATGAACTTTCAGCTATTAAAAGACTAGGTGGTATAACAATCAGAGTTCATCGTGGTCCTAAACCAGACTGGTATGACGATGCTATTTCAGTTAATAAAGGACCTAGACATATAGGTTGGTCACTAGGTAAAGACAGACTTAATAAGTTAGGGATACATCCTAGTGAATACAGTAGCGTTGGTTTGGATTTTGACCATGAAATTCACAATGACAGTACAATCGACGATTTGTTTGACTGTGTGAAGCATATATTACACCTTTAAATATCAGCCTCTAAGTCTCCAAGCTTCCATATAGGTTCTCTACGTTTAACTGTTTCAACACAATTCAGACAAATTGTTCTAAGGTTCGATAGTTGATTATTATTAAGATCACCGTCCATGTGATATACTACTAATTGACTATCGTACTGACGCATAAATCCACATAAATCACACGTTATCTTTTTCTTGTATCCAAGCTTCTTCCATCTTGGTTCACTGGGTAACTGTTTTCTATCCTTACGGATACAGTCCTCACATCGTTTACGCCAATATCTTACACCCTTTCTATAATAGTTAGGGGCACAGTGGTTCTTGTTACACACGGCGCATATTGGTCTAGACATGAAAATATTTAACTCTTTATAAAGAGTTGCTAATCCTTTTTTTCTAGATTTTTTCATAAATAATATTATTACTAGGGAGTTAACCCTCAAAATCATAACATAAAGGAAAATTAAAATGGCATTAGTATCTCCAGGCGTACAAGTTACAGTTATTGACCAAAGTCAATATCTACCAGCAGCCTCAAATTCAGTTCCGCTAGTTATATTAGCGACGGCACAGGATAAAGCAGACGCAACAGGAACAAGCGTAGCAGAAGCAACTACAAAATCAAACGCTAACAAATTATATCAAATCACAAGCCAGCGTGACCTCATCAATCTATTCGGTAGTCCATTCTTCTATAAGACAACTAATGGAACACCTATTCAAGGTTACGAACTTAATGAGTACGGCTTACTTGCTGCTTACTCATTAATGGGTATCACAAACCGTTGCATGGTTCTAAGAGCAGATATAGACTTAGCAAGCTTAGTAGGTCAAGTAGGTCGCCCAAGCGGATTCCCAGCAGACGGAACATGGTGGTTAGACACAACAAAAACTACCTGGGGTATTTACGAGTTTAATGCAACAACAGGCAAATTTGCTGAAAAGGCGCCTATAGTTATTACTTTAGACAACTATATGGATAGTGGTTTCCCAAGAACTGCTATTGGCAACATCGGAGACTACGCTATTGATGCAAGATACAAGACAAACGAAGATCCATTAAACGATGGTCAATATTTCTTCAAAACAAGCTCAAATCTTTGGGTTAAGTTAGGTTCAAGAGAATGGTTAAATTCTATGCCTACAGTAGTGGGTACAGGAAATCCTAAAGTATTCGATGGTGTTACTGGTGATCTAACACAGGAACAAGTTAATAGAATTCAGGGAACAACATTCCTAATTGATTATAACAATGAATATACTATTCAGGTTACATGTACAGGTAACACAGTTTTTGATATTGCAAATGATATTAACGCTTTAGGGTTAGGATATCTACGTGCTGACGTAAAACAAGAAAAATATCTTGCTTTATACTTAAGCTCACCATATGGTGAAACTTATATCAGATTTATTGCTGATGTTTATGATGATAGCATTACAGCAGAAAAGCCAGCAGGAGAAACACTATTAGATTACTTAGGTATCAATCCTAACATCTATTATTATCAGCCTGGTTTCGTACACGGTAATTCATTTGAACAACCTGCTTGGACTAAGAGTCAAGTTCGTCCAAGACCAACAGGAAGTGTTTGGGTAAAAACAAGTTCAGCCGGTAACGGTATGAATATTGCTATCAGTAAATTTAGTAACTCACTACAATCATGGGTAAACAAAAATACAAGACTTTATTCAAGTATTGTTGAGGCAACATATCAACTAGATCCAAGTGGTGGCAAAGCTATTCCAGCTGGAACAGTTATAGGGGAATACGCAACCGGTAGAGAAAGTCCTGGAAGTCCTATGTACTTCTACGAAAGAGTAGCTACAGGACCAACAATTGTAACTGGTGCAGTTTCTAATCCAACATTTAATGTTGGTGATAGATTAGTTGTATGGACGAGCGTACCTAACAGTGCTAATATTTCTGGACCATACAATGTAACTATAGCCGGCAGCACAGTACAAGACTTTGTAACAGCTTGGAGTGCCGCAAACATTCCTAATACTAGTGCTACAATCACAAGCTCAGGTCAGATTCAATTAAGGTATGACCTAGGTGGCGAAATTGCTTTATCAGTGCCTGGTAATAACAGTAATCAAGCCGTATTAACAGCAGCAGGATTTATACCTGGTGTTACAGAAGGTTTAATTAGAGCGTTCCCTGCAAGTGTACAGAACAACGGTGCAACTCACACTAGTGGTACACGTATTTCAGGTGTGTTTAATGGTTCTGATGCGACATTCAGTATATTAGCTTCAGGTAAGTTATATTATATTAACCAAGTTGTTAACGGCGGAGTACAATATAAAGTAGGTGATCGCTTAACGATTCCTGGCACACAATTAGGTGGACTAAGTCCATTACATGATTTAACAGTTCAAGTTGTTGAACTAGAACCAGGCACTATCACTGGTGGCATTAACTATGACGTAAATGGAGTAACAGTAAACGTTGGTGGTTCAGGTGCTATCAGAAACAGCGGTGGTAAGATAGGTATTGCATATGTTTCCGGCGCGCCTAACTTAGGTTACTTCTTAGGTGCAACAAATTGGAGAAGAATTAATTATGTTGCTAACGAAGGTGCTCCAGTAACTGCTCCATTAAATAACACTAACTGGTTCCATAGTGTTGTTGACCAAGTTGATATTTTAATCAACAAGGACTTCACATGGAAGGGTTATAGAATGTCTGCGTATGATGAAAATGGTAACCCAGCTTCATTTGGTACAAATAACACTGATCCAAATGGTGTTATATTCGCTGCTGAGCCTCCTAAGACACAAACTGATGCAATAAGTCCTGTTGTATATGGTGATCTATGGTTAGACACAGCAGACCTAGAAAATTATCCAGCATTGTATCGTTGGCAGAAAGTTGATAATGTTGATCAGTGGGTAAAGATTGACAACACAGATCAAACATCAGGTGATGGTATATTATTCGCCGACGCACGTTGGGGTAGTACTGGTGATATTGATCCTGCTATGGATCCATTACCAACAACCCAATCACTATTGTTAAGCGGATATACAGATTTAGATTGTCCTAATCCTGAATTATACCCACAAGGTATGATACTGTTTAATACAAGACGTAGTGGTTATAATGTAAAACAGTATAGAACAAATTGGTTTACAGCTAAAAAATATCCAGACGCAGTGTTACCAATCATTAAAGATGCATGGGTAACAGTAAGCGGATTAAAGCCAAATGGTCATGCATACATGGGTCGTAAGGCACAGCGTAACATGATTGTAGAAGCTATGAAGGCAGCTGTAATGACTAGCATGGCGATACGTGAAGAAGATACATTTATGAATCTCTTAGCGGCACCAGGATATCCTGAGTTACAGCCTGAAATGGTAGCATTAAACAACGAGCGTAATAATACAGCGTATATCTTAGGCGATACTCCATTGAGATTGAAAGATTCGGCTACTGATATTGTTGCTTGGGCTAATAACGCAGCATTGGCAACAGGTACAGGCGAAGATGGTTTAGTAACACGTGATGAGTATATGGGTATATTCTATCCAAGTGGAATTGCAACTGACCTAACAGGTGCAGCAGTAGTTGTTCCTGCAACTCACATGATGTTACGTACATTCTTACGTAATGACACAATCGCTTATCCTTGGTTAGCAGCAGCGGGTACACGTAGAGGTACTATTGATAACGCTACTAACATTGGTTACTTAGATGCTAAGACAGGTGAGTTCCAAGTAGTTAAGAATCGTGTTGGAATCAGAGATGTGTTATACACAAATCAAATCAATCCATTAGCGTTCTTTACTGGAATTGGACTATTGAATTACGGTAACAAGAACAGTAAGGATACAATGAGTGCGATGGATCGCACAAACGTAGCACGTTTAGTTGCTTACATTCGTGAGCGTCTACAAGTTGTTGCTCGTCCGTTCATATTTGAACCTAACGATGCACTAACACGTACTCAAATTACTAGCGTAGTACAAACATTGTTTGTTGACCTAGTAGCTAAGCGTGGTCTATACGATTACTTGGTTGTTTGCGATAACACAAATAACACACCAGCACGTATAGATAGAAATGAACTATGGATAGACATTGCGATTGAACCAGTTAAGGCAGCAGAATTCATATACATACCTGTACGTATTATGAATACTGGTGAAATACAAGCTCTAGGCGGTAAGATTACTTAATCCAAAGTTTGGGCAATTTAGGAAGATAAATACAATTAAGGAGATATAGAAAATGGCAACAGCATCACAATCATTGTTTAACATGACCGTAGGAGCAGACAATACTCCTAGCTCACAAGGTCTGTTGATGCCCAAGCTACAATATCGTTTTAGAGCATTGTTTATTAACTTCGGTGTTGGTGGTTCAACACAAGAATTAACTAAACAGGTTATGGATATTACTCGTCCAAGTGTTTCATTCACTGAAATACCGATTGATATCTATAACTCTAAAATGTACATTGCAGGTAAGCATGAATGGCAGGCAACTAATATTAACTTACGTGATGATGCATCAGGAAGTGTAGCTAAACTTGTTGGTCAACAATTACAAAAGCAAATGGACTTTGTTGAGCAAGCTAGCGCAGCTACAGGGCAAGATTATAAGTTCCAAGTTAACTATGAAGTACTTGATGGTGGTAACGGCACATTGTTACCTAACGTGTTAGAAACATGGGAATTATATGGATGTTTCTTACAAACGGTCAACTACAACAACTTAAACTATGGAACAAGTGAAATGGCTACAATACAGTTATCAATTCGTTTTGATAACGCAGTTCAAAGCCCACTTTCATCTGGTCTTGGTGTACAAGTTGGTCGTGCATTCGGTGGTACTACTGTAACAGGTATCGGTCGCTAATTAGATGTCTGGATTTATTCAAAATTTGCTGGGTGATTCACCCGGCAATTTTCTTAAAGGTGTTGCCAAAGGTTTCTTTGGTAACGATTACCTTAGAGATTATCAACATGCAAGTAAAACATTTAGGTCAGATAGCTATGCTTATGCACCTAAATATAAATTTCTTTTCCATGTTTATTTTGATATAAATCTATCATTAATAGGTAACGGTACTGGTGCCTTCCCAACTGATTCACGTATTGGATTGGCAGTAAAAAATATCACATTACCTAGCTATAGTTTTGATGTTCATAAAATGAATCAATACAATCGCAAACGTATTGTTCAGACTAAAATTCAATATGATGATATAAACATCACATTTCACGATGATAATGCTAATTTAATTAGGCAACTATGGTATAACTATTACACCTATTACTACAAAGATGCGACTAAAACAACAGTTGATTATGGTAGTACAGGTGAAGGTAAAGCCTTTGATTATAATAGACGCAATGTTTATGATCAAGCCTTAGGTTACGATTATGATTGGGGCTACATTGGCGAAAGCAGTTTAGAGCAACAAAATAACCTAGCTGCTAGTTTAGGTTATAGTAAAGCTCCTTTCTTTAGATCAATTAAAATCTATGGGTTTAATCAACACAATTATGTTTTATACCAACTAATTAATCCAACGTTAACTAGTTTTAAACATGATACCTATGATTATGCACAGACAAATGGTACTATGGAAGCTAGCATGGGCGTTGCCTATGAAACAGTAAAGTATTATCAAGGTGCTATTGATGGTAGAGCAATTACAAATGGTGATCCACAAAATAATCCTGCAAGTGATTTTGCAATAGATCATTATGATAAGACACCAAGTCCTATTATGCGTCCTGGTGCTAATGGAACAATTATTGGTCAAGGTGGATTAGCAGATGGAGCAGGTGGAATATTATCAGACCTAAAGAATGGTAATATCTTAGGTGCTATTCAAAAAGGTGGCATGTCTTATCAAACAATCATAGGTAATGGTGGTATTGGATCAATAATCAACAATGATATTAGAGGTGTTGTTAATGATTCAGTGCGTGGGACACCGAATCGTAGCAATACATTTAATTTCCCAGTTTTTGGTAGTAGCAAATAAACATGGCTAACACAGTAGACGCCCCAAAATCTCAATTAGATACCATCACAAAGACTTTTGATAAAGATTATCAAAGTCAAATAAGTGTTGGTGCAAACGAATACGAAATCGTTAAAAGTTTTTTCCTTGACATGACTGGTAGTGAAAATGTGTCAAGTAACTTTACTATTATGTTGTTTAGAATATCAAGTATCACTGGATTATCTGTGTTACAGTTACTAGATGATATGAAGGGCAAGTCTAAACTACAAGTAAATGCTTCAATGGCATATTATTTAAATAGTTTAAAATCAAAGACAACATTATACGGAGTTAGTGTGGTTCCTGAACCTAACTTCAGTGTTCAAAGAAACATAGTGATATAATGGCAAACTATGCACAGGGTATCTATGAAGTAAAAAATCCAGACAAGTATGTAGGCAATCATAAGCCTAAATACAGATCAGGATGGGAGTTTACTTTTATGGCATTTTGTGACAATAATCCTAGCGTAATCAAATGGGCTAGCGAATCAATTAGAATACCCTATCGTCACCCACTCACAGGCAAGCAAACTATCTATGTACCTGATTTCTTTATCATGTACGAGGACAAGTATGGCAGAGTTAATGCTGAGATAGTTGAAATTAAACCCAAAAAACAAAGCATTATTGAAAGCAAAGTTACTAGTGCTAGAGATAAAATGGCTGTTATAATCAATCAAGCAAAATGGTTGGCAGCAAATGCTTACTGTAAGGGTCAGGGACTTAAGTTTCGTGTGGTGACGGAATCAGATTTGTTTTATAACGGTAAAAAATCCAAATAAATACTGCTACAGTAAGGAGCAGTATGACAAAGAAACTTTCAGAATTATTCAATCTACCTGAAGATGAGGTTCAAGAAGAAACCCTCACCGAACCTATAATTCAAGAAGACGTAACCGCGTTAGCTTATTCAAATCTAGAAAAAATTGAAAATGCATTACCACAAGTCCGTGGTCTAGAAGCCAGTGATATTGAAATGGACAGTCTAGCTAGCTTAGCTACAGAAAGCTACAAGGATTTAATGGATCTAGGAATGCAAGTCGATAGTCGATTTGCCGCTGAAATCTTTGGTACAGCAGGGACAATGTTAGGTCATGCAATTACAGCTAAAACAGCTAAAATTAATAAGAAGCTAAAAATGATTGATTTACAGTTAAAGAAAGCGGCATTAGACCAAAAAGAAGCTGATAGGACAAAAGAGATAACTTCAACCCCTATAGGGTCAGGACAAGTATTAGACCGTAATGAACTGCTAAAGTCTTTGCTAGCAAATAAACAAGATAAAGATAAATAATACTATAGGAATTATACCATGAAAAGCCTTCGCCAATATTTGACAGAAAGTGTAAGAACTTATCGCTATACGATAAAGATAGCTGGAGATATCGACAGTAAATTTATGGACATGTTTAAGTACAACTTGAACAAGTTCGATCCAGTATCTGTAAGTGATGCTAAGTCTACCCCAATTCAAAAAGACCCATATGGGTTCCCTGATCATCAAAATTCTAGTGTCAATATCATCAAAGCAGAATTCAAATACCCAGCAACAGAACCAATGATTCAACAAATTGCTCAGTTACTAGGTAAAAATATCAATGCAGTAAGAGTATTCACTCAAGATCACGAAGATGGTTTAAACAGTGAAGCAGAAGGTTATGCAAATCAACCTGATACTTTGCTCACCGAACCTAATATGGAAGATAATCCAACATCAAAACAAGCAAGTAAGGATTATGCAAATCAATATCTAGACAAAGTGATTCCTAAAAAGCCAAGTATAGATATTCCATATGACGGTAAGAAAACCCCAACGATCAAAAACAATTCCAAAGAGGGCATACAAACTAAGAGTCCTATGACTAAAATCAATCGTCCTCCAAAGCCAAGTACAGGAGCAAGTAAGTAATGTTAGATTTTAGCACGGGTCAATTATCTTGGATAGTAGTAGGTGCTTGCAGTTTAGGGGGCGGTGGTTATTTAACTATAACCTCTACTGTAGGTGAACTGGATAAGAAAATAGAAATTAGCAATATTAAAGCACAGGCTACCAATGAAAAGTTGACAGTGCTACAAGCTCAGTTAGATAGAATCGAAGAAAAATTAGATACGATTAAAAAGTAAAAGAGAATTATAATGGACGCCACATTTTTTAGAAAATACTTAGACATTCTCTCTGAAAGAGTTGTAGCTGGACAACCTGGAGTTCAACTTACAGGACCTGAACCTACTGATGATGAAATGGCAAATGCTGAGGAGAAACAAAGAGCAGCACTTGGATTACCTAGTAAGAAAGCCGACGATGAAGCAACATATCAGCGTCAGTTAAAAGCCTATAAAGCAGGCGATAATCGTGCTGCTGGTCCTTTCTTCAAACCAAGACCAGGGGATGATATAAAAAAATGAAAATAACTGAAATCATAACTGAGGCTGAAAAATCATGGTGGGATGCTACCAGAGAATTTGGCGCCGAAGTGGGAAAAGAAGTAGCTCACGCACCTAAAGCAATATACGATTTAGGTAAAAAAGCTGCTACGGCTACAGGTGACATCATAGACAAACGTGATCAAATTGCTGCTCAGATGGGCAGAGGTTGGGAAGCAGCAAAGAAAGATCCAAGTAAGGCTTTAAGTACAGCAGGTGAAATAGCGCAAGCAGGTGCAAGAGGCGCATTAAATACTGCAACGTTTGGATATGGTGATAAAGCATTAGCGGCAGTAAAGACAGCAGGAAGTGCATTTGATAAACCACTCAGTGGTTCCGATGACTGGACTAAAAGATATGAGCAAGAAAAAGAAAAACAATATGCAAAATCTGCTGAATTACGAGATAAGTATCCAGTTGCATCAACCGTAGGTGATGTCGGTGGTTTATTAGTAAACCCTGCATTTTTAGGCGGTGCAAAAGTAGCACGATATGCAGCCGGAAAGGTACTGCCCGGAACAGTTAAAAAAGCTTTTACTCCTGTAGCAGGGCAAACAGCTAAAAATATCGGGAAGAAAGCAGTAACGATACCTGCTAAAGTAGCGACGGACTTAACAGGTGGTATTGCAGCAACAAAGGCAGTAGAAAAAGGTGTGAAAAAATATGATCCAACCGATCCATATTATGGAGCAGAAGATTATCGTGTGTTTGAAGAACGCCTTAAATATCTAATTAATTATAGGTAATAAAAAATGAAAATCAAAGACATAAACATATATGAGGCAGTTACTGATGCAGCCACCAGAATAGAAAAAGGTGCTACTAGAGTTGCCGGCGCCGGAGAAAAAGGTGGAACAGCTACTCAAAGATTCGCTGGTAGACAAGAAAAAATGTCTCAAGGTCCATATGCTCAAAACAAAGCTCCTCAACCCAAAGATGTAAAATATAACGCACCACTAAAATATCCATCTGATGTCAAGCCTAATGCAGAAAGACCATCGAAACCTTATCCTGCTGATGCTAGACCAAAATTTGAGCCTAAGGATGGAAAAGCTGTACCCAAGAGTACTGTTACAGGTAAAGATGTGCCGACTACATTTACTGGCATGCAAGGTTCTGCTTCTAAAGGTAAGCCGGCAGCTGCTCCTAGGCCAGATTTCAGACCTAAGAATGTTGTAACACCTAAAAGTACTGCTACAGGTAAAGAAGTACCAACTACATTTGATCCTAAAACTTCATCATTGGCTGCTGATTATATCAAAGCAGCAGAGAAAGAAGCCGGAGCAGCGGAAAAAATGGCGGCGGCGGCAGAAAAAGGTGAACCAGCAGCAAGTAAGTCTGGAAGTATTAAAACTTCTCCAGGCAACATAGGAAAGGCTATGGCTGCAAGTGCATTGGCAGGTAGCGGCCTAACGTATCTTCTTACGAAAGATAAAGATGGTAATGAAGTTGTAACACCAACAAACCCTGAAAGACCATATGAACCATGGGAACAAAATTTCCCTGCGTCCGATGTCCCTAATACAACTAATGTTGTCCCTAATACAACTAATGTTGTTCCTAATACAACTAATGTTATTCCCGATACAGATTATCGTCCATCGCATTTAGGCCCTGGTGAAAAACCAGCGTATGACACAGAACAAACAAGAGATGATAATGTATTTCCTGTACGTGATCACCCAACATTTAAGCGTGATAGTGCGCCGGCACCGATACAGAATAAAGTAGACCCATATGCAAATGTAGATTGGGAAGCAACTGCTGCAAGAGAGAGATTAAAAGGTAGTCCTGGATTACAAAGCGCATTAAAAGCAGCGCAAGGACCAGGACCTGGCTATTCAAGTGAACCCGTTGATAAAGCTGAGTTAAGTAAGTGGTATCAAAGAGATGGTACAGGTGATAACGATAAAACTTTAGGTAACGAATTGCCTCCTATTGAAAATAGATCAAGATACGCAGAACCAGAACCTAAAGCAGAACCTAAAGCAGGCCCTGATTTAACTGATAAAAAATATCAAAGAGGTGTTGTAGGTACACGTAGTGAAGATGAAATTGAATGGGATACAAAACATCCTTATAGAGGCGGTCAATATCCTGGTCCAGGTTGGCAAGAAAAAGAAAGAGAGCAAGGCGAAAAGAATTGGGAAAATCTCAAAGCCTTAGGTAGTAAATTGAATCCACTCAATTGGTTCAAAGAAGATTTAGAGCAACTCAATAGAATTAAATCTTTAGCTAGTACAACACCTAAAAAAGAAATTTCTGAATCTCATGTAAATCAAACTGATATGAGACAAATGCTTGAATTAATGTACGAAGCATCTAAGATGGCTGACCTTAAGGGCAAAAAACATACAGGTAAGTATGGTAAAGCATACGATACTGATGAAGAAGGTGAAGAAAAAGAAGTAAAAAGTCGCGGCGGTCAAGAAAGTGACGCTACTAAAGATGCTAAAAAATGGCAAGGTGCTAGTGACGCAGGATCCAAGGTTATTAAAGGTCAACCTGGAAAATCAGCTAAAGGCAAAGTTCATACAATATCAGACAAAAAACCAAAATCTGCTCCAGCCGACGAAGAAGCATGGTTGAGAAAAGAAGAGGAAAGAGAAAAAGCTGCCAAAGCTGCTGCCAAAAAGAAAAAATTAAAAGACTGGATCGATTCTACTGAAGAAATGATTGCAGAAAGAGCAAAGAACAAATATGCGATTGGTATGGCTGCTGCTAAGAAACAAGCAGGCTACGGTTCAAAACCAGCAACTGATCTTCCAAAGAAAGTTATCAAGAAAGGTCATGAAATCGCTAAGAAAGTTGACGAAGAAAAATATACAGTCAACAGCCGTGAAGTAAGCAAAGGTGAATATGATGCTCATATGAAAGCAGCAGGTAAGAAGCCAAGTCCAGATAATGTTAAAGAAGCATTAAAAGGCGGTCAAAAGAATCTTGATGTTGCTGAACCAAAAGGTAAGTTAGATTCAAAAGATTTTGCCGCATTAAGAAACAAAAAGAAAGTTAAAGAAGGTATTAACTTTAGCCAAATGATGCGTGAAACTCAGATGAGCATTGAAGAAATGTTGATGGAGTTACAATCACACATTGAAGAATACAAAACAACTGGTCATATGAGTGAAGCACTACGTGATGCATTAGACCTACACAAGTATTCAAAGAAAGATAAAATAATGGGCGAGTCACCAATGATGCCTCAGCCAGTAGTAGAAGAACCAGTAGCAGAAGGTCCTTTTGCTTGGGCAGCTAAGCAAGCCAAAGATGAAGGAAGAGATGTATTCAAGTTCGGTGGTGAAACTCATCCAGTAACTGTAAAAGAAGCAAGCAAGATGAAAGAAGGTTCTATTAAGGGCGGCGATAAGCCAGGTGAATTAACAGGCACGTGGAGTAGTGATCCTCCTAAGAAGGGTCAAAAAGATGTACCTATGCCGGTACCAATGGATCCAGTATATCCAAATGCAATAGACATTAATAAGCCTAACAAGTCAGATAAAAAACCAATGAAAGAAAACGTAGATATGGATAGACAATTTGAAAGTTGGGCTAATGACTTAGATTCATTACTCAACGAGAACATTAGTATAAACACCAACACAAGCTCAGACGGTAACGATAGTGTTACTGTTACTGCTACTGAGGGTGACGCAGGTGAGTTAATCGCATTATTAAAGAACGCTGGAATGGGTGGTATTTTCGGTGGCGGAGAACAATCACAATCATCACCATATGGTGCTCCTATGACAAGTGATAGTAGCGACAATGGTGGCATAGAAATGGTATCAGTTGACGGGCCTGAAGTTATTGATGGTGGCGACAGTGTGCTAGAACTAATTAAGAAAATGGCAGGCTTAAGTGCAGCACCTCAGCAAAGCTCTGGTGAAGATTATGCTGATGAAGTGCCTGTTGACAATGCAGGCGATACTATGCACAAACCAGAAGGAGAAGAAGATGAAGGCGAGGAAGAAGACCAGATTGAAAAAGGCTCTGATGAAGAAGATCATAGAAAAGAGAAAGAAGTAGACGAAGCATATGGTCAAGCTGACGAAGGCAATGAATTTACAGAAAAGCTAAGTCAAACACCACCTGGCGAAGAATTCGAAATCGACGGTAAAAAGTACAAAGATACAAGTAGCCTAGAAGAAGGTGATGAGCCTATGTGCAACGAGTGCGGAATGAACGAAAGTAGCTGCGGTTGTGACCACGTTGAAGAATCATTTGAAAACGAGCCAAATGAGGCTACGCAAGACATTGAGTTTATGACTAACTTTATTACCGGTGGCTTAAACCGTCAAAAGCGTGATCAGACAACTCTACCACATACAAGTGTTAAAGTGACTGAATCAAAGTCAAAAGATGTTCTATATGAGTGGAAGAAACTCAGCGGTATCAAGTGAAGTCAAAAGTTCTGAAAATACAGCCCGAACTACTCGGGCTGTTTTTTTGGGCAAAGTACTATACGGAATACGATAAATACACTATAAGGTGATTTAAAATGGCACAAGAAATTATTGACTTCGGTTCGTACCCAAATGATGCAAACGCAGACCCAGTAAGGACTGCTTTTCAGAAAACACAGAATAATTTTACAGAATTATACACAGTTGTAGCTACTACAGGCGTGCAGCGTGTTGTGGCCACATCTGGTTTGACACAAGATGTTCAAACAGGTAACGTGACTTTAGCTGCAAATATTGCTAATGTTACCATACAAACAGGTCCAAGCTTATTAGTAGGTTTGGGCGCTGCGACAGGAAATACAGCAACCATAACAACTGGAACAACTCCTTTTGTAATTACGGTTAACACTACGATTTCAACTCAAAATATTATTGCTACTAATAGTTTAACAGGTACGTTAACAACTAACTCACAACCTAATATTACTAGTGTAGGTAACTTAACTAGTTTAAATGTTGTAGGCAACATCACAGGTTCATCATTTACTGGTAATGTTAATGCTAACGTTATCATTGCAAATTTCTACACAGCACCTAAAAATTCAGGCAACAGACAAATATTATACAACAAAGCAGGTGTAATGGATGGTAGTTCTGAAGTTACTTGGGATGAAACAACACTTAATGTTATAGGAAATATTACCGCACAAAATATTAACGGTGGTAATTCATTTACAGCAAATTTTATTACAGGAACACTAAGAACAAATGCACAACCTAATATTACTAGTGTTGGTACATTAGTTAATGTTAATACTGTAGGTAATGTAGTTGCAGCAGGCAACGTTACAGCACATACATTTAATGGTAATGTAAAAGGTGGGTATATAGAAGGTACTTATAAGAGTCCCGGTGATGAGAACGAACTATTACTGAATGGTTCAGGTAATATTTCTGCTAGTGAAAAATTAACATTTGATGGCAACATATTTGCAGTGAATGCAAATATGATAGCCCAAAACATAAACAGTGGAAACTTATTAACTGCAAACTTTATAACAGGTGTATTAACTTCAAGTTCTCAGCCTAACATACGTAGTGTTGGTAATTTAGTATCATTAGTTGTAGGCAATAATACATCACTCGGTAATTTAACCGTAGCTGGTGCTGCAACATTTGATGCTGATATTTATGGTAACACATTAACGGTAACAGGTAATACACAACTCACTACTTTATTGGCAGGTAATATTACTGCTGCTAGATTTACAGGTAATGGTGCAAGCCTATCTGCGATTACAGGTGCAAATGTAACTGGTATCGTTGCTAATGCAAACTTTGCAGCCTTCTCTAATGTAGCTAATTTTGCTAATTTTGCAGGTAATGTAACAGTAAACGCACAACCTAACATTACAAGTTTAGGTAACCTAACTAACCTTAGTGTTGTAGGAAATGTATTCGCAGCAGACATGACTGTGAATAATGCCATAACAGCAAATTTCTTAATTGGTTCCGGAGAACAAATATCTAATATAACAGGTGCTAATGTTGTAGGTAATGTAAACACTGCTGTTCTTTCTTATTTTAGTAATGTAACAGAATTTGCCTATAGTAATTTAGGATTTTATTCAGGTGAATTCAGAATGGCTTTTGTATCTGGTAATGCAGGCGGTGCAGGTAATTTAAGAATTCAAACTAACGACCATTTAAATTTTGAAGCGAACACCGGGTATCTTTCTGTACCTAAATTAAAAGCCTTAGATGAAATAAGAACAGCAATAACTATAACAAATACTTTAACAGTAAATGCCAATGCAAATGTAAGTGGCAATATAAATGTAACCAATGACGCAAACGTTTTGGGTAATATTAAAGCGATCAATACGACATTAGCAGGTGACATAGCAGCTAATAACGCAAGAATTGTAGCTAATCTTGAAGCCGCAAATGGTAATTTAATAGGGGTACTAACAGTTGGAACTCTTATTGATACAGAAGAACTTAATGCTAACGGTAACATAATTTCTAACAATTTAGTAAGAGCAAGACAACTTGATGTTACAGGAAACATTTTTGCTACCGGTAATATTACATCAGGAAGCATAACAACTAACGGACACATAAACGTTCTTGGTAATATAACAGGTAGAAACTTGACCTTAACTGGTTATCTTAATAACTCACTAATTCCTAATGCAGATGATTCATTTGATTTAGGTGCTGATGACGATAGATTTAGAAACTTGTATGTTAATGAAATAATAGTAGGTGATAGCGTATTAACAAGTTCAAGTGAAACACTAAACACTAATCATAAATTAAGTGTTAACCAAGCTCTAACAGCTAATGAAATACTGTCAAATACAAAAATAACCACTGATGAATTATTAGCTAATACTGCAAATGTATTTGGACCATTGGTAGTTGATGGGGCAACAGTAATTAATGCTGGATTGATAGCAGCCGGTATAAACTCAACAAATAATATATTAGCGAATGGATTTGTAAGAGGTACGAATGTAATATCATTAGGTAATGTTTCAGCAGTACAAAGTGTTACGGCACTAAACATGTTCGCCAATGCTAATTTGAGTGTAACTAATACTGCCAATATTGGAACGTTGAATGTTCTCAATGATATAACATCAAGTGCCAATGTAATAGCAGACAACCTTTTATTGAATACAGGTACAGTATACGCAAGAGGGTTGAATGCAGGTGGTAATACTATCGTTGGTAACATTACAGGTAAGTGGAAACTAACAGCAGGTTCAACTATGGAAGCGACATTTGCTGACTTAGCTGAATACTATGCAGGAGACAACCATATAGAACCAGGTACAGTTGTTTCATTTGGTGGTGCAAATGAAGTAACTACTTGTTTGGAACACATGAGTACTAAAGTTGCAGGTGTCGTATCTACTAATCCAGCATACATTATGAATAGCATGATTGAATGCGAATATCCGATTGTAATTGCATTGCAGGGAAGAGTACCTGTTAAAGTAACTGGCATCATCGAAAAGGGTGATATGCTTGTTAGTGCAGGTAACGGAATGGCAACTTCAAGCAAACTTCCTGTATTAGGAAGTATTATAGGAAAAGCATTAGAAAACTTTAGCGGTATAGAAGGAACAATCGAAGTAGCAGTAGGAAAATTATAAGGAGCGACAATGATAACATTAGAATTACTAAAACAATTATGTCCTAAGACAAAGGAAAACGTTTTAAAGAAGTACGCACTATCACTTCATGAAACAGCAGAATACTACGACATGTACGTAAACAAAAAACGTGCAGCAGCCTTTTTAGCACAAACAGCGCATGAGTCAGGACAATTTAATTTTGTTAAAGAAAATTTAAATTACAGTGCTAAAGGATTGATGAATACATTTAAGAAGTATTTTCCAAATGAAGCTATAGCAAAACAGTACGAGAGACAGCCTGAAAAGATCGCTAATCGTGTTTATGCTAATCGCATGAGCAATGGTGATGAAGCAAGTGGTGATGGCTACAAGTTTTGCGGTCGTGGGTTAATTCAATTAACTGGTCGTGCTAACTACACTAGGTTTTCACAAGACTTAGGTATCAGCTTAGATGAAACTGTAAAATATCTTGAAACACCCGAAGGCGCTGTAAGCAGTGCTGGTTGGTTTTGGGATCAAAATAACTTAAATCAATGGTGTGACAAAGATGATTTTGTAACACTTACTAAACGAATAAATGGCGGTACTATTGGTTTAGAAGATCGTAAACATCACTACGAACTAGTATTAAAACTATTAGGATAAATTAATGTCACTACCTGAATGGGTTACACCAGAGGGAAGTTTGGGTTCATACACGACTAATCAACAAATTTCCTTTATCCTGCAGGCTAACCCTGTTTTCCCTTCTTCGGGAATGAGTTACTCATTGTTAAATGGGAAATTGCCTAATGGGGTAGGATTAGGCAACTTTGGACTACTTTCAGGAGTTCCAGAACCAATCATTAGCGACACTACATATAAATTTACTGTACGTGCAAAAGACAATTCAGGAAATATAAGAGATAGAACTTTTACTTTATTAATATATGGCGGATTGAAACCAAATTTTATAACTCCATCTGGTAATATATTAACAATATTAGACAGTGTATTCGTTCAAAAACAATTAGAGTATTCTAAGCCTATTGATGAAAATTCTGTAGACGTAACATTAATTTCAGGTAAATTGCCACCTGGATTAGAAATGAACAATAAAGGGTTAATAAGAGGATATGCTCAGCCCCCTCTTACTCCGAACGGTAATCCAACCCAACAAGATTATAAATTTACAGTTAAACTTGTCAACGATTTGGGCACTATCACTGCTACATATGAAATTACTGTAATTAATCATAATGTAAATTTCCCAATTGGAAGCAGAAAACCCGTAGTACAAAATTATTATCCACCTACTTTTAAAATCACACCTGAGGATCCTTTGTATTCATTGTATCTAAAAGATACTCATATACCAATGGTTAAGAGTGGTAACTATTTTAGCTTTAAAATTTTAGGTAAAGATTTTGATAATAGTGATGTAATGTATAACTTTTTTGATTTACCTTTAGGGCTAACCGGTGATCCACTTAGTGGATGGATTACTGGTACACCTACATTAAATTCACCTGGTGTCAGTGAATTTTATTTTAGTGTACGAGTAACTAAGACTAATTTTAATTATTATAGATTGTATGACGTACCTAGTCAAACTGTTTATGAACTTTACAGAAACGATGAACCTGTAGAATTACCAAGCAATGTTTGGTTATACGTAAATGATGTTAGATATGAAGAAAATAATGGATACCGTGTAGTAAGAAGAATTGAACATTATGATTTTGACGGTGACAATGATACAGAAGATGTAGAAATATTAGAGTTGATTCTGGATAGTCCTCTACCAGCTGGTGCTAACATCGCAGTAATGCAATTTACTCCTGGTATATCTAGCGAAACATACACATTTGTTTTACCAGTAGTTAAAGATTTAAAAACGACAGTAAACTGGCAAACACCAAATGATTTAGGTGTCATTAATAATTCTACTATCAGTGATTTGTATATAAAAGCTAACGCAGATGTTCCATTGTTGTATGAATTAGTTTCAGGTAATTTACCACCTAATCTAAAGTTACTTCCTAACGGAGATATAATAGGACGTGTGGTACATCAACCTACGGAACAAGTATTAAGGCAGGGCGACAACACTAGTTTTAATTTTACAATTAAAGCTTACTCACCTGATTTCCCTTTAATTAACAATTCAAGAACTTTTGGATTAACAGTTCATCAATACTATAAAGAGCCAACTGAATCAATGTATTTTAAGGCAAGTCCTAGTTTGAAAGATAGAAAGATTTTAGACTCTTTATTAAAAGACGAAACTATAATACCTACTGATTTGTTGTATAGACCCAAAGATAGATATTTTGGTAAAGCAAGTGAAGTAAAGTTTGTTCAAATGTATGGAATAAACGCTAGTTCTATTGAGAAATATGTAACTGCTATTGAACAAAACCATTATTGGCGAAATGTTATTTTGGGTGAAATAAAAACCGCTGTTGCTAAGGATGATAAAGGCAACATCATGTACGAGGTCGTATATAGTGAAGTATTAGATGACCAAACAAATGATAAAAATCAAAGTGTAGACAAGAAAGTAAGATGGCCTAAGTTTATTGATTTAAACAGAGGCCCATGGGTAGCAAGCGAGGGTGAGGTATATGCTAGCTACAGTGAAGATAAAACGAGTAATGTAAAGTATCATACAAGCTTAACACCGGGGGCAACTGTTGTTGTATATCCTGCTAGCTTTATCAACATGAGGGCACAAATAGCAGAAAAACTAGATGAAAACTTTGACAGTAGATTGTTGCCAAGATGGATGAGATCACAGCAAGAAAATGGTAGTATACCAGGTTATGTACAATGTTGGGTGATATGCTACACACTTCCAGGACAAGCAAAAACTATCAAAAACAACATTGATACAAAATGGTCACATAAATTAAATGACATTGCCTTTCAATTAGATAGATATACTGTAGACAAGAGCAATACATATGATTACAACACTTATTTGGCAACTCCTGCATGGCAAAACTTACCTAGTTCTAGCACAGAATTAGAAACATTAGACCAAAAAGATTTTTACGTATTGTTCCCAAGAAAAACAATACTACCCAAATAATCAAATAAATAAAGACGGATATAGTTATGAGTTCAATTAACACAAACAGTTTAAACACAAATTTTCCTGTTCCAGGTATCAACAATGATACTAGCGGGTTCCGCACCAACTTTAATAATATTAAGAATAATCTTGATTCTGCTGCAAACGAAATCACAGATTTACAAAATAAAGTCGTATTAAAATCCGCATTATCAGGTACTACAGTAAACAATGATATGGCAAATACTTTAATAAGTAATGCCCTAACAAAAAGCTTTAGAGCAAGTACCTATAATTTGGGTAACAACATTAATACAATCAGCGAAGCAAATTCATCTGTAACAGTGAATGTAAGTGCAGGGGATGTTCAATATGGTACAATCACAGGAAATACAACACTTAAGTTTGGAGCATGGGCTCCTGCAGGAACTCAAAGTAATGTAGAACTTGTGTTAAATGTTTCTAATGCAAACGCTGTTATAACATTGCCGGTCACTACGATTGATGCTAATGGTTATGCTAGTCAAGGTATGACCGTAAGTGTGCGTAACTTAGAAAATTATATTTCTAATTTATCAGGAGCACCTACAGCTAATGCCTCATTTACTAATCAATTAACAACACCAAATGGTGTCAGTCAGTTGCATTATAGATTTTCTACATTAGATTGCGGAACCACAGTTCACATTGAACCAGTCAATAGAAGTCAAAAAGCAAGTCAAATTAATTTAAGAACTCCTACTGCAACGGGATCAGTGGGAGATAGATCAGGCACGGTGTGCTATGATAATAATTTTTTCTATGTTTGTACAGGAAATTTTGATGGCAGTACAAATATATGGAAGAAGGTTGCACTATTACCTGTTTAATTATGAGACACCCATTCTTACCTGATCTTAGCGATAAATCAATGGAAGACTTGTCTAAAACAATGTCTGACTTAACAGGTAAATTAAATTTTGCATATAGAAGTCAGAACGGAGCAATGATAAATCAATTGAATATGATAATTGAAGGCTACCGAGAAGAATACAACAAAAGAATGAATGCATTATACGACAAACACAAGCTAGACAACCAAATTAACATTACCGCAGACAAAAAATGACAGCTAGAGTTAGCAAAAGTTTCAGTTTTCAAACAGGCGTACATTTCCACAATACTTTCTCAATAAACACTTACCATACTGCTATTGATTTTGATATAGAAACAGAATCTATACGAGAACAAAATATAGCATTGGAAAGAATCAAATACTTTTTAGATTTTTGTTTAGAAAATTCTATTTTTATTGATGAGAGTGAGACAGAATCCATTCAAAAATATCACGATGCTGACATAAAGGTATGTACCTTACCCAAAGAACCATATGATCAGATCATTGGCATTATGTTGATGACTAAACTAAATTCAATATCTGAGGGTAGATTAGTAGCAACTGATATAACCATCACATCCAAAATGAGTGATGGTGTCGCATATCATCATAGTATTGAAGAAAATACAGGACCATTTAAAAATAATGGATGGTGGCATGAGAATTCGTTAAGAATGTCTAACTTAGTAAAACCAAATAAATCTAAGAAAGTAGTTAAATTAAAAAAGAGTCCATATAGTTGGGAAGAGTTGTATCTTACATGGACAGACCCAATTGAAGCTACACCAAACACAGTTAGTGAAGTTGTTTTCGCCAATTTTGATACAAAAACGGATAAATGATTATTGCACTATTTGAAAAAATAGTATATAATTGTTAGATGCGAAACGACATTTATGGCAATCAAATATTATCTGAGGATGACGTATGCGAACTGTATATGTCTGACGCTAACGTTTCCATTAAACACGCAGTAGTAGAGAACAATATAATCTTTCCAGAAGATTTGGAAATAAAGAATTTACCAAATCTTATTCAGTACATTGATCCACAAATAGATATATCAGAATTTGACAGACAAAACCAGAACGTTTGGTTTATGCCCGAAGAATACAAAGACTTTGACATAGCTAAATTTATTCTAGATCAATGTAAAGACCAAGCAGAATTACAACGTGCCGGAGAAGAGTTAATACTATATCAGGAACGAGATATGTTCATGTTGCTTAGGTACTTAAAATATCTTGTAGACACAATGCGTAAACATAAAGTAGTTTGGGGAGTGGGTAGGGGCAGTAGTGTAGCTAGCTTTGTCTTATATTTACTAGGAGTACATAAGATAAATTCTCTCTACTATGATCTGCCCATAGACGAATTTTTAAAATAAATAATATTCTTATTAAATATAGCAATAGGAGAATCATCATGAGCAAACAATATACAGCAATGGGCAGACAACTAGATATGTCATCATTAGCAGCTAAAAATGAAAATGTAAGAGCAGTGGGTAACATGAACGTTAATGCTAGGGGTGATGTTTTGGATCCATCAAACAGAGTTGTAGATAATGGTAATGAAAGAATTAACAGAGTTTACAACAAAACTATATCCAGAACAATGATAAATGATATTACACCTGCTGTTGCTGCACAACCAGTAGCTGCTCCAATGGAGCCAGTTGCGCCCCCACCAACAAACATTGACTTAAATGAGTTGACCGAACTAGAAAGACAATTCGAACAACTTGAAGAAGATGCGGATCAAGATACTGATAAACAGTAACCAAAAAGCTTTACAATTTAACTTTTTAATTATATAATTCAATTATGGAAGAATTTGCTTACCAACCTCATAAAGTAACTGAACTTAGAGCCATACGAGATAACATTATCGTATCCGATATGGTCTTTGATGAAAGAATCACACATAGTGGCATCATTATTCCAAATGATGATATGAAAAATTCTGGTATCAGACCAAGATGGGCTAAAGTATATGCTATAGGTCCAGAACAAGAATCAGTAAAAATTGGTCAATATATCCTAATTGCTCACGGTCGTTGGAGCAGAGGTATTAAAATAGAAGATGAGCAGGGAGAAAAAACTATTCGTAGAGTAGACCCAAATGATATTCTATTAATTAGCGATACTCCTGTACAAGACGAAACTATGAGCAATAAGGTCATCTAATGAAGAAATGGTTAAAGAAAAAATTTAAGCAATGGTCTATAGAAGCATGGAACAGCGCACAGGTAGAAAGAGATGAGGTTGAACCCCAATATGGGCAAGCTATTAGTAGCAGCAAAGTGTATAGCACAAGAAGTATTGAAACATCATCATTAAATTTTACATTGTACCCTGCAACAGGTGGTCATGTTTTAGAAATGACTATGAATGACTATAACCCTAGTTCAATACAAGTTAACTATCCTAGAAAAGTTTTGCATATTATACCTAGCGGAGAAGATTTAGGAGATGCATTGGGTAAAATAATCACATTAGAAATGTTGAAAAAATGAAGAATCAACTTTGGGTAGAAAAATACAGACCTAAAAGTCTTGAAGAATATGTCTTTGCTGATGAAAGACAAAAGCATCAAGTAGAGGGCTGGGTACAAGAAGGTAGTATACCTCACTTGTTACTAAGTGGCGATCCTGGTACAGGTAAAACAACACTTGCTAAAGTTCTTATCAACGAACTTGAAATCGAAACCTATGATGTACTAGAAATCAATGCTAGTCGTGAAAATAGTGTTGATGTAGTTAGAAATAAAATCATCGGCTTTGTGCAAACGATGCCCTTTGGTAAATACAAAATTGTGTTGTTAGATGAGGCTGATTATCTGACCCCTGCAGGTCAAGCAGCATTGCGTAATGATATGGAAGCATATCATCAAACTGTTAGATTCGTACTGACTTGTAACTATCAGCACAAGATTATTCCTGCATTAAAAAGTCGTTGTCACGAATTTCATATTAGTAAAACAGATCATTCGGAATTTACGGCACGTGCAGCAACAGTACTGCTTAGTGAAAATGTAGAGTTTGATATTGAAGAATTAGACAACTATGTTCGTGTATCTTACCCTGATTTACGTAAATGTCTAAATCAATTGCAAGTGAACAGTAGTACAGGTAAACTATTGCCCTATGCTAGTGTAGGTGTAAGTGAAAATGATTTGCTTGTTGACGCAGCTACATTATTTAAACAAGGAAAAGTATTAGAGGGTAGACAACAGTTGATGCACTATCTACAAAGTCATCCAACTAGAATTGAAGATACTTACAAATGGATGTACAACAATCTGTCATTATGGGGCGAATCAAACGAACAGAAAGACAGAGCAATCATTATTATACGAAATGGTCTTGCTAACTTATCACTAGTTGGCATACCAGAAATATGTTTAGCAGCAACTCTAGCGGAGTTAACAAATTGAGATACTTATTAATTACATTTTACAAACAGCGCAACGGCAAGGTTGATGAACAGGCATCAGTGCGAAATAATTTAAATAGTAATGCACTTGCCACAGCGAATATTATTTTTGATTTTAGATATAGAAAAATTGAAAGATGTTTTGTTGATGGTCAAGTAATGGATAAAGATTGGGATAGATTAGATACTTATTATAGACCAATATATCCAAAGTTATTTGAAGACCTTGACCAATTAAATGGATGGGAATCCCCTAAACTTGTAGAAGATGCCGAGTTTGTAGAAGTAAAAGAGGGGAATTAATCCCCTCTTTTTATTGATACATTTTTAAAATGTATTCAATGATTTGATGTCGTTGGACATCTTTCACCTCGAAGTTACAAATTTCTAATCCAGGCACATGTGCAGTCTTTAGTCTTTTCTGCAAGTCCAATAGTCCGTTATCATTTGTTTTTCTATCGGCTTGTTCAACATCACCTGTTATTATTATCTTGCTTCCTTCTCCGATTCTTGTCATAATCATTTTTAATTGACTAGGAGTACAATTTTGAGCCTCATCTAGTATTACCCAACTATGTTTAAAGTTTCTACCCCTACAAAAAGCTAGTGGAGCAATTTCAATAATTTGTTCGTCTAGCATATAACTTATATCTTTTGCAGTGTAGTATTCTTTGACTACATCAAGCAATGGTCTTGTCCATGGTTCCATTTTTTGATTAATATCACCGGGTAAAAATCCATGCTTTTCATCTTCAACGCCTACAGCCGGTCTAGATAATATTATTTTCTTACATGATCCTTCACGCATAGCTTTCAATGCAGCCTGCATAGCTAGGTATGTTTTACCCGTGCCAGCTGGTCCACTTGCTATAACTATGTCTATTTCCGGATCTAGTAATGCTAGTATATATTTTTCTTGATTGACTGATTTTGGTACTAATTGGATAACCCTATTATTGAGTTTGGGCCTATTTGTTTCAAAAGGAATTGTGTTTGAGTTCTGTGTGTAGAATGTTTGATACTCTTTTTTATTTGAAAATTTAGGATCACTGTTGCGTAGTGCTCCGGTCTTTCTTTTACTCAAGTTGAAATCTCCTATAATTTTACGAAAGATTAGACATCCTTCACTTTTATTTACCCTAAGGCGTTTGCTGTAAAATAGCGTAGTTTTAAGCTAGATTATGCTGATAAATATTAAGCTGTCCAGTAACTTTTCAATTATACTCATATTGCAGGCCAAAGATAAATACTGATATGAGTACTCCAGCTAACGATTTTTTTGACCACATAGACTACCCTGGTATTATAGACAATATTAAGGGAATTTTCACCAGTGACGCTAGTATCGCCACATTGTTGGACTTTGAGCGTGTATTAGACGAAGCAGACATGTATGCTTTCAAGAACTGGGATTTGGGTGAACTAGTATCAGGTCCAGAGATTAAGAAATATACAGTAACCTGCGTCTTTATGTATCCTTATAAACTTATGCCTGATCCTAGAGCAGGGAAGAGATTAATATCTGTGGGATGCAATATTAAATTCAAAAAGACTAAAATTACAGTTCCTATTGAAATACAAACCCCAGGTGACTTTATGCCCGGTGGTCATTTTCCTAAATCAACAGAGAAACAGATTTGGTTAGTGCATATAGAAATACCAAAACAGTTGATGAATGACATTCGTGAGGGAAGCATTGACTTAGCAGGTCAAACTATTGATTTGGATGAGTTAGATGATGCTTACGAAAAAGATTATGATAAAGAATCTGAACAGGAATCAGCACCACAAGATCAAATGCAGCCTATGCCAGGTATGGGAGCACCGATGCCGGCGCCAGGAATGCCTCCAGCACCCCCAGGAGCAATGTAATGAATCGTATAATTAACGAAGGTCTAGATTATATGGACTTTGAAAATATTATTTCTTCTACGGTTACAGTAGACGAGTATTCAGCAAAGTCAGGTAAGGATGAAGATATAGTTACAGTATCATTTACTGTTAGAGGTGAACAAGCTGCTAACGATTTAGTAGATTGGTTTGAGCGTGGGTATGATTTCGTACATGATGCTGAAATAAGTGATGGTGAAATTGATATAGGTAAATATGTAGTCTTTGTTGAAATGACACGTAGAACTAAAGTGCCTGAACGCATCATTGAATTATTAACAGATTTAGAAACATTAACTGGACTTAAGTTAAAAGATTGGACAATTAAGATTGAAGATGAGGATTACGAAGCTGATCCTGAAGTATTAAAACAAAAAATTATTCTGTCACCTAGTGATTACAGAAAATTAAAAGAAACAGAGCTAAATGAAATGAGAGAATTAAGTGGTGTACAACCACATAAGATATTTGACGAGCAAGACAAGGATATCAAACATTTCAAATCATTGGCTGGATTATAATTTTAAGGAGCTAAAATGCCAACAACACTATTCGCAAAAAAAGCTAACGGAGATAACCCATTTGGTGGCGGAGATAATACACCAGCAGCAAGTGAATCGTCCTTTAGTGCAGCACCAGCAGCAAGTTCATTCGCTGCTGCACCCGCACCTACACCAACAACAATAACACAAGGAGCGCCACAAATGTCACAACAAACTTCAGCACCACAACCAATGTATAATACACAAGCAGGTGAAAATGCTGCACAAGGTGCAGACTTTGTAAAGAACGACAACACAGATTGGATCAATAAGAAATGGCGTCCAGTTATGGGTTGGGTATACATGGCAACATGTACTTCTGACTTTGTTCTATTCCCAGTTTTATGGAGTATATTACAAACACTACAAGGTGGTCAAGTTACAAGTCAATGGCAACCATTAACGTTACAAGGTGCTGGTCTATACCACATCGCAATGGGTGCTGTATTGGGTATCGCTGCTTATGGTCGCACAAAAGAAAAAGTAGCAGGAGCAAGTTGATTGCCATAAATATTTGATTATTAACATTTTTATGATATAATCAATTATGGATCATTACAATATACTAGGTGTTCAGCGCAATGCAACACCCGAAGAAATAAAACAAGCCTATAGAAAACTAGCTAGTGTTCATCACCCAGATAAGGGTGGTGACACTGCTCAGTTTCAAAAAATACAACAAGCATACGAAACATTAAGTGACCCACAAAAAAAGCGTGAGTATGACATGCCACGTGGCCCTCAAGGTTTCCCAGGTGGATTTAATCAACCAGGTATGCATGGTTTCCCAGGTGGATTTACATTCACTGCAGGTGGCGGCATAAACATTGACGATATATTCGGTCAAATGTTTGGTCACAGACATATGCAAAACACTTATAAAACTACAGTATGGGTAACACTAGAACAAGTTTTAAATGGCGGTGAACAAACATTACAGTTACAGACAATAGACGGTAATCAAGTAATCAAAATTGATATTCCAAAGGGGGTTGATAATGGTATGCAATTACGATACGAAAATCTATTACAGGATGGTATCTTAATTGTAGAGTTCCGTGTACATCAACACGGTCGATTTCAACGAGACGGGTTAGATTTACATTCCGAACATGAAATTAGTGTTTTGGATTTAATAGTAGGAACTAGTTTCAAATTTGAAACACTCGCTGGTAAAACGTTAGAAGTTTCGGTTAAAGCATACAGTCAGCCAAATACTAGTTTACGAATACCAAATCAAGGATTAACAAGAGATTATCGTACAGGCGACCAATATATCTTGCTAAAACCTGTAATGCCTGATAGTATAGACAGTGAAGTGGTAGAAGCAATTTTAAGAACACGCAACAAATACTAAGGAAAAATAAGTGAACAACTCTGTAGAAATCGAAGCAATTATTGAGCAAGCAATTACTTTTGCCAAAAATCGTAGCCATCAGTATTGTACTGTTGAGCATTTACTATTGGCTTTGATTAAACATGTGCCATTTCAGAAATGTTTAGGACAATTCAATGTAGATACCGAAAATCTAACAAAAGAAATTTCGGATTATTTGGATAGTCTGCGAGTAATACAGGTTAACGTAGATCAGGGTGAAGAAGTTACTCCTAGAAAAACAAATAGTTTAGAAAGAGTTATTAACCGAAGTGTCACACAGGTTCTATTTACTGGTAGAAAAACAGTAACTACAATTGACCTGTACCTAAGTATTCTTGCTGAAACAAATAGTCATGCTCACTATTTCTTATTGAAATACGGAGTTGTTAAAAACGAATTCGTCCCTTTCTGGCAGAAACATTATAAGGGTGGAGAGTATGTAGGTGGACTGACAGATTCACAAGCCGACGAAATATTAGAAGAACACACTACTAATCTTACTAAATTAGCCAAAGAAGGCAAGATTGAACCATTGATTGGTCGTAGCAATGAACTTGATGATATTATCAATGTGTTGGCTAAGAAGTTTAAATCTAATGTATTAATGGTTGGTGACCCTGGTGTTGGTAAGACTGCTATCGCCGAAGGTCTTGCACAAATGATTGTAGATAGTGTCGTGCCAGAATTCTTACTAGATCATGAAGTATTCTCATTAGAAATTGGATCATTGCTTGCAGGTTCAAAGTATCGCGGTGACTTTGAAGAAAAGATTAAACATGTTATCCAAGCATTGAATACAAAAAAGAAAGCTATTCTGTTCATTGACGAAGCACATACAATGAAGGCAGGTAGTGCTACAAATGGTGCAGTAGATTTTGCTAATATGATTAAGCCTGCAATTACAAAAGGTACATTAAAAGTAATTGCAAGTACAACCTGGGAAGAATTCTACGAGAGTTTTGAAAAAGACCGTGCATTGATGCGTAGATTCTATCGTGTAAGCATCGATGAACCTAATCATGACACAACTATTCGTATTCTTAAGGGTTTAAGTGAAAGATTAAATGACTTCCATGATGTAAAAATCTTGGATGAAGCAATTGAAGCAGCAGCTAATTGCGCTAAACGATATATTCATGACCGTAAGAATCCAGATAAGTCAATTGATTTGCTTGATGCTGCTTGTGCTAAGCAACGAGTGTTAGAAAATAAAGGTATCTTTATTACTAAGCAACTTGTCCATGAGCAAGTAGAACGTATGACTGGTGTACCAGCAGATAAATTGAATGATAAAGAAAATAGTGACAGAATTACTAACCTTGAACAGAATATCAAAGATAAACTATATGGTCAGGATGAAACAGTAGAAAAGGTTCTAGAAAGAATCTATGTAAGCTTTGCTGGCATCAACAATGAAAATAGACCAATCGGTAGTTATCTATTTTTAGGACCTACTGGTACAGGTAAAACTGAATTGGCTAGATTACTCAGTAAAAACCTTGACATGAAATTGCTCAAGTATGATATGAGTGAATATAGCGAGAAACATGCTATTGCTAAATTCATCGGTGCGCCTCCAGGCTATGTTGGTTATGGTGAAGGTAACGCAGGCAGTGGTAAATTAATTAGTGACGTTCAACAAAACCCTTACTCAATTTTATTATTTGATGAAGTTGAAAAAGCACATCCGGAAGTATTTGACGTATTTTTGCAATTACTTGACGAAGGTAGAATTACAGGTAGTAACGGTAAAGAGGCAAACGCTAAAAACTGTATCGTTATTATGACTAGTAATCTAGGTGCAAGCGACAGTGAAAGAAATAATATTGGCTTTGGTGCACAAGAAAAGACAGGTGAAGATGATAGAGCAATGAAAGAATTCTTCAAGCCTGAATTTAGAAACCGTCTAGATATGGTGTGTAAGTTTAACAAACTTGACCATCTAGCAATTAAGAAAATTGTTATTAAGTTTGCTGATGAGTTGCGCCGTAACTTAAGAAGCACACATAGCATTTATCTCAATCTATCAGAACCAGTCGTTGAGTATCTCGCTGAACATGGGTATGATAAGAAAATGGGTGCTAGACCATTGCAAAGAAAAATTGACGAGTTGATTCGTGTCCCATTAGGTAAAAAGATTCTTTTTGAAAACATCAAGAACAGCACTGTTATGGCAGTGATGGGAGATGATAATAAAATAGAATTCAATGTAACAAGAAATGTAGTCGCTAAGGTTGGCGCAGATGGGATGATTACAATTGAATAAGGTATTCAAGGTAGTAGACAAGCAAACTTTGTTTTTTAATAAGTTTCTATACAAAGCTAGTTTTACTGCCGAGTTACTGCATTGTACTAGATATGCAAAAACGGTTAGAGAGTTAGAAAACGTTCTATTAAATAGAGTTCGGGACACAATTCTTATTTCTATACCTGTTGATACTTCTGCAAATAAGGTTCATTTTCCTAGTAACAAGGCTTTTTTAGATAGTTTTACTATTTGGAAAACTATTAATAATGGACCTGACTGTATGGTACGAATTGATTATAAGACAGGATCCGTGTACAGTAACGATTTGTCAAAATTAGCCGAACTAGAAACTCTGTGTAAGTTAAACAATCCAAAAATAAAATACACAAGAGTAAATTTATTAGCTAATCCGGATACACTATATAGAAAAAATCCAAAGCATAAATTTAGACTATATCTAAGAGCAAAAAATATTAGTTTAGAAATGCACGATGAAATGGCTGAGTTCTTTCAAAGACACAACACGACTTTTTACCCCTGTTCGGCACTAAAGACTTGGTTAAATGGTACAGACAAGAAAATTCGTTATTGGAGATATAGATATTGTAGTAATGCTTTTTTCGTAGATTATGATAACGAGTCGGATGAAACCTTACTGAGATTGAGTATGGGTGATTACGTAGGAAAAATCTATAAAATTCAGCAAAAAGTCTGACACACTAAATATACATATATTTAGGAGATTATTATGGCTAAAATAGTAGAAGATGTATTAGTAGTTAAGTTCAGCAAGATTGCTAAAGACAACCAAACAGACAATCAAACAATCGCAAGCGAAGAAATTAAAGTAGCCCTAGAGCAAGTTGCTCAGGAGCTAGTCGGTGACAGCATCATAGTTGAAGTGATACGAGCATAAATACTCTATTAACGGAGTTTTTATGTCTTATTCAACTAGTTTACTTTTACTTCCACAAACAGACCACAGTCTTGTCAATAAAACCTTCATGCTCGGGGAAAAAGTACCCGGTGCAGGTTTTGTATTGACTGGTAAAAGTGTACATACAGTTACATGGAAACTCACTAACTTCAAAGGTTTACTTAAGTTCCAAGGTACACTAGTTCAGGACCCTACCGACGCTGATTTCTTTGATACACATATTGTTGATGGTAGAACGAATGCGTTAACAGAAACAAAATACGCTAACGTAGAAGGTAACTATGTTTGGGTAAGAGTTGCAATCTATCAATTCACTAGTGGTATTATACAGTATGTTAAGGTAAGTTACTAATGCGTGTAATTGCTATCTATCCTGGTCGTTTCCATCCCTTTCACAAAGGTCATGCTGCTAGTTTTAAACAGTTAGCTAGTAATTTTGGTTTGGCTCATACCTACTTAGCAGTAAGTGAAAAGCAAGAACAACCAAAAAGCCCCTTCTCAGCAGGTGATAGAGCTAAGATGGCAATGGCATTGGGTATACCTAAAGAAAATATAATTAGTGTTAGAAATACATACGGTGCTGATGAATATATTAAACGATTTGAAGCAGCAGGAATAGATCCTAATCAAACAGCATTAGTATTTGGTGTAAGTGGGAAGGACATGGGAAGTGACCCACGATTCAGTTTTGCACCTAAGAGAGATGGTAGTCCTGGCTACTTGCAACCGTACTCTGACAAACTTCAACCAATGACTAAACATGGGTACGTATTGACAACTGACGTAGCACAGTTTCCTATAGCAGGAAGTGAAATGACAGATGCTAGTCAAATTCGTGCAGCTTATGCAAAAGGCGACGAAAAGATGAAGGCACAAATTCTTAATGACTTGTATGGCAAAGCAGGCAAGCTTATGAAGCCTATCTTTGACAAGAATTTGCAATTAACAGAAAGTATCTACAAAAAGATAGTAGCATTAAAAGCTAAGATTAATGAAGCCAAACTTACTGAAGGTACTGCTGACGATATCAATAAGATGTTTGGTAACATGTATGATCCTACTTACAGTGGATTGCAAAGAGTAGCAATACTTGCAATGCAGGGTAGACAAGATGAAGCAATGGGTCAGTTGCAACGAGTTATTAAAGATAGTGATCCAGATGTACAGGCAAAAATTATAGATGCAGTTAATAGCATTGAACCTGTTACCATTAATGGTAGAATCGCAGATAGTTCAACATTAGACAAGAGCAAACAACATCAGGATTGGATCAAAGATACTTTCATACCATGGGTAGAACATTGCATTTCACAAGGAAAGCAAAATATGTCAGAAGCGGTAGAGTTGTCGATTCAACAATTAGCTGCTATCAGTGATGAAGCGTTAGACAATGCATACGGATATGGTAGAAGTACGCCAGGCAATAGTTTTGGTTGGCAAGCAAATTTAATGAGTGCTGCGTATGCTAAAAAGATGATAGATGCAGGTGTTACAGATATAGATCAAATTGCAGATGCTATTCACAAAGGTTGGAACGTAACAGCAAGAAAATTTGTACAGAACCCAGATCAGTTTGAGGATACAGAAAAATTACGTCAAGCAGGTAAATTAGATGCCAAACTTGCTCAGAGAGCCAAATTGATGAAAATTAATTATGCCCAACTTGGTGACGAAGAACAAGAAAAGGATCGTGTGGTAGCCCGTGCTTTATTACAAGCCATAAGAGGTCAACAAGATTTAGCAGAAGGTATCGTGTTAAATCCAGGTGATTTAATTGACATATTCGTTAAGGGAAAACATAAAAAGAATACCGTTACTTTTCCTGTAGCTAAGGGCATCCCTAATAAAAACTTAGACAAAGTTATTGAGTTATTGATCACAAAATATAATATTAATCCTAACACAATTATCTATGGTCCAAGCAAACCTGAAGAAACTAACGAAGATATGAATAAAGAATTGTCAGACCGTCACCCAATGGACTTTACAAAGCGTAGCTTTATGATTAAACAGATTGCTAAAGCTACAGGCTGGGACATCAGTGACATTGAATTAGCTAGTGATGAAGAAATTCAACAGGCCTACGATCAATACGTAAAATCTGAAAGTTATTTGGAAGAAAATTAATTTTTCAACCCACTTTCCTCATAGTAAATAAGTTTATACATTTTTATGAGGATCAAATGTCTAAGAAAAAACAAACCGAAGAAGCGACTGTCCCAGTAGAACAAGTTCAAGAAGCAGTCCAAGAAATTCAAGAGGGTGAAGCTCAACAGCCCGGACAAAATCAAGTACAAGTTAATGTTGACTTTTTGCGTACTACAAGAGTACACATAGCTATGCCCTGCTATGGCGGTATGCTAACTGAATCAACATTTATGAGTTTCATCAAATGGGCTAATACTGCTCGACAGTTGGGAATCGACTGGACATTGGAGACTATGGTTAATGAATCATTAATCAGTCGTGCCCGTAATACACTTACTGCCAAATTCCTAGAGCAAAAAGAATCATCACACTTATTCTTTGTAGACGCTGATATTGGTTGGGAGCCATGGCATCTACTAGTTTTACTAAACCGTGATAAAGACGTAATTGGTGGGCTATATCCAATGAAGACTATGCCTATCAAGTGGGTGGTTAACGGTTTTGAGGGTGCAGAAGAAGGACCAGATGGACTACAGGAAGTTAGTAAAGCAGGTACCGGCTTCTTATTAATGAAGCGTCACGTATTTGAGAAAATGAAGTCTCACCCTGCAGTTAAGCAATACAAAAATGATATTGGTCTAGATCCAAAATATGACCAACACTTAAAGACCTATTTTGATACAGCAGTTCGTCAAAATCGTTACTATAGTGAGGACTGGACTTTCTGTGAAAACTGGCGAGATATGGGCGGTAAAGTTTGGGTAGACAAGCGTGTGTTGTTACGTCATAGCGGTAGTTATGTATTCTGTATGGAAAATCAACAGCATTTGATGGATCACATAGGACCTATGTACATTCAGGAACAGCAAAAGAAAGAAGCAGAAAAAGCATCTGTCTCTGCTACTACTGTCGATACACAAGCGGAACCACAGCAGGTACAACAAGCAGTATAGTATTACACACCTCAAAACCAAGCTACCAGTGGGCGACTATTGGTAGCTTTTTTCATAAATACACTATGAACCTTAGAGAAATAGAACAGTTTAACCTACACGATGCGATTTTCTTTCACAATGAATTAAATCCAGTCATTTTCAACGGCGACAGAATGGATCCTGAGGTCCGTAAACAGTTACTTGTTATAGCAGAAGATTTCGTAGATCATTTGGGTATTCCTCATCTTAATGTTTCCGATGTAACATTATCGGGAAGTAATGCAGCTTATACCTATACTAAGCACAGTGACATAGATTTGCACATTTTAGTGGATATAAATGCTTTAGAGAATGATGTTATATACCGCGAATTATTTGATGCTAAAAAGATTCTATATAACAATACACATGATATTACTATAGGGGGATATGATGTTGAATTATACGTTCAAGACACAAATCAACCCGTCATCAGTTTAGGTGAGTACAGTATTGTTTTTGACAAATGGATTAGATTACCAAGAAAGCGTAAAGCCGATCCTGATCAGGCCTCAGCTAAATTGAAGTTTAATAAACTAGCTAGACTAGCTAATCTTGCACTTAAACATGCAGATTATGAAAGCATGAATCATGTTTTAGCTACAATTAAAAAATATAGACAAACAGGATTAGACATGCATGGTGAGTTCAGTCCTGAAAACTTAGCCTTTAAGGCATTGCGTAGTAAAGGTATAATTGAGAAGCTAAGAAACAAACGAGATGAATTACATAGTAATCAATTGAGTTTACCTGAATCTATGGTAGAAGGAGCTAGTGGTTATATTCCTAGCCCAAAACAAAAGAATGACCCAAGATTTAAAACAGCATTAACAGTTGACGTTACTCCATATAGTATACAAGACAATGCTAAAAAATTAGGCAGTAAAGTTAGTCGTGCGGGGATACCGCCACTATTAAGACCTTAGGATAATAAAAAATGGCAAGAGCCCCAGATAACGCAACCTATATTAGCGATGCCCAACCTTTATATATTTCAAAAGAGGAAGCAGCAAGATATAATGCTGACCCTGTACCGTATTCAGGTAAGCAAGTTGTTAATATATACAACACTCCAAGTGGAATTACAAACTCGGTACAGTTTTTAAAAACTTCAACGGAGTTTGGTGGTGATACAGGTTTTACTTATAACTCAACTACTAGTTCAGTTAACATACAAGGTAATTTAAACGTTGGTGGTTTAATCAACGGTAAGTTTTATACTAACACTGCGAATTTTAGAATAACAGGTGGTAACACCGGACAAATTTTAACAACGACCGGTAACGGTAATTTAAGTTGGACAACATTTCCTGATGTTATATCAAGTGATTGGAATGCGAACAGCGGTGTATCACAAATACTAAACAAGCCAAATTTACAAGTTTATTTAACCACATCATCATTTAACAGCACAATAAACAATTATGTCACTTCTACCGAGTTTCATTCAAGATTTGCAAACTTATCAAATGTCGCAACTACGGGAAGTTACAACGATTTAACAAATAAGCCTAACTTATCTAATCTTGCGGTTACCGGTAGTTATAATGATTTGTCGGGTAGACCTACTTTACCTACATCAATATTTAATTTAGATGTACCGATACCGGATGTTTCTGTTAATTTACCAGCATATTTGTACTACACTGGCTCAGAGTTAAGTTGGCAAAAAATAGAATATGCAAATATACAAGGTACTCCTACATTAAGTACAGTTGCTACAACTGGTAATTATAACGATTTAAGCAACAAGCCTGCAAATGTAAGTCATTTTAATAATGATGCTAATTATGTGCATCGTACGGAAATGGAAACATATGTAAGTAACCAAATTACTGCAAGTATCGACGCATTAAAGGCAAACGTAACAACAGATTTCGACACACTAAAAGAATTAGCAGACAGCCTCAAGTTTTTATTGAGCATAAATATAGACGGAGGCGATGCTTCAGGCGGAACACCTATTGATGGTAGTGACGCAGATACAGAATTTACAACTACATTAGATGGGGGCAGTGCATAATGGCAACGCAGATTAAATTAAGACGAGATACAGCACAAAATTGGACAACATCAAATCCAGTTTTAGCATTAGGTGAACCAGGTATTGAAACAGATACTTACAAATTTAAATTTGGTGACGGACAAACTGCTTGGTCTAACCTAGCATATTATGGTAGCGATTTTGCTACGACTACATTTGTAAATAACGCTATATCAAATGTAGTAGGTGCTGCACCCGCATTATTGAACACATTGCAAGAATTATCAAATTCTATTAATTCAGATCCTAGCTTCTTCTCAACAATTAACAATCAATTAGCAAACAAAGCTAATGTGGCAGACATACCAAGTTTAAATGGCTATGCTACAGAAAGTTTTGTTACTAACGCAATAGGACAGATCCCTGGTAGTGATTGGGATAATATTGCAAATAAACCAACTTTTAGCACAGTTGCTACCACTGGCAGTTATAATGATTTATCTGATTTACCATCTTATAGTGTTGTTGCTACTACTGGTAGTTATAACAATTTAAGTGATAAACCTAGTATCCCTAGTATTACTGGTTTAGCTACTGAATCATTCGTAAGTAATGCAATAGCAAATGTAGTAAACAGTGCTCCTGCATTATTAGACACATTAAATGAATTAGCCAATGCTATAGGTAATGATAGTGCTTTTACTACTACTATAACAAATCAATTAGCAAACAAAGCAAATGTATCTGATATTCCTAGTTTAAGTGGTTATGCAACTGAAACATATGTAACAAGTCAAGGTTATATTACATCAAGTGCTTTAACATACGGTAATATATCTGGTACCCCAACTTTATCAACTGTTGCTACTAGTGGTGATTATAATGATTTAACCAATAAACCAACTATACCAAGCTTAACAGGTTATGCAACAGAAACCTATGTTAATAATGCAGTAGCGAATGTAGGTGGTTTAGGAGGTGGCAGTGGAAATTCAATCAGTGAAGGTAGTCATACATTACAAGTAAATACTGACGGTTCAGTAACGTTCCCAGATGGCACAATTCAAACTACCGCATACATTACACCACAGCAATATGGTTTTATAAATCAATTTATTCATAGTACGAATGATAATGTTGATATGGAAGCAGTTGCTATGGATAGCGGTGGCAACAGTTATATGAGTTATTCATATTATGATGATAATGAAAGTAGAAGATTTGGTGGCATAATAAAATTAAATAGCACCGGTAGTGTTGAGTGGAACAAGAATTTACTATCATCAAATACTAATGGTGAATATCCTAAAATAGTTTCCTTAGAACATGTAAATGTCAATGGTACAAACTTTTTAGTAACTATTGGTAATTACTATGACAATAATGTTGATAAAGATCGTGGATTCACATGGTTTATTAATCCAACTGACGGCACTGTAGGATCAATGTTTGACATTGAAACTGGTAGTAATTCCTCTGTAGTATTAAATGATGCTGTGTTTGGGCTTGACGCTGGTAATCAACCCTTCGCAGTATTAGTGGGCCATACTTACAATGAAATGTTACAAAAATCTTTCACTCCGTTAACTGGAAGCGGATTAAACAAGTTGGTTGTAAGTTGGTCAGAATATAATGCCAGCAATGTACAACCTGGTGAAAGTATTTACTATACTATTGGTGGAAACTATCAGATTAGATTAAACTATTTTGAGGTAGGGGCAGCTCCTGATGGTCAAAGTAACGGACTATGGTTAAGTGTGTCTACTAACCAAAATGGAACATATACTATTCTTAGGTCTAATGGCTGGAGTGGTAGTATTTATGGTTGGGGCAATCCTGTTAATGTACGAGTATTAGGTAGCCAATTAGGCGGCGTTGATGGTGTTAACGATCTAACATTTGATTTTAATGTAGATGCATTAAACAATAATAGTGACAACGTAGCAGGTTGGGCTTCAAATATTCAAGGTACAGCAATCAGCGATGTAGTTGGTTTGGGATGGGGAGATAAGGACTGGAGTACAGAAATTGGTAACACATTAAGTTTTAACTACCAATTAAATCAACAGGCTTATATTGCTAGATTGGGAAGTAACGCTTGGGGCAAGAGCGTAGGCGATGCTGAATCCGAACGACTTAATACAGTTGTAGTAGACAGTAATGGAAATTCCTACGCTGGTGGCTATTACTGGGCAGGAAATAAAGGAAGTATAGTTATTAAGTACGATATAAACGGTACTCAACAATGGGCAGTACATGTTGATTCACCTAATGATACAGGTAATCCAATAACTAGTATTGATTTGCTGTCAGATGGCAATCTTATTGCAATAGATGAAGAAGGTATCGTAACAAAAATTAACAGCAGCAATGGTAATATAATTTGGCAAGTTAGAGTAGATCCTAATGATGATATTAGTTGGGACAGTAATTTTAAAGGTACAGCTACTCCAAACGGTAATTACATCTTTACTAATTATGAAGATGATGATTATACACTATATGTTATGTGCATAAGTGGCACAGATGGCAGTGAAGTATGGTCAAAACGAATTACTCGCAACTTTGGTGGAAGTGATGGAGAAATTTATCCACAAGATGATTATGAAGCACAATGTATTGATTGTAACGATACATCGGTTACTATTGCAGCAAGTACATATTTGTACTTTAACAATAATGATAACTATGCTGGTTTAGTAATTAACTTCCCGATCAACGGTGAAAACACTAATGGTGTTTACGGTCAATATATTATTGAGTCCGTTAATCCAGGCTATAATACTGAAACAACAACTGCTACTAGTGCCACAGTAAACGCTATAAGTAGTCCAGTAACACTAGATAATGCAGGTCCAACTGTATCAACAAATACTTTCACAATGACTGAAAATGTTATCGGTGCTTCAGCTGGTCCTGATTTAGGTAATATTACATTTGATGGATCTAAACTAAGTAGCCCTGCACCTAATAGTGGTGATTTCCCAAATGGTGTCATAACTATGGCTCCAGGAGGTGCATCTAGTAACAACTTTGCTGATTATGGTCAGTTTATTAACATATATCCTACTACTGCGTTTGATTCCCCGCACATTCATATAGCAGCAGGAAATGGTGTTAACGGAAATGGTAGTTTAATTTTAGGTAACGATAACTATCACATTGATGTAAATAACAACGGTAATATTTATATCAAGACTAACAATCAAAACCATACTTGGACTTTTGACAACAACGGTAACTTAACATTACCAAGTGGTGGTGGTATTAATGACAGTTCAGGTACAAGTGTATTAGGTGCAGGTGGAATTGCATTAACATCTTTAAGTGTTGGTGAACCCGGCGTACCAAGTAGTTATGGTGATTTTTCTTATGATAATACTACCGGGGTATTTACATTTACGCCCCCAGATTTAAGATTTTATTTTCTTGAAGCGTATGCAAGTGTGACTTATACTTTGCCAGGTGACTTTACTGAAGATGTGTGTAGATACAGCGTTGTGAGTGCTAATGTCAATGTACCAAGTGCTTGGTTCGATACTTCAACTTATACATTTACGCCACAGAAGGCTGGTTACTGGGAAATTACTGCCTGTTATGATATTTATAGAAATACCGAAGCAAGTATAGCGATTAAGAAAAATAACAACCTGGTGGCTGCGGCTGGTTCTTTTAATGCAGTGGTTCAACAGATAACAAAAATTATATATCTAAATGGTTCAACTGATTATATAAACATTGTCAACGTTGGTAACGGCGCATTACAAAGAGGGCAATTTGATGGCAGGTCTTGGTTCCAGGCAAGATGGATAAGCGAATAACAGATCACAATATGAAAATAAACGAAATGTCAGTGGGCGCAACAGTATCTGGATCAGTTGCACCCGCACCTTCTAAAATGGGTAAAATGAAAAGAAGGGCTGAAGAAGCAGCTAATCCTGCTCAACAAGCAGCTATTGCCGTTTCAATGAAGAAAGCTGGTAAAAAGCCTAAGAACTTAAAAGAAGGTAGTGTAAAGCAACTAATTATGGACCTACGTGAATTAAAAGATAGAGAGTTTATGAAAAAATACGGCAAATCAAAAGAAGAAATGAAGCAAGGTTTAAAATCACAAGTTGATGAAAACTTCTTTGACAAAATTACTTCATTCATTGGAAGACCATTTGACGAAAAAGAAATTGCTAAGGATTTACAGAACAGAGGGGGTCAAATGAACAAGAGTAAATCTGCTACGAGTGGAGGTGTGACGGAAGGTACAGACACAAAATTTGTTGTAACATATTACAACAATCTGTCTGACGATACACGTACTGTCTTAGTTTCCGCTGATGATGAATATGATGCTAAGGATAAGATTAACTATGCGCTAGGAAGAGGCTCAATCATCACTGATGTTAGACCTGCTAAAGGCAATGAACCTACCGATCAAGTATACAAAGTATATGGAGATCCAAGAAGTAAAGTAGGCTCACCTGGTATTTACGACAGAGGGCAAGGTGTGGCGGAAGGTGAAGTAACAAGAACTAAAACCGGATTAATACATAAAGCTACAGATAAGTATGGTGCTGGCGAAGATCCAGAAGGATTTAATCAAAAATATGCCAGAGATTTAACTGCATTGAGTAAATCTGAAGTCAAACGATTAGATAATATACATGGTGTAAAGTGGAAAAATCGTGGAAGTAAAGGTGTAGCGGAAAGTGCAATACTACAAGGTATGATTGAAGCCCGTGTAACCGAAGATGAATTACTATTAATGCCAGGTCAAGGTATTAAATTTAAACCAGAATTAATGCCTAAGAAATCTGACCACGAAGTTGAAATGGCTAGGTCACAGTTAATTGCAGCAGCCAAAGATGCAGAAAAAATATTTCACTGCATAAGAGATGTAAGCGAAATACAAGGTCTTGATGGTTGGGTACAGGCTAAAATAACTAAAGCAAATGATTACTTAAACTCAGTTGCACAATATTTAGAAGGTAAGATGATTGAGCAGCATGAGGCAGTGTTAGAACAAAATCCTCCTGCATCTTCTCCTTCCTATATGTATTCTACAAAAAATTACGTGAATAGAGATGGTGAAGAAACTTTTAATAGAAGAACTGCATCTATTAGACCAGATAGTCAAGGAAATACTCTAGTAAGAGGGATGGATACAAGTAGAGAATTAGGTGATGAAATGACCATTAACACCACTGTACCAAAAGGTGTTAACGTTAGAATGGTGCCTCAACAAGGTAACGCTAACTTAGAAGAAACAGACAAAGAATCAACGCAAGAAAAACTACATAGGCGTCATCAGGAATTAAGAAAAAAATCTGGATTGCCTGATCCTGAATATTACAGAGAATTAAAAGCAACATATGATATGCCTGATGATGAGCGTTGGGCTAAAACAAGAGAGTTAAAAAATAAGTACAAGGTTAAGGAACAGGAGACTGATCCATATTATATTAAAGATCAACAACCACAGCAACAAGAACCTAAGCAAGGTATGGATGTTAGAAAAGGATTAGGTTTGTTGTCTACTATCGGAAGAGCATTAAATACAGTTACAAGTCCTACATTCGGAGATGATGTAAAAGCAGATATTAGGACTATGATACACAATAAAGTTACAGGTACACCAAACAAATGAAAATTACAGACTTACTATTAGAAAGCGAGATGCCTGGTGCATTACCGGGTGTTCAAATTATGAGCCCTGAGGAGTTCGTAGCACAAGCAGGAGAGCAAGAAGTAGATGAAGCTACTAAATTACCTGCACCATCAAGAGAGTTTGGTGATGAAGAATTTCAAGATTACATGGGTCGTATTGCAGGTCAAGAAAAAGGTAAAACAGACAAATATAAGTTACCATATGTTCACCGTAGTAGTGTTGTAAAATACTATGATGCTTCGGGTAAACGTTATAGAGAAGAAGATATTAAACAAGCTTTATCAATAAGACCAGATAAGATATTAAAGAAAAATGAAAAGATGAAGCACAGTGATGGTGCTGAAGAACAATTCTTTAATGTTGGCTTTGCTGCATTAGTTGGTATTGCTTTAGATGAATCTACCGGTAAATTAATTATAGTAAACACATGTCCCGGAGCAGGTAGTTGTAAAGTAGATTGCTTTGCTATGAAAGGTGGCTTTGTACAATTTGAAGCGGCCTGGTTAAGCAGAGCAAGAATGCTAACATATTTACTTAATGATCCAAGTGGTTTCTTCAATCAACTAGATAATGAGATTAAAAAAGAGGTTGCTAAAGGACAAAAAGCAGGATATAATGTAACTATTCGCTGGCATGATTCAGGTGACTTCTTTAGCCCAGAATATATTCAATTAGCGTATAATCTAGCACAATCTAATCCAAATGTACTGTTCTATGCTTATACTAAAGTTGCTGATGTTGTATTAGGTCAGAAGCCAAATAACTTTATGATTAACTGGAGTGAAGGTGCACATACTTCACAAGAAAAGAAAGTTAAAGCAGCGGATCCAAGTTTAGCACAAACAAAAAATAGTCGCATTGTTCCAACAAACTTATTCTATGATTTGTTAGTTAAGGATGAAAAGAAAAATCTTGTTAAGGGTCCACAAGGCCAATGGCAGGTTATACCTGACAAGATCCCTGAACTAAAACAAAGATTAGCCGGCGAATATGGTATCAGTGCAAATAGTATTCTTACATACAATGAATGGGAAACTAAGGGTAGAAAGAATCCACAGATGAAGTACAATGTTATTATTACTCCTGGCGAACCAGATTTAACTGCTAGAGATCCTGGCGTGTTGAGTACATTACTATTGAAACACTAAGAGGATTTATGTTAGCAGAACAGTTAAAAATATTATTAGCAAGTAGTTTTGTGTTTTATTTAAAAGCACATAACTTCCATTGGAATGTCGAGGGTCCTAATTTTTCAGAATATCACAAATTCTTAGATGAGTTAAACACAGAAGTATTTGAAAATTCTATCGATAGAACAGCAGAATTTATTCGTGTTCTTGACCAATATACTCCTGGCAGTTTAGCAAGATTTATGGAATTAAGTATAATTCAAGATCAGGTCAAGATACCACGTGCTGAATTAATGCTTGCTGAATTATATGAAGATAACTTAAAAATTATTGAATTATTAAATGCTATTTTTCCCTTAGCAAACGAAGAAAATCAAGCTATCGCAAACTACATAGCAGAACGTATCGATGCCCATGGTAAACATGGTTGGATGTTACGTAGTTTTCTTAAAGTAGATAGAGCATGAGAGATCCAAATACCCCAAACCCAGATGATGATCGTCCAGTAGTCCCATACGGGGAACATTAATAAAATAATGAAAGCTAAAGACTTTTTAGATAAAATAAACAAATACTCTGCTACCTTAAAAATCAAAACTGGTAAGTCAGGTTCACTAACAGTCAAAACAGTTGTATTTGCTGATGATTTGTCACAGGCTAAAGCCTTATTAAACGCAGCGTATGGTGATGATAGCGTAGTGAATGTGACGAAATTAAATTAATGAGCGACGATGATATCAAAGCGAATCTAAAAAAGTTCAAAAAACCCAAACTAACAGTCCCCGAAGAGTTTTTAGATAACGCAAAAAGTTATGATGACAAGTTAATCTTAGTTAAATACTTGACTGAGAAAGAAAAGAACCGTGTTATCTTACTTCTCAAAAGTATGTTAAAAGATGCAGTTTCTAAAAGGGACAAAAAATGATAGGCGAGATACCTTATATGATAGTGTGGGGCTTCTTCAGCGCAATGGGCTGGATGACTGCAAATTGGGCAGTTGACAAATACATGCCAGAGAAAAAAGAACCAGCTCCAATAGTACAACAAGAACAAAAGAAAGAAGAAAAAAAAGATGAGCCAAAAAAAGACTCTAATTAAAGACTACACAGACTTCCAAACACAAAAAGAAATATTGCTTGAATACTTACAGGTTATGATTGCCATTGAAGATTGGCATGGTGTAAGTGATGTAGCTAATGACCTAAGAGAACTAGAAGCAAAAAATATAGCTGGTTACAAAAGCACTTAAGACTTCACCTTAGGACCGTGAGGGCGCGGCTGCTGCGCTACTCTCCGGGAGTCGTGCCCCAAAATAGAGTTAAAGTGAGCAATTATGACAGCAATTTTATATACACTAATCACAACACACATAACAATCATATGTGTAACCTTATACTTACATCGTGGTCAAGCACATAAAGGTATAGAGTTTAATCCAATCATTAGCCACTTCATGCGTTTTTGGTTATGGTTAACAACAGGTATGGTTACTAAACAATGGGTCGCAGTTCATCGTAAACATCATAGATTCTGTGAACTAGAAGGTGATCCACATAGCCCAGTCACACACGGTATATGGCATGTATTATTTAAGGGAGCTTTATTATACAATGACGCAAGCAAAGATAAAGAGATGGTTAATACTTATGGCATCGGTACTCCTAATGACTGGATTGAGCGTAAGTTATACACACCTCACAGCAGACTTGGCATTAGTATTCTCCTTGTGTTCAACCTCATTGTCTTTGGTTGGATGGGCGCCATAATATGGGGCGTACAAATGCTGTGGATACCCTTTTGGGCAGCAGGAGTAATCAATGGTATAGGTCACTGGTGGGGTTATCGTAACGGTGAGACCAAAGATCAAAGTAAAAACATTGCACCATGGGGCATAATCATCGGTGGCGAAGAACTACATAACAATCATCATCTAGATCCAGCAAATCCTAAACTTAGTAAGAAGCCTTACGAAGTAGATATAGGCTGGATATATCTAACTATTTTACGCTTTTTCAAACTCGCTAAGTTGCGGAACTAGCGATAAATACTAGATTATGAAAATTCGTGAAATAACAGAATCAAAATCTAATATCCTTGTGGCTAACGAAGAAGAAATCTTAGACGATTTCGTAAATTGGGCTGCGAGAATCCTCAAGCTAGAAACCATCCCTGACATTGAATACAGTAAAGATACTGAAGAAGCACAGCAAGGGCATCATACCGGTCGTCATACTACTGACGATAACAAAGTTTGGGTTTACGCTAAAAACAGAAACTTAGTTGATATACTACGCACAGTATTTCATGAATTAGTGCATGTACGTCAAGGTGAGTTAGGACAGATACAGCCTGGTGATAGTTATCCTGGTAGTCCAATTGAACAAGAAGCAGATGTATTAGCAGGTAAGTTCATCAAAATATATGGTGAGAAACATCCGGAGATATTCCAGTGAGATTTTTTGAGTTTAATAATGAACTTGAAGAAATGGCCGGTAAGATTCACGGCGGTATTAGACAGGCTTTGATGGACAAAGGTTACAAGTATCTAGGTGGCGGTATAGATAAACAAGCATATCTTGAGCCAAACGGTCAAGTGTTTATTGTGTTTGGTTATCGTCAAGGACATTATTTAGATTTTAGTCCAGATCAAAAAATGTTTGTTAATTGGATCAACTATTGTAATAAAAATACTGATAATCCTCACTTACCAAAATTTAGTGGCTTTGAAAGTTTTGAATTTCAAGGTAAAAAATATATTCAAGCCAGAATGGAAGAACTACGAGAGTTACCAGACTCAGTAGGTAAGGTAATTTACCTATTAGATCAAGCAGCTAAGTACGCAGGTAAAGGCGATTATTTTAAAGCATGGGAAAAAATTGCTGACTGGGCTCAACATGATAGTTTTGATAATGACGATGAACCCGAATGGTTTGAAGCTGACCAAGTTATTGATTATCTAGGCGGTTTAGATAAGGCTAAAGCATTATTACAAACCGTATACATAGTTAAAAATTTTGCTAAAAAACATAACTATAGTTTAGACTTACACCGTGGCAATTACATGCAGCGTCCAGATGGTACTATTATAGTAAACGATCCTTTTGTAATATGGGAAAGAAATCTATGAGAGCTACTGAATTTCTAACCGAAGAAAAATCACGCAGACCATTTGAGTATGCAGGTAACATTCAGGTTGGAAATTACACTATCATAATAGATAAACATCTTTTTGATAGAATGGCTCAACGAGATTGGACACCTAATGAAGTTATAAATACACTAAATAAATTACCGAAAGCTAAAGCTAAACTTAAGCAGTTAGCTCCAGGACATATGTTTCTTTTACATGATAACACTAATAATCTTTTTATAAAGTTTCGAGTTAAAGATACTGAAAGTAAACGTTACATAGCTTATACAGTTATGGATAAAGATTGGAACATGTATCAAAGTGCCTTTGTACCTATTATAGAAGTAGCATAAACTATGAGAGCAACAGAATTTTTAATTGAATATGATCGTAATAAAACTGTACAAAACTTAGGTGCAGCGATTTATAAAAAAATGTTGGGGGACCGTACAGTTCAAAGAATTTACGGCGACGATCCAATACAACAAATTGATCCAGAAGAATTATTAGGCTTTGCATTAGATAGATTTCAAGAAGCAGATCCTACACCTAACAAACAATATGTGCAATGGATAGCAAGAACATATGCGAATGATGCTAGTACAAAACTTGAAGATGTATTAGAT